>Ga0080006_1153066_pt1 | contig 164917 bp, 131 predicted proteins | sample RS3BMetagenome_FD_69209 | JGI IMG/M metagenome (GOLD analysis project Ga0080006, IMG submission 69209) | Ferric oxide microbial mat and aquatic microbial communities from Rainbow Spring, Yellowstone National Park, USA - RS3B (SPADES... ...
GGTCGGTGCGGGCGTCAATCCACTGCTGAATCTCGATCTGCACCGCCTGGGTCAGCAGACGCTGCGCCCCATCACGCAATACCTCCGTTAAGGCATCGCTGCACAGCGGAATTGGAAATTGAACCGTTTCGGTCATACTCTTACTCATGCTGGCGTACTCCTAAGAAAAGAGAAAAAACAAAACTTTAGGTTACGCCGCCTGTTTTAGGCCGTCCACAACTTTTGAGTGTAGCCCCTGGCCGCAAACCAGCGGCGCGCGTTGGCCACGCGCGATGAGAGCGTACAGCCGACGACCCGCGGGCGAGAATTTGGCGTTCGGGTGGGCCGGCTGGCGGGCCCGCGGTCCCCGTTTGCGGCGACGGCGGACCAGCGCGGCGGACATGGCGGGCGTTTGAGCACTTATTCCTGCTGCGGATACATTTTCCCATCATGCGGTGGATAAATCCACCGTCTAATAATGCCGGTCGTCGTCGGCTGGACACCATTCGTCGTTCGTTGTGCCCGTTGCGCCGTTGTGGTGAACGATCGTCCTCTGTGTTCTCTGGACCTATGCGTGATTCATTCGTGATTTAATACGCATCGATTTGGCATGCCTCGCGGCGGTGGTTGGTATCCATTCGCAGCGACGCGCGTCGTCTGACGACGACGCTAAACGTGGTTCACATGGGGTTTGTTTTTTATGGGTGCCATTATGGCGTCGCTGGATCCCGCCGTCCGTCGTGTCGTTGTGGTTATGCGTCTGGCCGTCCGCCTCGGGTGCGAATTTTTGCCTGCCATGGCCTCTCGGATGGCGATGTCGATGGCGCTTCCGTGGTTGCCCGGTGGCTATGTCGACAGCGGTTCAACGCCGTTTGACGGTCTGCCTTATTTTGACAATTTGCGGGCGGCTTCCTTTTTTGCCTCGCGGCGGGCGGCCTCGGCAAGCATGCGCGATTCAAAATCCACGGTAAACTGCCGCCACGATTTTATCTTGCCAGAACTTAAATCCGCGGTCACGGCTTCAAGCAGGTGGGCAAAGGCCTTCTCGTCGGCTATGCGGTTTTTAATAATCTGATGCGATATCCCCGCCTGCTGAAGATGCAGCATGTATCTGATATTTAATTTCCATTGGGTCCCGCGACGGATCAGGTGCAGTGGCCGGCCATCCTCTTTTCCGGCCCCAGGGGGGAAACCAATGACGGCCCGGTTGCCTTTTATGGCTACTGTGGAATGCACCAACGCGGCCTTTAACGCTGCGAGGCGGGCCGTAACCGACGGGCCCTGCTGGTGGCCGGGCGGTGGCCCCAGACGCTTTTTTGCAGTGGCCAGCATGGATCCCATGGCGGCCGTCATCCGTGCAAAGGCACCAGCTGCCGATTTTTCAAGCTTGGTGCGGCCATACAGGCAGGCCGAAATTTTATCCGAATCGTGCGCCTCGACCGCCCAGATAAATGTCTCAACAGCACGGCGCGGTGAAGAATAATCCGGGTACGCAATGGCCGTTTTGGCCGGTGCCGTGGCTGGGGCAGTGACGGCCCTTACGGTGGGGGTGGCCACCAGACAAAGCAGTACCGTCAGCAGCGATCCTACCCGATTCATACAGTTGCCTCCGTTACCCGCAAAATACCAGACACTGCGATTATATCAACGTTAACGTTCACTGGCCCAAAAGCATGCAAAAATAATTCATAACACGATGTCGGCGCATATGGGGAAATGATCGCTGGCGAATCTCGCCAGTGGATTTTGAACGACACGGAAGTTCTTTATGCGTAAATCAGACCTGTTTTTGATAAAAATGTAGTCGTTTCGATAAGCAGGCTGATTGGTTGGATAATTTGGTATGGGTGCGGCCGTGTTGCCCCCGGCGGTTTGGGCATCCATCCAGCCGGATGCTTCAAGCCTGGCTACGGTCTCTGCGCCGGCCCTCGCGACCCATGATGGTGGGACGGCTGGTGCGATGGCCGTGCCGCGTGCTTTTTCCTGCGGCAGCATGTCCTGCGTGGGGGCAGTGGTGGGGCGGCCGCCGAGCAAAAGTATGGATACGGCAGGCCGCGTTGCTGCCTGCGTGGCGTTGCCTGCTGCCGCTTCTGCCAGAGCGGTCGGCACTTTGAAACCGCCCTCCGCCACTGATTGCACCGCGCCGATCATCACCAGGCAGTCTGGCCCGCAAATGGTTGCCTGTAAAATGGCCTGCTTGTCGAAAGGCTCGACGGCTGCAAGATTGGCGGCCTCGATGATTTCCCATTTGCTCAGCAATGCGATGGCGCAGTCGGGGTGCCTGAGCGATTGCGCCGGAAACACGGCCATGTTCAAGTTGCGTGCGATGGTCATGGCCTTTTCATGATGGGTGGCGTCGAAGAGCACGGCCACATCCGGCGATTCTGATCCAATAACGTGGCAGATCGGGTCAATCCGGCCGGAACCGCCGTTGAAAATGTTGTAAATCATTATTCTCATATTAACCAAAAAGCCGATGGCGCACTCAGGCAGTCATCGGCTTTTAACAAAGTTTTCCATCTGCCGGCTGGGAAATACTTCGCCTGCTGGCGTTGCTTTCCACCTGCCCGGCAGTCTTACTCGGCCGCGGGCTGAGCTTCAAGCGCATCGTTCGCCGAAGCCTGATCGGGAGCCGGTTGTTCGCTGGCCGCTTTTTCCCGTACAACCCAGACTTTAATCTGGGTTTTCAGATCGTGGGCCAGTTGAACGTTGACCATGAATGTGTCAATGCGACGCAGTGGCTCATCCAATCGCACATCGTCGGGAGTTACGGCGTGGCCCAGCTTCATCAGTTCTTCAGAAATATCGCGTCGCGATACTGAACCAAACAGATGACCTTCTTCATTCGACGCACGCGCAATGGTAAGTTCCACGCCGGTGATGGCCTGCAGCAGGGCTTCCTTCTGCTCGCGCAGCAGTTTCATATGGGCTTCGTGTTCTTTGCGAGCCGCTTCCAGCCGCTGGATGTTTCCTTTGGTTGGCGTGGTTGCCAGGTGTTTGGGCAGCAGATAATTACGGGCATAACCTTCGCTGACATCCACCACGGTGCCAACAATGCCAAGCTTGTCAATTGTGTCCGTCAATAATACTTTCATGATCTACCTCTTAATAGTTGCCAATGTACCAGTCAATTTTTAGGCCTGTTGGGGCTTCCAGCCCTTGGCTGCGAAGTTTTAACCATCAAAACGGGATGTCGTCATCCGATACCGGGGGCGGTTCATCGTCTGCCTGGGCGGCGGCCGGGCGTCCGGCGGGCGGTGCAGATCGTGGTTGATACCGCTGCCCGCCACCACCACCTTCGGCTCCATCGCCCGAGCGAGAATCCGGCCCACCAAGAAACTGAAAGCCTTCAATGATGATGCGCATCTTGGACCGTTTCGATCCATCCTGCGCTTCCCATTGATCCAGCTTGAGACGCCCTTCCACAAACAACGGCCGCCCCTTTTTCATGTATTTGGAAAGGGTTTCCGCCTGCTTGCCGTATGACGTGCAGTCCACGAAGGTGACTTCCTCTTTCTGCTGGCCATCCTGTGCGGTCCACTTCCGATTGACCGCCAGTCCCAATTCACACACCGGCGTTTGCGACGGCGTGTATGACAACTGAGGGTCGCGGGTAAGATTGCCCATCAGGAATACTTTGTTCAAATTAGCCATAATTTCATATTCTCGCTGCTGACTGCCGTTTGGTATGCGTCACCCGGCAGGTTTCAACGGGCCATCGTCACGCCATGGCCTCGGGTTCCGGTGCGGAATCCATGTTTCGATCCCCTTGCCGATCCGCCGAACGCCGGTGCCCGCGCCCCGAATGTTCATCCGCCACCGGTTGCTGCGGCACCATTTGCTCTACATCGGCCAGAGCCAGATGATCTGCCTTGGTTATCAGCACGCGAAGGATGTTGGTGGAAAGCTGTACGTCGCGCTCGATACCCGCCACCTTGGGGCCTTCGCATCGGAAAAACGCCAGGACATAAACCCCGCGCTTATGACCGTCAATCGCGTAGGCCAGGCGGCGTTCATCCCATTTGCGCAAATGCAATACTTCCGCATTGGCGCGGTTTAAAATATGCTCCACTTCCTGCCGGGCAGCGTCCCAATTGCCGCCGGCATGGACCGCATTAATCAAAAACAAAGCCTCATACTGGCCAACATGTGCCGACATATACCACTACTCCAAAGACACGTTCAACGGCGAGCGATGCCACATGCATCACCATGGGTTTCCCCGTTGAATCAAAAACTTAATTCTCCCGCCCCTCGACCTTCACCCGTCTCTACCGTCTGCGATCCTGGTCGCCGTTGAACTCATTCATGGCTGCCACGGTTCCCAACCGGACCCAACAGTCTACCGCGTTCGCCCCGCGAATTAAAGCGTCATCCATTTCACGCTCTTCCGCTGGGCTGAAATGCGAGAGAACGTATCGCTCAAGGGGGATCGCGCCGGGCTGCCCAACGCCGAGACGCAGGCGGGCAAAGTCAGTGCCTTTTGCAAGGTCACCCTTCAGCACGCTGGCAATATGCGCCAAGCCGTTGTGACCGCCACTGGATCCACCGCCTCTGATCCGAATTTTGCCCAGCGGTAGCGCCACATCATCCACCAGCACCAGAAGGTCATCGGCAGCGAGTCGGTAAAAGTCCATGGCGTCCCGAACCGATCGTCCGCTGAGGTTCATGAATGTCAGCGGCTTAAGCAGTGCGACCTTCTGGCCGTCCTGCAAGTAATCGGTTGTCAGTCCGGCAAATGCCTTCCGCCATGCACCGGCGGTATGCATCCGGGCCAAGGTGTCTGCCAGCATGAATCCCGCGTTGTGCCGCGTTCGCTCATATTCTGGCCCGGGGTTGCCCAATCCAACGATAAGCTTCATGTCCATCGCTGCGCCAGCCACCGCCTGGCCATTGCCACCAATGGTTTCCCGGGGCAAGGCGGCCGCAAGGCTTATTTCTTGCCGCCAGCCGGCTTGCCACCTGCAGCAGCTGCGGGTGCAGCGGCAGCGTCGGCCGCTGCTTCATCCGGTTTCTTGCCGATGACTTCTGGCTCGGTCGGGCCGGGAGTTGCCTCGGCGGTGGTATCAACCGTCTTGGGCAGTTTCACCTGGCATACGATCTGCTCGCCCGGGGTCAAAAGCTTCATACCCGGCGGCAGTGCTACATCACGGGCATGGATGGCGGCATTAAGCTCGAGGTCATCAATATTGACGCGCAGGCTATCGGGAATTTCCAAGGGAAGTGTTTCAACTTCCAATTCGGAATGCTGCACATCCAGCACGCCGCCCTCTTTGGCGCCTTTCGCAACACCCTTAAATTCAACCGGCAGGCGGACGTGCACCTTTTTATGCGGGTCAATTCGCAGAAAATCCACGTGCAGGATGTCCTTGTTCAGGTGGTCGTACTGCACATCCTGAATCAGCACGTGTTCAATCTGGCCGTTCAATTTCAAGTCCAGCAGGTGTGCACCGCTGTGCACCGCACGCTCGGCCGATGCCGCATCAATGCTAACTGGGGTACTTTGCCCCTTAAGCCCGTAAATGATTGCGGGCAGCTTTCCTTCGGCACGAAGCCGACCGGTGTTCAATCGTCCCGACCCGGTACGGGATTCTGTTTCCAGCACGATACGCTCAGTGGTTGTTTTGGCCACCATGGCACACATTCTCCTGAAAAAAAATTGCCGGCTCAAAAGAGCCCGCACCATTAACATCTGCGGCCGCTGACACTATCGCTTGCCGCCATTTCCGCCCTTATCAAACAAACTTGATACCGATTCATTAAGGTGTATGCGACGAATTGCCTCACCCAGCAGGTTGGATATGGAAAGCACTTCCAGCCGATCGCGCACCGGGTCAAGGCGTGAATCCAGCGGTACGGTATCGGTTACCACGATCCGGCTGATGGGGCTTTGGGCAATGCGTTCGACGGCCGCACCGGCAAAAACGCCGTGGGTGGCGGCTATATGCACCGCCCGGGCACCCCGATCCATTAAAATTTTACTTGCTTCGGCGACCGTGCCGCCGGTGGTGATCATGTCGTCAAACATCAGCACGGTTTTGTCCACAATATCGCCCACAATCGTTGACATGAACACCTTGGTGCCCGATTGCCGCCGCTTGTCGATGAACGCCAAGTCACCCCCCAGTATCTCGGCGTAGTAACTGGCAGCCTTAAGATTACCCGGGTCTGGCGAGACCACCGCAATACGTCCCAGCGACGGCAATTGCTTTTGATACCAGTTTAAGAACACCGGCGACGCCAGCAGATGATCCACCGGCAGATCAAAAAAGCCCTGCACCTGGGCAGCGTGCAGATCCATGGCAATCACGCGGTCCACCCCGGCAGCCGTGATGATGTTGGCCACCATCTTGGCGGTAATTGGGGTGCGGCCTTCGCTTTTGCGGTCTTGCCGGGCGTAGCCAAAGTAGGGTATCACGGCGGTAATGCGCGCCGCCGATGCGCGCATTAGGCAATCGATCCAGACCAGCAATTCAACCAGGTTGTCATTGACCGGCGGGCATGTAGGCTGCACGATAAAGCAGTCACGCCCGCGAACGTCCTCCTCCAGCTTGACGATCACTTCGCCGTCGGGAAAGGCCTCTATCCGCGCCCTGCCCACATGCAGCCCCAAATGGCCGCATATCCGCTGCACCAATTGCGGGTTGGCCCGCCCGGCGAAGATTTTCAAATCGTGGTTTAAATTGTCCATCATCGCCGATTATCCATCCGTTTGCTGGCGCCGGTTCCATCCGGTCATCCTCTTGATTCGCCCTGTTCGGCCTGGCCCACTCATCGGGCCAAGCCATATCGCCATGACCAGTTGTTACGCTCAACCAGCCACTGGGAAAATAACAAAAATAACCACCCCAGGTCGTAAAACCCGGCTGGCTATCTTCAGTCTCGCATCGCGTTCCATCACGCTGCGGGGCTGCCAAACCGCTCTCCGCGGGTTATCACTGTTCCCGCCGGAACACGACTTCCAGCCTCCACCACAGCACCCGCACCAATAAAGGTAAACGGTTCCAGCACAGTATCTTGACCTATTTTCGCTCCAAATTCAATCCAAGTGTTCATCGGCGATGTAATCGTTACCCCGGATGCGAGCACCGAAGCCACGATCCGGGCCTGCATTACCGCACTGACTTTTGCCAATTCCGCCCGGGAATTGATGCTTAGCACATCCTCCGGCGGCACCGCCGCCAGCGCCTCAACCGGCCGCCCAGCCGATAACAAAATCTCCACCAGATCGGTCAGATAGTATTCCCCTTTGGCATTGTTGGGCTTAATTTCCTTCAAGTATGGCCAAAGGACGGCACCGTCGAACAAGTAATATGATGGGTTGATCTCGCGAATATCTCGCTGTTCCGCACTGCAATCGCGCTCTTCCACAATCCTCTGCAGGCGGCCGTCGCGATCCCTCACAATGCGGCCATAGCCGGTTGGTTCTGCCAATTCGCTGGTTGCCAGGATCATGGACGCACGCCGGGCGGAAAAATGCCCCAGCAATGTTTTAAGCGTTTCGGCCCTTATTAGCGGGCCATCTCCTGCCAGCACAAAAAGAGGACCGTCCACCATCTGCATGGCCTTTTCTGCCATCAGAACGGCGTGCCCGGTTCCTTTCTGCTCGGTCTGCTCAACAAAACATAAGTCCTTTTGCCCGCCGAACATATCCATGACACGTTCACGGTCGTGACCCACCACCAGGGCAATTTTTTCCACACCTGCTTCACGCAGCGCATCGAGCACATATGCCACCATTGGCCGGCCGCACACCTCGTGCAGAACTTTCACCTTATTGGATTTCATGCGAGTGGATTTCCCAGCCGCCATTACAATCGCCCCTGATTTTGCCATAAGCGTACCTCCGCAGGCCAAAAACTTTAACCGCATAGCCCGGATTATGAAAATCAAGCTCCGCGGTTCATGATTCAACGGGTACGGGTATGTTTTGCGGCGTGTTTGTGAACCAGGCCCCGCTATCGTGCACCCCGGTTCAATTTCGGCACGCCGAGCCACTAGGCCGCCAGCATCCCGGGCCGCGGCGGCGATGCCTGGCGTGTTTGGCCATTTGCGTCCAAAAGCTTAAGCCGTACCGGCGTTGGCACTTGGTCACCGATACACAAACAAAATTGGGCTACCTTTCACCCGACAAATTGGCGGCGCCATGTCTGAAAATTTCGGATGTGTCCAGTGGATCAAATTTTAGTTTCAAATGGACATTTTAATTGTAAGTTTATATAAAAAAGCAAGTTATGTGTATCGGTGTGAAATATTTTGGCAAAAGTTTTAGCTGGGTACCAAATTTGCTCCGTATAGTGTTGTGGTGCGTCGGTTGGTGATGGATCGCCGCACCGTAGACTGGAAGGAGTTTATAATGCCAGTTGCAGCACCCCCGCCCGTGATTCTCACAATGAAGGAGTTGCCCGCCAAACTTCGCCGGGCTTTATCTCACCTCCATGATGGTTCGTTGGAACTTGCTTTGGAGGCGCTGTCGCTTCCGATCGACTATATCGACAATCCCATGTTTAAAAAGCGTTCGGCAGAAGCGGCCCTCTTTGACGAAGGAATGGACATTACCGCCGCCAGCACATCCTGGTATCACCCGATGCTGGATGATGACTTGAGCGGCTCTTCGGCACCGTCATCGACCTTGCTGAGTGGCAAGGAAGAACAGCATTTGTTCCTGAGGTACAACTACGCCCGCATGCGAACCAAACAGGCGGTGGCGCGATTGAAAGCTGCGCCCGGTCGGAAAGTCGCCAATGAAGTGGTGCTGTGGCATCGCCGCAGCCGTGAAACACGTGAGATACTTACCAACGCCAATCTGGCATTGGTTTTGGCAATGGCCAAGCGCACCCGGATGTCGGATGTTGATTTCAGTGAACTGATCTCCGAGGGGAACATGGCGCTTCTGCGGGCGGTTGAAAAGTTTGATGCAGCCCGCGGCTTTAAGTTCAGCACGTACGCCTGCCGGGCGATTCTTAAGGCGTTCAGCCGCATCGCGGTCAAATCGAGCCGGTATAACAACCTGTTCCCGGCAGAATTTGACCCCTCGATGGAGCGATCCAACGAGATGGAACTTAGACGGCAGGCCGTGGCCAAAGATGCCGTGGAAGAGCTGCAGCGCATCATATCCACCAACCGCGCCGAGTTGACCGATGTTGAACAGCGAGTAATTGAAGCCCGCTTTGCGGTCAACCGTCCCGCCGATACCGAGTCGTTAACTTTGGAAGAGGTGGGGCGCGTGATTGGGGTTACCAAAGAACGGGTGCGGCAGATTCAAAATCGCGCCCTTGAGAAACTCCGGTTGGCGTTGGACGGAGAAATTCTTCAGCGTTAAATAGTTTATCGGGCTGCCCGAATCCCTTAAATCTTCCAAGACATTTCGATCGTTCCGGTCGCGAGACCGGAGTGTTTACGGCCCAGGCGTAATCGGTGCAGCGCCTGGGCCACTTTTTTTATGCGCCTTTGCGCGTCGTCTGTCAGGGATGGCGCGGCGGCCAGTTCCACAGAACGCCGCACAATCTTTCTGTTTATTCGGACCTTGCCTGCCGTTTTCGCTGGAATCAATCGACAATTACTGATATACTCCGGGGCGTTTCGAGCGGCTGGTCAAATGCAATCGGCGACGCTCGATGGTCGTTAAGGCTTTAGCAGTATCCTGAGGCTCTTTTTGGGATGACAAATACATGGACGTTCTTCAGGGTATTGGGGTATCAAGCGGCATCGCGGTCGCCAAGGCCCTTATTATTTCTGATGACCAGCTAAGGGTTGGCTCTCATACCGTAGCCGCAGGTGCAATCGAAACAGAACGACAGAGGTTACAGGCAGCCATTGCGGCCAGCAGCGAGGAAGTCCGCGAATTGCGGGATCAGATTTCGCGCCGTCTGGGCAGAGAGACGGGTGCCATTTTCGACTTTCACCTTGGCCTGCTCAACGACCCGCAGCTGATCCGCACGTTTATTGATCTGATCAACAGCCAGTGTTATTCGGCGGAATATGCGGTGTACCGTGCATTGCGCGATTACGCCAAAATCTTTACCGATCATTCCGACGCCTATTTCCGCGACCGCGTCAAAGATATTTACGACATTGAGCGCCGATTGCTATCCAAGCTGACTGGCGCAGAGCGGCTGCGCATTGGCGAACTTACCGAGCCGGTCATCCTGATTGCCAGCGATTTAACTCCATCGCAGACCGCATCGCTTGATAAAACCATGGTGCGCGGGATTGCCATTGAATCGGGCGGCAAGACCAGTCATACCGCTATTATCGCCAGCTCGCTCGGTATTCCCGCTGTGGTGGGCGTGGAAGCGGTTGTACACGAAGTACGCACAGGCGAGATCATCATCATCAATGGCCACGAAGGCAAGGTGATTGTTGATCCTGATCCGCTGACGATTGAAGAAAGCCAAATGCTGGCCGAGCGGCAGATGCGCCACGCCCGTGAGTTGGAGCAACTGCGTGACGAACCGGCGCGCACCAAAGATGGCGTTGACATCACCCTGATGGCCAATATTGAATTTCCGCATGAGGTGGAGCAGGCCCTGCGGAAAGGTGCGATGGGGATAGGACTTTATCGAACCGAATTTCTGTATCTGGGCAGTGATAAACTGCCGACGGAAGATGATCATTACGCGGCATACGCCGAAGTGGTGCGGCGGCTGGCAGGTAAACCGGTGGTTATACGAACCTTGGATTTGGGCGCAGACAAATCCACCGCGAATCTCGACCTGCCCGCCGAGGACAATCCCTTTTTGGGATGCCGTTCCATCCGGTTGTGCCTGGCCAACCAGAGTATGTTCAAGACGCAGTTGCGTGCGATTTTGCGGGCCAGTGTGCTGGGCGATGTTCGGATCATGTTCCCCATGATCTGTAACATGCTGGAGCTGCGCCAGGCAAAAATGGTGCTCAAGGACACCATGGAGGATCTGGATGAAGAGGGCGTCGCGTTTAATCGTTATATCCGTATTGGAATGATGATAGAGGTGCCGTCCACGGCCATGATGCCGAAGCCTTACGTGCGGGATTCCGATTTTGTGTCCATCGGTTCCAACGACCTGATTCAATACACGCTGGCGGTTGATCGCGGCAATCAGCGTGTAGCGTCGCTGTTTACCGGTGCCCACCCGGCCGTCATCCGGCTGATACGCCGCGTGCAGCGTGCTGGCAGGGCGGAACTTAAAAACGTGTCGCTTTGCGGCGAAATGGGTGGCGATCCGGACTATACCATGCTGCTGATCGGACTGGGGTTGCGCACGCTTTCCATCACGCCCAACAATATTCCAGAAATCAAGCAGCTTATCCGGCAGATCACCCTGAAACAGGCGGAAAGGATTGCCAAGAAGGCGGTTAAACTGGAGCATGGACATCAGGTATTAAATCTGCTGCACGATGAAATGCGCCGCTACCACCCCGATTTTTATCGAGCCGATGTGTCCAAATTGGCGCACCATTCAAAGGAAGCCTGAATCGTGGCTCGCTATTTTGATCTGTCCAATTCCACCTTCCGACATCAGGCGCTGGCGATGTTGATGCTGCTGCTGTTGATTGTTTCGCTGGTTGCCGCACGGGGTACGATGGCCTTTCGGCGTGTGATGCGCGGGCCGTGGTATCGCAATTTGATGCCGCCCGAAGCGAAGAAATCGCCCGTGCCCCTCGCCACCGGACTGCCGGCGGATACCGCCACCTATGTGCTCCACCAGCGGGGGCATCACCGCGTTATGCTGGCATTCTTCATCGCGGGGCGAAATTTAATTGTTGGCCACACTTCCACAAAAGTGACGGCCAGTCGGTTTATCGACGGGTTGTTTCCCAAGGCGCACGGCTGGGCAGCGCCTGCCCCAGCCATTGTTGATATTATGGGTGTACCCATTTTAATGTGGCGCAGTTACCGCATGGCAAAGACGCCGGCCACCATGCCGGGGGTGAACCAGATGAGGCCCGTCCGCCTCCTGGTGGCACGATCGACGGGCGAAGGGAAGTTCCGCGTGGCTGTAATTGGGTTCAGCCATGGCCTGTCGATCTATGACCGGAAGCAGCTTTTGAAACTGGTTACGGGTATGGCACGGGGAAATCTTTAGAACATCGATTCATGGCCATCGGTGGGGCGCGCAGAGCCGACATTGGCACAACGTTTTTAAGCGCGGAGGAATTATCAGGCGTGTTAAAATACTTTCACCGGTTTCTGGTTGGTCAGAGATATTACCATAAAAATACAATATGCGGCGGCATGCTTATGCTAGCGGCGGCGCTGCCGTTGTGGTTTGCCTCTGCCGCTCGCTGCTCCGGCCTGGATACCAGACTGGCCCCTGCCTGGCGCGATGATGCCGACGGTTTTATCATGCGGTCGCCAGCCGATTCAGTCGTCTATGCGCGTAAAGGTAATGACATTGTCAGCTTTGCATACGCACCCCTGCGCTGGGGGCTGATTGTGCACCAAAGTTTTTTTGCCCATCCCGTCAAACTGGCGCAGATTGTCAAAGAGTCACTGGCCGCCGACCGCCAGGATTATAAAAAGGTAAAAGTGCTGGTGCGCAAGCCTGTGGTGGTATCTGGGCACCAAGCCATGCGATTTACCATTCGCTTTCAGACCGTTTCGGATAAACACCCCATATCGATCATGAGACAGCAGGTGCTTATTAAAAGGAGCCCCAAGGAAATATTTTTGCTGACTTTTTTCAGCCCCGGCGACCTGCATACCGGTGCGGTGGCGATGTTCTCGCGAATCATGAAGTCTTTCCGCTTTATTAATGTTCGTGCAGAAGCAAAATTGCGCCTCGCCGCTGTCCAAAGGGCAAAAAAATGGTTGAAGACCATATCGGCCGGTAAGCTGCTCAAGCATATCCATATCGGCACGCGGTTGTTTCAAATTAAAGCGTATGGCCACCCGCTGGGATATGTGGCCGTGCAAACCTATCGCGGCCGGCGCGATGGTCTTTACGGTGTATTCTGCTCGGTTAACAGCCGGATATTTTTGAAAAATGGCACCGATATTTTTCGCAAGTCCACTTATTTCTGGGCTTTTACTCATCAGCCTGGAGTCAAAGGTCCCCCAACGCATCTTTCACAATGGACGAATGCGGTTGAGACAATGGTACCCTTTAATAACCCGGTTGTGGCAGAACTGCACTCGCAGCGGATTGTGGTGGACCCGGTAACGCGCAAGCCAAAACTGATTCAACTTCACCCGCCATACCCCAATTACGATACGCATTGGGTGACTGACGTGGGGCAGGTCACCACCGGCTTTTTTCCCATTCTTAATTCACATGGTAAGCCGACCGATGGTTATGTCTACCGTACGCATGTACATGTGGTCCGGACGCTAAGTCACGTCGAGGCCGGCGTGCCCAACCCACCGGTTCGGTTTGTGCTTCGCTCTGATATGCCGGCGTTTATGCCGCCCATTCTCAAATTGCTCTGGCCTCACCTGGTAAATCTGCGCAAATGCCCGCCTCTGGCCATGGTGGCCTACAACAGCCAGGCAAGGCGGCCGGCATTGCGGATCCTCACCGTGCAGACGCATGCCACCATCAATATCGGCGGTCGGATGCAGCGTGCCTTTCTGGTCACTGATTTAATGGACCCGTATAAATCAAAAATGTGGGTTACCAGTCATGGCCATCTGCTGGAATATATGGCGGGCGACGGGTCGCAATGGACACCCACAACTTTTGCCAAAATGGACCGTTTATGGCGTGCCCGTCTGGCGGCGCTCAATGCACCGCTGATAAAGTAATGCCCCGCGGGCGAAAGGGGGTCCAGTGAAATTAGGTCGCAGCATTTTCTGGATTGTGGTGCTGGCGACATTTATTACGCTGGCGGCCAACATGGCCCAACGTTACCTTTCCCGCGACGCGCAAATCGCTCAGCTGAAAAAAGAACAGGCCGAATTAAAGTCCATCATCAAACGGCTTACGGGACGCACGCGGGAAGCGCAGCTTATTGTTGATGCGCAAACCATCAATGGGCGCGGCCGCGTGGTTAAGACCACTCTTTTATGGCGCGAATTCACCTATGCAAAGGACGGTCGCGCTGTGCCGTTGCCACTCCAGAAAATCGTCATTCCCGGAGATGAACCCTATGTGGGGGGCTACGTTTTGAAATTTGCCGATTCATTTGTGGAGGACGGCGATTCACTGCGTGGCAAATCCATCGGGTTTTTCACTAATATATTTTCCAAACTGCAGGCCCCTGACCATGGAGTATCGCTGCTGGGGCCGGATGGCGTGCCCCGAGTGCTGGAGCCACGTCATGGCCCACCCAATCCTTTTGCCCTGATGCTGTGGCATAAAATTTCAAGTTTGATACGCTCGCGGCATGCGGCCAAGGCTTTGGGGCTGCAGGTGGTGCAGCGCCAATATGTGGCCAAGCCCGTCCGGCCGGGGATACTTTACACCATCTATCTTCAAAACGATGGTGGTTTGGAATTTATCGCCCTAAGCGGGCGAGCGGGTCTTATTGCCCGCCTGCTTCGGCAAGCCGCTGCCGACCGCGCCAGGATTGTACCGGCCCGATAATTGTTAACGCCATCGGATGCCCAGCGGAGGAAGGGTTTCCCACGTGGGGAGGTTGCGACCATGCATCGCGAAAATGTGCCGTGGAAATGAATTCTGGCGATATTTTTCTAAAATGAGGGGTTGACTATCGCTGATAGTTTGTTAATTTTCTTGGCAGCGGCAGCGCTGGGAAGGCATAAAGGTGCCACGAGTGTCTGCAATCGTGTATACTCAAACGGATGTGAGAGCGGTGTTCAGAGGCGATGCCGGCGTTTTTTTGGGGCTGGTGTTTTGTAGTCGTTTCGGAAGTTAATATGGCCAAAGCGCAAGAGACCGTAGTTGTGGAAGGCCCAGGCAAGGGGAAGTCGTTCTTTGATCGCGCCAAAACCGTCGCGGACACCGGTAACTATGACTATGCTGTGGATATGTACATACAGGGCCTGCTGCGCGAACCAGGCAACCTGGATGAGCATAAGGCCCTGCGCGAAGTTTCCCTCCGCCGCAAGGTAAGTGGTGGCAAACCGGCGGGGGGCTTCCTGGGTGCCAAACCCTATTTCTCCGGTAAGTCGCCCAAGGAGCAAATGCTTAACGCCGAATATCTGCTGGCAAAGGACCCGGGCAATATCAGCCACATGTTGAATATGATGAAGTCAGCCGCCTTGGGCAATTACCGCGATATTGTCGTATGGTTTGGCCCTTTTGTGCTTCAGGGCATCAGCACCAGCAAAACACCCAATCCCAAGCAGTACCTTGAAATGGCCGATTATTTTGAACAGGTGGGAGAATTTTCCAAAGCTGGTGAAGCCGTCCAATTGGCGTTTGCACTCAACCCCACCGATGCGGCGCTCGATCAGCGGATTAAAGACCTGGGCACACGCGAAACGCTCAAGCGGGGCGGTTACGAAAACGTACCAGACTTTAAGGAGTCGCTGGCCAACAAGGAAGTTACCCAGGAACTGCTGCAAAAAGATGCGCTTAATAAAACGGAAGAGTTCCGCATCAAACTGGTGGAAGATGCCCGCGAAGAGTGGGAACAGAATCCGCTGGATGCCCAGAATATTTCCAAGCTGGTAAAGGCCCTTCTGGATGTGGAATCTGATCAGTGCGATGAGGAAGCCATAGCCGTGCTGGATAAGGCTTACAAGGAAACCCGCACCTACCGCTATAAAATGCTTCAAGGGGATGTGCATATCCGCAAGTTTCGTCGCGATCTGCGGGCTTTGAATGAGCAGCACAAAGCCCATCCGGAAGATAAAGAACTGCTGAAGAAAATCGCCGAACTGGACGCAAAAAAGTTGGCGTTTGAAGTTAACGAATTTGCCGAGAGAGCGAAAAATTTCCCGTCGGACGCCAATGTCGCGTACGAATATGGCCTGCGGCTTTATCGCGCCCATCGCTCCGAAGAAGCCATCGGCGTCTTGCAGCAGGCACAAGCCAGCCCTAAGCACCGCGCAGATGCACTGCAGCTTCTGGGGCGGGCATTTTTAGATCAGGGCATGTATCTGGAGGCCGGTGAGACCTTGCAGCGGGCAATTGAAAGCTATGAGCTGGCATCCACGGGCGACGGTCGCAGCAAAGAGATGCACTACTGGCTGGCTCGGGCCTACGAACTGACCAATCAGGTGCCGGAAGCGGAAAAGATATACAGCAAAATTACGCAGTGGGATTTTAATTTTCGTGATGCCCGCCAGCGCCTCGCTGAACTTCGTAAAAATCGCGCCAACGTCTAAAGCCCCTCATTCGCTTTTAAATAATGATCTGGCCGGCCGCCCGCGATCGCGGCAACGGATGGCAATGCTCAATGCCCTGAGCCGCTCTGTGATCCGGCTGGTAATTCTCCCGGCAGGCTTGTACTAAATGGCGTCGATGCCGGCTTGGTGGTGGTACCGGCGGCAACAGTCGGTTGCATGGTGCTGTGGCTGGGTCTTGGCTGATTGAGCGATGCCATCAGCGTGCGATTTTTGCCCGTGATTGTCTCCATTTGAAAATGGGCGTCGACCTGGCCGCTGTGGCAAAGCGAATAGATCATTTCCACCACACGCTGATACGATGCTCCGATAAAAGGCTCATGCGGATTGAAATGCTTGCCATAGGGATTTGGTGCCCCGGCCAGCATCGCCACAATGGCTGGCAATGCCGCCCCGCATCGCATGGACACCGTCTGGCCGGTCAGTGCGTTGCGGTAGTACAACTCGACGGGGCCGCCCGCTTGTGCCGATTTTTTTCCAGCCGCACCTGCGGCTGGTGCCGGCAGATAATTAACCGTCAGTGCATCATGCGGACTGATGTACAAAGCCCCCGGAACCAGCTTCGGAATGCGGCCCAGAAATGCGATGCGCGGCACGCGATGAGTGGTGACGTACACTGTGCATTTCTGGGTACCGGGAACAATATCCATGAAAAATTTCTGACTTATTTCCTGCGAATACACTATGGATGAGTGAATGGTCAACAGCGCCCGATACCCCATGATCTGCACCCGGCGCGATGCGGACCGCAGCAGTTTGCGAAATGTAACACCGGCCAGAAAACGATCATGACAATGACTGAGCGTATAAACGGCCTTGCGTTCAAACGGGCTGGCGGTATCAAGTGCAATTTTGCTTATGGCGGTGATGGCATCGCTGTCGCCCAGCCGGGCACCCGCCTGCAGGCAGTAATAGGCCACTGCCGGGTTGGAGGAGTGGTAGTGCTTCATTAATATCGGAAGGATGGGCCGCCCAAGCTGTTCCAAGGCCACACCCAGCGATGCATGCGGTGCGGCCGGGTCATGCAGCGATTTAATAATCACCTGTGCCTGGTGATTATTGAATCCCGGTACATTACCGGCCAGATAAAGATTCATGATTCGACGGATAAACCGCATCGGGTCGTGGCGGTAACGATGGATAATCCGCACCGTGACCACCCGATCATTTTCAGCCGTGGCCACGGCAGGATAATTGCCATAATGCTGATTGATAACCCGCTGAACCAGATCGGTGATGCGGTATGACGGGTTGTAAAGTTCTAAAACCGCCGGCACGCTATGTTCCACCATGGCACCGCCGATCACACGCCCCTCACGCACGATCGCATTGGCCGGCTTGAGAGCGCCAGTTGACGTAAATGGATTGCAGAACACCGGCCCGCGTGCCCGCGCCAGCACTTCGCTTTGATCCACCAAGCGGATGTGCACGCGCAGACCCACTGGCCACAGCAGACCATTTTTCAGGCTGGTGGTTCCCGTATTCGGCAGGGCCTTGAGGTACACATCAAACGTGGTGCCCGCTACCGCCAGAGGAGGGATGGCACCCTCCACCGCGACAGCCGCCACCTGCTTGCTGTTGAGTATCTGGTTTGGGTCAATGTTGCCCAGGCCACTGGTGTAAAAACCAACCCCTGCCCTCAGCAACCGATTCAGCATCACTTTGCGGATGGGTGGAGGCATCTGCCCGCTGCCGGTGTTGGGCAAATTGGCAACCAGTCCCCACCCTCGCACAACAATGGGGCCGGAGAACCCCAACCCAACGTACTGGCCCACCGTACCACGCAGGGCCGGGTATACCGACGGCAACGGTATGCGATCCTGTGCGGTGATAGGGGGCGTTGACGAGGATGGACCCTGAGAGCACCCAGCCAAAATGCCCAATGAGAGTATCCCTGCCAGCGTAGTGAATAATTTTTTGCCACGCCTAAATTTTAATTTCACTTCAGTTGGCTTCATTCGCCTGTATTCCCCGTCTGGATATCCACAAACTTTTATCCCCGCCGAGCATAACCTCATTGCACGGCAATCACAAAATAACACCCCCGCACCAACGCACTACGGCTGGAAAAGTGCGGGCTGCCCGGGGTCTTTTTTATCATCTTCCATCACGCTTTGCACTTCCTGTGCCAATTCACCCAAATCACGAAATTCACGGTAGACCGAAGCAAAGCGAACAAATGCAATCGCATCAGCAGTCCGTAGCGCCTTCATGACCAATTCGCCAATGGCCGAACTGGGAACCTCGCGATCAAACTGCCGGAGGATTTGTTCTTCCACTGCATCCACCATACCGGAAATAGTCGGAGCCGGCACCGGGCGTTTGTAGCATGCGCGCTGAATTCCATCGAGTATCTTGTTGCGATCATACGGAACCCGCGTGCCATCTTTTTTCACCACCGTAATGCGAACGGCCGTTTCAACCCGTTCATATGTGGTATATCGTCGCCCACACTGCTGGCAGGCTCGCCGTCGCCGAATGGCCTCGCCACCTTCCGCCGGACGGGAATCAATCACTCGGTCATCGTTATCACTATTGCAAAATGGGCATCGCACAACTGTTCATCGCTTAAGCACAAATCTTCCGATACCCATGGTAGCGTAAAACTGAACTTTTTGTGGGTCAATCGAGGTAGGGGGCTTGCTGCGTGCATAGCGCGAAAGGGCGGTCTGGCGCGCCAGATTCAGACTCTTACCACAGGTAAAGCTTATGTCCCAGTCTGCGCGCCGGCGGCTGTCTGATTTCTTACCATGCAACCTCCGCGCGACGCGCAGATTTCGCATGTGTATCCATTAAGCTCGCAGCCATGGATGCGATTTAAGATGATCCGCGATATTTCGTCATCCAAACCCAGGGGTTGGGTCACATTGCAGACGACCGATGGATACGCTGCCGCCGCGTCCGCCACCATTCGCGGTATGTCCGTAGTGCTGTGCCGCCCGGGCGATAGAAAATAGGGATGCACAACGATTCGCGTGGCACCTTGCCGCACGCAAGATGCAAACGCCTGCGGGATACTCGGCTCGGCAAGTTCCATGTGCGCCGGTTCAACTATTTTGTACCCCGATGTGCGCCGAAACCTTTCGGCTACCTCGTTGAGCATATCGTTGGCGGCGGCAAACCGGCTTCCATGATCCACGAGTATAATCGCCGTCAGTCCAGTACCTTGCTCAGCTTGCTGTATTGACGCCATTTCAGTAGCTCCAAACCGTTTAACTCGGGCAGCCCGAGATTATAGGCGCTGACAAAAGCCGCTGTCTAATCGGTGTCGATTGGCACAACCCGTCAGGATGGATCGAGCAGCATTGTGGGCCGCCCGTTTGCTGCGCGCACTCATTCGGCCTGACAATTGTCCCATAAGCCATTCGCCAACGGAATGGGTGATGGCCGGTGCCGCCGCTTACCGATAGCACCAGTGTACCCAAATCTGGTGTTAGAAAAATCGGGAGAGCTAAAATGATACACCCATCGGTGTTGCACAAAATGTTACCCACCATCGTCCCCCTGGTCTTGGAGTGGGTAATGTCCGTAGAGAGAGATTTAAAGGCTGGCAGTCGCACATTGACCGCCGATGAAAAATCAGATGCCATTGCCCTTGGCATCACTCATCCCGATGCGGTGCGCGTGGCTATCGTTGACCATTTGCCCGAGCCATCCCCGGAACTTAAACATCTTGCCCAGCAGCTTCGCATTCTTACGCCCGGCACCTTGTCATTAAGCTTTGGCCGTCTGATTGTGATAAAAAAGGATGCGCCGGATATTCATCAGCTTGTTCTGCATGGACTGGGTCACGCCCTGCAGACTGAACGCTGCGGCGGGGTTCAAGCATTCCTTACCGAGTATTTCAAGCAGTGCCTGAATGATGGCCACGAAAATTGCGCCATGGAAGTTGAGGCACGCGACCTGGCTGACGCCCGGATTGCGGGCAGGGTGTAATGGTGGTGTGTTGGCGCACGCGACGGCAGCTATCATCGGCTGGATGGTGCCGCTGGCAATCAGTGGCCACGCTGCGGGGCAGACCGGCCGGCCAGCGGCGAGTCCCGGTAGCGCAGGCGTCTCGCCTGCTTGCGTCCGCCAGTGGGCCAACGGCTACGAATTTTGCAATGGATGGCAAACGCTGCTATCGGATGGCCGCTGTCTTGCCTCGGGGTACGAATGTTTAACCGGCCCCGCCCATCGTTTGTGCGGCGTTGAATTGTCACCATGCCACGGTTATGTTGAATAGTTTGCCCAAAGATGGGTGATTGGCTTGGCATGGCAGGAATGCAGTACGCATGGAAATAACAAAGCTTTGTGATCGGCATACTTCAGTGGTTGGATTGCAGTGGGGCGATGAGGGCAAAGGTAAAATTGTTGATATCCTCAGCGAACATTTTGATCTTGCCGTCCGTTGGAATGGTGGCAGCAACGCTGGCCACAGCGTGCAGGTGGGGGATCAAAAATATGCCTTTCATCTTATTCCCAGTGCGATTTTGCGTCCGCAATGTGTATCGGTGCTGGCCAACGGCGTGGTGATCGACCCGGTTCAACTCCTTAAGGAAATCGATGCGATTCAACAGCGCGGCATCAAAATTCAAGACAATCTGAAAATTTCCTCCCAGGCCCATGTCGTCATGCCTTACCACAGCATGCAGGACAAGCTGGCAGAAGAAAAACTGGGCGACAAAAAAATCGGCACCACCGCCCGCGGTATCGGGCCATGCCATGCCGATAAAGCCTCGCGGCACTTTGCGGTGCGTATGGCGGATCTGATCGAGCCCGAACGCCTGCGTAATCGCTTGTCGCAAATCGTGCCGGAAAAAAATGCCATCTTCGCATCACTCTTTGGTAGTGCGCCCATCGAATGGCAACCGATTTTTGATCAATATGCTGCCTTCGGTCAGCGCCTTAAACCATTGGTCTGCAACACCACTGCCTTGCTGCATCGGTCCATGGCCAGTGCAAAAAAGGTGCTTTTTGAAGGGGCCAATGCCACCTTGCTGGATCTCGATCACGGTACGTTTCCGTTTGTGACCAGCAGCAACTGCGGAACGGGCGTTTGCGTGGGTACTGGTGTGCCACCTCAGGCTATTGGCCGCGTGCTGGGGGTGGTAAAGGCGTACAGTTCTCGCGTGGGGGGCGGTCCATTTCCAACCGAGCAGGACAACGCCATCGGCGAAAAAATTCGCCAGCGGGGCCATGAATTCGGCACCACCACGGGGCGGCCGCGGCGTTGCGGCTGGCTGGATCTGGTAGCCGTGCGCTATGCCGCGTCCGTTACCGGTGCCACGGGCTTGTGCATCATGCTGCTGGATGTTCTTTCCACCTTCGATGAATTGAAGGTCTGCGTTAAGTATGCCACCCCCAGCGGTGAGACCGATGAATTTCCGGCTGATGCAGTTGAACTTTCGCAGGTTCAGCCCGTCTATCACACGCTTTCGGGCTGGCAGGATGACTTAAAATCAGCCCGCGATGTTAAAACATTGCCGACAGAGGCCAGAGCGTATGTCGGATTCATCGAAGAATTTGTCGGCGTGCCGGTGCAAATGGTAAGTGTCGGGCCGAGACGCGACCAAACCCTTGTGCTGGCATAATAATGCCGCGGCGGCCGGAAGGCCGTATAATCAGGTGATGATGTGTCCGGACCCGGCTACTGCGATCTCCCCAACCTCTGACGAGGTACCATGCGCCCCCGACAGCGCCCTACCGAAGCACATTGCCATCATTATGGATGGCAATGGAAGGTGGGCCAAACGGCAGGGTAAAGCGCGTACCTATGGGCACCGTGCTGGGGCCGATACCGCCCGTGAAATCATCGAGCACTGTGCCCGCCTACATATCCAGCAACTGACACTTTACAGCTTCTCGGTTGAAAATTGGTGTCGCCCGGCGGACGAAGTCAATGAACTTATGCAGCTTTACGCCCAGTATCTGGTAAGCGAGCGCGAGCTGATGCAGCAGAACAATATCCGCTTTCGGCAGATCGGCCGCCGCGATGGTCTTCCGAAGGAAGTGTTGCGCGAGATTGACCAGACCACGGCCCTGCTGGATCGCAACACGGGCATGACCCTTTGCCTGGCGGTTAACTATGGTGCCCGCATTGAAATTACCGATGCCGTGCGCGCCATCGCCCGTAAGGTGCAGTCCGGCCAGTTGCGTCCCGAGGACATCAGCCCGGATACCATTTCCGCCCACCTGTACACCGCCGGAATGCCCGATCCGGATTTATTAATCCGCACGGCCGGCGAGATGCGCGTCAGCAACTTCCTTTTATGGCAGATCAGTTACGCCGAACTTTATGTGACCAATGTCTGCTGGCCGGAATTTCGCGCCGCTGATCTGGACGCTGCCATCGATGCCTTTGGCAAGCGGCAGCGCCGGTACGGCGGGCTTAAGCCACGCTAGGCCATTTGAAGGCGGGCCGGTTTTTATGATCCCCAAAGCAGATCAATCAATGGCAGAGGGCTTCTCCGACACGCATTCAGCCGGTCAATCGCGTCGCATCAATGTTGCATCATTAAACGATATGGTGCGCCGGGGCGAGCCCATTGCCATGCTCACCTGCTATGACCATCTCAATGCGAAAGTATTGGATGGTGTCGGCATGGATATCCTGCTGGTGGGAGATTCGGTTGCCACCACGCTGCTGGGACTGCCCACCACCCGCGGTGTGTCGATCGATTTTATGGTGGAAATTACCGCGGCGGTGGCGCGCGGTTCGGCACGGGCCATGGTCATGGGCGACATGCCATACGGCAGTTATGACACCCCCTCGGCCGCCGTTACCAACGCCCGGCGTCTGATCGCCGCCGGTGCCGGCGCTGTCAAATGCGAAATCTTGCCGCATCAACTGGATATCATTTCTGCCTTGGCGGGCGATGGTATTCATGTGTGTGCCCACCTGGGACTTTTGCCCCAGCAGGTATCGCATCCCAAGGGATACCGCGTTCATGGCCGGGAAAATGCAGAGGCGGCAGCCATTGTAAAGTTGGCCCAAGATGCGCGAAAAGCCGGTGCGGCCATCATTTTGCTTGAGGCAGTCCCGCCGGAACTTGGTTTGGCCGTGGTGTCTGGGGTTGATTGTCCCGTGCTGGGGTGTGGTGCTGGCCGCCACTGCCACGGCCACGTTGTGGTGCTGACCGATATGCTGGGTTTTAATGCCAAGCCGCCGCGCTTTGTACCCGTCACCGGCGATATTCCAGCGGGTATCGCAACGGCTGCGAAACAATATCGCGATGCCATCAAAGGGCGAACCTATCCCGACCCGCAGCATGAATATCGGTAGTAAAACCATTTTTCGGCGTGGATTTTTCGTGATTAAATAAAAAAGCACCGGCCGCGCTTAGTTGACGACCGGTGCCCATGCCTGCCACCGTTAAAAAGGATGCTGGGATTATTGATAGAAGTTAAAAATACCCAGCCAGCTATAGCCAACGTGCATCTGGCTGAAATTCTGCCAGCGAACCGACCCATCGTTGTAAAGCTCATTACCACCATCGGGCGTGCTGCCGGAATTCATATGGTTGGATGCCGGGATGTTGGGCCAATTGAAGTAATTTAAGACAGCCATGGTGGTATCGCCCGCCAGAATCGTGTTATTGGAATCATTCGGGCCGCTGCTGAATTGAATCTGCGGTGCCTCCGTATCCTGGCCCCAGAAATTATTCTGGCTCTGCGGTTCGTAATAGTAGCAGTAGCTGTACGCGACATTCAACCAATTAATGGTGTACCCTTTGTCCACCAGCGTGGGCAAATAAGTGCCATTGGCGGCGCTGTCCGGGCCGTAATAGCCTGACTGCGGGCAATAAAACATTTGCGGTACCGTCATCACGCCAGAAGTGTACAGCAAGCTGAAACCTGCGGGATTCCAGTTCTCAGTCACATTGTTATAGCCGCTGACCATGTATTCAAATGGCAGGCCAAATTCAGAGTTGGCGGGATACTGATTGCGGTACGTATCGGCGTAGACGGCGAATGCCTGGCCCAATGAGTGCAGTTGGGCGGCACAATTGATCCGCTGGGCCAGATTGCGGCTGGAGGCCAGGGCCGGCAGCAGCAGGGATATCATCACCGCGATGATGGAAATGACCACCAGAAGTTCAATAAGGGTGAAACCATGATTTGTTTTCTGGCACTTGGAACGCATAAGAAACCTTTCCCTTTCACAATGCTTCCGGGATGGGGCCAATAAAGGCGAACGCTGTCCGTCCCGGAGAGAAGCCACATTTTTCATTCACCAAGGTTCATCGCGGAGCAGATAGGCATCGCTGCGATGAGAGACCTAAATTGTTTCTCTCCATCCCGACATATCTATCGGTAGGTGGCGGCGGGCGATGCAGAAAAACTGATCCGGATTTTGCCCTGTGATCGTCTGATAAGCCCTTCTGGAAGGGGTTTTGCGTTACGGTTATCGGGACGTTGATGGCCATCGACATTCGCCGATTGGCTAAAGCAGTTTTATGCGACCATGCCAGCCGTTTGGGGGGCAGCAGAGGCATGTGGGGTGGCATGGAGCGGGCGGGAATAAAAATTTTAAAATCAGATGAACCATACTCGGACCGATACCGTAATAGCAGATGTCTTGTGAGGGTTTCCCACGGCCCTCCGAGATGTAAGTTCCTTCCTTCTCCCCCACGAAGGCTGGTGGTCGGTATCGATCACCAGCTTTTTTGTCTTTCACCACTTTGGCGAATATACGGGCCTGCGGTGTTCAAATTTGTAGATCGCAGCAAGCTCTTAGACCGCCAGCAGGGGACTCAGTCGCTGCAGCAATACCGAGAGATTGCCATTTGGCAAAAAAAGGGCGGGCCATTAGGGCCCGCCCGGGGAGAGTTTTACATTGATTGTGGTGCGATATCTCGCAGCTCACAATGTTTAGAACTTCACCTGCAACTGCACTTGCGTAATAAAGTCCTGAGTGTTGGCGTTGGAGCCGATGTTAGGACTGCTGTATGCCGCATTTGGCAGGTAGGTGAAGGCGGCTTGCACTTTGGCATTTTCACCAAAGATGTAGTAATTGACGCCAGCCGTGTATTCCATCGACTGTTTGCCTTGTCCATCCGTGGTCAGATCGCCGATGCGGGCGGCCAATTCCCACTTGTGGGGCACGATGAAGTAGCCGGCCTCGCCGTAGGCACCAAGCTGCCATACGCTGCCGGTTCCATAGGTTTTGTAAAGCAGAGCGGTATCATTGCCGGCACCTGGAGTGGCGGCATTATATTGTTGATAATAGACGGCGCCGTTCAATGCCAAGCCACGGTACTTCATGTGGCCATCGACCGTGGCGCGGTACAGGGATCCACTCGCTACAACCCCCCCGAGGTATCCGTTGTTGGGTGTGGCTAAGCCAGCCAAGGCCAACGAGTCCTGCGGTGCGGGATAGACACCGGCCGATGAATTTTGTTCTTCATACCCAGCGGCCGCACCGACTGCCCAAACCAGATGCTTGTGCCAGGAAACATCCGGTGAATCAGTAAAGTCTGCATTGGTACCAGCGCCGGCGTACTGCACGCGGGCATAAAAGCCCAACCGGTTATCCAGATTGGGGCTGGCGCTGACATTGGCGCTGCCATCGAGGTTATTGGCCTTGGAGCCATTGTTAACCTGAGCGTCGTAGAAAAGCTTATTGTTGTCCACGTTACCCGATACATCCAATGCTAAAGACCGCACTGGATCAAATGGTGCCTCAGCTGCGGCAAATTCGGGAAATTCGGTACCAGAGCTGTAGTACTCCACATGAGTGAACGGTACCAGCATCGAACCGGTGCGAATCATCAAGCCCGGATTAAACTCGTACCCGATCCAAGTGTCCAGAATCTGGAAGCTGTTACCCAATCCGCTGCCGCTGGCAAAATCGCCTGAAATTGAATAGATGATATTCTTGAATGCGTAACCGGAGAGGATCAACCGTGCGCGGCGGGCATCAAAACCATTGGTGTTGCCGGTATCCGATGACGGAATGGGGCTGCCGCTGGAAGTCACGTTATTGCCGCTCTGAGCTTGCGACCAGGTGTAGCGATACTGCAGGTAACCGTTGATGGTCAAGTTGAATTCTTTGTTGGCGCTCTGAATGAAGAAGCCATTGTTGTAGCCGGCTTCCAGAGCATTCCCCATATATTGTGAACGGGTTTTAGCGTCAGAAAGCACCTGTTTGACGATCTGGCGCACCTGGGCGGCAGATTCTTCTGACTGCTGGACATTCTTCTGCCCGGTTTGGAGTGCCTTGACCTGATTTTGCAGAGCCTGAATTTCTGCCTCCAGCTGGGCAGCCGTTGGCTGCGTTGCCGGCGCAGCTGCAAAACTGACGGCCGACACACCCATCGACATGGCCGCCGCCACTATGGCGATGCGGTGCGGAAATTCGCATTTCCTTGGAATCATAGCTCGTTCTCCTAAAAAGCTATGCGTTTCGATTTCGACAGGTTCGCCTGACGAATATCTCATCGCGTCGGCCGGGATTATGCCTTTGAATGTTAATACTGCGCTAAGAAATGATGCGATGAATGCTAAATCACCCCTTTATCGGCGGGCTTAATCATTCCTTAACACTGCCTTAACAAAGAGCACACGGAATATCAGGTTTTGGTTCGATTCCGGTACGGCAAGACACCTGATAGACGAAAAAATAGCAATATAAATTTAATGCATTGCCGGATGGGCATCTTGGTTGAATGTAAAGCTCATCACCAACATGCCGACGCATGCCACAGCCAGCATATAAAATACAGTATTAATACCCATGGCGCTCGCCACATACCCAAGCGGAAAAAGGCCCAGCGCCCCGATGGCATTGGCAAAGCCCAGTGCAATGCCCGACCCCATCGCACGATTTTCCGGAAAAATGTCCTGCCCGATTACCAGTGTGCTGGAATAGGTGCTGAAGCATGCAATACCCAGCATACCGGCGACCGCGTACATACCCATCCCGGCACAATTCGGCAAAACAGGCAGCAGAACCAGCATGGCCACGCTCGATGCCGTAAGCACGTGCCGACGCCCCCATTTATCGGCGATCGTCCCCCCCGCTATTTGCCCGATGATGCCTGTTATTAATAAGGTAGATAATATGCCCGCTCCCTGGATCAGACTGCCGCCACGTAAATGCCACATGATGGGAATAAATGCAATCGACCCAAAAACAGCAAAATTGCGGAAAGCCGAAAAACCCACCAGCAGTAAAAATGGTCGCAGATGTGAACGCACCGAGAGAGTCCCGCGAACGAAAGGTTTAGCTAGCTGGGATGGGACAATCTTTACCATCCACGGAATCGTCAGCAAAGTCGGAATGGCGATAAGCCACAGGTGATTCAGACCAAGATGCACCACAATCAGGCTGGCCAGTAAAGGCCAAAATCCCCGTCCCAATTCGCCACCAACTAAAAAGACTGCCATTCCCTGCGCATGGCGTTGCCCGGAGACGGACCGTGCCGCCGCGAGGGCCTGAGGATGAAATGCCGTGCTGCCCAGTCCAGAAAGCAGCACCATTCCAATAAGACTCCAGACATTTGGTGACAGGCCAATAAGCGAGGCCATCCCCACGCAAAGAACCAGGCCAAGGATCACAAAAAGTTTGCCGCCAAAATGATCAGCCAGAATGCCAAACACCGGCTGAAGAATCTGGCCAATGTAGATCGATCCCACAATCGGGCCGACCATATACAGCGGCTGATGCAGATGCCGAATCACAGCCGGAAGGATGCCGGGCAAAAAAAACGCCCCACCATCGTTCAGAAAGTGCGCCCAAGCCATGCCGACAAGGTGAAATGGGTGGAGCTTGTCGGCTTCCGCTTTGGATGTGATTGCGTCCTGCTTCGGTAATAAATCAGACAACGAATTAACCCTGTGCTGCGTGGTAAAGTTTAGCAACTAATCCCCGTTGTGGTCGGGGAGACGGGGCCCGGATGTGGCTTGCCCACCATCGGCTTTTGAGACGTTCGCTAACGGCTTGCCACAGTGGCGACAAAAGCGGTCTGGATAGTCGCGGGGCCAGCCGCAGTTACTGCACAGTGGCTTGGCTGCCAGGGCCAAGCCATCGGAATCGCCTTCTACCATTCGAGACATCCGCCTCGCCTGTGCCAGCAGCAAATACCATAAACCCAAAACCAGCGAAACACTGGAAATAATCAACAGTCCATAGGCCAGCAGGGCTTGAATAAACGTAAAGTGCCGCAGACTGAAGACGCTCCATATGGCGACGCCGTAGATCGACCATCCCGGTGCAGCGGTGAACACGGCAATTAAAATTAGCACCACCCCAATGCGGCGGAATCGACGACGCTTGCGCACCACCGAGGCAGGCAAGTTGCGGTCATGAGGATGGATGGTTTCCGTTCCGGTCATAGATTCATTCCATATAGCCGTCCGTGCGGTTGCAAACGGAAGCAGCATCCATCGCAACGATTTCCCTCGCCAAGGTACGGTTTTGCATATCATCGCGCTTCAACTCGGCACCCGAGCCTTCGCCATTGCGGATCACTTCAAGCAATTCGGTGCAGGTTATAACCATATCTGAAATCCGTTGGTCTCGCGGTGCACTCCAGCGGCGGCATCCGCGGGGACAAATGCTATTCCCATTCAATCGTACCAGGTGGCTTGCTGGTGACATCGTAAACCACCCGGCTGACCGCGCGCAGCTCATTTACGATGCGGTTGGACACCCGGGCCAGCAGATCATAGGGCAGGCGGCTCCAGTCGGCGGTCATAAAATCGCTGGAATCCACGCTGCGCAGGGCGATGACCGGATTGTAGCTGCGGTCGTCACCCATAACCGCGACGCTTTGCACCGGCAGCAGCACGGCAAAAGTTTGGGCGGTGGATCGGTACAATCCTGCCGCCACCAACTCTTCCAAAAATATCTCATCCGCATCGCGCAGCAGATCAAGCCGCGGCTTGGTTACCTCGCCGATGCAGCGCACCGCCAGGCCCGGGCCGGGGAACGGGTGCCGCCAAACCATCGCTTCGGGCAGGCCCAGCACCTCGCCCAGTCGCCGCACTTCATCCTTAAACAAGTCGCGCAGCGGCTCAAGCAGTTCAAAGCCCAATTCGGCCGGCAATCCTCCCACATTGTGATGCAGCTTGATATTGGCCGCCGTGCGCCAATATCCTTGGCCGCTTTCAATCACGTCGGGATACAGCGTGCCCTGAGCCAAAAAGCGGGCGTCCGAAATGGAACGTGCTTCGCGCTTGAACACATCGACAAAAATTTTGCCGATGATTTTGCGTTTCTGTTGCGGTTCGGTAACGCCCTGCAAAGCGGATAAAAATTCATCTTCGGCATCAACCACGCGCAAGTCGATGTGGAAATGGTCGCGGAAGGTGGATTCCACATTGTTGCGTTCGTTTTTACGTAAAAAGCCATTATCAACAAATATGCATGTTAGCTGGTTGCCGATGGCGCGATGAATAAGTGCCGCTGCCACGGCAGAATCCACGCCGCCCGATAGCCCGCAGATTACCCGGTCGCTGGCAACCTGGCGGCGAATAGCCGCCGTGCTTAATTCCATAAAATTGCCCATTTTCCAAGTGCCTGACGCTTTGCAGACGCGGTAGAGAAAATTTTCCAGCACCTTTCCACCATGGGGCGTATGTGTGACTTCGGGATGGAACTGCACGCCAAAAAACGGCCGGGTTCGATGTCGAATGGCCGCCAATGGGCAATCGTGCGTGGCGGCCAGCGGGACAAATTCTTTCCCAAGGGCATTGACCTGATCACCGTGGCTCATCCAGACACTGGTGGACGATGGCACGCCGGCAAACAAATCGTCCGCTTCGGGCGCAGCTGCGATGGTCAATCGGGCTGAGCCATATTCCCCCGCCTTGCCCGGTTGTACCTTGCCACCCAGAAATTCCGCCGCGATCTGCATACCGTAACAAATACCCAATACGGGCAAACCCAGATCGAATATCCGCGGATCGCATCGGGGCGCATTGGATTGATAGACGCTTGACGGCCCACCCGAAAGTATCAGGCCAACGGGGTTAAGTTTTTTAATTTCGTCGGCGGGCGTGGCGGGGTCAATCAAAATGGCACGCACGCCGGCTTCGCGAACCCGCCGGGCAATAAGCTGCACATACTGAGAGCCGAAATCCAATATCGGGACGGTTTCTTCCGCTTGATGGTTCATGCTATTCATGCATAAATTCTATCCGATATCAGTCGTTGCGTGTGGGTGCGGGGCGATCAATAAGATCGCGAAGCCGCAAACCACCATCGGCCAGAAGATGATCGGCCTCGCTGGCTGATACGCCCCGATAGTGCATGACCAGTGCCCGTTTAACTCGGCCATTTGCCCGTTGCAGCAGATGAAGTGAATCGGACCGACTGATACCGGTGATGGTTTCAATAATACGTGCGGCGCGATCCCACAGCTTGGCATTTTTTCCCGCATCGACATCGACCATCATGTTGCCCAGAACTTTGCCCATTTGCACCATCGCCAGAGTACTGATGGCGTTAAGGGCCAGCTTGGTGGCCGTGCCCGCCTTTAGGCGGGTGGATCCGGTGATCAATTCAGGCCCGGTGGGTAGATGGATGAGTAAGTCGGCGGCGGAATTAAAAGGAGCGGGATCGGTGCACACTATAAAAGCCGTTCGGGCGCCCGCCGCCCGTGCGCTGGCCAGCACACCATGCACAAACGGCGTGGTGCCGCCAGCCGCGATGCCAATGACCAGATCAAGTTTACCGGGGTGCAATTTGCTGATGGCCCGTGCCCCAGCCTCCGCGTCGTCTTCTGCACCTTCAATCGATTGTCGCAGTGCCGCATCGCCCCCTGCAATGATGGCAACCACCTGCGATGGATCGCTGGAAAAGGTGGGTGGACACTCGGCGGCATCCAGCACCGCCAGCCGTCCGCTGGTGCCGGCGCCGGCGTAGATGATGCGGCCACCTTGCGACAGGGCGTCGGCGGCCCATTGCACTGCCTTGGCCAGCGATGCCCGGGCCGCCCGCACTGCTTCAACGGCATGAGCATTTTCGGCGTCCATTAATTGCAGTGCATCTGTGATGCCGAGCGTGTCGAGCCCCGAGGATTGCGGATGTGGTTGCTCTGTTTGGATATGGCGGCGATCGGGAATCAAGCGACATCCTTTCTGCGGCGACGGATTTTTTCGGCAATTGACTGCCCGGCCAAAAAGCCAGTGGAAAATGCCAACTGCAGATTGTAACCGCCGCTGGGACCGGTAAGGTCCAAAATCTCGCCGGCCAGAAAAAGATTGTCGCAAATGCGCGATTCCATGGTATTTGGGCTTACCTCGCTTAACTTTATACCGCCGGCTGTTACCATGGCTTCTTTGAAGCCGCGGGTGGCGTATACCTCAAAACGCGTATTTTTAATCCATTCAATTAACTGGTGCATCTGGGCACTGGTAACCGAGCTGCACAGCGTATGGTCTGGCGTGTTTGCCAGTTCCAGCAATTTGGCTGCCAGTCGCGTCGGGAAATGGGTGGCCAGTTGCGTTTTCAGCAGGCGATCCCCATGGTGCTGCCGCCAGCCGTACAACATATGTCGCCATTGCTCATGGGTGATCAGGTGTGAAAAATCCACTTTCAGCCGGATGGTCTCAAATTTTTCCAGCAGCTCGGCAACCATTTCCGAAAGATTCAATACGGCGGGCCCGGAAAGCCCGAAATGGGTAAAAAGCAGATCATTGATGCTGGGGGACGGCTTTCCGGTAGCCAGGCGGGGCAGCGGCCCAGGGGCGTCAATTGCCACCTTCACGTCGCGCACGGCCAGCCCCTGCAGATCTGCCACCCATGTTTCCTTTACCAGTAATGGAACGATGGCCGGCCGGGGCGTGACAATGTGGTGGCCAAGTGCTGCCGCGAGACGGTAACCATCGCCCGTGGTGCCCATGCGGGTATAGCTTTGTCCGCCGCAGCACAGCAGCAGATGATGCGATGCCAACGTCTGGCCGGTGGATGTGCCAATCAGAAAGTTGCCGTCGGGGTTGATTTCGGCAGCGGTGGCGGCGCATTGCGGCAAGATGCGCACCCCGGCGCTCTGCATGGCGTGCACCAATGTGTTGACGATGGAACTTGCCTTGTTGGAATCCGGGTAAATTTTGCCATCATGCTCTTCGTGGGTCGGTACACCCCGGTCTGCAAACCATTGGCGAAGCGCGTCGTTATCCATATGCGTAAGTGCCGGGGTTAAAAAGCGGCCATTGCGGCCAAATTGCTGGATCAGAAAATCCAGGCTGCCGGCATTGGTCAAATTGCACCGTCCGCCGCCGCAAACCAGCACCTTGATTCCCGCTCGGTCATTTTTCTCAAGAATGGCAATCCGCGCCTGCGGCCCGTTGGCTGCCGAGGCGTTGCCAGCCGCAGTCACCGCTGCCATCATACCTGCCGCACCGGACCCGATAACTACCAGATCAAATGGTGCTTCCGCCGGTGATTGATCCCCGCCGCCTGCGATATCCATGGTGGTCAGCCTGCGGCACCGTCAAGGGATGAAAAGGCAAGTTTTTCCGGTATGGGTATTAATTGCCCGCTGCGATCTACACAGGCGATGGTACTGCTGGCCTTTGAAAGCAGGATACGTGTTTGTGCATTAAATATATCGTAATCATGATCAATGCGCACATGCGTTTTCCGGTTGATGCGCGTGATGATTTCCAGCTCATCGTCGTAGCGAGCCGGGCGTTTGAATTCAATGGCCAATTTGGTGACAACAAAAAAGAATCCCTCTGATTCCAGCAGGCGGTAATCACCCCCGTTTTGCCGAAGCAACTCGGTGCGGCCCATTTCCAGAAAAGGCAGATAATGGGAATGGTGCAGATAACCCATGGGGTCGCATTCCACGTATCGCACCCGCACGCTGATTTTGCACTCTGTCATAGGTAGAACACGATCCTCATTCACGCGGGCTATGGCTTCAGCCGGCACCGGGCCTGCACCTTAGCTGATGCCCGCAAAGCGCTCGCCCAAGTCATCATAAAAAAGCCGCGCCAGCCGCTCCGGATCGATGCTTTTCCGAAATTCCACCACATCATCCACCAGCACCACCGGGGCATCGGCACCGTATTGGGCCTCCAGGCCGGCGTCCTTGGTGATATCAACCTCTTCTATCAGCGCAGCAACATGCGGTGTGATAATCAAATCAATCACCCGCCGCGCGGCAAGGCACGCGGGATCTTTCGGTTTAACCATCAGCGTGATCTTGTGCATGGCGCATCCTCCGGTTAACAATCACGCAGAGTATACACGCTGGACGGCCGACAACGTAGCTTGGCGGGCTGCGGCTCCGCAAAGGCGGGTGGCGAGATTTTGGTGCACCCCGCAAAAATTGACCGCCCGGCACCGTGGTATTTCACCACCACGCCGCCGCGACCGCGACGGACAATGGGCACCATATACATCCACTGGTCGAAACCGACGGTGGGGGGCGTATAAACAGCGTAAGCGCGGCGAATAAATTAAAAAGTGCCGCCCAACCGCAAATTGCGATCGGTCTGCGGCCTTTGCCGCCGCTGACGTTCAGTCGGCATGGCTTGGGCTGGCATCGTCGTTCACACATTGCAGCAGCCACTCCACGGGGTGCAGCGGGCGATGGCGTGTGAAATGGCGAATCTGCGCCCGGCAGGAAGTACCGCTGGCCAGCACCACATCTGTCTCGTCCGCAGCACGAATGGGATCAAATTCGCACGCCGCAAATATCGCCTTGCTTATGTCATAACGCTGCAGACCGTATCCAAATGATCCGGCCAGCCCGCAGCAGCCGGTTGGCATAATCCTTCCGTTTCGGCCCGCAAAGTGGTTCAGTAGCTGCTGCATGGCATCCTGGCCCCAAAGTGCCTTCTGATGGCAGTGCCCATGATAAATAACCTGCCCCGATGTTCGCTCTGACTGGATTCCGATTTTCAGCGATGCCCATTTGCTCACAATAAATTCCTCAACCGAAAGCAGCGGCGGCAATTGGGCATATGCTTTCCGCTCTTCAGATGGCAGCAGATCACGCCAATCGTCAATAAAAGCACTTTGGCAGGATGGTTCTAAAAACAAAATGGCCTCGGGCGAAAACCTGGCGTTGATGTTTTCAATTCGCTGCAACGTCCTCAGGGCCGTGATGCGCGCCTGATCCAGCATCCCGACGGATATCATACTTCGGCCGCAGCATCCGCCATCTGCAACAGCTACGTCATAATCGAGATACGACAGCAGTTTGACGGCAGCAAGGCCCACGGCGGAATCAGTAAAGCCGGCGAAGCAGTCCGCAAAAAGCGCCACACGCGGGCTGCCTGGTCGCCGCAGCTTTTGTGGCTCTCGCTTCAGCCGCCTGCGCAGGCTGGGCGCAAAGAGCGGCAGCGGATGATGCGGTGTTATTCCCAGCCGCGGCAAGATTCTCTGCCGAAACCATCGGGCCTGCACAACGTGGTTGGCCAATTGCGGCAGGCAGGCCCCAATCAGGTTAAGCTGACGAATATTCCCGACACATCGTGCTGAGAGGGGTATACGCCCATTTGCCCGAAATGAGGCAGAATAATATTCCGACTTTAATTTTGCAATATCCACGTTGCTGGGGCATTCGGTTTTGCACGCCTTGCATGAAAGACACAGGTCAAGCGTCTTAAGGGCTTCGGCATCATTCAAGTTGGGTTTAGCCGCCGGTGCCAGTAACGCATGGCGCAGCGCATTGGCCCGGCCGCGCGGTGAATGCCGCTCGTCCAATGTTGCCCGATACGACGGGCACATGGTTCCCGGGCCCAGCTTGCGGCAAAAGCCCGCACCGTTACACATTTCCACCGCACCAACCCAGCTGCCCTGATGGCTGTAGTCAAAAACAGGATGAAGGGTCGCCTCCGCGGCCGCATGCAGGGAGTCGATGCGTAACTGCTGTGCAATGGATTCTGGCTCGCCGGCATCTGCAATCATTCCGGGATTTAATATTCCGACCGGGTCAAAGATGCGCTTAACTTCAGTGAACATGTGCATAATTTCCGGGCCGAAAAATTCCTTCAGCAGCGGGCCGCGCACCCGGCCGTCGCCATGCTCGCCTGACATGACGCCACCGCATTGGCGTGCCAGGCGGGCGACATCGATGGCAATGTTCACCATGGCTTTACGATCAGCCGGTGCATGCAGATTAAGCAGGGGGCGGATGTGCAGCACACCTACCGAGGCGTGTGCGTAATAAGCGGCGGTGGTGCGGTACTGCAAAACAATGTCCCGCAAGCCGTGGATAAACCGTGATAAGTGCTCCACCGGAATGGCGTTATCCTCAATAAACGTAATCGGTTTGGCGTCGCTGGAGAGCGCATGAAGCAGGGCCTCTGCACTGCGGCGAATCTGCCATGCGGCGGCTTGTTCGTCGGTATTAAGACGTTGCACGTGGCCTGTACCGGCTGCATCGCATAAGAGTTGGTCGATATTGGATGGCACGCCGCCGGAGCCATCCCTTTCAGATTGAAATTCCACCAGCAGCACCGCCGATGGGCCTGTTTGATCCTGGCCGGTGCTGGTGCCGCCAAGGTCAAGCTTTCGCATGATGGCCGCGGCGTCGGCATTGGTTTTCGCAGCTGCCAGAACCACATCATCCATCAATTCCACCGCAGTGGGGCGCAGTCGCAATATCGGTACCACCGCGGCGATGGCCATATCCAGCGACGCAAATCGAAGTAAAAACAGCATCCGACTTTGCGGTGTGGGCGATAATTTCAGCGTCGCCTCGGTGACGATGGCTAATGTTCCTTCACTGCCACAGATCAGTGGGACAAGGTTCAAATCAAGCGGGTCGCATCCCGCATCCAATTGGTCCAAAATCATATCCAGCGCGTAGCCCGCATTACGGCGATTCAAGCGTGGATATCCCGCTCGTATGGCCGCGCGATGCTTGTTTACCAGGGCCGCCACGGCCAGCGCCAGGTCGGCCGCCTTGGCGTCAACACGCCCCGCGCCGGGGCCGAATTGGACGATGGTGCCGTCGGCAAGTATGGCATCTATCGCAGCGAGGTTTTCGCTGGTGCGGCCATATCGGATAGACCTCGCGCCGGCAGCATTGTTACCGATGCATCCGCCAATGCAGGCGTGGCTTAACGTAGCGGGATCGGGAGCAAAAAACAGATCAAAGTGTTGTGATAATAAGTGGTTATTAACCTGGTCAATAGTCGTGCCCGCCTGCACCCGGCATAAGCGTTTTTCATCGTCCACATTCAGCACCCGCCTGAAGTGCACGGACAAATCCATCACCACCGCGCGGTTGGTGCACTGGCCAGCCAGGCTGGTCCCGCCGCCACGGGGCAGCAAGGGCAGACGATGCGTGTAGCAGTAGGCGGCCAGTCGCGCAACTTGCTCCGCGTTTTGACAAATAACCACCGCCAGCGGCTGAACCTGATAATTGGATGCGTCGGTGGCATAAAGCTGCAGATCATGTTTACCCAGCCGCACTTCGCCAACATCCATGGATGCCAATTGTTGAATCGCCCGGTGCGCTTTGACCATATCAGTCGCCGCAGGGCCGGAATTGGTCGCATCCATCATTAGCGGCAGTGGGACACTTTTAACCATGCAGTCAGAATGATACCCGATTTGTGCAACATGGCAGCCCGGTCGTAACTTGCGTGCAGTGCTCTCCTATTTTTAGCCTCACCATTCGCGGTCGCGCTGGTGCCAGGTGGTACGAGAGCTGAAAGCATCCTGCCGAAGCTTATGTTGCGCTGCGCCAGTGTACTGCAGGAATTTGTTTAACACGCCGCCCCATGGTGGCGAAGCAAGAATGCCATCAGCGGTAAAAAAAAGTACCGGCACGCCGACTGTGCTTTTAACGTCGTCCAGTAAAAAGTGCGTTCCGCCAAAGCGCAGTCACCTGGAAAGTGCAGTCCAAAGCCGGTCTGACACCATGGAAAAATAATGGAAATATATTAATATATATTTTACGGCGTCTTTCAGGTGTCGATGCGCTTGCCTTAACACGATGATTTTCATAGCATCGGAAACAGACGGTGGCTTCCACAGCTGGGCCACTGGACGTTTCGGACGGGCAGTATCCGAAATTACTCTGGCAAAGGAGGCTTCACATGTCCACATCAGGCAGTATGGCGGCGGCCGCATCGTCATGGACAGCGTTCTGGGCTGCGCATCTTCCTATCCTTGAATATCTGGCGGTCACCATTATGTTCGGGGTGATTTGCAGCATCGTTGTGTCGGCGGTGCTGCGCGCGGTATCCAATGATGCGATGCGGGCGAGGCATCCGATTGGCTCATCGGTCTTACGTGCTGCGCGCACTCCCATATTAAACGCCCTGTGGTTGGTGGTGCTTTACTGCATTGCCCGGACCATAATCCTGCCATGGCAGAAGCAAGGCTCTCTGGTAATACTTGATTACACTTCCAAAATATTATTTATCTTCATCCTCGGCTGGGCCTTATTCCGCATCACGCGGCAAGTCGAGCAGTCGTACCCGCAGATTGTCCGCAATAAGGGGCACGACCCGGACCCCATGATCTGTGATGCCATGGGAAAAATTGCCCGCATCGTCATTTTGATTGTTACCGGGTTGATGATCCTCAGGGTGCTGGATTTTTCAATTGCCAGTTTGCTGGCGTTTGGCGGTGTTGCAGGCATCGCCATCGGATTTGCCGCCCAGGGTGTCGTATCGAATCTCTTTGGGGCATTGATTATTTACATCGACCGCCCATTTAAGGTGGGAGAATGGATCGTGCTGCCATCACAAAATATTTATGGCACAGTTGAACACATCGGCTGGCGAGCCACGACCTTGCGTGGGTTTGATACCCGGCCCTACTACGTGCCCAATCAGATATTTAATTCCAGCGTGGTGCAGACGCCCCCACGAATGCTGGCTCGCAGAATTTACGAAACCATCTCGATCCGCTATACCGATTTTACATGCCTCGAGAATATTGTTGATGAATGCCGCCGATTTATCGCCCGCAGCCCAGAAATAGATCACCATCAGAGTGAGATGATCTATTTTACTAAATTCGGTAATCATGCACTGGAAATTATGGTTTATTGCTTTGCAAAAACGCAGGATTGGAAAGAATCGCTTCGCATTCAGGAGCGGGTGCTAATTGACTTGGGCAAGATTATTCGGCGGCATGGGGCCGAAATTGCCGTCCCGGTGTCCAAGGTGGAATTGGCCGCCAACGTCTCCCAGCCGGAGCCTCCTCCGCTGAGTAAACCAGCGGCGCCAGCCAGAGATGCCGAAGTAGGCATCGCCGCACCATGATTCCCCCGGAGAAGCGCCGATTACGTTGCCGACCTTGATCCGCACTAGCGGCTGGTCGGAATCTGCAAATGGAACCAACGCCCTATAACGTCCATCGGTCAATGTTGATGGCAATCATTAGCTTTTCGTTGGCGGTTTAATTGAAAAGTGAAAATTAATAAACTTCAAGGTCGGGCTTATCTGTGCCGATAATCCATCATGCCGCAGGGGCCTTCCGTGCCACCTGATCGCACCAGGTGACCAGTGGGGCTTTTTCATCGGAGACGCTGCGCCAGATAGCTTACCGAGGTGAACCATGAAAGTTGAACGTTGCGTGTGGAATCAGGACAGTGGCTGGCAGGAACCGATTGATCCGCTGAAAAATCGGCAATCGGCCAGTCTTGTGCTGGCATTTGCCGCGCCCGCGTTGTTAAAAGACCCCGCGCCTCTGGCTCATATTCAAAGCCGTTTTCCTCAGGCGTTAATTTGTGGCTGCTCCACCGCCGGAGAAATTTCCGGTCTGCGGGTCATGGATGATTCATTTACGGCATCAGCAATCGCCTTTGACTCTACCACCGTGACTTGTGTGGATGCCGCTATCGACGTGGCATCACAAAGTTTTGCGGTTGGCAAATCATTGGCGGAACAGTTGCCCAGATCGGGGTTGGTTCACACGCTGGTGTTTTCAGATGGTTTGCGCGTCAATGGAGCACAGCTCGCGGCTGGTATTGCCAGCGGACTGCCACCCGGAGTCGCCGTCACAGGCGGACTTTCCGGCGACGGGGATCGCTTCAAAGAGACGCTGGTCATTTCCAAGGGCCAGGCCAAAACGGGTCAAGTTGTACTGGTCGGGCTTTATGGGGCAAATCTGCGGGTAGGTTTTGGTTCAATGGGTGGCTGGGATTCCTTTGGTCCGGAGCGACGCATCACAAAGGCCCGTGATAATGTGCTTTATGAACTCGATGGCTGCAGCGCATTGGACCTTTACAAAGAATATCTTGGCGAGCATGCCGCCAAATTGCCTGCCAGCGGCCTGCTTTTCCCGCTTACAGTAAGGCGTGAACGATCGGAAGAAACGCTCGTCCGCACCATTCTGGCCGTTGATGAATCCGCACACAGCCTGACGTTTGCCGGCGATGTACCGGAAGGGGCATTTGCCCGGCTGATGCGGGCCAATTTTGACCGTTTGGTGGATGGTGCCACCGGTGCAGCGCAAAAGAGTCGGCATAAGCTGGGTCTTAAAACCCAGTTCGCACTGCTGGTAAGTTGTGTGGGCCGCAAACTTGTGCTTGGCCCGCGCATTGAAGAAGAGGTTGAAACCGTCGCCGACGTGCTGGGCACTGACTGCACAGGCGGGTTTTATTCCTACGGAGAAATATCACCGGCCGCACCCAATGCCAGTTGCCAGTTGCACAATCAAACGATGACAATCACCACGCTTTCGGAGGTGTAATGCCGTTATGCATCCTCTACTGCAGCGACAAATCAAAAAGTGCTTTGAGGCTGGATTGCCGGAAGACGAATCCTTGCGCCGTCTGCTTGATATGGTGGATGCCGCATATACCCACGCCGACGTGGACCGTGCCATGGTTGAACGATCCATGGAGATTTCATCTCGCGAATTACATGAACGCAACGTGAGAATCGCCGAAGCGGAAAAAAAATTCCGCCAGATTTTTGAAAATGTTTCCGAGGGCATTTTCCAGATTGACCAAGATGGAAAATTAATTTCTGCCAATCCTGCCATGGCCACAATATTCGGCTATCCAACACCCGAGGTGCTCCAGGCCAACCTGACCGATATCGCCAATCAAATCTTTATTATTCCATCACGGTGGGGGGAGATTGTCGCGGAAATCGGCCGCCATGGTTCAATCACCAATTGGGAATCGCAGATGCGCCGCGCCGACGGTACGGTCATCTGGGTGAGCAAAACCATTCATCGTGTTGCAGATGCCGAGGGCCAGTGCGCCTATCTGGAAGGCACGCTGCGCGATGTCACCACGCGGAAGGCCGCGGAGGCAGAACGCGAGCAGATGCAACAGCGATTGATTGATGTTTCGAGACAGGCCGGCATGGCCGAGATTGCCACCGGGGTACTGCACAACGTCGGCAACGTGCTTAACAGCGTTAATGTATCCGTTTCAATCGCCGTGGACCGGCTGCGTGCGTCCCGCCTGAGCGGCTTGGGCCGGCTGGCCGCGCTTCTGCGTGAACATCAAGCCGACTTGCCATCGTTTTTGGCAGACGATCCCAAGGGCAAGCAGATTGCCCCGTACCTGGCCAGCCTCGCTGATTCTCTGGTTTCCGAACAGCGTGAAATTCTGCACGAGCTTTCCGGTCTGATCCAGAATGTGGATCATATCAAGCAGATTGTCAAAAGCCAGCAAAGCTTTGCAAAATCGTCCGGTGTCAGCGAGTCGATTACGCTTTCAGAGCTGGTCCAGGACGCCATCCGTATCAATGCGGAATCTCTGGAGCGGCACCGTATAAAAATTGAGCGTGATATCGCATCCGATCTGGTCATCAAAGTTGACAAGCATCAGGCCCTGCAGATTCTCGTCAATCTTGTAAGCAACGCCAAGCATGCCATGCGATGCTCCGAGGGTGATCGCATATTGACCATACGTGCCGGGGCCCTTAGCGCCGATCCGTCCCGACTGGTATTCATCGTGTCCGATACGGGCACTGGCATCGCGCCGGAAAATCTGACTCGCATTTTCTCACACGGATTTACCACACGCACGGATGGTCATGGCTTTGGTTTGCATACGTCGGCACTGGCTGCAAAAAATATGGGTGGATCCCTCACGGCCGCTTCGCAGGGACTGGGGCGGGGTGCGGTTTTTACGCTTGAGATACCCTTAATACGGGAAAGGCAAAAAGAGCATTCATGGAAAGCGGCATGACCCAGAAAGAAAACAAGCGCATTTTGATTGTGGACGACAACCCGGCGATTCATGAGGATTTTAAAAAGATTCTCGCGCCACCCAAAAACAATGATGAGCTTGACGCGCTGGAATCCAGCCTCTTTGGCGAATCCCGCGCCCGGGCTTCGTGCGAAGTTTATGAAGTTGACTCGGCCTTCCAGGGGCAGGAAGCTCTGGAGATGGTCAAAAAGTCTCTGCAAAGCTCCAACCGCTACGCACTGGCGTTTGTTGATATGCGAATGCCGCCCGGGTGGGACGGGATGGAAACCATTGAAAAAATCTGGCAGGCAGATCCGGATATCCAGATCGTACTTTGCACAGCCTATTCCGATTACTCCTGGGATGAAATTAATAATCGATTCGGTGCCGCCGACCGTCTTCTAATACTAAAAAAACCGTACGATACCATCGAGGTATGCCAACTGGCATCGGCCTTGTCAAAAAAGTGGCACCTGGCCCGCCACGCGCACCTTAAACTGAATCAGCTTAAGGGGATGGTGGTTGAACAAACCGAAGCATTGCAGAAGACAAACGCAGAATTGCTGCTGGAAGTTCAGCGGCATGCTGAGGCGGAAAACCGCTATCGCCTGGCAGAAACCGGTGCCAACGATGGCTTGTGGGACTGGGACATCGCCGCCGGCACCGTTTACTTTTCCCCCCGTTGGAAAGCCATGCTGGGCTACAAGGAAAATGAAATTGGTTCATCGCCGGATGAATGGTTCAATCGCGTGCATCCGGATGATCTGCCTGCCCTCAAGAATGCCTGCAGCGAGCATTTTGTCGGCACCAGCGAACAACTCCGCGGCGAATGCCGATTGCGGCATCAAGACGGACAATACCGCTGGATGCTTTACCGCGGTGTCGCCATCAAAAACAGCCAGGGCATGGTGATACGAGCCGCTGGTTCATTTACCGACATCACCGAGCGCAAAATGGCCGAGGAACAATTGCGCTTTGAGGCTCTGCACGATGCCCTGACCGGCCTGGCCAATCGGGTTAAGCTCTCCGACCGCATCGGCGATGCGATATGCCGTCTGAAGCGCGATCCTGCCCGTCGGTTCGCCGTCATGTTTCTCGATCTGGATCGGTTCAAAGTTATTAACGACAGCCTGGGCCATCTGGTGGGGGATAAATTTCTGGTCGAAATCGCCCGGCGGCTGAGCATGTTCATCCGGGCCGGGGATGAATTGATGCAGGCGTCACGCGATGACGTGGCCCGGCTTGGCGGCGACGAGTTTGTTCTGGTGGTGGATAACATCGAGCGGGACACTGATGTTTTACGAATCGCCCAGCGGCTGCATGATGCCGTAGCAGAACCAATCGTCATTGACGGCCACACGCTGCATTCGGCCGTCAGCATCGGCATAGCGATCGCCCATGACGGTTACAACAATGTGACTGAAATTTTGAGGGACGCCGACACCGCACTCTATCAGGCTAAATCAGGCGGTCGATCGTGCACAAAAATTTTTGATCCTGAAATGCACCAGAAAGCCATGGCCCAATGGCGCACCGAAAGCGAACTGCGGGCCGCCATCGAAAAGCAGGAACTTCGGGTATTTTATCAGCCGGTGGTTGCGTCCAATGGTGCCCTCGTATCAATTGAGGCCCTGGTACGGTGGCAACACCCCACGCGCGGCCTGCTGGATCCTGACCAATTTCTCCCCATTGCCGAGGAGTCGGACCTGATTGTGCGCATCGGTCGCTGGGTGGCGTTTGAGGCTTGTCGGCAGGTAAGAATCTGGCAATCCAAATTCCCCAGGCACCATGCTCTGCCCGTAAGTGTCAACATGTCCAGTAAGCAATTTGCACTGCCCGGTTTTGTCGAGGAGGTAAGTCAGACACTTAACCACGCCGGCCTCTCGCCGCAAAGCCTGCGACTGGAGGTGACTGAAACCGTCGCCATGCGCGATGCCCACGCCACAGTTCAGACGTTGCTGCGCCTGCGTGCGATGGGTGTATTGATTGACGTAGATGACTTTGGCACAGGTTATTCATCACTCAGCTACCTGCACCGAATGCCGATCAACGCTCTGAAAATAGATCGCAGCTTTGTAAGCTCCATATTTGATGACAAGGTCAGTGCGCACATCGTGCAGGCTATTACACTTTTGGCCCATTCTTTGCGGGTAGATGTCGTGGCCGAAGGGGTGGAATCAGTTTCTCTGCTCTCCAGTGTTCGCGCCATGGGGTGCGACTATTTTCAGGGGTATTGCATTGCGCGGCCCATGTGCGCCGCCGACATGGAAAGCTACTTGGCTAACGTGCCGGCCCATGATCGTCAGATTGACCAAAAAAATGCTCCAGCCGCCGAGAAATCTACGGCCGCGTGATGGGTTTGGGAATATCTGCGGCCATGGGGTACAGGGCTCGCAATTCGGTCAATTGAATCCAATACCCACGCATCGACCGGCCGTAAACTATCGGCAAGCCGGTGGCTGTGTGACGGCTTCCATTAATCTGCCTTGCCCGTGCCGGTAGATCGCCGCGGGCGTGCCGGGCATTCGTCTTCAGCAAAAGCCGCCATTCGTGAACAATGATGCGCTGCCACACCGCTCTTTCAAGTACTCCCTCAATGCTGCAACATCTTTGCAACGGTAGACAAACCGCGCTGCTTATTGCAAGATAATTGCTCATTGAGGAGTTATGTATGCGCATGGTACTTCGTGGGTTGGGTCGAGCGGTTGCAACGCTTCTGGTGCTTATCGCTGGGGGTGTAGCTGCGATTAGCGGTAAAAGCCAGGCCGCTACACCCGTCGGTGTTGTCATCAATACGGCCGTTCCCGGACAGCAGGAAAATCCGCACATGTGGGGGCTTTTCATCGAAAATATCTGCAACGATGTGGATGGCGGCATCTACGCCCAGATGATCCGCAATCCCGATTTCAAAAATGACGTTCCACCGGCAGATTGTAAAGTGGTGCATGGGAAATGGATCAGCCCCGACGGCCATATCCATCAACCACCCGCCGGGGGGCCGATGCTGGCCTGGATGCCCGTGGCCACAAGTCCTCATCAGGTGGCTTTGCGTGTGGTGGCAACCCAACCTCTCTCCAAGGCTCATAAATTAAGCCTGCACGTCAATATCCACTCCGGAATAGCGGGCGTAGGCAACGTCGGTTACTGGGGAATGCCGCTGAAAGCCGGACGCACTTACCAGGTCACCTTTTACGCACGTACCAACCGCCATGGCGTTCCGCTGGCGGTGTCGCTTACCAACACGCGGCAGAGTCGTACCTATGGACGGCATATGGTCAACATCAATTCGACCCATTGGCAAAAGTATCAGATTGATGTGTCATGCAACAGTTATTCGCATCAGGGCATGTTGACGTTCACCGCGCACGGCCCGACCGATTTTAATATCACGCTGGTGCAGATGTTTGCCTTGTCCCCGCGCACCGGCAAACCACAATTTTTCAGAAACGATGTCGTCCGTCTTCTTACGCAGCTTCATCCAGGGTTTTTACGCTTCCCCGGGGGCAACTTTATTGAGGGCATCTCGCTGGCCGACAGCTACAACTGGCGGAGAACCATTGGTCCGATGATTGATCGCCCCGGCCACATGAATTTCTGGGGGTACCGCGACACGGACGGCTTTGGATTTCTCGGCTGGTTGCGCCTCGCTCGCCGACTGCATGCTGAACCAATGTACTGCACCAGCGCCGGTCTGTTATGGAGTGCACAGACCCTCAAAGGTACCAATCTGGGCATCTACATTCATCGCATGCTGACCGCTGTAGCGTTCGCAAATGATTCAACCGGGACATATTGGGGAAATCTGCGGGCGAAACAAGGGTATCGCAAGCCGTTCGGTATTAAATTTGTCGAAATTGGCAATGAAAATGGCGGCCCATCTTACGACCACAATTATCCCATCATGCAGGCGGCCCTGCGTAAGGCATTTCCCAAGGTTATCCCCATCGCCGATGATTGGGGTGGTGTTCCTCCGGGGCATCCCGTCATCATCGATCAACACTTTTATCCCACCGAAAAATGGTTCAGGCACCACGCCAGCCAATATAATAATTATCCGGAAAATGGGCCCAAGGTATTCGTCGGTGAATATGCTGTTGGTTCATCACATTCGCACTACGGCGATTTTCGAATGACTTTGGCGGAAACGGCATTTATGATCGGCATGGAACGTAACTGCAGCAAAGTAATCATGGCATCGTATGGGGTAACCCTCGTCAATTCGGGAGCCTCTCGCGCCCATATCAACTTGGTGCAATTCAATAACCGCACAGCATTTGGGCGCAGCATGTACTGGGTGCAATATCTGTTCAACCATCAGCAGCCGGCCACCGTGTACCCGGCAACCATGAATCGCAACAGCGTGGGAAAAGTATTACGGCATCGGCTTTTTGTGGATGCCGGGCGCACGCGTAATGGCCGCCATCTCATCATAAAGGTGGACAACGCATCAAACCAGCCAGTCACTTTAGAGTTCCATCTGCATGGTGCAGTGAAGTTTTCCGGCACTGGTACGGCTTTCACCCTGCACACGCGGTTTCCCGGCACGGATAATAATTTCCGCAATCCGGATCGAATTGTGCCGGTGCGCTCTCTGTTCGTGGCCAGGGACAAGCTGTTGCAGTATCACATCAAGCCGTATTCCATTACGGTTTTGCGTGCAGATACCACAAACTAACCGCCTGGTCTGCCAAGGTTTGCAGTCGCTGCATGTGGCAAATCTTTATTGGGCACCAGGCCAGTGATAAACGTCGGTGGCATGAGGTTTGGACGGCCAGATAAAACCAAAATACGCATTCAAAATCGGGCGGCCTGCCAGCAGAACAATAATGCCAGCCGTCACGAGCCACGGCCCGTAGGGCAGGACGTTGGGACGGCGTCGGATCATCAGGAATATCGCCCAGACCAAGGCGGCGAAAGGTGCCAGAAAGAATGCCAGTACCGCATGCGCCGCGCCGACGACTGCCCCGATCGCCGCCATCAGCGGCACATCGCCCAATCCCATGGCCAGCCTTCCCAAAGCCAGAGACCCCAAAATGCGCGTCAGCCAGATCAAGCCGCCGCCGACAAGCAGTCCGGCCATTACTCCGGTCAGCCATGGTAAAAAAGGCCAGGATGGAAGGTGAAAAGGGAGCAGCGCAGCGGCAAGAGCACCCGCCGAGGGTATGGAAAAAAACAGCAATTCCTTGCTCACTTCACGTCGGATGTCGGGCTCGCGGGTTTCGTCCGCCACCTCCTGCGATAATTCAATGCTTTCCGCGGGCTGCGGTAATACGCCGGTCAAAAAGACCAGCAGCCCCCCAATTAAAATGAAGATCGCCGCAGCCGTCAGATGTGCAAACACCAACGCTGCTCCGCTTGCCAGGGTTGCAATGCCTGCAAAGACCAGTCGCCCCATGCGTCCGCCAGCGGCATTTGGAGGGGCGATCTCGCTGCTGTTTCCGGGTGCGTCAGACTTGGCATCCGGTTGATCAATATTTCCTCCGGAAGGATTAACAGGCGGTGATTCATTAAAACTACGCGGAATGATTCCCGATGCCAAGCCGACAAAGGCGACAATCAGACCCAATGCTCCGCCCCATGTAGCCCGCGCCATCCAGCCCGACGTTGGCAGATGCGGTAAGCCTGGCTGGGTACCAAAAAATCCGGTAAGCAGGGCGGCCCCCATCACCATCTGTGGCATGATCAGCGGTATCTGGAACGTGTCGGCATCAATGGCGGCGGTGGCGAGCATCACGGCGGCAAAAAATTCCTTCAGGACCAATCCCGGTGCCCCCATCAACACCGCGCCATGCGAAGCCGCCGCATGCTGCTGCACGTAGATGGCCAGAAAAATCAGGCCTGTACCAAGTTCAACCAGGGGATAGCGGGCGGAAATAGCCGCCCGACAATGATTGCATCGGCCCCGCAAGATGCAGTATCCAATGATGGGTATGTTATGCCGCGCGCGAATCGGTGTCTGGCAATGCGGGCAATGCGAGGGGGGAAAGTTAAGCGTCAACCGACTGGTCTTATTACGAAACGTAATCGGCAGCCCGTACTGAGGCACTCTCCATATGACAACATTTAAAAAGCTGCCTATGCAGCAGCCAAGCAAAAACGAGAATGTCGCCAGCAGCCAAAACGGAAATTCCATCGCCGGTATTATCCGCGCCTTTACGTATTGAGCCAGTGACCAAACCGCATTTTACGGCCTGAGACCAGAATTTATTGGAGCGTGGCAGTTTCAAATGCCAGTATCGACTGGCAAAAATCGGGCAAATCGTCCGGGCGTCGACTGGAGATATAATGGCGGTCAGCCACCACCGGTGCATCAATAAAAATCGCGCCGGCGTTGACCAGGTCATCTTTGATACCAGGTGACCCGGTTACCTTTACTCCGCGGTAGACACCGGCGGAAATGGCCATCCATCCACCATGACAAATCGCCGCCACCAATCCACCGCGAGCTGAGATGTCGGCGATGATCGTCTTAACCTGCGGATCCCTGCGCAATCGATCCGGCGAAAAACCACCCGCCAGGATGACTCCATCAAACATGTCGGCCGTCAAATCGCGGATGGCAGCCTCGCTGACCGCCGGATAACCGTGCTTGCCGGTGTAGCGTCTGGCGTTTTCCGGTGCGGCCAAAATAACTTTTGCACCTGCCTCAGTCAGCCGGTATTTGGGATACCAGACCTCCAGATCCTCATAAAGGTCTTCAATAAAACAAACGTATTTTTTCCCCGCCAGCGGTGCTGCACTCTGTGTCACGGTGTGCCTCAATTTCCGCCCATGCCGCAGGAACCCATCCGTTTGCCACAACCGCACATGCCGGCGGGCGCACTCGATGCGTTGGATGTAGAAGCGGCCTGCGCTGAAAATACTGATATCTTTCGGCTTGTGGGACCGCTGCAGGTGGGGCACCGGGCCGACTGATTTCTGGCAGACGCCACCAGTTTTTCAAACTCATGCCCGCAAGTTTTGCACCGAAATTCATAAATTGGCATTGGCCACTCCTCTAAACGCGTCCATGCAATCGCATTGCCAATTTTAGGGCCGCCCAAAGAGCCGGGCAAGGAACCAGCCTCTTCAGTCGAAACACCTGACCGGTGGTTAAGGGGTCACGGTCGGTAGGATGCGGATTTACGCGCCGACTTAAACTTCCGCTTGGAACGCCGAAGCGATTCAGTAAAAACGCTGGTTGAATGTTTCAAACGCCCTCGATTGGGTTGGGCCGCCAAACGCTCAATCGCCTGGCTGGCGTCAATCCACTCCACGTTCTTGCTTTCCAGTTTTCGCATGGCCAGATCAAAATCCATCGCGTCGCGCAGGCCGCAGCAATCTCTGACAACAACCAGTGGCTGTCGCCGCTGGATCAATCCCAATATCACAATCCGCACTACCGATTCCAGCGGTCCGCCCACGATCACCCACAATGGAGTTTGCGTTTCAGATAAAAGCCGATCCAAACGTGGCGAATCAAATGGATTGGCATCGGGCAAATCAAATATGTGCTGCTGCGACCGGAGAAAGCCATCCACCGGAAAATCGGTACCGCAATCCATGGGCATCTCTTCATAATCGTCGCACAAAGTAAAGGGCAATTTTTCGTATCCACGCGTGCCCGGCACACAAATTGGTTCCGGTGGGGGGGGATCAACCTGCATCAAGTCATGCAGGCGGGTACTGACGATGGGTGTATGTATACGCTTTGCCGCCTCGAACAGCTTGGAGAGTGGCTCAATGATGTCGGCTGCGCCAGCCAGACGATATTTTCCATCTGCATCAAACAAGTCGTGCTGGGTATTGATATCCAGCAAGATGGGCATGCGCGTCGTAAACACAACTCACCTCCGTCATGTCGAGCATCCCGCCCGATTCCTACGGTTAACATCGTCATTCTCCCTTTCATAACTATACGCACAAACCGCGCCAAAGGGGCAAAAAAGTCGCCAGATCGCGCTACCGCATGACGCTGCGCCAGTGGATTTGCCGCATATCTTAAGCAACCAAGCGTTTTATAAGCCTTTACGAATAGCTCAGGCCGATATACCGCGCCTCCGCCGAGGCGGGCCCTGTTCGGTGCAATGCTCATTAGGCAGGCAATATCGGGTGGTATTCGCTCCCATGGCCTTGGTCATAAGCTTCCAGAGCCGATCGTCTGCCGGCGATGGATGCCAAGTTGCGGCTTTCCCGCCGCAGGCAATGCCCAGCGGCCTCTCAAGCGTCGTGGCCCGGTCCGGGCCTCCAATGCGCAGGGTGCGTTGGGGTGTGGCCAAGCGGCATAGAACGGGTGATGAGGTCAACTTGGCGCGTGTTTTGGCCGCATCTGGCACCTGACGTTACTTTGCACGGGTGGCGCCGGCGCATTGGGCCGTGCCGTGGCGAGGGGCGTACTCGGGCGGGTTGTGCCGGCTTCGACGCTGGTGCTGCTGGGAGGTACCAGCGTCAACATTCTATCTCGCGCAAGTTGTGCCGGCTTCGATACTGGCGCGGGGTCATATGAACGTCGCGGGTAAATGCGGAACTGAGTTGCTGCGGCGACGAATAGCCCGACTTGAAGGCCACCTGCGAAATGGGCAGGTTGGTTGTCGCCAGCAGGACTTTGGCCCGCTCGACCTGCAGCCGTCGGGCCTCCATCGCGGGCGTGCGGCCCAAGGCGGCTGCGAAGCGTTTTTCAAGCGTGGGGCGCGACACCCCCAGTTTGTTTACTATCGACTTGATATTGATGCCCGGTTCCAGATTGGCCAACATTTCCTGCAGTGCCCTGCGGACCAGTTCGTCCTGCGTGGCCAGCAAATCGCTGGAGGCACGCGTAATCACTTCTCCGGGAGGTACCAGCACTTCCGCTTGCGCCGGCTTGCGCCCTGCCATCAGTTCGGCCAGCATCGAAACCGCATGATCAGCTATTAGGCGCGTTTGCAGCCGCACGCTCGAAAGCCGTGGTTGCGGCAGCCTGCTGTAGACGTCATCATCATCCACGCCGAGTACCGCGACATCTTCCGGCACCTTCAGACCGGCCTGTCTACATGCGATGATGAGCGTGTAGGCTCGAATATCGTTGCCGCAAAACACCCCGATCGGCTGTTTCTGAGATTGCAGCCATCGTAGCATGCCGGTCGGCCAAAATCGCCACGGGGATCGCTCCAGCGTATCTGGAAATTGCCGTAGGATTAATTTGGCTTCGGTAACGGCGGCATTAAATCCCGTCCGCCGCCGAGTCATCCCCAAGTGCCCGCCATGATCAAGCAGCGCCAGGCAGCGAAAGCCGCGGGCCAGAAAATGATTCGCTGCCAGACGCCCCACCGCTTCGTCATCGGCCCGCACGCAGTATTTAATCCATAGAAGGGCCATCGAGCCCGAAAAATCTACCACGGGCAGGCCATCGGCGACCAGACTGCGAAGCGGCTTCGGCTCGCGCGGCAGCGAGCCCATTAACACTCCGGCGCTGGATGTCGAGACGATCTGTTCGGCATCCCACGGCTGTAAATGACACAGGGCGTAATGCTTCAAGCCCGGATCGCTTTCCAGTCGTCGCACCACCGCAAGGAGTACTGCTCGGTCGTAATAGACGGATAAATCGCCCACAAAAGTAATAAGTGATCGTGTGGCCATGTATTACCCCATCTATACCGATCCGCGGCCGCCAACGTCGTCCGACGGGGGCGCGCTTGTGTAAGGGCATTAAGGTATAAAATCCATAAGTCACTTGTTGTTGTAAACGATGTTTTTGGTTCGTGCAATGGCGGCTGCCCACCCGCTGTCATGCCACGGATCGGCCACATTATATGGAGGGGCCCGGCCATTATGACGCTGTTCTCGATGAGTTCACGCGAAGTTTGGTATTGCGGTAATCCGCGGCACCCATGCCTCATTTGGGCACGTTATCTGTCGTAAGGGGCCCTCGCGGAGAGTTTAAAAAATCATAAAACGTATTTTAAAAAATGCTATTGTATATTCCTTCGCGGTGGGTATACAATACATAACAGCTCGCGTTGCCAGACCAAGTTTTCGCTGCGCTGACATTCAAATGCAGGATTTGCGTGTGCGCGGCCCGGCCGTGATCATGCTTAATAGCCGGAGGGAGTGCAGGCACCTTGCTTGCAAGATTCCGGTGGAATCCATGTAGGAGTAATGTTATGGGTAGTGTGTTTAAGTCCAAACGGGTGGGGTTAGCGGCCATGGCGGCCGCCACAGCCTCAGTGCCGGATGGATCGAAGAAGGAGTGCGTCATCATGAAGTCAGTACGTAAAATTCGTAGCGCTTTCACGTTGGTAGAATTGCTGGTTGTTATTTCCATCATAGCAGTTCTGATTTCCATCCTGCTGCCGTCATTGGCAAAAGCGCGCCATGAAGCGTTGCGGATTGTGTGTGCATCCAACTTGCGATCCTTGGGCCAGGCCTGTCGCATCTACGCCACCACATACCGTGGGACGGAACCTCCCTACAAGGGCACGTTTGCATACAACGGTAAATGGCCAATCGGCGACTTGGCGGGTGGCGTTACGCCCGGTGGCACGGGGGTCGACCAATACTGGCCGTGGGGATTGGGGTTGTTGTATTACACCAAGCTGATCACCAACCCGACGCTGTTCTACTGCCCGGAAGGGAGCTTTTTTACACCCACCGGGGCCCCACAGTATTACTTGGGTAATCTGGGAAAGCCCAATGGCCCTTCCAGTTGGAACTTTGTGTATACCGGGTATTGCTATTACTACCAGTATCACACGGGCGTGCAGACGGGCCCAGGCCAACAAACCGCCGATTTCACCACCATTAGTCCGCAGACGGGAGAATCCGAGGAAGCGGGGGCATATGTCCCGAATGGATTTGCCCAGTCGGCAACTTCATCCGGCAACACTATTTTGGCCTCGGACATTGCAACGACTAATCTGGATGGCACTTGGCAAGAATTCTCCAATCACTATAACGGCGGCAACCACGACGTGACCGGTGCCAACGTTCTGTACAACGACGATCATGTGGTCTGGAAAAATGCTGCCCAGTTGCGGTGCAGATATCAACTGATGACAGTCAACTTCTACCAGTGAAGTTGTGGCATCGGACGAGCCCGGCAAGTTGCCTTTGGTAGGTGCCCACCAACGCAACATCCACAAAACCGTATTTTGTCTTAACCTGTTGTCCCAGGGGGGCAAGGGCGTTGGTTTGCGGCCGCCCGCCCGCATTGACGTTCGGTCGCCGACTGGCGGAACGAGTAATCGCGCAGAGGCGCAGAGATCGCAGAGGACGATAGTCAATGGCACCTGATGACATCGTATCAGCGAGCCGCGTGGGCTTGTCCCCGCGGTCTCTGTCAAAAAGAGTATCGCATCCGCCCAAGCGTGAAATTTCATGCAAAAGTCTCTGCAACTCCAGGTGCCAAAGAGCTGCGGCCGCAATTCATCCATAAGCTGCGGGGTATGCGCTCGGCCCCGGCTTGGTAGGTGGTAATCCGCGGCCCCAAGGCCTCATTTGGGCACGTTATCGGTCGTAAGGGGCCCTCGCGGAGAGTTTAAAAAATCATAAAACGTATTTTAAAAAATGCTATTGTATATTCGCCTGCAGGGGCTATGCTGGTTTCTGGCGAGGGGCGTTTAATGCAGGATTTGCGCGTGCGCGGCCCGGCCGTGATCATGCTTAATAGCCGGAGGGAGTGCAGGCACGTTGCTTGCAAGATTCCGGTGGAATCCATTTAGGAGTAATGTTGTGGGTAGTGTGTTTAAGTCCAAACGGGTGGGGTTAGCGGCCATGGGGGTGGCCGTGATATCGGTAGCTGGAATCGGGGCCAGTGTCGCCAATGCCGATGTTCTGTTTACCGACAACTTCACCGTGAATTACCCCGATGCTAACCCGCCAGTTACTACTACAGATACTAACAACCTCAACCTCAATCTCTCCGCCCGCGAGGGTGGGACGCTCGGTGCCGGCGGCGGCGTCCAATGGTCCGGCTCTGGCAACGCGCAGATTGGAAACACCACGGGCGACATTAACAATGGCAACTACCTCTTGACCGCTTTTGGCGGCACTGCTTCGCCGAATGCGAATTTTGTTGGCAGCGAAACTGGCCCCGTCACCATAAGCTTTGACGAAGCGGTGAACGTTCTGGGAAGCACCGACACGACAGTGTGGGGCGCGATTCTGGTCGGGCTGGACCAGGCCCACCAACTGAGCTACATAAACGCAGGCAATTCCAACGATTTTGGCATCCTGTTCCGCAGCAATGGCGGGATCCAGGCGTTTCAGGGTAGCAGTGTGATCACCGGCGGTGATGCCAGCGCGACTTGGGATGGCGGCACCGGCACCAGCGACCACACCACCGATATGAATCCGTTTTCGCTTGTGATATCGGGCCAAAACGGAACCGGCTCCGGGTTCGCGGGCAACGGTACTGAAATACAGGTGTACGCCGGCAGCAACCTCATCGCGACGTACTCAACGGCGGCCGGCGGCGGGCTGACAAATGCCCTTACCAGCAACTACATCAATTTTGGGAATGTTGGTTCGACCGCTGCGGGCACCGAGAATCTCAGCATCTCGGAAGCAACGCCAGAGCCGACCGCGATGGGCTTGTTCGCGTTGGGCGGCTTGGGGCTTATGCTCGTGCGGCGTAAGGGGCCCTCGCGGAGAGTTTAAAAAATCATAAAACGTATTTTAAAAAATGCTATTGTATATTCGCCTGCAGGGACTATACTGGTTTCTGGCGAGGGGCGTTTAATGCAGGATTTGCGTGTGCGCGGCCCGGCCATGATCATGCTTAATAGCCGGAGGGAGTGCAGGCACGTTGCTTGCAAGATTCCGGTGGAATCCATATAGGAGTAATGTTATGGGTATTTCACTTCAGGGTAAATGGGCTGCGTTCGCGGCCATGGCTGTTGCCGCGACGGCAACTGCCGCCTCGGCAGCCATGATTACCAACGGTAATTTCGCGGGCAATGCGTCGTCGTATAGCATCTGGCCGGGATACGACGGCAACGGAAATCCGGGTGCCCCGCAGGATTGGGGCACCAATAACAACACCGCTGGCGTCAATGGTGTAGATACCGGTTTTTATTCTGCCAGAGGTGCTCCATTTTCACCCCAAAACTTCACCGGCGATTTTGCGTTCCTGCAGAATGCGGGCACAGCGCTTTATGCCTACTTCACCGTCACTCCGGGCCAGACCTACACCATCACTTACCAGGATGCGCTTCGCTATAACGATCCTCGCAGCACACCAGGCTTGGTGCTGTCTGCGTATGTAGAAAACGGCGCTATTGGTTCACCCACGCTGTTTACTAACAACACAACGCCTGGGAGTACCGGCTTCCAGAATGAATCGTTTACATATACAGCCGGTACAAGCACCATAGACACCATCGTTTTCCAAAATGCCACGGCCGGCAACGCTGGAACCTTAGACTTCACGAATGTTTCTTACGCCGCCGTTCCCGAACCGGCCGCGCTGGGCTTGTTCGCGTTGGGCGGCTTGGGGCTTATGCTCGTGCGGCGTAAGCGGGCCTGATGGTTTGACTAACACTCTCCAAATACAAACAGAGGCCGGTCCTTGTGAAGAGGATCGGCCTCTTTTATTTTTACGGCTCTATAAAGCGATACAGCCCGGCGCGTGCGGTCCATGCACGGCCCCTTCGCAGATTTCCACCCGCAGGTCACTGTGCAAGTTTGAATATGGTCATGGCAAATCCCGGGCGAGCGCATACGCTGCGCGTTATGGATGAATGGCGTCTGCAGCTCTTTGGCACGCAGAGACACAGAGGCGGAGAGATTTTTGCATGAAATTTCACGCTTGGGTGGATGCGATACTCTTTTTGACAGAGACCGCGGGGACAAGCCCACGCGGCTCGCTGATACGACGTCATGGCGTCGTCATTGACTATCGTCCTCTGCGCTCTCTGCGCGATTTAGCGCTACTCTCGTCTGCGGCCAGACGCCAATGCGGGCGATTGGTATTTATGGGTAAGATGTTTTTCACAAAATAATCTCCTCCCAATCGTGAACCGGCCGAAAAACCGCGGCGTATAATTTTCAGGCCCACCGCGAGACTTTGGCTGATTTTGTGCGGGTTGGCGCTCGTACCAAAATTGTTTATTGTGTAGGCATCGATCGTCCCTCGAAGGGGCGGGTTGAATAAAAGGCAGGTGTTCAATGAGTTTAGATCGGCGAACGTTTCTCCAGGGTGCGGCCGCATCGGCTGCGGCTGTCCCATCGATCCGGGCGAAGCATCGCCGCAAGCAGCCGAATATCCTGATTTTCCTGACGGATGACCATGGTCAGTGGGCGATGCAACCCTACGGCAATCCCGACGTGCTGACACCGCACATGAGCTGGCTCGCTGAGAATGGCACAAAGATGACCGAGGCGTTTACCACCTGCCCGGTCTGCTCCCCTGCTCGGGCGTCATTTTTTACCGGCCGAATGCCATCACAACATGGCATCCAGGATTGGCTGAAAGAAACTTGGTACGAGAAGCGTAACATGCTGGCGGGGCAGACCATCATTTCAGAACCCCTGAAGGCTGCGGGATATCACACCGGTCTGGTTGGGAAGTGGCATTGTGGTGCTACGCGAATCCCCAAGTCTGGATTTGATTACTGGTTCAGTTTCTGGGTGGCACAATATCCCCATTTTGGTATGCAGAATTTCTCCAATCAGGGAAAGCATATTCAAGAGTATGGCAACCAGTCGGAGTTGCTTACGAACCGGGCCATTGAATTTTTAAAATCTGGCCACGCCGCCCGACGCCGCGACAATGAACCATTCTTTCTCTTTGTCGGGTATACCGATACGCATATTCCGCACATTCAGGCACCGAAAAAATTTGTTGATTATTACAATCGACAGCCATTAAACTATTTCACTCCGCCGCCGTTCGCGGCCTGCCACGGCCAGATGGCCGGCCCACAGGACGGGGTGCCGCATTTGGCGTCAGAGCAACATGCCAGATTGGCCCAATACTATGGTGCGGTGGCCAATATCGATTATCAAATGGGGCGGGTGATCGATACCGTTCGCGCCCTGGGCGAGCTTGAGGATACGGTGCTTATTTACACCGGAGACCATGGCCTTAATGGCGGCCACCATGGTATCTGGGAAAAAGGCAATGCCACCACTCCCCAGAATTTCGTCGATCAATCCATCCGGATATCATCAATCGTCTCCTGGCCTCGAGGGGGCATCCGTTCGGGTGTGAGCTGCAATCAGATCGTCAGCCACCCGGATATGTTTATGACGATACTTGATATTGCCCATGCCGCTCCAACTCATAAGGTTCTGGAACAGATTAACTCACCGGGGCAATCGTACCTTCCCCAGCTTCGGGGCGATACCGTCAGCAACTGGCACTGGGGTGATGCCATGATCAGCGAGTACGGCAACGCACGGATGATCCGTACAAATCAATTTAAATTGATCCTGCGTTACCCGTACAAGCATGTCAAGGCACCCAACGAGCTATACGACCTGAAGTCCGACCCGCATGAGACCAAGAACATATACCATCAGCCAGGTCACACGAAGACTATTGCCACGCTGGCTGCGCGAATCAACGCCTTTTTTAAGATTTACACAGTGCCGGGCCGCTCCGGTCTGGAATTGCAGGAGCAGCCAGTCCCCAATCCGTGGGCCCCATGGATTGTGCAGGCACGCCGCGACTACCAATGGGTCCAGCGGGATTTCTAGTACAAAAGCGGCTTGGGGCGTCGGGACCGGCGCTGTTGCTTGACGCACCGCGATGCAAACGGTAATGGTTGGTCTGGGCCGTCGTTGGCCTCCACCCAATGTCCGGATGAAATGGCCCTCTTTGCCCGCTTTTGGCAAATAATCTCAGCGCCGACTGGCGCCAGGGCGTTTCTTCCCGCGCAGAACTTTGCCTGCTTTTTGCGCTTTGCACCCGTCGTACCCGGTGCCGACAGAATCCGCTGTGGTATCAAAGGGGCTTCGCACGGCAAGAGTTGGCAACTTGCGTGCGGCAACGGACAATTGTCCGACCATCAACTGGTGGGTCATTGTCCGGCTTCACCCCGCCAAGGCGCAAAAAAGTCGCCAAAGTGTCGGTGCCGTTGTCCACATCCGTCAAAACCGCCGTACCTGAAGCGCAACGACCTTTTTTATATGCCGTTACGTGATCTCTCCGGCATTTAAACTCCACCCCCGCTCTGGAGGTCAAAAATGGGAAGTGCCGCTGAAGCTGACGGTGGACCAACGCAGGGCAACGTTCCAGTGGTTGCATACGGCTTCCAAGGCATGTTTTTAAGGCCACGCTGGACTTTACCGGCCTATCATCGGTAATATCGGTGGGGTAGGGGGTGGCCCGGCATCGGTTATGCCGGCAGACTGACGGCGTTTGTGACCGCGTCGGCGAGTGGAGGGGTGGGCTGCGTGGGCATCGCTGGCGATGGGGCCGAAGTGGTGTTTTTGTGGCCGGTATTGAGGTATGTTATCGGTCCTTATTTGCATCCAGCCGTCAGGCTTGATGCATGCTTTAAGGGAGTTCTGCCGATAACGGCGGAGGGTAAAGACATTCTCCGGGACGGATTGGACAGTACCGGCGCTGGCCGGTGTGGAAATAGGTGGTAGCAGTTGGTAACGAACCGAAACGACAAAAACAATTCCAAATCGCTGGTCATTGTTGAATCGCCCGCCAAGGCAAAAACCATCAACAAGTACCTTGGCCCGAACTTCGTCGTGAAGGCATCAATGGGGCACGTGCGCGATTTGCCCAAAAGTGGAATCGGGGTCGATGTCGATGCCGATTTCGCCCCCACCTACGAAATTTTGCCCACGCGAAAAAAATTAATCAGCGAACTGAAAAACGATGCCAAAAATTCCAGCAGTATTTATCTGGCGACCGACTTGGATCGCGAGGGCGAAGCGATTGCCTGGCATCTCTATCACGCCCTGGGGCTGACGCCCGACAAAGCCAAACGCGTTGTGTTTAATGAAATTACCCCCACCGCGATCCGCCGCGCTTTTGATCAGCCGCGCAAGATCGATCAAAGCAAGGTCAATGCGCAGCAGGCGCGGCGTATCCTCGACCGCCTGGTCGGCTATAAAGTCTCGCCACTGCTTTGGAAAAAAGTTGCCCGCGATCTTTCTGCCGGCCGCGTGCAAAGCGTCGCCGTGAAATTAATCGTGGATCGCGAGCGCGAAATTCAGGCGTTTATCCCTGAGGAATATTGGAAAATTCAAGCCGTCTTCACCACCAACGTGCAATCAGCCGCTGCGCTGCGTGCGGCCTGGGAAAATTTTACCACCTTGCCTGACGACGAAGAGGACAGCGACGACGGAACGGATTCTCCATCCTTGCGCACATCGCCCAACGAGGCGCAACGCCGTCAATGGATGGCCGAAAACCAAAGCTTCAAAGCCGAGCTGGTGGAACTCAACGGCCAAAAATTTGATCCCAAAACCGTGCAGGAAGCCATCGACGCTGCCCGTGCCATCGGGCTTGGTGCCGTCACCCATGAAACCGCCCCCAATGACGGCACCAACGGCCCGCGAGGCATTCCCGCACGCGGCCCGGCTCAGACCATCATCAAAATTGCCGGCGATTTGCCGCCGGTCGGCAAGCCGCCATATTCGGTTCGCTCCGTGACATCACGCCCGTCAACATCCAAACCACCGGGGCCATTCAGCACCAGCACGCTCCAGCAGGCGGCCAGCAATCAATTGGGCTTTGCCGCCCAGCGTACCATGCGGATTGCGCAGCAACTTTACGAGGGGGTTGAAATTTCCGGTCAAGGCGCGACTGGCTTGATTACCTACATGCGAACCGACTCTCAGAATATCAGTGCCGACGCGATATCGATGGTACGTCGTTACATCGGGCGGCAATTTCCGCCGACCTATTTGCCGCCATCCCCTAACTATTACGCGTCCCGCCAGGGGGCGCAGGAAGCCCATGAGGCCATTCGACCGACCGATGTTGAACTGACGCCCGAAAAAGTGCGCGGATCACTCAACGAAGAGCAATTTAAACTTTACGAGTTGATATGGAAGCGTTTTGTCGCCTGCCAGATGTCCAATGCCCAGTGGCGCATTACCGAAGCGCTGATTGTCTGCCAGTCGGGTAATGCCGCCAAGCCACCAGTATTTAAAGCCACCGGCCGCCAGTTGGAATTTGATGGTTTTTCACGCGTGGCGGGGGTCAATTCACGTTTTGGCGAGCAGGTTCTGCCCCCCTTGGAAGAAAAGCAGCCTGTTGCCGCACTGGACATTCATCCATCGCAACACTTTACCAGCCCACCGCCGCGCTATACCGAAGCCACGTTGGTCAAAGCTTTGGAAAGCGAAGGAATTGGCCGCCCCAGCACCTACGCATCGATCATCGGAACCATTCGCGATCGACATTATGTGGATCAGGTCACACCGCGCGACCGTCGCTTTTGTGCCACCGATCTGGGGATGAAGGTTACCGACAAGCTGGTTGAAGGTTTTCCCGATTTAATGGAACTGGGCTTCACCCGCCGGGTAGAAGGGGAGCTGGATCAAATTGAAGAAGCCGGCCAGGATTGGATTTCGGTAGTAAGGTCTTTTTACGAGCCTCTGGCCAAGGATCTGGCCACCGCTGAAGAACGCATGACACACGCACGTGCGGAATCCACTCCATCGCCGTACAAATGCCCCAAATGTGGAGCACCAATGGTGTACAAACTGGCTAAACGCGGCAAAACTTTCCTGTCCTGCTCGCGCTATCCAGAATGTGATGGCGGGTCCAGCGTTGACCGGGAAGGCAAGCCCGTTGAAGTGCAGTTGACGGAATATATGTGCCCCACCTGTGGCAAACCCATGATTAAGCGGGCTGGTCGCTTTGGGCCGTTTTTCGGATGTTCAGGTTATCCCGAATGCAAAACCATTCAAGCCGCCGATCGCAACACCGGCGAACCGTTGCCACCCAAGCCACCACCGAAATCAACCGGCCTTACCTGCCCACGCTGTAATAAAAAAGAATTGGTGGTACGCAGCGGCAAACGTGGCGAGTTTATTTCCTGCTCCGGCTATCCGCGCTGCCGTATGACTTTGCCGGCCGAGCGCCTCGCTGAATTTCAGGCTCTCGCTCAGGAAAACAAATGGCCACCGCCGGATATCTTTGAAAAGGCCGCCAAAGTGGGTGGCAAATCTGCCAAGACCGCGGCGAGTGCGGCCTCTCCGGCCGATGGTACCGCCACTGCAGCCAAAACTCCCCAAAAACGGCGCGCTGCCAAAGCCAGCACGTAAATTACCTCTACCGGCAAGCAGTCCGGCCGATGCTGACTCTCGGGGTATCCGTCTTGTTGGTCGCAAACCGTACGCAGCAAAAGCCGGCGGAATGGTGGCCGGTTGTGCCAAGGTTTATCGCGCCGCCTCCGAGGTGAAAAGCAGTCGCCGCCAACAGCTTGAACTTGTGTGGCCAATGTATTAATCTTGCGGTAGTTTTTGACATGGCGGTGCTCAATAAAGAGGTCTCGCATGCGTAGCGGTATGTTGCTTTTCTTTGCAGGTCTGGCGTCATCTGTTCTCGTCTCGCATACAACCTTGGCGGTGAACGTGTCACGGCTCTATAAAAAAATAGGGACCGACCCAAGCTGGGCTCAGGTGCTGGCTGGTGGGCAACTTACCTTGGATCGCAATTCCACGCATGGTGTAAAAGGATCAAAAATCCTTGTCAACCTCAAGCTTGTACACAGCCTTGTCGGCCCGGCAATTGCCAATCGCCCCATCGTGCGTCCGATCAATATCCACACTGTAGGTAACGCTTTTGTTCCACCCTCCCAGTTTTCACGGTGGTCGCGCTGGTATCAAGAGGACGGCAACGTCCAGATATTCCGACTCTTTAAGGGTGAGACCAATGTCCGCAACAAGCGGTCCCTCGCTGCCCGGATCGAAGCGTATTACAAAAGGCCGTGGACACCAAGCACCCACATATGGCACGAATGGAGCGGCGTATACATTATCATTAAACCCGGCAATGCGTGCATTTTTCAGGTATTTAATAATAAGCGGGTGTGGGCTGTCCATCTCGGCATGGGAGCAAATGGCTCTGTGATCGTTGATCCGCGCAACCACAAGGGTAGACGGATCATTGCCCGTAACGTGGTTGGCAAGCCATTGTTCGTCCGTGTGTTTGACAACGGTGACCAGTGGCGCATCTATCTTGATGGTAAGTTTATTGAAAGTGGGTCCTTCCCCTGTCCCGCAAAGAGTAAAACGACCTTTCGCTGGGGTATGTATAAAGGCGAGAAGTCCGTTCATCATGACATGATGTATTTTGTGGTGGGGGCCACGATTCGTGTGCTTAAATCTCTGCCCAAAAATCTGAAATCTCCTTAGGCGCAGCGATCTTTGAAGTGCTGAGAATGCCATGCTGGTGAGTGTTATAGTAATAACACCGATAAAGTATTTATAATTATGGCGTCGGTGGAGGATTGCATTGCGCCATCAGCGGCGGACGCATAAGCCGCCACCCCGCCGGGCAAAATTTTTATTCTCTGGTCTGGCGGCCGCACCCTCCCCCTTTGGTGTTAGCATTGCCAGTTCGCGGCACGACGAGGCCATGCGGAAACCCAAGCCACCAGGCGCTTTCGGGATGGCGACCGCATCTGATTTAATTCTGGCGTGAAGGATGGGGTGGGCGGGCGTTGCTGCTGGTATGATATTGCTGGCTTTCGCCGAACAGGAGCATCTGCTGCAGCCGAGTCTTGATCGCGGCGGCAAATGCCACTGAAAATGGAGGCAGACCTATGCAGTCATTTCATAAGGCAGGATCGCGTGTCAGCCGGATCAATACATTGTCGCGGCCGGCCCTGCCTCATGCCATCCTCGTTTGGATGGTGTTGCTGGCATTGCTGGGAAATTTGATCCTGGGCGCTGACCTTTTGTATGGCAAGTCCAAATTGCCGTCGTTGGCTATTTTGCCATTTGTGGCCAAGCAGCGGTCGGAACGCGGTCTGGCAAAGCGGATGCGGTTTGCAGTGGGGCAGAAAATGTCGCGCGATGGCCATTTTCATCGTCTGCAGGACCACAACGTCGACCTGATGATCAACGCCCTTCAGATTCCCTGGTCTAATCCCGTATCAACGCACGACGTCAAAAAAGTTATTTCCCAACTTGCCGTGGATCAGGCGGTCATGGGGTATGTTGATCATCGTCGACTCACGTTGCAACTCTTCATCCATGGCCGTCTGCGGCGTACGGTTTCCGGGCAGATTCCGCCTGATAATACCAGCCCCCGGCTGGCGGTGGAGCATCTGCTTACGCGACTGGACCACATCACGTTTCATCACGTTTCTGAACAGCAGGTCAATTTGACCAATCCCGTTTATCAGCGCCTTTTTAAGCTTCGGCCCAATCTGGTGCCGGACGCGAACTTTGGCAACGCTGCTCGCAGTGGCGGGGTGGCAAAAGACTGGAGCGTATTTTTACTTAAGCAAGACTACCACCCACCACTGCTGACTAACGCCCAGGCCAGCAGCCTTAAAGCCAATCATGTCGCGGTTGTGCCGTTGAGCTTTGCAGATGGTGACCGGTCGCATTGGCACGGATATTGCCTCATGATGCGCATGGGGCTTGGGGTGGCGCAAAGCAACGGCCTGGCGGCGGAAAGCACCTGGATACCGGTAAAGCAGGGAAGGCGTTACCGGGTAAGCGTCACCTATCGCGGCAATGGGCCTCGCGTTCGTATCTTTGTAAAAGGTTTTGCCTATTGGCCCGACCAGTTCAGTCGGCCAGGTGATTTGGCCAGCCAGCGCCGCGAAATTTACCGGGCGCAGCTGCTGCCGGTGATGACGCATCCCGTATGGAAGACGACTCAAATGGATTTTGAGCCTGAATCGATCAAAGCCCTGGCGAAAAAATACCCGATTAAATGGGTGCGGATTGATCTTTTCGTGTATTTGAACAAGGGTGATGCCTTTTTTCGTCACATCACCCTTAAGGACATTACGCCGCAGAAATGACAACCCGTCGCCATCCGTGTCTGGCTATCGGACGGGCGCGGTGTCCCCGAGGATGTTGCCGCTGGCGACAACACGGTGTATCATCAGTCAATCCGGATGGACGGATGAATAGGTGAATGAGGCACGCATGCACATAAATGATATTTTCGCCCGGGACGGCACGACATTTTCCTTTGAGTTTTTCCCCCCCAAATCGGATGCGGCATCCGAGCAGCTTTTTGTCCACATTGCGCGGCTGGAAAGCCTCAAGCCGTCATTTGTCTCCGTAACGTACGGGGCCGGTGGGTCCGGGCGGGAGCGTACGCATGACTTGGTGGTGCGGCTTAAGGATCACACGTCGCTTACTCCGGTGCCGCACCTCACCTGTGTTTGCCATTCTGAGATGGAAATTGCCGCCATCCTGGATCAGTATGCAGATCATAATATTGACAATATATTGGCGCTTGGTGGTGACCCGCCAAAGGACATGCCCGACTACAACCGGGGCAGTGATACCTTTAAGCACGCTGCTGATCTGGTCGCCTTCATTCGTCGGCGCACGATCTCCGATCCGCGCGGTTTTGGCATTGGAGTGGCGGGGTTTCCGGAAGGCCACCCGGCGACGCCCAATCGGCTGCTGGAAATGGATTATCTCAAGGCCAAGGTTGATGCTGGGGCGGACTACATCTGCACGCAACTGTTTTTTGACAACCATGATTTCTATGACTTTCGCGATCGATGCGAATTGGCGGGTATTAAAATCCCCATTATTGCCGGCATCATGCCTATTACCTCTGCCAATTCGCTGCGCCGCATGGCCGAAACCGCTTTGGGTGCGCATTACCCTGCCAAGCTGCTGCGATCGATCAGTCGCGCGGGCTCCGATGCGCGGGCCATTGCACGCGTCGGCATACATTGGGCCACCGAGCAGTGCCGCGATTTACTGGATCATCAGGTGCGGGGCATCCACTTTTACACGCTTAATAATTCCGACGCCACCATGCAGATTTATCAAAATCTGGGTGTGGCCGACAGCCACCAGCTCCGGCAAGGTGCCTGACATGCTTTGCGGCAGGCTATCACGCGGCACACCAAATTGCCGCATGTGCAGGCTTTGAAAGCGCTTATTCGGGTGCCTCTTCACTTCGCAACCTCCATATGGCCAACTACGCTGCTGAACGTTCTGAACAACATGTGTTGATCAAAACTTCACGGTATCCTCCCGCCGCACAAACGGACGGATCAACTGCCCGGCTTGCCGTAGTGGTCACGCGTCGGGAAGCCCCGCGTTGCCCGTCACGCACCCCACGCGATGGTGACACTCTCTGCATGGTTGCCAGCCCGCCGTACGGCTATTAACCTTTCCGGTCAGAAATGTTGTAGAACGGAATTCAAAACGATGCTTATTGCCCTCAATCTGATTCAGCCCTATCTGGATAAACCCTTGACCGCTCAGTGGGTGCAGCATGCCCTCACTCACAGCGGCTTTGTGGTGGAACATATCCACGATAGTGGCCGGACTCAGGTATTGGATGTTGAAGTAACCAGCAACCGACCCGACTGTCAGAGTCACATTGGGATCGCGAGAGAGCTGGCCGTGCTTTCCGGCACCGCGCTCAAAATACCGCCAGCCTGTTCCCCGCGGCTCGCGGGCCGGATGCAATCGGTTGAAACACCGGATATCGCACTCGATGCTCCCAATCGGTGCCCTTACTACAGCGCCATGGTCATCAATCAGGTGAAGGTGGCGCCGTCACCTGAATGGCTGGTGCAGGCGGTTGAATCGCTTGGTATGCGCAGTGTTAACAATGTGGTGGATATCACCAATTACGTACTTATGCTCACCGGCCAGCCACTGCACGCCTTTGATCATGATCGCCTGCAAAAGGGGCCGGTCGTCATCCGCATGGCCAGCGAAGGCGAAACCATGCGTCTGATCAACGGGCAGGAGGTGCGATTATCTTCCCAGGATTTACTTATCGCCGATGCCTCGCGGCCTTTGGCGCTGGCCGGCATCATGGGCGGTCTCGAGAGCGAAATTACCCCCGGAACCACACGGGTTTTGCTGGAATCGGCCCAATTTGAACCCACCGGCATCGGACGCTCATCGCGACGGTTGAATCTGGCATCCGATTCCTCCCGGAGGTTTGAACGAGGCATCGACCCGGCCATGGTGATTTATGCACGTCAACTGGCGGCGCAGTTAATGGTTGATTTATGCGGTGGTGTGGTTCAGGCAGAAGTTGAGCGTGGCGCTTTGGTTAAGGTGCAGCGCGACATCCAGTTCAGGCCGGAACGCTTCACCCAACTCATCGGCCTAACCATCGATCTGGATAAGGCGATGAGCATACTGGGCGGCCTGGAGTTTGCCCCCCGCCTGCACGGATCGTACATCACCTGCACCACGCCCGGCTTTCGGTTTGATATTTCTCGCGAGGTGGATCTGATTGAAGAGCTGGTTCGCATTTGGGGATATGACAATATTCCGGCCCGGTCACAGGTTTCCCACACCCTGACTCCACCGGATCACGCCCTCGATGGCCGCCGCACCGCGCGGCGTCTGCTGGCCGGTGCCGGCTGGTTTGAGTCCATTACGTTTACATTCGTCGATGCGCCTGAGGCGGAATTGTTTCTGCCGACTGGGTCTAATGTATTAAAAGTTCAAGACTCTGTCCGCAAGGCCAACAATGTGCTGCGACCCAGTCTGCTGCCGGGTTTGCTGGCAACCCTGCAGCACAATCAGAACGTTGGCGAAAGGCATCCGCAGTTTTTTGAAATCGCAGCGGTATTTTCGCGACCCGATGCCTCGGCCAAGCCGGTAGAAACGCAGCATCTGGCCGTGATCGGCGCGGACGTGTCGCAGGTGATGGGGGCCATTGAATTGCTTATCCACGCGATGGCCGGCCATTGCCAGATTGAGGTAATTCCCGCCGCGGTTGCCGGATTTGCCCCGGGAGCCAGCGGAAAAGTAATGGTGCGACATCTGGCAGCCGGCACGGGATCCGTCGAACTTGGGCATGTCGGACAGTTGGGAAGCCAGGTGATGCATCACTATGATCTGCGGCACCCCGTTGCGGCGGCGGAACTTGACTGGCGTATTCTGGCATCCCTTTTTACACCTGTGAAGACCGCTGGCGTTTTGCCACGCTATCCGGCCGTCAAACGCGATCTATCCGTCATTGTGCAGGAAGCGGTCAAGTGGAGCGACATGGATCGATTAATCCGGCAGACAGCCGCCGTCGCCTGGCTGGAAGAAGTGCAGTTTGTCGGTGCGTATCGCGGCAAACCGATTGAGGCCGGTAAGAAAAGTGTAACTATGGAATTGGTCTTTCGTGATGCCAGCGGTAGCTTGGAATCGAGCCAGGTCGACGCTGAAATGCAGCGCATCATCAGCGCACTGGATTCGGGAGTCGGAGGGCAGATTCGCCGATAAGGGGGAGGGCCATGCAGCTTGCCCAGTGGCGGTGGAAGCTTAACCGCGCGGCGAGTGGGCGGTTTGTTGTAGAAATTATCGTCCTATATCCGATGATGCACTCGGAGGAGGTTTGTTGGGGTACGGTGCCTATGCAGCCAGCGGCCGACAATTCGAATGGTATTGACCGAGTTGCTCAACGCTTGCGTCCGGGGTTGGCATGGTGGTGGGGCAAAGGCGAATCGTGGGGCTTGGGCAGCCACTGCGTTGGCATTTTTGCAGCCAATTTGATTATCACCTACCATAATCCGTACAATCCACAGTAGATTGAATTCGGCATAAGATAGCCGGAAGATGGAGTAACTGTATGTATGAACGCTTTACCGACCGCGCCCGCAAAGTGATGGCCTTGGCCAATCAGGAGGCGCAGCGGTTTAATCACGAATATATTGGCACCGAGCACATCTTGCTTGGCTTGGTAAAGGAGGGCTCGGGCGTCGGCGCTACCGTGCTGCGAAACCTCGACATTGACCTGCGCAAGGTGCGGCTTGAGGTTGAAAAGCTGGTCAAAAGCGGACCGGATATGGTCACCATGGGCAAGCTTCCTCAGACGCCCCGTGCCAAAAAAGTAATTGAGTATGCCATTGAAGAAGCCCGCAATTTGGGCCACAACTATGTCGGCACCGAACACTTGCTGCTGGGCCTGCTGCGTGAACGCGACGGTGTTGCCGCGCAGGTTCTGATGAACCTAAACCTGAAACTGGAAGAAGTTCGGGAAGAAGTTTTGAATCTGCTTGGTGCCGGTGTTGAAAGTGAAACCACCAATGAGAAAAGCGAAACCAAAGGTCGGTCCAGGACGCCCGCCTTGGATTCGTTTGGTCGCGATTTAACCGAGCTTGCCCGCGAAGGACAACTGGATCCGGTCATCGGCCGCAGCAACGAAATTGAGCGAGTAGTCCAGATCCTCTGCCGCCGCACCAAAAATAACCCCGTCTTGCTCGGCGAAGCCGGCGTTGGCAAAACCGCCATCGTTGAGGGATTGGCCCAGAAAATCGTCGCCAGCGATGTACCCGAGATTCTGCTCGACAAGCGGATCGTTGTGCTGGACCTCGCCATGATGGTCGCAGGCACGAAATACCGCGGACAATTTGAGGAGCGCATCAAGGCTGTGATGACGGAAGTGCGCCGCGCCAAAAACGTCATTCTTTTCATCGATGAGTTGCACACTTTGGTTGGTGCCGGTGGGGCGGAAGGTGCCATTGATGCCAGCAATGTGCTTAAACCGTCGCTGGCCCGTGGCGAAATTCAGTGCATCGGTGCGACTACATTGGATGAATATCGCAAATATGTGGAAAAGGATGGTGCCTTGGAGCGCCGCTTCCAGACCATCATTGTTGAACCGCCCAGCAAAGAGGAGGCGTTGGAAATTCTGCGTGGCCTGCGCGACCGGTACGAATCCCACCACCGTGTACAAATTACCGACGAAGCCATCAAGGCCGCCATTGAGATGTCCACCCGCTACATCACCAGCCGTTGTCTGCCAGATAAGGCAATTGACGTGATTGATGAAGCTGGTGCTCGTATCCGCCTCAAATCGATGAGTAAGCCGCCCAACTTGACGGAAATTGAAGAACAGATCGAGCGGCTGACAGTTGAAAAGGATGAAGCCGTCAAACATGCGGACTACGAGCGTGCCGCGCAGTTGCGCGACCAGGCTGAAGAGCTTCGCCGCAAAAAGGAAGAAGAACAGCAGAAATGGCGCGAGCAGGCCAAGGCCGTTGATGGCGTGGTCGATGAAGAGACTGTTGCCGAGGTGGTCAGCAAGATGACCGGTGTCCCACTGACGCGGCTGGAAAAAGCCGAGGCGTCGCGCCTGCTGGAACTGGAAGGTGAACTGCACCGTCGCGTGGTCAGCCAGGATGACGCCATCAAGGCGGTGTCTCGCTCGATCCGCCGGGCCCGGTCTGGCCTCAAAGACCCGAATCGTCCCATGGGTACATTCCTGTTCCTGGGGCCATCGGGCGTTGGTAAGACGCTCTTATCCAAAGCCATTGCGGAGTTTCTGTTTGGCAATGAGGCATCCCTTATTCAAATCGACATGTCTGAATATATGGAAAAGTACAATGTCAGCCGTCTGATCGGTGCCCCGCCCGGTTACGTTGGCTACGAAGAAGGTGGCCAGTTGACCGAGCGCATCCGTCGGCGGCCCTACGCTGTGGTGCTGCTGGATGAAATTGAAAAAGCCCATCCAGATGTGTTCAACATGCTGCTGCAGATCATGGAAGAAGGCCGCCTGACGGACAATGTCGGCCGTGTGGTGGACTTTAAAAATACCATTCTGATCATGACCAGTAATATTGGTGCTGATTTGATCAAGAGTGGTGGCATTCAGGGTTTTGGTTACGCCAAACGCGATGCCGATCAGAACTTTGAATCCATGAAGAAAGGATTGCTGCGCGAGGTTGAGAAGTTCTTCCGGCCTGAGTTCATCAACCGGCTGGATGACACCATTATCTTCCGTCCGCTTTCGCGCGAAGATCTGTACAACATCATTGATATTGAGGTGCAGAAAGTGGCCAAACGACTTAAAGAGCAGGGTATCGCTCTGGAAACCACGGCGGCCGCCCATGATCTGCTGATTGAAAAGGGATATAACCCTGACTTTGGTGCCCGCCCGCTGCGTCGCGCCATTGAGCAATATCTGGAGGATCCGCTCTCTGAATCCATCCTGCGTGGAGATTACAACGGCATGGCCAAGGTATTAATTGATCGGGACGGAGAAAAGTTGCGCTTTACCGGTGTACCCAAGGAACCTGAACCGGCCGCCCTGGCGGCTGCAGGTGCAGCGCCAACCTAATCCCCTCTCGGGGCACCGTGCCTTGGCAGGTGCTTGGCAATTTGTAACGCAGTATAAAATCTCCGGCACCTGGCTGCCGGGGATTTTTTTGGGCCTGCCATATTCGTATTATGCAAATGAGCATCTAATAGCGTATGGTTCCGGTGACATGTGGCCTGTTAATGGAATGTCGGCGCGTCGCTATGCCCCGGTAGCCTGACCGTTAAAGTCAATACCATTACCTCACGGATTGCATGTCCGTGCATATTGCGTCCCGGAACAGTGCATTGCCTGATCAATAACGGCACCGCCCTGGCGGCTCCTACACCCACTGCGAGCCGACAGTCAGACTGCGAACCAGCGTACCGCCCGCCATCTCCTTTCTTCTATGCGTTGGAACTTCCGACACATACTGAGCCAATCTGCGGTCGGTTGCTATTTTATCCGGCGGGTTGTCGATATCCGGTCAGCAACCTGCGATCTCGGTCATTTTTCAGCTTCACTGGCATGTGCTATCGTCTGCCCTTAGACTCTGGCATCGGTGAAATTGAGCAGCGCACTGCCGAACCGCAGTGGTGGAAAGCCTCTGGATTGATGAAAGCCAAATATCAAATGAATACGCTAAAGCTCTCTGCCCCTTACCGTGCACTTCTCCGGGGCTTGCCAATATTATTCATCGTCGCCGCATCGCCGGCAGCGGCCTATTTGCCGCCCATGCGGGCGATAAAATGTCCCTATGCCATCGCCTCCATGCGGCTTCACACCCAAAGTAATCACATTTACAATTCGGGGGGAAAGCTGGTGGTGCTGCACGGTGTGGACCTTCCAAGCATGGAATGGAGTAATCGTGGCAACCACATTCGCCGTTCCCTTGTGGCAGCCATTAAAGATTGGCATTGCCAAATTATCCGCATCCCAACCTCTGATGCACGCTGGTTTGGTCAAATGCCGGGACAAACCCATGGGGGACGCATCTATCGGCACATTCTTGATCAATTGATCACGTACGCCGCCCGCCACCATGTATATGTGGTTTTTGATCTGCACTGGACGGATATGGACGGTCATCTTTCGGCACTTGGCCAGCATCGCATGCCCGGGCCGAACTCCATTATCTTCTGGCGATCAGCGGCACGTCGATACAAAAATTTTCCCAATGTCCTTTTTGACGTGTACAATGAGCCGCATGGCATTCCATGGAATCTCTGGCTTAATGGCGGTGCCTGCGCCGGTGAAACGCCGCACGCGGTAGTGTTTTATCAGGCTACCGGAATGCAGAGGCTTTACCAAGTTGTGCGTGATGCCGGTGCGTCGAATATTGTCATTGCCGGCGGATTGAGTTGGGCTTACAACGACTTTGGTATGGCACACGGCGTTGTGATTAAAGGGCAAAATGTGGTCTATGACTGCCACGTTTACCCATGGAAACATCATTGGCGGCGAAGCTTTGAAGGTGCAGTGAACAAAGTGCCCATTATTTTCGACGAATTTGGCGGCACCCGCCAGCAACTTGCATTCGGCCGGAAGGTTATCGCCTTTGCGGCCGCGCACCATATAAGCTGGTGCGCATGGTCATTTCATACGCAGGCGGGGCCGGTGTTAATAAAGAACTGGCATTATCAGCCGTCGGCGTTTGGAAAATTAATCAGGGCTGCTATCATACAGGCCCGATGACACCGCGCGGCGGAAACGTCAACATCCCATTCATCTGGTCGGTACATTTTAAAGGAATCTATTCATGCCGAACTCCATCAGTGACCGCATCAAGTTTCCGGCGATCAATCGCCGCAGGATATTGCTCTCAGCCGTGGGTGTTGGTATTGGCTCGGCGCTGGCGGGCTGTGCGGAAAAACCTGGACCTGCCTCATCTGCCACCATTGAGCCCGACAAAGCCTTTGAGTCGTTTTCTATTGCCGGCACGGCCTGGACCATGCACCAGGAGGGGGACTCTGACCATCTACCCGCCGTTGTACCTGGCAGCACGTATACCGATCTGCTGCGCAATGACAAAATCCCTCATCCGTTTTATCGCGAAAACAGCGGCAAGGTGCAGTGGGTGGCCGAGAAAAACTGGGTGTATGAAACCACATTTCACGTTCCCGATCGCATGCTTACCCGGAAGTATATCAATCTGCAGTGCGATGGTCTGGACACTCTTGCCACGCTCTGGATCAATGGCAAAAAAATTGGTCAGGCAGATAATATGTTTCGGCAATGGAGTTTTAATATAAAGCCGCATCTGCGCCAGGACGTCAATACGCTGCGCATTGTGTTTTACACACTGGAGCCAACAATTAAAAAGATGGCGGCCCAATACAAGGCGCGATATGGGATTGATCTGCCCAATCCCCGCAGCTGGATTCGCAAGGCCCCATACATGTGGGGCTGGGACTGGTGCCGCCCGTTGCTGACGCAGGGTGTCTGGCGCGATATCCGCATAGAAGCTTATGACGCCAGAATCTCCGATGTCGGGGTGCACCAGCATCATCAATCGAACGGATCGGTGCGGCTGGCTATCCACACATCGCTGATGCATGCACCGAGGGATGCAACGGTGGCTGTGACCGTGTCACTCGGCGGTAAATCCGTGGCAGCAGGTTCTGGCAGCATCAAGGACGACCAGTCGCATGTCGAGTTGACCGTTGTCAAACCGGAACTCTGGTGGCCCAACGGCATGGGGGCTCATCCGCTTTACCATGTGTCCGTGGAATTAATCCGGGCCAATTTCGTACTCCATTCTCATTCTTGTCGGATCGGCTTGCGGCAAATTGAGGTGCTGCCTCCCGGCAATGGTGTTGCCATGCACGTTAAAGTCAATGGCATCCCCGTGTTTGTAAAAGGGGCCGACTGGGTACCGGCAGACAATCTGCCGACGCGGGTTACGCCTGAAATTTTGCGCTATTACATGAAGACGGCTGCAGACAGCCACTTTAACTTTATCCGTCTCTGGGGTGGTGGCTATTATGAGCCGGACGAACTCTTTGACCTTTGTGATGAACTGGGGCTTATGCTGCAGTTCGAGTTTAAATTCGCCAACGATACTTATCCCGTGCATGATGCCGCATGGATGCACAATTTGCGCGTCGAGATTAATCAGCAGGTGCGCCGTTGTCGCAATCACCCCGCCATTGTTATCTGGAGCGGCAATAATGAAATTCAGAATTTCAAGGGATATTACCACTTATTTAATGATGTTATCGGTGGAGTGGTACGGCGTCTGGTTCCCGGTGCCTTTTATGAAGTCGGCAGCGGTGCGGCCGGCAGCGGGGACATCCACACCTGGGAAGTATGGCATGGCAATGCTCCATTTGAACAGTATCGCACGGTGGAGGGTTTTGTAACGGAATTCGGAATGCAGTCCTTCCCCGCACCCAGCACCGTTGATACCTATACCAACGCCGCCGATCGCCAGTCCATCCATTCTCCTGTTATGCGCTATCACGAGCGCGATGGCAGCGGCCATGGCATCAGCATCATCATGCATTACACCAATATGTATTTTGGCCCGACGCCGGACGATTTTGATTCCACACTTTTGCTTACACAGATCAATCAGGCCTATGGCATTCGGTATGGGGTTGAGCATTGGCGCCGCGACATGCCCCGATCCATGGCTGCCACCATCTGGCAGTACAACGATTGCTGGCCGGGCCCAACTTGGTCAATGATTGACTACGACCGCCGGTGGAAGGCCATTCAATACCAGGCACGCCATTTTTTTGCCCCGATAATTGTCAGCGGCATTCCCGATGGAAAAACCGGCGTCGCGGGGCTGCACGTCACCAGCGATCATCAGCATGATCAGACCGGCGTGCTGGCTTGGCTGGTGACAGATCTCAATGGCACTGAACTCATGACCGGCGAGAAAAACATACGCATCCCCGCCCGCACCAGCCGCTTGTCGCACGAATTGCAACTGGCGGATCTGGTTCAATCTCACGGGCAGGCAAATCTGCTCATTTGGGTGCGGGTAATGGTTGATGGCCGCACGGTGGCTGAAAACACCCTGTATTTCCCCCGTCCACTTGAACTTAAATTGCCAAAGCCAAACATCTCACATTCGCTTCATGGCGGCGGTCGCAATTACACGCTCACGCTTACTGCCGACAGGCCGGCACTCTGGTGCTTTGCGCGTCTGAGAAATGAAAGGGCGGTATTCTCAGATAACTTTTTTCATTTGCCGCCTGGCCGCAACAAACAGATTTACGTTGCGTTGGAAGCCCCAATTTCGCAGGCCGAATTGGCCAGGGAACTCTCCGTTGGCAGCGTGTATGACCTGGCGCCTGGCATGCGTCAAAGTTGAAGGCCCGGATAAAACTTCGGTGGATTGGACCGCTTGCGCTTCCAAGTCTCGTTGCAGGGGCTGCACGGCCCGGTTCGCCATCACTTGGTAGACTTGGTGACCGTTCCGTGGTCATCACTGGCAGGCGTTGCAATCGCCAGCGGCGCCGTGCGGTGCGTGCGTGCAAGCTGAGCGATGGATGCATACGTCAGGCGGCCGCTTTCTCGCAGCAGATTAAGCATGTCCACATCCGTAGCGTACTTGGCCTGCTGATAGGTGAGGTCGGCTGACAGGTATCGGTCCTGTGCGGTGATCATATCCAGATTGGTCGCCAGCCCGACTTTAAACGAGTGGCGAGCCTGCAAAAATGCCGCCCGGGCCGCTTGCACTTCCGTCCGTGTATCACGAATCAGTTCCTGAGAGCTCAACCAGTTGGAAAGTGCAATGCGCACCTGTTCATGAATTTCGCGTTTCAGCATCTGTTCTTCCAGCATGGCCTGACGCAATTTTGAATAGGCCGTCCGCACGTCATTGTAAATCATGCCACCTTCAAAAATGGGCATATTTACCGTAAATAGCCCGTTCCACCAACTGTCGCTGGGAAAGCTTTCCTTGTACAAAAACGTATCAAAATTTATGGATACGCTGGGGAAATATTCTGCCATGGCCACCGTGACCTGCTTTTCGGCCACCACGACCTTGTCCTTATCCGCCCGCAAATCTTGCCGATCTGCCAGCGCGATTGCATCAAGAGATTTCATAGCGGGTACATGCGGCGGCATGCGGAATCGATTAAGCAAATGTGCGTGATCCAGCGAACTGGCCCCAATTAAAAAGGCCAGTGTCGCACGCCCCCTCTGCACCGAATTTTCGGCGTTGGTCAGTTGTACGCGTGTACGCGCTGCGTCGGCCTGATCCTGCAGCACAGTAAGCCGCAATGTAACCCCAGCTCGCTGCTTGCGGATGGTGCTCTGCACGGTGGCATGCTCCACCTGCAAGGTACGCCGCAGCACCTGCACGGCCCGCTGCGCTGAGAGCACGGCATAGTATGTCTGCGCGGTCTCCAGCAGTAGATCTGATTGCATATTCAGCAGCAACGATTTCTGCACACCAGAATATGAACCCGCAGCGGATATCGCCGCAGAATCCCGCAAAATATTGACATTCAGTGATGCCGCCAGCGGCGTATCGAAATAATGTGTCTGGAACAGGTTACCAAATCCCGGGGGGAATTGCGTCTCATTAAATCCGCGGCGCTGATAATCGGTGGGGGCCAGACTGATCGTCGGGAAAAAATTGGCAAACGCCCGGTCTTTGGCAATAATTGCCTGAAGATAATTTTCACCGGCGATGGCTAATGTTTCGTTGTTATCGTTGGCCATGCGCAGGGCAGTGGAAAGCGTCAGCACGTGTGGCACCTTCCGGGGCATGGGTTGCGGATAGGCATGGATAATTTTGCGGTAGTGATCTACTTCCTGCGTCTGGTTGATGCAGCCGGACAAACCGACGCACATGGACAGCACCACACTGATTGAAATCGCAGATTTAATGTTCTTCATATTAATCACTCCACCACGACCGGTGCGCTTTTGAACGATGGCGTTTTAAGCACGGCAGCAATCGGCAGTACAAAAAGAAACACGATTGCCAGCACGCGGAACGCATCCACATACGCCAGCATGTGCGCTTCCCGGCCGACTAAATTATAGATATCCGCCTGAGCCGCACGACTGGCTGCTGATATCGCCATCCCACCATGGGCAAACGCCTGGGTTAAGGTATGCAGATTAAAGCGGTAGGCTGGGTTTGTATTGGTTATCGCCCCGACCAGATAGTTTTGATGCACCTGCGATACCTGTTTTACAAAGCTCACCGAAAGCGAAATTCCCACACTGCCACCGATATTGCGAGCCAGATTGATAATGCCCGATGCATCTGCAAGCTTTTGCTTGGGGACGAAGGCAAACGCCGCCGTATTGAAAGGTACAAACAGAAACCCCAAACCCAACCCCTGCACGACCCGGCACATGGCAAGGCTGGTAAAGTCGGCATGCAGACTCAGCCGTGACATCATGTACAAAGCCACCACGTTCCAGAAAACACCAAAGCTGATCAACCACCGCGTGGCAACCCGCGGGATGAGAAAGCCCACCAGCGGCATGAGGCAGAACACCACAATGCCGCCCGGTGCCAGCACCATTCCCGCCTGTCGCGCATCGTAGCCAAACAGCCGCTGCACCAGCAGGGGTAAGAGTGTGGTGCTGCCATAGAGTATGCTGCCGAACATGAACATGCCAAGTGTGGCAAAGCCGAAATTCTTGGCCTCCAGCATTCGAAAATTAACAATGGGGTGCTTGTGCCGCCATTCCCACCAGAACGCTGCAATTAATCCCACCACAGCAGTCACCGCCAGCAGGCGGATCAGTGGTGAGGCAAACCAGTCGGCATCTTCACCACGGTCAAGCATAATTTGCAAACTCGCCAGGCCGATGGCCAGCAGCCCCAGCCCGATGTAATCAATTTGGGTCTCGCTGAGTTTAATTCGGCGATGGCTGGGGTTGTCATGCAGCAGCAAGGAAAGGAAAAACAGTGTCACAATTCCAATCGGTACGTTGATAAGAAAGCACCATCGCCAAGTGAAGTTATCTGTGATAAAACCGCCCAAAAGAGGCCCAAGCACCGGTGCGACCACCACTACAATCCCGTAGGTTGCCATGGCCGTTCCAATTTTTTCCGGCGGAAATATATCGCGCAAAATAGCCTGGGCCCCAGGCTGTAACCCGCCGCCCCCCAGGCCTTGCAAAATTCGGCACATAATAAGTACACCAAAATTGGGGGCCAGGCCGCATAACAGTGAGCTGACCGTGAACAGTGCCATACACGCCATGAAGTAACGCTTTCGGCCAAACGCCGCGCTAAAAAAGCCATTCAAAGGCAGCACGATCGCATTGGCCACCAGGTAACTTGTCAGTACCCACGTGCTTTGGTCAATCGTGGTCGCCAGCGATCCGGCAATATGGGGCAGCGCCACATTGGCAATGGTGGTATCCAGCACTTCCATAAATGCCGCCATCGCTACGAGGGGCGCAATCACCCAAGGATTCATGCTCTGACGGGGTGCATCAAATGGCGTCGCCGCAGCGCTCATCTCACTTTGACCTCCGGGTCGCACGACATACCAGTCACCAAATACGGCATATTTTTCGGCAAATGACGGAACAGAATCTTCACAGGGACGCGCTGCACAACCTTGACAAAATTGCCGGTTGCATTTTCGGGCGGCAGTAAACTGAAGGCTGCACCGCTTCCCGCCTGGATGCTTTGCACGTAGCCGTGGAATGTAAACTGTGGATAGGCATCGACCGTTATGGAGACCGGATCGCCAGGCTTCATAAGTGTTAAATCGGTTTCCTTAAAATTAGCCACTACCCAAGTCTTTTTGCTGACGATATTCAGGAGTGTTTGGCCGACCGAGACATAATCGCCCGGTTCAATCGCCTTCTTGGTCACATACCCACTCACCGGCGCGTAAATATTGCAGTAAGACAGGTTAAGTTTTGCCAATGATAATTGTGCCTTCAACTGCTTAATGGCCGCTTCACTGGAGCTTACATCGCTCGTCTTCTGGCCAACCTGCTGAGGCACCACGTCGTAGGCGGCTTCCTTGGCCTGTGCTTCAATCAGCTGCGCCCGCGACTGTCTTACCAATGCGTCGGCCGCTTGAACTTGCGCTTTGGCCGCCAGGATGCCGGCGTGCGATTGATTCAATAAAGCCCTTTTGGCCAGTAGGGTCTTGCGCGCGGCCACCACATTGGCGGCCGCCGTGATGGCATCGGCCCGGTATGTATCCACTTGAAATGGCGTCACATCCCGGGTTTTTAACAGGCCGCGGTACCGGCGGTAGTCGCTGTTGGCCCGTTCTGACTTGGCGATGGCTGATGCCAGATCGGCCTTAGCCCGTGCCACATCCGCCGCCGCCAAGGCGACTGCCGCCTCCGCCTGCGCCAGACCGCTTTTGGCCTGTAATACGCCGGCCAAGGCGCTGGCTACTGCCGCTTTGGCAATTTGCACGCCTGCCGTTGCCTGGTCCAGCGCCGCGGTTGCCCGCTGCCGTGTGAACGCCAACTGGTAACGCGATCCGGCGGCTGCGGCTTCGGCTCTAGCTAATTGTGCCTCCAGCACCGCTACGTTCGCCCTGTAGGGTCGGCTGTCCAGGGTCAAGAGCAGTGTGCCTTTCTTCACATACTGATTATCCAGCACATCCACCTTCACTATCTGTTGAGCCACACGCGGTGCCACCGCTGTGATATGCGCACGAATGTACGCATCGTCTGTTGACACATAGTGCAGCGAATGGATGTAGTAGGGGATGCCAAGTATCAATCCCACCACCAGTAGAATGCTGCCGCCAATAAGAAATACTTTCTTGCGCTTGCCGTTTTTCGGTGGTGGGGTTGGCGGCGCTGACGGCCTATTGGTGCTGCGAAACGTCTCACCCGATCCCGGTTGCGGTGCTGGCTCTAAATCAGTCTGTGTCATAAATCTGCGTGCTCCAATTTTCACGCCGGGTCGTTGATAGTCTTTGCCCGGATCATTTCACTCTTATGCCTCGCGAATGCTATTTCTCTCTTCAAGGCATTGCTCTCAAATACCGACGCTTACGCCTTGGCGGCCTGCGCTTGAATCAGCGACGCTATCCCGCCAAGCGAAAAATGGGTGATGTTGGCGGCAATCTCATCTATTAATTCTTGGGTATACGTTGACTGGCCGCGCATTCTAAGTATGACGTGGCGGCATCGATAATAAAACAGGCATTGCCCCACTATGCACTCCAAAATCTGCTGCTCCAGTCCCTCAGGAATTTCGCCATGCCGCCTGCGGACGATCGAAGAAAGGTATTCGCGCATCGGCTCAATCTTGATGCGGATCAATTCGTCCAGCGCACTGGTAGGCTCAGCAATTTCACGGGCTATAAGTTTGCTGTACCACTCCGGCCGGTCGGGATTCAAAAGGCGATTTAGATACAGGCGGATAAAATTTTCCAGCGCCACCTGCAATCCTTCATCCGCAGATGAGCGTGCCTCGCTTGCAACGGCCTCGCCGCTTATTTGGCGGCCGTACGCCAGCACCTCGTGGTAAAGATTTTCCTTGCTGCCAAAATAGTAATTGACCGAGGCAATGTTGGCTCCGGCACGGTGCGAAATCATCTGAATGGTGGTGGCGGCAAACCCGTTCTCGGCAAAAATCTCTCCCGCCGCCTCCAGCAGCCGAGTGCGTGTCGAATCCAATTCCATTTCGACTTTTTTGACCACCCGCGGAATCCTCAAAAAGAAGCAGCCCCGCACGAACATGGGCCGTTCATTTCAAATACATAATTGAAACGATCATTTGAAAAGTCAAGAGCACGATGGATACAATCATGGCGACTATGCGACGCCGGGCCGCGAAATGGGCGCTGCGCCGGGGAGTTTATGATATCAGTGGAGCGATTTAATTATGTCTAAGTTATTTGAAAACAATCAATTAGGACCACTGCAGATTAAAAATCGCCTGGTGGTTGCCCCCATGTGCCAGTACAGTGCTGCCGACGGTTGTGCAAGCGACTGGCATCTGCAACATTTATCCAATTTGGCATGCAGTGGTGCCGGAACCGTCATGATTGAGGCCACCGCCGTTGAGCGCATCGGCAGAATCTCGCACGCCTGCCTGGGCCTGTACAGCGACATGGCCGAACTGGCGCTGAAAAAGGTGATCACATTCGTTAAAAGCATCCGTCCAGACGTGAAAATCGGTATCCAGTTGGCCCATGCTGGTCGGAAGGCATCCACCCAGATTCCATGGCACGGCGGTGGCCCGCTTACCGTTCAGCAGGACGCATGGCCGACAGTTAGTTCATCAGCGGTTGCATTTGATAACGGCTGGCATTTGCCGTCCGCACTTTCGGTGGAGCAGATTCGCAGCATTACACAGCATTTTGCACACGCCGCCCGGCGCGCAGCCAGCGCCGGTGTTGACATCATCGAAATTCACGCCACCCACGGCTATCTACTCCACCAATTCATGTCACCGCTGGTAAATCGGCGTAAAGATGAATACGGCGGTAGTTTTGACAATCGCGTCCGGTTCGCACTGGAAGTGGTGGACAGTATTAAAAACGTCATGCCACCCGACATGGCGCTGGGCATGCGCATTACGGGCAGCGACTGGCACCCGGAAGGCTGGCAGATTGAAGACGCATGCCAGTTTGCGCGTCTAATCAAGGATAGAGGCGTTCATTATGCGTGTGTGTCATCGGGCGGCATTATTCCGCATGTTCATATTCCCGTTAAGCCCGGGTACCAGGTTGAATTTGCATCCAAGGTGCGCAAGGCATCAGGGATCATCACCCGGGCTGTTGGCATGATCCGCGATCCGCAACAAGCCGAAGATATTCTGCAGCGTGGCGACGCGGATCTCATCGCATTGGCGCGGGCGTTTCTGTACAACCCGCGCTGGGGCTGGCATGCCGCTGTGGCCCTGGGTGACCAGCCCGATGGACCGCCGCAATACGAGCGTGGCCTGCCACCGCTCTGGAAGCCGTAGATCGTTTCTGAGGTCATATCCTCTGGACGGCTGATTTACTCCCATTGGCGGGTGATGTGCCCGCGTAGCACCCCGCGTGGTCAGAAATGAAAAACGTTGCGGCCGTCTTGGCACGCCCTCTGCGGCGGGCGCGTCCGCGGTTCAAAAGCCCAAAAAAATGGGTATTTCGGGTTGGGGCCATCGCCCAAAACATGCATTTTTCAAACATTTTTCATGTAATTGCATGGCTATTGGCCAAAGTTTCGTAAATGCGGAATATAACAGTCGCTCTCATCCGTGCCATCCGATAAAATGACTCAGTATTGTGGCTGTGGTTTGACTGAACGCGTGATTTATGATGGGACGACCGGCAGGCGATTGACGCATCGATGATCGCATTGCGGTACTCTGAAAACCTATGTGGAAGAAGAAAAATACTCGCCGACAGGCGGTTGCAGAAGATTCTGGTGGTCGGAGAGTCTGGCTGGCGCCTGGTCGACTGCGATTTTCGCTTGGCATTATCGCGTTTGTGACGTTGCTGGTGGCAATCAGCCGTTTGCCGATGGCTATGCCCGCATGGCTTTATGGACGCGCGCCGGTTACGCTGGTTTCCCCCGTGACATTTGGTGTCGCCAATCCCGCTGCCTATGCGGCCCAACGCCGCAAGGCGATGAGCGCGACAAGTCCGGTGTTGATGCCGGTGCACCACGGACAGGTGCTGACGCTCATAAAGACCCAGTTAATGAATTTGCCTTATGACGTCCAGGGCGTAAAAACACCCGCAGACGTGCCTGCGCCCATTCGCAAGCGGTTTGCGGATATTAGCCCCGGTGCCATAGCATGGCTGCACGAAATTGTGCAGCAAAACCAATTCCCCGCCTACCTTACCCGCGTTCGCCTGCTGGATCATCTGCTGAGATCGCAGCCGGTTATCGATGGAAAAACTTGGAAGTTGATTGCCCGTACTGCCGCAGACCATGTGATGGTGCCCAAAGGGGGCAAACCCTCCGATGGATACATCCGGATGCCCATGAGTCACCTCCGGGCACTGGGTGCGCATGGACAGGGGTATCGGTCAGCGGTGGAACGGTCTTTTCCTCAGCCGATGTGGTCCACATTGATCGGCTATTTGAGTTCGCTTGGCTCACCTCTGTATACGTTGGATACACGGGCCACAATGGCCGCACGAATCGCTCACGCGGCAGCGATTAAAAAAGTGAAGACAACCATTCAGCGCGGCCAGATACTGGCGGCTGCCGACCAAACCATCACCTCTTCACAAAGGCATATTATTTTGGCCGCATACAACGCCTGGCGGCGAAAATCACAAATGGCCCATCCTTGGTCGCCATTGGCGGATATCATCAGCGTGGCGGTCGTTGCGGCCATCTTAGGTGTACTCTGGGCAATGTTTCTTGTCAGCCTCCAGAGAGAATCGCGTCGCACCGTCGCCTGGTTTCCAAGTTTGTTGATTGTGGCGTGCCTGTTGATAGTCCGTGTGCTCATGGCAGCGGGCCTCGGCGATTGGATTTACCTCCTGGGTCTGGCGCCGATTCTGCTGGGCGCTACCATTCTGGTCACCGTCTATGGCAAACGATTTGCAATGGGGGCCGCGACTTTTTGTGTATTGATCGTAACAACCCTGGGCGGCCTGCAATTGGGTTTCTTCCTTACCGCAGTTACCGCCACCATGGTGCTGGTTTTTTCATTGGAACAAATCCAAACCCGAACGCAGGTGATCCGCGTTGGTCTGCTGGACGCTGCTGCGTCGGCGGTCATGCTGATGGCCTATGGCGTGGATCGCAGCAGCAACAATCGGTTTTTGCCTCTGCAGTGGTTCTGGCTTCACGCCGAACCGAGCTGGCTTTCGCCGCTGCATGCCATCGCAATGGCTGCCGGCGCACCGCTGCTGAGCATCTTCCTGCTGCTGCTTTTGCTGCCGATGATTGAGAAAACATTTGGCATCACCACGGCCATGACTCTGCTGGAATTGTCCGATACTAATCGTCCGCTGCTGCGGCGTCTGGCGATCGAAGCCCCTGGCACGTTCAGCCATTCGCTGATCCTCGGTACCCTCGCAGAATCCGCCGCCCGCAGCATTGGAGCCGATCCACTGCTGTGCCGCGTCGGCGCTTATTATCACGATATTGGAAAGATGCTCAAACCCGGCTATTTTGTCGAAAATACGGGTGGGGGAGGTGCAAATCGGCATGAAAAACTCTCACCTGCCATGAGTCTGCTTATTGTGGTCGGGCACGTGAAGGATGGCTTGGAACTGGCGCGCGAATATCGCCTGCCCAAAACTATCCAGGCATTCATTGCGGAACACCACGGCACCACCGTTGTGGAATATTTTTACCAGGCTGCCCGGCAAAGGCAGGCCCGGGACACGCTTATCGGTGCCGACAGTGCTCCCATCGACGATTCGCAATATCGCTATCCCGGGCCAAAGCCGCAAAATCCGGAGACAGCCATATTGATGATTTGCGATGGGTGCGAGTCGATGGTCCGTTCGCTGGCTGACCCAACACCCGCCCGGATCGAGGGGGCGGTGCACGATCTGATCCGTCGGCGGCTTTTGGACGAGCAATTCAGCCAGTCCGGGTTGACCCTTTCTGACTTAAGCGCTATTGAGCAGTCCGTGCTTCGGTCGCTGGCGGGCGTGCATCATCCGCGCATCGCCTATGGCAACGATAAACTGACGTTAAAAAGGGCATAAATGGCAGTGACGGTTACCATAGATTTAACAGCCTCGCTGGCCAAAGCTGGGCGTTCGCGATCGCGCCGCGCAGTGCGATGCCCATTACGCAAAAGTAATGTGGCATGGCTTAAAACTCGATTGCGCCGGGTATGTGGATATTTAGGATTTTCCTGCGGCGTGTGGGCGGTTCAGATTGTTTCCGACGCGGAAATGAAAGTCCTGCACCAGCGTTTTTTGGGTTGCAAAACCACCACCGACGTCATCACGTTTGACATGCGCGCAGCCGCCACAAAAGCCCAGCCGGACCGGCTTGAACTGGATACCGCCATTTGTGTTGATGAAGCAGAGCGCCAAAGTGGTTTGCGGCAGGTGTCAATTCGCTCTGAAGTGCTGCTTTACGCCGTGCATAGCCTGCTGCACGTGAGCGGATACGACGATCGCACTCCTGCCATGGCGCGACGTATGCACCAGCGCGAGGATGAAATCCTTTCCGATCTGGGCGTTGGGCCGGTCTATCAATCGGTTCAGCGGTCGGTCAGGAGCTGCCACTTATGACACTGCTGGTTCTCTTTGTGCTGCTGATTACCACGCCCGGGACCGTGACGGCATCGGCCCTGGCATACGCGATCCGCAGCATGTCAAAAGTGACACTGGAAGAGGAATTGGCCCGGCGCGGTCGTTCCGTTCAGGCTCCGCACATTTTCGACCAGCAAACCGACCTGGCAATTACCGCTTCGCTCGTCCGGATATTCTGCAATGTCTCGATGACCGTGGCGCTGGTGTCCGCCGCCATAACCCAATCCACTTTCGGCCCCCGCGCTTTAGATTTGATCCTGGCTGCTCTGCTCTCGTTTTTTCTGCAGATGATTTTTTCGGTGGCACTTGCCACGGCATGGGCTAATTATGCCGGCGAGGCGCTGATCGCTTCCACTTGGCCGGCATTGCGCCTGGCGAATCAGATTTTCTATCCACTTGTGCGATTTGTACGTCTTTTTGATTCCTTTTTAAGGCGGGTTTTTGGCGTTACCGAAGAATCTTACGCGCAGCAGGCAACCCACGAGCAGCAGGAGGAAATCCTCGCCGTGGTTTCCGAAGGTGCCGTTGGTGGCGCTGTGGATGATGAGCAGCGCAAGATGATCGAGGGGATCATCAGCTTTCGCGATCTGCAGGTAAGCCAGATCATGACGCCACGTACCGACATGATCACCGTGAATCTGCACGATTCCATTGAGGTGATCCGGGATAAAATTATTAAAGATGGGCTTTCACGCGTGCCGGTCTATGATGGCTCGACCGACAACATCGTTGGCATTCTTTATGCCAAGGATCTGCTGCCATGGCTGGGCGGTACGAAGCCGGCCGATGAACTCAACGTGGCCCGATTGATGCGTCCACCTCTTTTTGTGCCGCACACCAAGCCGCTGCGCGACCTCCTGCGGCAGTTTCGCTTGCAGCGTGTGCATATGGCGATTGTGCTCGACGAATTTGGTGGTACCGCCGGGCTGGTCACCAGCGAGGATATCCTGGAAGAAATTGTCGGGGATATTGCCGATGAATACGAGAAAACCACCCCCATGCCCTTTAACCGCATTGATGACCACACGGTAGAGGTCGACGGTCGCGCCAATGTAACGGACATTAACCGCGAACTGGATCTGCATCTGCCGGAGGATCAGGATTATCAGACCATCGGCGGATTATTAATCAATCAATTGGGGGTTATCCCACCCCGTGGCGCGTCGATCACGGTTGATGGTATTGAAATCAGTGTGGTGGAAAGTGACCAGCGCCGCATCCGTAAGGTACGGATATCAACGCCTCAGCCAACGATTCAGGAATGATTGTTTCCCCGGTTCGGTGGTGCGGCCACCGCATCACGCAAACGGAGTATATAAATCGTGCGAATGATGGTTACAGGCCAGGTTGGACTTGACAAAGCCCAATATCTGCAGCAGGTGCAGGATATTGCACGCCAGGCTGGCGAGACGGTAAAGGTGTTTAATGTGGGTGAGATGATGTATCGGGAGGCACCCGACGTGCGCCCGGGGCACATACTTGACCTGCCCCTGTCGCGGCTTACCAGCCTGCGCCGGGCTGTCTTTCGCGACATTCTCTCCGAGGCCCCCAGATATAAGCACGTCATTGTTAATTCGCACGCCACTTTTCGCTGGCGTAACGGGCTGTTTTCGGCCTTCGATTTCGACCAGCTCGCAATGCTTAACGCCGATATCTACGTAACGCTGTTGGACAATGTCGAGGCCATCCATGGTCGCCTGCTGCGCGATGGTGCCGACGGGCACACGCTTAAGGATTTATTGGTGTGGCGAGAGGAGGAGATCCTCGCCACAGAAATCATTTCCAAGGTAAGCCCGGAGCGACCTACACCATTTTTCGTTCTCGCTCGCGGCCGGCATACTTCCACAGCCCGCACACTTTTTCGATTGCTTACCCGCCCTGCCATGCGCAAGGTGTACCCCAGCTTCCCCATGAGCCACGTGATGGATATGCCGCAGGTGCTCTCTGAGATTCAGCAGTTTCGCAATGAGCTGGCCGGCTATTTTATTGCCTTTGACCCCGGCGATGTGGACGAAAAACAGCTTTACGACAAAGCCGTGGCTGCCATCGGCGACAATCAGCAAACGCTGATTATTAATTCGGAAGACCATCCGGTGTCGCTAAGGACATCGGAAATTGTCTCCGTGGGGGCTGATATCAATGGCCAGATTTATGCCCGCGACTTTATGATGGTCCGCCAAAGTGACATGATTGTATCACTGATACCTGAATTACCCGGGGGGCGGCCGGGACTCTCCAGCGGTGTGGAACGCGAATTGCAGCACGCGTTTGACCATGGTCGCGAGGTGTATGTCATCTGGAAGCCGAAAAGCGGCCCAAGCCCATTTATTACTCAAACCGCTACCCAGGTATTTACTTCAGTTGACGAGGCGATCAGTTACTTTAAATCCAAGGGAATGATTATGCCGCAATCATTGTTTGAGGCCGCAGGCACCGTATGACAAATGCCTGTCCATCCACGGTAGCAGCCTCCAGCCGTGCGGCCCAGGCCATGCCCGGCAAGCCGGATCAACCACGGCTGATGGGCATATTAAATCTGACGCCGGAAAGTTTCAGCGACGGTGGCCGGTTTTTTACCGACGGCAAAACGAACGTTCCCGCGGTGGTAGCCACAGCTCTGGACATGGCCCGCGCCGGGGCCGGCATCATCGACTTTGGTGCCGAGGCTACCTCGTTTCATCGCGTCGGAGTCGAGCCGGTTTCGCCAGATGAACAGATCCGGCGGTTATCGCCCGCGCTGCAGCAAACGCGGCTGGAGCTGGACCAACAGGGCTTTACTTCCGTGATCATCAGCATTGATACCCGCAGTGCCCGCGTGGCCCGGGCGGCACTGGATTCGGGGGCGGGCATGATCAATGATGTGGCGGGCGGACGCTCAGATCCCGCCATCCTGTCGCTGGCCGCCAGTGCACGTTGCCCTGTCATCCTGATGCACGCCTGGCCGGAAACCCCCGAGCGACCGCCCAAACCGCGGCCAGATGTGGTTTCTGAAATCAGGACCGAACTGCAGCAGATAAAGGCGGACGCGATTGCGGCTGGTGTGGGTGCCGACCAGATATTGCTGGACCCGGGAATAGGCTTTGGCAAAGCGTCTGAAGATAATTGGCGGATATTGAGGAGCCTTGACACTCTGCGCACCTTGGGAGTTCCACTGGCTCTGGGCATTTCTCGCAAACGCATCACGCGCGATATTTTGCCATCCGATATGCAGGATTGGCGGCACCGTGATCTTGCTACCGCCATCCTGATGGCGGCCCTGGCATCTGGTTCGGTCGCCATCTATCGCGTGCACGATATTCGCCTTTGCCAGATTGCCTTGGCCGCGATGAGACGACTTTGCCGATCGGCCACCAATGAAGCCACCACGTCAGATCATCCGGCGTGATTATCACTGAGGGCACAAGCATCATTTATCACAAAAATGGTTAGAATTAAGTACGCAGGCACTTGCGGGTGAGTGCCCATTAGTGAAGGAAGCTACTTTGATTGATTCGGAACTTCTGGACATTCTGGTCTGCCCACTGACTCGCAGCCGCCTGCGACAGGAGGATGATTATCTGGTCTCAGAGGTGGGTGGTCTAAAATATCCCATCCGCGATGGAATACCGGTTTTGCTTATTTCCGATGCTATCATCCCGGCGGAGATCGGATCGCTGGAGGCGTTTCGCGAAAAATATCGCGATCAGATACCAGATTGACGATACCACCAGAATTTGAATTGGCCTGAACATCAACCTATGATGTTGCTGGACGGCGAAGGCGGCTCAAGTAGGTAAGTATCTTTGGTTGGGTGTGCACATGGGCTGTGATCGTTGCAATAGACCTGCCACGGTTCATATAAAGGAAATCAGTGGGGGGGCCGTACGCGAGCTTCACCTCTGTGAAAAGTGCGCCACTGCGCAAGGAATGGTTGCCCAGAAGCATGCCACATTTTTTGAGTCCGTCAATGCCCTGATCGTGGGCAAAACCGCTGACGATCTGAAGAGCCTCAAGTGTCCCGATTGCGGCATGACATGGAAGGAATTTAAAGATACAGGATTGTTGGGCTGCACCAGGGATTATGAAATTTTCGCTCTTCAGCTGACCGCATGGATCGAGACCGCACAGGCCGGTGGCAATCATCACACCGGCAAAATCCCCGCCGCACGGGCCACGCATGGCCCCAACTACCTGCGCCTGAAGGAGGCGATTGTGAGGATGAAGGCAGAACTGTCGCAGGCCGTTTCGGAAGAGGATTACCACTACGCCGCTGAACTACGCGATAAGATCAAGGCGCTGGAATCGCAGACTCCTTAAGTTTTATGAGCGAGACAAACGTGCTGACCCTGGAAAATATGCCCAATCGCTTGTGCACCTGGCTTACCGCACAGGGGCCGGAGCATGAAATTCTGATCAGCTCACGCGTGCGGCTGGCCAGAAATTTATTGGCTTTTCCATTTATGAGCAAAGCCACCGAATCACAGCGGCAGGAAATTCAAACCGGCCTTCGCAATCGTCTGCAAACCATCAATGAAGCCCCGGGTCACCTTTATGTTGACATGTCGGAAGTCGGCGATATTGATCGACAAATGCTGCTGGAACGTCATCTGATCAGCCGTCAGTTGGCCGCGCCGGATGGCAGTAAGGGGGTCTTTATTACGGAAGGCGAAGACATCAGCGTGATGGTCAATGAAGAAGACCATCTGCGCATTCAGTCCATCGCCTCCGGGATGCAGATTCAACAATGCTGGCAAAAAGCCAGTACAGTTGATGATGAGCTGGAAGCCGGCCTTGATTTTGCGTTCAGCGACAAATTAGGCTATCTGACGGCCTGCCCTACCAATTTGGGAACCGGCTTGCGCGTTTCTGTGATGGTGCATCTACCGGGGCTGCAGCTTACGGGGAAGATCGACCAGATCAAGCAGGCTGCCAAAGACATGCGGCTGGCGATTCGTGGCCTTTATGGCGAAGGCACCGAAGCATTTGGCGACTTTTATCAGATCAGCAACCAGACCACTTTGGGCCGCAGCGAGCAGGAAATTATCAAGGAGTTCAGCGAACTTGTTGTCCCGAGAATCTTGCAGGCAGAAGAAGGGGCCCGCGATCAGTTGGCCGAAGAAAACCCGCTTTTGCTGGATGATCGCATAGGCCGGGCATTGGGCGTCCTGCAGCACGCGCGGCTGCTGACCGCTGAAGAAGCATTGTTTCATCTCTCTTATCTGCGGCTGGGTGTCGCCATGCAGCGCATCAACGGCCTTACCTTGTCAACCGTCAACGCCCTGTTTTTACAATCGCAGACGGCCCACCTGCAGAAACTGGAAGGCAGCACACTGGATGAAAACCGCCGCAAGGCTGCCCGCGCCAATTTTTTACGGCAAAAGCTTTCACAAAGCGGTCTGTAAACTGCCGCTGCTAGCTAGCTTATCAGCAGGCCGGGATGTCCCGTGTCCGCCCCCTCCCCCGGTATGAAGCGTCATTCGACATTCAGGGCGATACGTACTGTGTTCGCGATCCAAAATACTTGTTTAATACATCCTGCGTACATTCGCTTCGCGGGATTACGGTGCCTGGCGGTGACCAGTAGCCGGGGTTGGCACCCTGTAAATCATTAAGCAACTGCACATGCCCATCAAAAAACAGGGCGTTGAACGCGTAAACACCCTGTCCGATGCCGTGACGGAATGCATACGCGCGGCTGTCAAAGCCGGTGGTCGTTATGCCATCCTTACTGGAATGATTGCCCGGTGCATTGTCGCGATTCCATGCATAACTGTAATACGAAAATGCCCCCTCGTCGGCAAAATCTGGAAAGTCGGTTGTGCCACCGTCACCACGCCCCGGCGACGAGACCAGATTGGTCGCTACCGTGTCATCCAATCGCGGTTCATAAAGTGTGGTGCTGGCTTTGGCACCATCAGCGGCAAAAATCTTCTCCGATGGTTGTCCCACATTGGTTATTCTTGGTGTGTAACTGGCAGGCACATCCGCATAGTCGGGGTCGAAGGTGGCATCGTAATTGGAGCAAATTGACGGCGATACGGTAAGAAATAATCCCGCGGCACAATAGGACGGCATATGCATCACCGGCATGCCCGGCGTCGCCGGCGTGGCAATGTACGGATTCGCCGGGCATGTAAACACCGGAAGCGACGTGTCAAATTCCAGTCGGCCGATACGGTCAGCCAGCAGTGCCCCCTCCGGGTCATCAAGATTTTTCGGCTTGTATTGCAGCCCCATTTCATTAGCCAAGGGTGTTACCCAATCATAATTTTGTACGATATTCGGGCAATAGGAGTCACCATACGGAATGGTGACGCCTCCGACATTGCCTGTACTCAGGGTGCTGCTTTGAAGCACGTCCTTCCACATGGCGATTCCACTGGTTACCGGGCTGCCGACGATGGCTCCCTGCCAGCTTTCAGCATATTCCATCATTGCCTGCCCGATGGAATGCAGGTTCGCCGCACACGCTACGGTCTGCGCCTCCTTTTTGGCCATGGCCAGAGCCGGCAGCAATATGGAAATAAGCAACGCAATAATCGATATGACTACCAGCAGTTCAATAAGGGTAAACGCGCCGCGACGAGCAAATGCTGCCTTCCGCTCAGAGATTATCGGTTGCATTCTTTTTTCCATCATTAACTGGCTCATGGTTATTGTCCTTTCTCCTTGAATCGTTATCCATGGGTCGCTTCCATGCCGGGGTGGCACCTCGGCAAGCCGCTTTATTTTTATTGCGATGTTGGGTTGCCCAGTTCCTGCGAGACTATTTCCTGCTCATACTGCGTCTTCGTCGGTGGCGGTCGCTCACCGGGATAAGGACGGGCTTCCATCGGATAGACCAATCGTCCTGACAACGGCGCAAAAGTCGGGCCCGATTTGCCAATCCATTTGTTCATCAATACCGCCTGCGGTTTGCGCAATGGCTTGCCGCTGCGACTCCACCATGACCATGCCGCCGGATAGCCCGTCTTACGGCCGGTGTACGGAGATATAACCGGGATTGTTTCACCAATGTGCAGTGCCGCTCGAAAAGTTTTGCCTGTTACAGCATCAATAAAAACAGGATCGTCGCTGGCTCGCTGCGCCGCCGATGGTGACAAGGCCGCCACCAGCCGCCAAAGTCCAAAAACCACTGCAAGCGAAATCAAGCCGATCTGAAAACGGCGGTCCTTCAGGATTTTCATCGCCATGGCACCATCTCCGTTCCTTCATCTTTGCCAATTCAATTTCAATGCAGGCTTTAGCAAGCCCGCAAGACTGGCGAAAGGGTAGCCCGCCCCGGTTAGAAATCCAGCATGATTGGCGCTAAGTTTTGATGAAGGTTGTTAGGAAGTTAATGTATAGTTATACATATGAAAAACTGATCATTCGCTCACAGAGTCGAAAGACAACCTTAGTAATTGCATCACACGAATTTTCCATGCTGTTAGCTGAATCTTAATCAGCACCATCTAGAATTCTAGCAGTGAAGTCGGAAGGTGATTGATGGGCTGCTGCCGTCCCAGCTTTAGTGACCGGCAATTGCAACGTTCAGGTCATGAACAATTCAGGAGGAACGCTCACATGTTTACTCGGTCTCATGCAAAACCAACAGGAATGAGAATCCGCACGGCGCTGGCCAGCGCCGCCGCGCTTGCCACAGTCGGTTTGATACACGCTGCCAGGGCTTCGGCAAGCTCTTTGGCTACTTTCACCACCAACACCGTCAATGTTGCTAATGTAGAACAAACCGCGATAAATACCGATCAGAATCGGGTAACCGCACAAGGTTCTTCCAGCGGATATTACGCCGACTACAGCACCATGGATTTCAGTACGCAGGGGCTTGGCATTTCGCCGGGCACAGGATTAAGTTCGGTCAGTTCCTTGACGCTTAATCTTTCCGACCTGGACGAATATTTTGCCGCTCCTGGCCCGGTCAACTTTTATCTATCCACGGTCAACACCCCCATTGAAAGCGCTGGGCCCAATGGCACCCCCGCCAGCTTCAGCAGCACAGGGGCCTACGGTGGAATCGGCACAACCTTGGGGACCGAATCCGCCAATTCCCTTTATTTTCTCGGCTCAGAAAACTACACCCCCGGTCAGCTTGTGGTCAATGGCCAAAGCGGGCCTGGCGAGCAATTCTCTTACAGCTTCAGCAATCTTCCTGCTTCGTTGAGCCAGTACATCACCAATCAGGTCAACACCTTTGGTAGTCTGCGCCTTGTGGTGTCGCCCGGCAATGCATCGGTTTCGGCTGATTATGTCGGCCCCAACAGCGCCGTGGCCAATGCTACTCCGCCATTAACCGCTCCATCGCTGGAAATCGCAGGTACCACTGTTAACCTGCCCGCCTCTGATGCCAAGCTCTCCCTGCCCGGATTGAACACCGATCCCACCACCGGTTATTACGTCGCGCCTGTTTTCAGCCGCGTCGTTCAAGGGGCCAACGTAAGTGAAAACATCACCCTGCAAAACACCTCACCGAGCGGCAATGATTCGGCCTATTACACGGTGATCGGCCAGCCAGCAACAACCGCCACCAACCTTTCAGCCAACACCGGTCTGGCCATCCAACCGGTCGCAGCAACCGGGGCCGTCGGTACCGAGCCGCTGGCACCCAACAACTCAACGCAGATCAGCGTTGGGCTCAACACCAGCAATGCCACGCTTGGACCGTCAAATTCCGTAACCGGCCCGACTGCTGGTGTCGTTACCATTACCAATCAATCCAATGCCTCGCAAAACCCAATTAATGTCTTGGTGGAAGCTAACGACATCGTCAGAAACCGATCTATTGCCAATCTAGGCGGCAGCAATGGCGTAAATTTCGGTAACATCCTCATCTTGCCCAACGGCCAGACCAATTCGGTCACCCAATCCGTTCAACTTACCACCACCAATGCTGCGTACTCCAGTACGGACCCAAGCGTCGATGGCAGCCAATATTTCACAACCGTTGAACTCCAAGGCTCCACCACCATCAACGCGCCGACCAACGGCCAAGGGAATCTTTTCGGCGCCCCTACCGGTGATAACAGCTATGTGACCATGGCCGCCGATCCCAACGGCACCAACACCACGTTCAATGGCACACAAACCACTACCCGGCAGGTCACCTACAGCGTTCCCGGCAATGAACCGTTTGGTGGCAGCTATGAAACCGCCGGAACCAACGGCAGCAATTATTACATCGGAGGTGCCAATTTTAGTCTCACCCAGCTTGACAACGCAGTGGGCGCAACCCAGAATCCGACCGGTTCCATTTATGTCGACGCCAACATATACCAGTCGGCCCAGTTGACGGATGCCCAAGCCAATATCGTTTCTGGCAGCGTCTCAACCGCCCAATTAGCAGATGCAGCACCAACCGCCAATTACGCGGTGAGTTCCACCAGTATTGGCCTGCGCGATAATGCCATTATTACACATTCCACACCCACTCTGGTCGTAAGCCAGACTGCCTACAGCAATAATTGGTCACTCGACAGCACCTTTGTTTCGGATGTTTCGTCCGCCAATGCCGCCGTCGCTGTCAATGAAGGCTCGCCAATCAACGCTGCTGAGTTCAATTACGGCAACCTAAGTAACCTGCTCAACGGCCACTACCAAGCCACCATCGGAGGGATCACCGCAGAAAACGCCCCTACAGATTCAAACGGCAATCCCATTCAAGGTGCATCGGCCAATGATCTTGGTACGCACGCGTACGCAGTAACGGCCTCCGTCAACGGTTTTACGGGCGTAGCCGGTACACCAAACACCGCGGAAGTGATTGCCGGCCAAAGCTACTCTGGATTTAACATCGGCCGCGCGGCCACTGACTCCGGCAGCCGCGGCACCCAAGTGCAGTTTCTGGATGGCACAGCATCGGCCAACACCACGCTTGCGGTGCAGTTTTCCAACGCACCGGCCAATAACTCATCGATTATCAGCGATGTGGTCAACATCAGCGGCACGGGTACCGACCGCTATGTGGTGCAGCTTAGCTACAACCCCACGTCGGTCGCCAATGGCACTTTAAGCCCCGTATTGGCGTGGAAGATGGCCAACGGCCAATACGAGGCCGCCTACCTGAATGTTTCCAATCCGTCATCCTCCGCCGGTGAAAACAGCGAAGCCTATGATCCCACCTACGACTCAGGCCTCGGCACCTACGGCATCGATACCACCAACCACACCGTTTGGGCGGTATTAAATTATTCCGGCTCGTCGTCCACCGATCCAGCAGGCCAATTTGCGGTCATGCAGCGTACCCCGGGCGACGCTTTGGGTACGGGTACGGTCACGACCAGCGATCTCACCATCGTACTGCACGACTTGAATAAGAGTTTCTCGAGTTATGCCGACACATGGTCTGTTGGCGACTTTACAGGTAGCGGCACCGTTACGAGCGCGGACCTTACCCTGGTGCTCCATAACCTAAACGGAGCCAACGGTGCGACCGCATCCAGCGTGCTTGCTGCACCTACGCCCGAACCGGCGTCGCTGGCATTGTTTGGTTTCGGTGCAACTCTGTTGTTGCTTCGCCGCCGCCAACGGAAGAACCAACAATCCTGATTTTGTTTTTCGGATGATCCGGATGCCAATGTTGGCACCCGTTAACGTTCCGAAGTTTTATAGTTGTTCGCATTAAGGAGAAATTGCAATGCGTCTTAAAATCGTTTCCTCTCTCTGTATCGCGGCCGGAATGGCCGCCGTTGGAGTCGCCCATGCCGATTCCATCACCAACTTGGTCTTTAAAACCGCAAAGAATACCAGCGGGGGTGGGGTTATTCTCACCATAGACGACCAAGGCACGCCTAACGACGGTAACGGGCATTCACTTCCCGGTTATACCGCATACGAACTAAGCTTTACGCCTGTAAACACGGCTAACGGCTGGGCCAGCCAAGTCCTTGATTTTGGAAACATATATCATGATGCCAACACCGGTTTCACCGGCCCTCTGGTATATCAAAGCATTGTCACGACAGCTAAGGGCGTCACCACCACTACGCCGATTCTTTACGACCCCGCCACTACCAGCCAGCCTGACGCGGGTAAATACTACAGCGCTTTGGGATCACATTTTCTGGATAATCAGCCAGCCAACGTCGCCGCCGGCCCTGATGCGTTCGGTACATCCGGTGCTTCCGTACAGTCCACTCCCAGCGACAGTGGATATGTACTCAACATGACCGACGAAATGGTTGGGGCAACTGGCTACTACAATCAGAATCTTCCTACTACCGGCACGCAGCCCTTCGCCTATCTGGTGATACCCAATGGCCAGACGGTGAATTATTCTGGGCAAGATGTGTTGATTCAGGCAACAGCCGGCATCAACCCACCCCTCGATGTGGTCAATATCGACGGCAGTATCACGGGAGGATCGCCTGTGCCTGAACCCGCGTCGCTGGCATCACTGGGCCTTGGAGCATTAGCACTGCTAGCCATCAAGCGCCGTCGCCAAGTTTCCGTCTGATCACTGCCCACAACCGCAAACGTAAAATAGTGCTGTAGCAAAATCCAGACCGCAAGCTGCCCCCGCAGCTTGCGGTTTTTTCTTTAATCTCAATGACCCCATTTTCGTAGGAGCCATTCGCGACGTGCGTAGTTGCCGCCGCGGACACTCTCAACAGCCATCCGGTTAAAATACCGTACAATATTGGCACGTTGGAGCCGAAGCGACAGGAGGTTGCGTGCTGGGGCTTACACATTTCCATCCGGATTTAACACTTCTTATAGCCGCGGCCTTGGCTATTCCGGTCGGCGTCGTGCTGTGGCTGAATTCAGTTAAAGAGGCACCAATTCTTCTAGCGTTTTTCCTGGCCACCTTGGGCTTCTTGATACCTTGGTTGCTGCCGCTGCACCATCTCAATTTTTTGACCCACGCCTCCATCGGGCTTGGGGGTGTTGTGCTTGGGATTATCCTCGGCACAATTTGCTTCCGTTTTTCGCAGGCGGTTTTTCTGGCAATTTTGGTCGGCGGTATTTTGGGAGGGGGTTTGGCGTATCACGACGGGGCATTTACGCGGCGAGATGGCCATGCAGATGCACGTCGCGGTCCGGCCACCAAAGCAGCTCTTCACCCGGCGGCAGCTTCGACAATGCCATCATCGCATCCGGCCAGCATCCCTGTAGCACTTGCCAAAGCTGTAACCGCGCCGCATGGTACCTTGCCGCAATACGCGCGGCGGTTGATTGTGTCTGCCTATCAGAACACGAAGCACGCATTGGCGCGGCTCTCACCGTCGCAGACCAGTGCCGTCTGGTCGTTGGTCGCTGGTTCGGCACTGCTGACCTTATTGCTGGCGATTATTTTCCCACAATTGGCATCGCTGGCGGGAGGCGTGTGGGGAGGATCGCTGTTAATGATGGCCGGCACCGTGGTGTGGGTTGATCGCTGGCGGCCCGACTGGATCAATCAGGCGTTCGCTACGGCTTGGCCCCAAGGCGTCTTTCTGCTGCTGCTGGTTCTCGGTACCGTCGTGCAAAGCCGCCATCTGTTCAAATTAAAGGCGGCCCGAAAGGGCGGCAAAACCGATGGCGGCAAAAAGCCAAAAGCCGCAGGTGAAAAAAAATGATCGCACTTTCTGCGGCACTCAAGTTTAGCGGTGAAGGGTCGTATCGAATGGAGAATCCCGGCGGGGCCATCCCCCCCGCACTTTCACACATCGCTTTGCCCCTTGGACTGGTGTTGCTGGTGGCCGGGCTGGCGATGATGGTGGCTTCCCGCCGGCATCACAAGGTGATTGTGGTGCTGCTGTCGGCAGCCGTTGGCTGGTACGGCGCCCTAAGTCTCATGCACACTTCGCCCACCATGGCCGTGATTTATGCAGCCGTGGGCACATTGGCGGGTCTGCTGCTGCTGGGCATCATGCGGTTGGCAGTGGTGCTGGTTTCGGCCGCAGTGGGCGCACTTTTTGGTGCGGCCGTATGGACGACCCTTCACAGCCCGCCCGATCTTTGGTGGATGGCCGCCGCGGCTGGTTGTATTCTGCTGGGTTTGGTGGCCTCCCTGCTTTACGACCGTGCTGTTATTCTGCTTTGCACCATGCTGGGGGCGGGCTGTGCGGTGGTGGGGGCCGGCGTCATACTGCTGCATTGCGGGTATGCAAAGCAGGTGCAGCAGATTTGCGGCCCCAGAAGCCAGTGGCCATGGCGGTTGGCGACCATTATCCTTATGGTCAGTCTGGTCAGCGTGCTGCTGCAACTGCTTGATGCACCGGCCCGGGACAATTCAAAGGATGCTTGAGTTAAATTGATGGAAAAAATGACCAATAGAAATATATCGCTCCACATTGACACGCTCGGTGATGATATGCGCCAGTCCATTACTGCAGCAGCGCAGCTTGGCTATTCCGGAATTGCCGTTGGCATTGGCCACCCGCAACTCAGTGCCTCCGATTTCGGCACCACCGCCCGTCGCCAGTGGGTGAAAATGCTACAGGCACACCAGCTTGAGCTTACGGCCATTCGCGCTGGTGCCGGTGTCCGCGGGTGTGTTGATCCAGTCAATGCGGAAGTATTGATCCATCAGGCCAGGCGCGCCTTTGAACTTGCCCGCGAATGCTGTGCGGGTGCGGTTGTGGTGTATCTGGGCGAGCCATCGCAACCGCCTTCCAAATCCTCAGCCACACCTTCCGCGCTTCACCGCCAGGGCCACGCCGTAGCTGATAGCGACAGCCGTCAGGCTTCCATGATCGATGCGGTCCTTGATGAATTGCTCTCAGCGGCAGACCGCATCGGAATCACGCTGGTGGTAAGTTCCGGTGATCCAGCATGGTTGAAAGAAATTATCCGGGGCCATTGCAGCAAGACAGTGGGTGCCGCGCTGGATACTTACCGAATTCTGGCCGCTGGCTTCTCGCCGGAGGATGCAGCCTGCCAACTGGCTGGGATGATTAAGCTTTGGATATGTGCCGATGCGGTTCGCGGCGGGGGGGTAACCCAGAATGTGCAACTTGGTACTGGTCAGGCGCACTTGCAGGCGACCGTCAAAATACTGGAAGAACAGTATTTCTCGGGCGCAACGATCGTTGATATCCGCGGCCTGGCCGAGCCGCTTGCGGCGGCCAGGCATGCAGCTCAAAAGCTGGCAGAGTTATTTGCAGCCCGTCAGCCGGCATCAGCACCGCGCGTAGTCGCCAATCAGCTGTGAAGCAAAGTGGTCTGGGGATTCAGAAGGAGTGCCGCATGGCAGATATCAGCCGATCCGTTCCCATCGTCCACAGGTTGGCCTCAACCGCATCCACGCAGTTGCTGGCCGCCCAGCGTGCTGCCCTGCTGGTGGCTGATCATCGTCTGCTTGAGGGCATGTGGTGCGAAGCATGGGTGGCGGAAAGTCAACTGAGCGGACGCGGTCAGCATCATCGTTTTTTTGCCAGCCCGCCAGGTGGGTTTTATGCCACCATTCTTCTGGCAGCACCTGATCCGCTGCCTATGGATATCCTGCCGCTGGCTGTGGGCTATCAATGTACCCGATTATTAATAGAGGCTGGCTGCCCGCAAATTAATATCCGCTGGCCCAATGATCTATGCCTCGGTGTTAAAAAGGTGGGTGGCATTTTATGTCAATCGGTCGTGAATGGTGACCGCTGTGTATTGCTGGTTGGAGTGGGAATCAACACCAACACCAGCCTGAAGGATTTTCCATCCGAATTGCACCCCTATATTGCCACGCTGATGGATGCCGGCGTGCGGGTTGACCATGAAAGACTGTTGCAGCAATTAATTGAATCTCTGCAAGGCATGGCATCCGCCGTGGCAGTGCAACGCTTTGCCCAACAAGCGGCATCTTACGACGGCACCAGGGGCCGCACTCTCACCGCGATGGTTGATGGCGTGAGCGTTTGTGGTGTCTCCGAAAGCTGGGGTGCCGATGGGCACCTGCGGCTCAGGACGCCCGATGGCGTGAAGGAACTTACCGCCGCAACCATCTGCAAGATTGACGGCCAGAAAACGCGGTTTGAGGATTGACGCCTTTGTTGTCACGTGGCGCCTTGTTAAGGCGCCAGGAAAAATTAGCCACCGATATCTGTCATCGTAAAAAAAATTAGCCACATCGACAGAACATTACCGCAGACCAGTTTTTCGCGGTATCCCCCCCCCCCAATTTTTAGCCGCGTGGCCTTGTGCCCGCGCGTTAAGCGTGGGAACGTTCGCCCACGAAAATTGTATCCCGCCGCAATGTTGCGACCGCCAGCGGCACCTCTCGCGTCACTTGCGGACGCGGGTTATTCGTGGGCACGCCCGCCTGCAAAACCACTACCATCCCGCCGCGAAATTCATATCCCGCCGCCACCGCTCCTCAATTGCGTTGCCCATGCCGCCATAATGGTGATTTGGCGTCCGCCCATGCAGCCGAAGGCATCGGCGCGGCAGAACATTTCTTAAGCCCCCCCGAAAACATTGCCACCCCCGGTGCGTGGCGCTCCTGCAAACATTTGACAACTTGCCTGTGCGTCAATAATCTACAATTCCGATAGGCATTATGGAGGTTTATTATGGCTAAGCTCTACAGTAACATCATTGAAACCATGGGCAATACACCGATGGTTCGCATTAATCGGCTGGTGCCGGCGGGACACGCCACCGTTTATGCAAAATGTGAATTTTTTAATCCCCTTGGCAGCGTGAAAGATCGTATCGGGGTAGCCATGATTGAAGCTGCCGAGAAGCAGGGAGCCATAAAAAAAGATACCATCATCATGGAGGCTACATCGGGCAATACAGGTATCGCCTTGGCATTTGTCTGCGCGGCCAAGGGATATAAGTTAAAGCTGTTCATGCCGGAGAGCATGTCGCTGGAGCGCCGCAAGCTCTTACGGATTATGGGGGCCCAATTGGTACTCACGCCCGCCTCGGAGGGGATGCCCGGGGCAATCCGCCGTTGCAATGAAGCGGCCGCCGCAGAAAAAAATGCCATAATCGCCAAGCAATTTGAAAACCCCGCCAATGTTGAAATTCATGCCAAAACCACGGCAGAAGAAATCTGGCGCGATACCGATGGCAAGATTGATTGCATCGTTTCCGCTGTGGGTACCGGTGGGACCATCTCTGGTGTGGCCAGCGTACTGAAGAAACGCAACCCTCATTTCAAGGCGATTGCCGTTGAGCCGGCAACGTCGCCGGTTATCACGCAATTCCGTGCGGGCCAGCCACTAAAGCCCGGCCCGCACAAAATACAGGGTGCTGGTGCAGGCTTTATCCCCGTCAATCTTCATACCGATCTGGTCGATGACGTCATACAGGTTACCAATGAAGATGCCTTTGCGTGGGCACGCCGATTGGCGGCGGAAGAGGGCATCCTGGCTGGCATAAGTTCCGGCGCCAACATATGTGCCGCCGCCCAGGTTGCCGCCCGTCCTGAAATGAAGGGGAAAAACATTGTCACCATCATGTGCTCTACCGGAGAGCGCTACATCAGCACGGCAATGTATGATGGTTTGGACGGCTGATTCCGGCTGATGCGGTTTCCGCCTGCGGCTCGGGCGGATTGCGTGGTCCGGTTGACCGCTGATCCAATGGAACAGGTGCATCGATAGCAGGAACGCTTTGGGATGGACATATATCGCACCGCCCGTGCCAGCGCCTCAGCCAAGGCAGAGCCCTTTCTGGATCGGCTTGACCCCGTGGTGGCGGCGTTTGTGGATGCAATTTCGCCCGATGCACTTGCCGTGTGGGATATCCGCCAGCACGACAATGGACCCTGTTCACTGCACTTGTGTTTATGCGACGACTGGAGGCACGTCCATTGTGAATTTCGCCGTGATGAAATGCCGCCCGATTCCAATCTTCAGCCGCTGGTCACACGCAAATTGGCCACCTTTACCGATGCTCACCGACGAATTTTATTCAAACTCCGCGATGCCACATGCGCGCACGACGATTTAACCAATCTGCGTCAGGCGCTCAATATGATTCCGGACATCGCGCATCGCGGGCTTAAAGTTGAAAATCGGTGTGAATTCGTGCCCTGCAACGCCTATGTGCCCGCCACCGCCTTCCGTGTTACTGATTTTACATTGGAAGTTGACGCCGTCGCAGCGGCGGACGTGGCGGACGCCCTGCGTTCCAACGGCTTTGAAATTGAATATCGCACCCACCTGTAATTCAAGCGAATTTGCCTGCGCCGTCGGCACACCCATCGGCCTCTGGCCGCATGAATTGCAGACTCATGACGCTGCCAATGCAGGCGAGGCCTTTTATCTGCCCGGTAGTGCGGCTTCGACTATAATCAGCCACCGGCTTGTCAGTGTTTCCCCGCCGATGGTCTGTTGGTCGATGACCATGATGGTGAAAGCGGCCACTGATTGTGATACTATCGAGGCTTGGTTTATGCGTAGGAGCACAAAATGCGAAAGCGTGTTGATCGTGAAAACGCTGCTTTGGGCAACATCGTGGCGGCCAAGCGCGAAGATGTCGGTGGTATAAACCGGCGGGAAATTGTCACTTCGGCATTGACTGGCGTGGCTGCATCGCTGGCCGGGCGGCGGAAAGCTGCAATAGCTAAAGCCAACACTGACGCGCCATTCCCCTCACCACCTGTCGAATTACGTTGTGAACACTTGATCAACCCAGTGGGCGTTGGGCTAGCGAAGCCACGCCTTTCTTGGCGGTTCGGCGCCGTACATCAAGCAGACGCCAGTATGCGACCAACAGCTTGGCAGGTGCAGGTTGCATCAAATCCAAAAGGTTTTCGGCGGCCAGATTTATGGGAATCCGGCTGGGTCAATGAAAATGAAAACGGGACGTTGTACCGGGGTAAATTATTACGTCCATTACAGCAATATTATTGGCGGGTGCGCGTGCGCGATGGCGCAGGCCGCCAATCTGCTTGGAGTGAGATGGCAGTCTGGACTGTTGGCTTTTTGTCGCGTTCAGACTGGAAGGCCAAGTGGATCACAGACCCGATTCTTGCCCGGCCAGAGAATTATCCCCGCGTACCCATACATTGCTATCGCAGCCAGACAGCCACCCGACCTGATGAGCAGAAGTGGATTGTGGTGGACTTGGGGCGGGAAGTAGACATTGATGCCATTGAGCTAAAACCCAGCCGCCCCGATTTTCTGCCGGCGGACTACAGGTCTTTTCTTTATCCCGTGCGGTTTTATGTTGAGGCTTGGGCAAATAATAACTCAATGAAATACCGCGTGGTGGATCATACCCATGCTGACGTCCCGTCACCGAGGCCACCTGCTTTGCCTGTAACCCGATTTAAATTTACCCGAATGAAGGCTCGCTTTGTGCGCATCGTGTGTACACAACTGGCCCATTGGGATTGCGAGTATTGGGCATTTTCGCTCGGTGGGATTGCTGTATACAGTGGCCTGCACAATGTCGCCACTGGTGCAAAGGTACGCTGTTTGGATTCCGTCGAGACTGATGGCATATCAAAGGATTTCCTTACGAAGGCAGACAACAAGGTTGTATTCAAAACTTACCCGCCCGGCTACCGAATACAGCGCGAAGATTATATGGAATCCCCCCTCTGTTGGGATATCGCGCCACCGGAGCGGCTGGTCGTGGATGTGCCCGGTATGCCGCCGGGACACACCGTTATCCGTACCGCAATGATGAGGCGGAACTTTAATATTCCGAGTGAAGTCCGCAAGGCGTGGCTGCTGATAACCGCTCGCGGATTTCATCAAACTTGGATTAACGGGAGGCCGATTTCTGCATCCAGACTTGCGCCAGGCTTTACTGAATTTAATCAGCGGGTGCTTTACGACATGCACGACGTTACACATCTGCTGCAGGTGGGTCCAAACTCGGTTGCATCATTACTGGGATATGGATGGTACAGTGGCCACATGAACCTTTTCAACATGTGCTACATCTTTGGCAATGTACCAAAATTGCTTGCTCAGATGGAAATTGAACTTGTCGATGGCCGGCGGATGCAGGTGCTTACGGACGAAGAATGGAAATCGTCGATTGACGGGCCGGTCCGTTACAGCGACCTGCTTGCAGGGGAATGCCAGGATTTGCAGCGCGATGGGACTGCATGGAAAGCCGCAAGTTTTGACGACTCCGCATGGCCGCGATCACATGGGATTAGTCTGGATGTGGATGATGCCTTGATTACATGGCGGATATGTCAGTCAGCAAGTGTGCAAAAGGCTTTACGACCTGTATCCTCCCGTCAAGTTGGTACCGATGCATGGCTTTTTGATTTTGGGCAGGAGATTGCTGGTCACTGCCGACTGAGGACAAGCGGAAAAGCGGGCAGCCGGGTGACGCTGCACCATGCCGAGTGTCTTACGCCAGAAGGCACTATCGACCGTGCCAACCTCTGGGATGCACTGCAACGTGATGATGTCATTTTAAGTGGCGGCAGTCACGATCTCTTCGAGCCCACTTTCACGTACCATGGCTTTCGCTATGTTTTGGCGCAGGGCCTTTCCCGGCGGCCCGACCTCCAGACACTTTCTGCGGTGCCGGTACGAACTGATTTGTCGACTACCGGCACGTTTATCTGCTCGAACCCGCTTTGGAATAAAATAATGGAGGCGGTACGGTGGACGCAGTGGAATTTGCTTTTTGACGTACCGGCTGGTTGCGCGGCACGTGCCGAACGGTTGGCGTGGATGGGCGATATACGCGACTGCGTGCCGACAGCCCTGATGAATATGGATTTTGCGGCATTCATAAGCAAATACCTTCAGGATGCCCGCGATTCCCAACTTCCACAGGGGCAATTTTGCGATATCACGCCGCATGCACAATTGCGCGGATCTACTATCTGCGCTGGATCGCCGGGTTGGGCCGATGCCGGTGTTACCATGGCGTGGGATCTTTACGTTGCTACTGGCGACCCCGAAGTACTTCACCGTCACTATGACTCCATGCGGCGATGGGTGGACTATGTATACCACAATAATCCGAATTTTTTATGGCTAAAGGCGCTCGGCATGAATTGGGGCGACTGGTTAAGCGCTGGATCGCCCGTGACACCTAAAACTTTGGCTGCCACTGCTTATTTTGCGCACAGCGCGGATATTGTCGGACGCTCCGCCATCGTAATCGGCGAGCACCGCGACGCTGAAAAATACCATGAGCTGTATTGCAACATTTGCCGGGCATTTGTAAAACGCTGGGTGCGGGCGGATGGATCCATATGGGGTGACGCGCAGGGATCATATGCATTGGCATTGCAATTTGGCCTTTTGCCGAAGCATCTTATTAATCCAGCAATGGATCACTTGGCAACCGCGATAGCAAAAAATAAGGGGCATCTGACTACGGGGTTCCTGTCCACCAGGGCGTTAATGCAGGCGCTATCGCGATTTGGCCGGCATGACCTTGCCAGCCGCATGCTTAATCAAGTGAGCCGCCCATCGTGGGGTTACATGGTGGATACCATAGGCACAACCATGTGGGAATCGTTTAATGCTTATATCAAAGGTCACATCGTGAAACTTTCGCTTTGTCATTGGACATGGAGTTCGATCGGCGAATGGCTGTGGCGGTTTGCCGCCGGTTTAAGCCCGGATGAACACCAGGCAGGCTGGCGACGATTTACCGTTGAACCCCGGCCAACGTCGGAAATCCGCTGGTGCCAGGCACATTACCGTTCAGCGTCAGGACCGATAGAATTAGACTGGCGGGAGCACCACCACCAGCTTAAGCTTCAATTGGCGCTGCCAGCGTGTTCAACAGCACTGGTTAAAATTCCAGCGATCCGGTTATCCGATGTTTTGATCAATCGCCGCCCTGTTGTGAATTTTCCTGCTGCAAGCCATGCTCAATTGACCAGCGGGCAGGCGGTGTTTGAGCTACCGGGCGGACGCTATGAGGTGCTGACGCGCACGGGATAATTTAACTGGGCATTTTGGACGAGCCCATCTTAAGTGCTGAGAAAATGGCCAGCGGGCAAACGACCTACCGAGATTGGCTTAACGCTCTTGAAGTGGTATCTGCCAAGGCTCATCTTTATCCCGGCCCCCTCTGTGGAGCGGTTACCGAAAATTCCACGACTGATGTGAAACCGGATGAGCCGCGGACGCCTGCACGTCTGGTCGCATGCTCGCCCAGCCGATGGCTGGCGAGGCTCTACGGGCGGATCATGCCTCGACGTGGGCTGCACGCTTCCATCTGGCAGCAGATCGATTCACGCGACGCACACCCCGTATTTCGACGCTGGCGCGAGGTACCGGAATGGATCCCTCTGCACAGCATGGTCGCGGGCTTCGTCTGTCATCAGATGTTCTGGCCCATCGGGACTTCCCTCCTCGAGGACCCGCTGGAAGTCGTGCTCTTCGACCCCACTTGGAGAGGTAGACGCTTTCGCAAGGTGGCCAAGGCCGTTGCCCGCTGCACGGGCACCGACGACACGCTTTTCCCGATGCGTTCCTCTCTGACGAGGGCTACTTACGGCGACTGGCTGGTGCATTTGCGGGCGGCAGTCGGGGCGCGGTAGACGGGGCATCAAAACGGGGAGGCGGCTGGTATCTACAACTGCGGGTGTGGGTGCGTATGGCGCAAGGTATGGATCAGGTGTCCCAATCGTTTGATATATTTGCGCCCACGCAGATTCCGCAGCTTTGACGGCTTGTCATGCTTCCGCCGCCGCGATTGCCCAGGCGCAGCGCCTGCGTCAGCCTTGGCACCAGCGGTCTTGTTGATCGGCGAATGCATCCCTACGTGATTCATGACCAACAGTAGAACACAAAACACGCGCTGGCGCAAATGACGCAATTGCGAATATTAAGATTTTGGTAAGATCATGCCGGACACCACTGGCTTCGGCCATACTTTGGCCGAAGGGGGGGGCGTGGTTGTTTGGCTGGTCTTCCTCTTGTTGAAATGCCAGGAGGATACTCGTTGATTATCTGGTTCATGGATGATGCCTTGCATTATTATGGACGATGGCGATGTCCTATCGGCAGTTAAAATATTTGCCAAATGCGCTTGAGAGCATTTTTACAAGGTTTTCGTTGTCGGTGAATACCAGCGATAGCGACCCCTGCGGCATGGTGCGGTTCGCCATACACAACCAGAATACACGCCAAGCTACTTTGCACTGAATCGCCAGCAGATTGTTCAGACGCTCGGTCGTGCGAAGCTTGGCGTGCTCGGCTTGACATCCAGATTTGAGAATCTTACGGAACATCTCAATCTTCCACCGCATGGCATACCAATCCAGTTTTTTCGTGGCTAGCTGGAAAATGATTTACCGGCAAATCGGTCATCAGTCTCCATTTGATTGCGTCGCGACCCTTGGATGGCGGCCTTGGTCGCGGCCTGACTATGACATGCAAGTTCAATGCTCGTGCCGATCCGCATAGAGAGGCCATCCAACATCAAGGCCAGCCGCCAATCCAACCGGCGGTCGCCCAGGGCGGCACCACTCAATTCATTGCTGACCCAGGCATCCATGCCAATTTCCTCACATGCAAAAAACATCACGCCGCCATCCAATGCAGCATTCATTTACCATTAACCGCCACCAGCCCTTTCCGCTCCTGCATTTGTCGGTAATTGAAAGACGTTTACGATTTATCCACCGCGCAATCGCAGCGGACGGCCGCCCTGGCGAGGACACCTAATGACGCAAGTGGGCGGCAATATTATTGTGCGCACAAATACATCCGCCCCTGTTCGCGCACAGTTACTCAGGCGGGGATAGATTCTCCGCCAATAGTTGATAAATACTACACCATATCAATTTAATCCAGCCTGTTGACGGCGGTTGTAGATTCTGTACAAAACCGTCCCTGCAGCGTACACTACCCGATACTTGTTTGGATGTTTTGCGCATAATGCAAAGGAAACTGCACCATGCAATACAGGCCCCTCGGAAAGACTGGCCTCCAGATTTCAGCCCTCAGCTTCGGTGCCTCATCACTCGGGGGCGTTTTTCATGCGGTCAGCCGCGATGATTGCATCAAAACCGTGCACACCGCTCTTGATCTGGGCGTTAACCTCATTGATGTCTCACCGTACTACGGCCTCACCAAGGCAGAGTCCATGCTGGGCGAAGCACTCCATGGCATCGACCGCAAACGCTACATCATGGCCACAAAGGTGGGGCGCTACGGCGAAAAAGAATTTGATTTTTCAGCCCGCCGCGTAACCGTCAGTGTGGATGAAAGTCTGGCGCGAATTCGCTGTGGCCATATCGACATCATTCAATGCCATGACATCGAATTCGTGCCGCTGCGCATCATCGTGGACGAAACCATACCAGCGCTTGAAAAACTGCGGCAATCGGGCAAGGTGCGGTTTATCGGCATGACCGGATTGCCGCTGAAAATCTTTACCGCCGTTGCGGCACAGTCTAAAATCGATACCATCCTCTCCTATTGCCGATATCATCTTTTTGATAATTCACTCATGAACATCGTTCCGTCGCTCGATGCCAAAGGGATCGGCGTCATGAGTGCCGCCCCGGTTGCCATGGGGCTGCTCACCAGCCGCGGTGCGCCGCAATGGCACCCCGCCGGCAAGTTGATTCGTGATACCTGCGTCAAAGCGGCGGATTATTGCCGCAGCCAGGGTGCAGACATCGCCCAGCTTGCCATCAGCTACGCGGTCGCCCAGCCGAAAATAGCCACCACCATTGTGGGCACAGCCAATCCGGATAATTTCAGGCGGAATGTGGAATGGGCCTCCAAACCGGTTGATCACCAGTTACTTTCCGCCGTGCTTGATATCCTTAAGCCAATCCATAACCACACCTGGCCATCGGGCTTGCCGGAGAATAATGACTGACCATGCAGACCGTTGTATTAAATAATCCAGGCCAGTTGGCATTAATAGACCGTCCCCAGCCCACAAGCCCCGGCCCCGGCGAAGCGCTTGTAAAGGTCATGCGCGTGGGAGTTTGCGGTACCGACATTCATGCTTTTCGTGGTAAGCAGCCTTTCTTTTCATATCCCCGCGTTCTGGGCCATGAGCTTGGGGTGGAAGTGCTGTCCCTTGGCGCCGGCCAGCACAGCTTGGCGGTAGGGGACCGCTGCGCCGTTGAACCGTATTTAAATTGTGGCACCTGCATAGCCTGCCGAAATGGAAAGACCAATTGCTGCACGCAGATGCGAGTGCTGGGAGTGCATGTGGATGGTGGAATGTGCAGTCAACTGGTGCTGCCATCCAGCAAATTACATCGGTCGCCAAAATTATCTTTTGACCAGTTGGCCCTGGTGGAGACGCTTGGCATTGGTGCCCACGCGGTCCACCGGGCGCAGGTCCGGGCAGATGAATGGGCTTTGATCATCGGTGCCGGACCGATAGGCTTGGCTGCCCTGCAATTTGTAATTGCGGTCGGTGCCCGGCCGATTGTCATGGAACCCAACGCCAGCCGAGCCGATTTCTGTCGGCGGGCCTTTGGCGTTACGCATCTGATTGACCCCAATAACGATCCGGTTACGCGGCTGCAGCAGATCACCGACGGCGACATGCCAACGGTCGTCTTCGATGCTACCGGCAATCCCGGTTCGATGATGAAATCGTTCAGTTTTCCTGCCCATGGGGGCCGGCTGGTTTTCATCGGGCTCTTCGTGGGGGATGTTACTTTTCATGACCCAGATTTTCACCGGCGCGAACTGACGCTTCTGGCCAGCCGCAACAGCCTCCCCGATGATTTCACGCGCATTATCAAACTGGTGGAGGATGGTGTGGTCAGCACGCTCCCATGGATCACACATCGGGCCGCGCTGGTTGACCTGCCGGGCAAATTTTCGCAGTGGGTCGCGCCGGATTCCGGTGTTCTCAAGGCCGTGGTGGAGGTGCCCTGACACTCAACAGCCGGTTGTGCCGCCTGTTACGAGTCGGGCGATTCATGTATTTTTACGGAACAGGATTTACGGATGAAACTTGAAAAATTCTCCATGGGCATTGGTGATCGTTTCGGCCATCAGGGGCGGGCCCAGTTGGCGGCCTTTGTTGCTGCGGCACATCGGGGTGTGCATGTGGCACCGGTCTGGAATAAATCCAACCGCGAGCATCTGATTGTCCACAGCGAACCATCTGCCGTCCGGACTGAAGCGGATGAAGCTGTCAAATCGCTGGGCTGGAAGGGGGCATATTATGTCGATGCAGACCATATTGGCCTTAAGACTGTTGACCGCTTCCTGCCGGTAAGCGACTTTTTCACCATCGATGTCGCAGACTTCATCGGCAAGAGGTCGGACGAACCAGGGCTGGATGACGTCATCAAACTGCTGAACAAGGTGGGGCCGCGACCGGCGATTACGGGTTTAAGTTCTCCCATTGAGCTGACCAATGAAAAAATCGTGGCTATCGCGGACAAATTTCTGGCCGCCGTCAAGGAAGCCGGACGCGTTTACCGCCATATTGAAAAGGCCCGTGGTCGCGGCAGTTTTATTACTGAAGTTTCAATGGATGAAACCGATCGCCCGCAAACGCCCGAGGCCCTGCTGGTGATTCTGGCGGCCCTGGCGTGCGAGGCAATACCGGTGCAGACCATCGCCCCCAAATTTACTGGCCGCTTCAACAAAGGCGTGGACTACCAGGGTGACGTGAAGGTATTTGAACGCGAATTTAATGATGACCTCGCCGTGGTGGCCTTTGCCGTCCGGCACTTCGGCCTGCCCCCCGAACTCAAGTTGAGCGTGCACTCCGGCAGCGATAAATTTTCAATTTATGAGCCGATCCGAAAAGCCGTTAAACGTATGAATTGCGGCCTGCACCTTAAAACGGCCGGTACCACCTGGCTGGAGGAAATCGCCGGTCTGGCAGCCGCGGGTGGTGACGGGCTGGTATTTGCCAAGGAAATTTATGCCGGGGCCCTCGATCATTTTGATGAACTTTGCGCCCCATATGCCAGTGTGATTGATATAAACCGCGCGGCTCTGCCCAGTGTGCAGACCGTTAACAGTCTGTCCGGAAAGGCATTTGCCGCCATCATCCGGCACGATCCATCCAACGCCGGTTATAACCCGTCGGTGCGACAGTTGCTGCACGTTGGGTACAAGCTGGCCGCCAACAGCGGGGACCGCTACACCACGTTGTTAAAAAAGCATGCTGAACTCATCGGTCGCTGCGTGACAGAAAATATTTTAGATCGGCATCTGATGCGGATTTTCGGTTGATGCGGTAAAATCGCTGGGCGGCATTGGTACGGATAGTTTCGGCGGGCTGCCAGCCACGCCCAACGAACTGATCCCCATGGCGTTTAAATAACGTTATATTATCGTGCAGAAGGGTGCTTCAGACAGGCTTGGACTGAATTAAAATGAAAAATGTGTCGTGGTGCCATCGTTTCCTTCGGCTGCCGGGATCATTGCGGCGGGTGTCGGGTTTGGGTCTGCTGGTCCTGGCGGTTGCTGGCGGCCTCTGCACGCGGGCGGCCGGATCGGTCGGGCAAAAGGCGTGGTCAATCGTCCGCCGCATTCACAGCTACTGGCCGGAGATGCCGCGCGACATCAGCACATGTGGTATGACTCCCGGCGCATTGCTTGGCAATGGTGGTTTGGGTGTGGCCATCGGCGGTACAGCTGGGGATCAGGTTTATGACATCGGTCGCGATGGTTTCTGGAGCCTGCTTCGCGGCCGCATCATGCCGATGGGGCAAGTGCGCCTGGCGCTTCCTTCGCTTAGCCATGGTTCTGCCCGTCTGAACGAAGTCATCGGCAAAGCCTTTGTCGGCGGCCAATTTGCGCAAGGAAAAAGTCGCCTGTCCATGCGGTGCTGGACGCAAGTGCACCAGAACATCTTTGCTATTGAACTGAAAAATACCGGAACAAGCCCCATCCTCGGGGCAGCGTCGCTGGTGGACGGTCTCGGCCATCGCGGTCAAAACCCCAACGCGGGTACTTCCGGCGCGGTACAATGGTTGAAGGTCTCGCCCGATTCCGTCGACGCATCGATCGGCTGCCGGTCGTCATGGCCTCACCTGTCCCGCTTTGGTGGCCAGATACGCTCGCTGAGCATATTTAACGCGTATCTTCCTCATCGGGCATCCACCAGCCAACCCGTCTACCATTGGAAAGTGCTGGACGGTTCTCTGGTAGGCCAAAAAGGTTTCCGGTGTGGCAGCGTGATCATGCCGCAAAAGCACTTCACTGTATCGGCGGTGATCAACATTCATGATGCGGATGCCGACAACGCCATTTTTTGTGCCGTTGCTCAGCGCTGGCAGCGACAGCAACCACAGAAAGCGGATCCATATGGCAATGCGCCAGGGCCGCATTTGCCTCGAGCGCAGGGATCGCTTGCAGGCTTTGTCTTGTATCTTTCAAACGGCAAGTTGGCAGCCAATTTAAACGGCACCATCGTGGTGGCCGCCAATCCAGTGCCATTGCACCAATGGCAGCGTGTGGCCGCCTGTTACAATGGCCAACAATTGACATTGCTGATCAATGGCAAACCGGTTGCGGAAAGCCGCCATTTCCCAACTGTCGCAGAGGTCATGGGGCCAAAATGGAATTGGGCCGCCACTCATCCCGGCGATGCCAAAATACCGTATGACGGCTGTGGGCCAAAAGGTTTGCTGGCGCTGCGCGTGGTGGGGGTGGCATCAACCTTCCACGATGGCCAAACCCGCTTTGCCATCCCGCCGGGCCAAAAAGTGACCGTTCTGATTTCCGCGATGGATGACCGCGATTCTCCTCGATATTTTCATCGCTCTCTCAGCGAGTTACAGGCGGCTTCCAAACATGCCGTGCGTGCCGCGTGGCAAAGACACGTGGCGTGGTGGCGGCATTTTTGGTCAAAATCATACATTCAGATCCCTGACAAAACCGTTCAAGCCTGGTGGTATGGATCGCTGTATGTGCTGGCGTCGTGCAGCGAAAAGGGACACACCGCTCCCGGCTTGTGGGGCAACTGGATCACCTGCGGAGCAATGGGCTGGCAAGGGGATTACACGCTGGATTACAACTACGAGGCCTCATTTTGGGCCGCATATCCAACCAATCATATCAGCCTGGCCGACCCCTATGACCCGCCGCTGCTGGCGTGGATCAAGCGCGGGCGAGCCTTGGCTCATCATTTGCACCAGCGCGGCCTCATCTATCTTTGCCACCTGGCACCAACGCCGGTATGGAGTTTCGACGACTATCGCTGCAACGACCAAAAAGTTGATGCCCTGTTTGCAGCCGTCGATTGTGTGCAGCGGTGGCGCTACACCCGCAGCATGGCTTACGCCAGAAAGGTGTGGCCGTTTTTAGCTGGCGTTGCCGATTTTTGGGATCATGATCTCACATTGGTGGGTGGCCGGTATATGGACTTTGGCGATGCCGCCGACGAGCATACCCAAGGTGTCTGCAAAGATGTCAATCCCGCCACCACCATCGGATTTCTTAATTTGCTCTATCCCGCCTTGATTCATCTCAGTGAGCGGATGCACATCGATGCCCGGGATCGACGCAAATGGCGGCGCGTGCTCAAACATCTCAGTGGCCTGCCAATCGTGCCGGCCCGCAGTATCGGTCCGATCCGCGCGGTATTTGGATCGCGTATCCCGGCGGGCACGATGGTTATCCGCGCGACGTTAAAAGGTGACTCGTGGATCGGCATGGGCCGGCGCTTTGCCCCCAACGCCCCCATTGTTCCCACGGATTCATCGGCTGGAATGAATGCTGCCCAGATAATTTTCCCCGGATGGAACATCGGCCTTGAAAGCCCACTGCCCCTGCGCAACGCTGCACTCAACACCATCCGGTACATGAAAATTTGGTACGACGCCAATGACACCTCCAGTTTTTACCCTGCTGCCGCCGACGCCGGCTACAACCCAGCGGCGATCTTGAAGCATCTTCATCTACTGATTACGCATATCGGATATCCCAATTTTGCCTACAACATCGGCAATGGCGGCGTTGAGAACGAAGCCACCGTGCCGACCACCATCTGTGCTATGCTTCTGCAAAGTTATCAGCGTGATATCCACCTGTTTGCCGATTGGCCTGAGACAGAAAATGCTTCCTTCGGCAATCTACTGGCGTGCGGTGACTTTCTGGTCTCCAGTGCTGTGCGCCGTGGCAAAGTCACCTTTGTACGCATCAGAAGCCTGCGCGGCGGCGAACTGCGCCTGGCCAATCCATGGCCGGCGCTGCGAGCCATATACACCACCAGCACCGGCCAGCACGGTATATTGCGTGGCAGGGTGCTATCCATCGCCACGAAGCCAGGTGAGATAATCCGTCTGCATTCGTGATGCGCGGATCATTTGCCCGCCTTACCAAAGTTGACGGTCATTAAGTATGCATGGCCGATGACAAGTACAGGCTGTGCTGCTCCGCTGGCTTTCGCCAATGTGGCTTCATCAGGGCATTGCGGCGGCGGCTGCAGATGGCTGATGCAAAACCGCCATACATATGCTGATGTAGGTATGTCAGCATCAATCGCAGCCTGTCATTCCAGGCGGCGAAAAGTGGCCGTGCTGGGCCAAAATGGTCCTCATGTTGGACAACAACTCGCGCCACGGCCTTGGTGCATACCACCATATTGGACATAGCATGTGAAAATCGTTAGCATCCGCAATTGGTTGATGTCTGGCGTTTTTATTTGGAATCGAGGCTATATGTCCACACCATCGTCCTCTCGTAGGTTCCCGCGTCGTCGATTTATACAGTTGATGGGTGCCGCCGCCGCTGCGGCCGTGGCCACCGGCAGTTTGGAACGCGAAAAACCCGCATTTGCCATGGGAAATACCGCCGACCAGCGACTCCCCATGCGAGCCATTAATTCTCCCACCGACGCCGAAAAACTCCGATTCATTAATCCCATGATCGGCACCGGCTGGCATGGGCATATGTTCCCTGGTGCCACCGCACCTTTTGGCTTGGTACAGTTAAGCCCCGATACCGCCGGACCGCCCGAACCAAAATGGAATAACCGCTGGGATATCTACCATTGGGATCATTGTTCCGGCTACCACTATCCCGATGATGTCGTCATCGGCTTTACCCATACACACCTGCAGGGCACCGGCGCCAAAGACCTCGGCGACGTGCTGTTAATGCCCATCGTTGAGGGGGCCAACTGGGGGTGGCAGTCAGGGCGGCCGGGGAACGAACATCAGGCCCAAATTCAGCACCTGGGATCCGATAGTGGGTGGGTGTCGGCCGACGGCGATCAAAAATATTCTTCAGCGTTTTCGCACGTCAACGAAAGCGCCGAGTGTGGTTACTATTCTGTCCTGCTTGAAACACCCAATGTTCAGGCGGAATTAACCGCCACCACACGGTGCGGCATGCATCGGTATTCCTACCGGAACGTCCCATCCAACAAGCGGCGTGGCGTGATACTGGATCTGGTCCACGGGCTGGGCTGTACCGTTTACCACGCCGAACTGAACATCGAATCGCCCACACGCATTACGGGTACGCGCTTCACCCACGGCTGGGCCCCCAATCGAAAGGTATATTTTGTCATTGAATTTTCCAAGCCGTTCAGCTCGGTGGACGTCAGCGTGGATGGATCCATACACGCTGCAGCCGTTGGCGACCGATTAAGCGGTACGCAGATCAAGGCAATCTTCACCCAGCCCAGCGACCGGGATGAGGTAACCATTCGGGTTGGAATTTCGTGTACTGGAATCAAGGGGGCGCGTAAAAATCTCGCCGCCGAGATACCTCACTGGCACTTTGATGCAATCCGGCGAACCACCGCCCGGCAATGGACCAAAGCCCTTGCCGCCGTTACCGCCGAACTTCCCACCGCTGAATTAACCGAGACATTCTACAGCGGCATGTACCACGCCTCGGTGGCACCAGCTACATTTAATGATGTTGACGGCACCTATCGCGGCGAAGATGGCCGCAATCATCTCCATGCCGGCTTTACCAATTACACCACCATGTCCATCTGGGACATTTATCGCGGCGAATTTCCCTATTTAATGTTTACGCAGCCCGACCGCATCAACGATATCATCCAGACTCTGCTGGTGGACTACCAGCAGCTTAATCAAAATTCCCTGCCCGTATGGCCACTTTGGGGCAATGAGACCTGGTGCATGACGGGGTTTCATGTGGTGGGCATGATAGCGGCAGCTTACGTGCGTGGCTTCCGTGGTTACGATGTTGAAAAGGTTTATGATGCGATGCGCGTCACTGCGCTGGTCGGGGCCACCGCCAATAACAACAAGGCCCTGCAGGCGCAGTTCCGCTCGCTGGGGTATGTCGCTTCCTCGCCGGGCCAGCAAAGCGTGTCGCGCACCCTCGATTTTTGCTACGACTACTGGTGTGTGGGTGCCATGGCACAAATGCTCGGCAAGCATGATGACGCAAAGATGTTCTATAAGCTCTCGAAAAATTACAAAAATCTCTTCGACCCGAAAACCGGCTTCATGCGTGGCAAATTGGCCGATGGCCGATGGCGCGAACCCTTCGAGCCCAACCGCGAATACTGGAGCGATTACACAGAGTCAGACGCATGGCAGGCCACCTTTAATGTGATGCAGGATGTGCAGGGCTTAATAGATCTTTACGGTGGCGACGCCCCCTACATTGCCAAGCTGGAACAACTGTTCACCAGCCCGTCGGAAGCGCACGACACTTCGCCAGACGTCAGCGGCATGGTGGGGCAGGATGCGCAGGGAAATGAACCCAGCAACCACATTCCGTATCTTTTCACCTTTGCCGGTGCGCCGTGGAGAACCCAGTACTGGGTACGCCGCGTTGCTGCTCTTTACAACAACACACCGGACGGCATCCCCGGCAATGATGACTGCGGCCAGCTTTCCAGTTGGTTTGCACTGACAGCACTGGGATTCTACCCCGTTAACGCCGTCAACGGAGTCTACATCCTCGGCAGCCCACTGATTAAACGCGCCACGCTGCGTAACACCATCGGTAAGACCCACTTTAATATCATCACCAGCAACAACGGCCCGGATCAGTGCTACATCAAGCGGGCCAGATTAAATGGAAAGATATTGGATCGGGCGTGGATTACCCACGGAGAAATTATGGCCGGCGGTGATCTGCAGCTTGAGATGTCAGCCAGACCTGATAAAGACTGGGGAAGCGACACCAAAGTCCGCCCGCCATCCGGTCTGTTGACCTGACCAGATGCGCGAAGAAATGCCCGGTCGTCCGCCCCGGCTCAACGTTCAAAACGTGCAGGCGAAGCTGCCTTTGATACGCCGTCACGGCGCAGGCGAACTGGTCGCGGTGCCTGCCTATGGTACCACCAGCACCTGCGGATAGCGGTGGCTTTCAACATTGCGGGCTGCCATGGCTGCTGGCAGCGTCGAATAGTTTCCGCTTTGCACCAGATACAGCGTGCGGCCACCCACCAGGCTGGGTACAACCGTGGCCGATATCCCAGCCGACCTGAGTTGGCCCACCAACGCCCACGCCGACTTATTAAATAAAAATGCACCATACTGTAGCGCAAAATGATTTACCGCCAGACGCTGCTGGGCGTCGATGGCGGCCGTAGAACCCGGTGCATCGGCAACCGCCTTTGAAAGCGGCTCCCGCGCCGCGTTCCAGTGCCCACTGTCCTGCAGGGCTGCACCATATTTGAAAAGCATGGTTGCCGGCGGTGTGTGCCCATTCATTGCCGCCATCGCCGCCTGGTAATAGCTGGCCGCTTGTGAATAATGACCCTTGGCAAACGCCATATCGCCCAGGGCTTTATTGGCCTTGCGCAGCACGGCATTTTGATGGGTCAGACTGATGGCCCGTTCAAAAGCCTGCCGGGCGCGATGAAATTGGCCCTGTGTCTCGTGTGAAATACCTAATAAATAATAGGCGTCATCCAGTTGGGTTCCCTCGGGGTTCGCAGCAATGTATTGGCGTGCGTTAATGGCCGCCTGAGAGTAATTGTCAGCCTGATATGCGGCAAACCCTTGATGCAGGCTTGGGCCTTCCGCACTGGTGGTCGTTTGGGCGCACCCGCCCAAAGCCGCCATACAAACACCTGTTAAAACCGCAGCAAGCAACATCCGTGATGCAAAAACCATTGGCCCAGTCTCCTGATTTCAGGCAGTTGGCAGCTTCACCGTAGTATCCGTCATCCGTTACGATACCGCGAATCATCCGTTCCACCGTGCGATAGCCTATGGGTAACTGCAAAGGTTGTAAATCATCCCGTGGCGCAACGCAAGGGTTGTCAATGTGACGGATCGATTCCAGACCGTGGGCCATATGCAATGCCAACGGTGCGGCGGGCTATCCGCGGCCAGCATCCCGCATCCGGCGTGATCGTGGCCCCCCGCCGATGGTTGCATCGGGTAAGACCCTCAGCCGCTATCCGCAGCCGGGCTTACTCCGCCGGCGTGTTTGACTGCGGAACAACCGGATCGCGTTCCTTAAGCCGGGTGGCCTTGCCTGTCAGATCTCGCAAATAATACAGCTTGGATCGGCGAACTTTGCTGGATCGCTTAACTTCCACCTTTTCTATTTTCGGTGAATGTGATGGGAAAATGCGCTCCACACCCTCGTTATTTACGATTCGCCGCACGGTAAAAGCGTGGTTAATCCCATGTCCCTTTTGCATGATGACCGTGCCAGTGAATACCTGAATACGCTCTTTGTCACCCTCGGTAATGCGGCAATACACATCAACCAGATCACCAACGTGGACGGCAATGGGACTGTTCCGCAGATGTTTGGATTCCACATGAGATAAAAGTGCAGACTGCATTTGATTATTCCTTTGCTACTGAAAACCCTTTTTCATCCTGTCGAGGCTTGGAACCCATTTGCGGCCTCCAACCCCTTCCCAATCTCAACGCTTCGTCGTCTTTCCAAGACGAGTATTCGTTATCCAACCATCGATCCCGGCGGATTCCCCGATAAATCTGGCCGCAACGTGGCAGTCAGGTGCCGCGCCATTTCCCGACGCCACCGGGCAATTTCCGCATGATCACCGGAGAGCAAAATCTCGGGCACCGGCAGCCCACCATACTCCCGCGGGCGGGTGTAATGTGGATATTCCAGCCCGCCGTTCACCAGATCATCGGTAGAGAACGACTCGCTGTGCGGGCTTTTTTCATCACCCAGCACTCCCGATATCAGACGCACCACCGCGTCCAGCAGAACCATGGCCGCCAATTCGCCACCGGAAAGCACGTAATCGCCAATGCTGATTTCATCGGGCTTAATCAACTGCCCGATGCGCTCATCAAACCCCTCGTAATGCCCGGCTATCAGCATCAATCTCGGTTCCTGGGCCAGCTCCGCCGCCAGCCCCTGATCAAGCCGCCTCCCTCGCGGGCTTAGCAGCACCCGCCGACTGGGCATCGCGTCCATTTTTTCCACTGCGTCAACCGCATCCACCACCGGTTGACACATCAGCACCATTCCAGCACCACCCCCATAGGGGCGATCATCCACCTTGCCGTGTGGGTCGACGGTGTAATCTCGCATTTGATGCAGATGGTAGCCTACCAGCCGTTTATCCTCCGCCCGCTTGAGAATGCTGGCTTTCAAAACACCCGCAAACATTTCCGGGAACAGGGTAATGATGTCAACCCGCATACAATCGCCCCGGTTGATAAAGTTTGCCGCGACCCCTAGAACCAGCCGCCGCAGATAGATCGCCTAGGCTACCGTTGGCGGGTTACTGTCGGTGGCCTTTTTCAACAGCGCTGCGACCGTTTCGCTGGGCTGCGCACCAACCTTCAGCCAGTGTTCCACGCGAGCTTTGTTTACCACCACGCGCTTCGATTCATCTTTGGTGATCGGATCGTAATAGCCCAACTCTTCAATCACCTTGCCGTCGCGAGGCGACCGGCTATCCACCGCATTGATACGCCAGAAAGCGCGATTTTTGCGTCCAAACCGCTTGAGTCTAATCTTTACTGCCACAAAGACCCTCTTGTAACAAACAGCGGTCAACCCGCCTGACCAAACCGCTACGCCAACCCGTACAACAACGCTGGCCACAAGGCAGAATATCCCGCCTTTTAGCGAATTCCGGATTATATCATGCCCCAAAAGTCCACGCAAACCGCCGGCCCACCACCCGGCGCGGGCGACAAACGGGACCGGCCCGCGTAAATGGCCCGCCCGTCATATAGCGTCGGGCTTGCCCGACGTTGCCGCGAAGTGGCAACTCGGCCCCGACGCACACCGCCTCGCACCGATTGTCCCCAGCGGCACCTGGGGCATTGGGCGCGCCTATTCATAACAAACGCCGACCACAAAATAGCCGATGGCAGCACCGTGGTTATCGCGACCCACCGCAGCACAGGCACGGCAGTGCCTAATAGCCAGTTTTGATTACACGGGTGCGAATGCCGGGCGCTGAATGCGTCAGCCAAGCTACAATTTGATCCGCCAGCCGCCCCATTCAACACGCCCCTGCAACTGAACCCGTGTGCGCATAAGGACTACAAATCCGGCCAGTATCAGCACATCAGGCATGGCCCAAAGCTCAATGCCCCCGGCACAGCGGAATAAAAATCCCAGCCAGCGGGGCTTTTGCCTTGCCCGCAAAGTGCCCAGCACCACAATCATCATGCCGGTGCGTAAAAATGGAAAAACAATGGCAAACGCCGCAAACATGACCGCCAGCAGCGGCCAGTGGTCGCTCCACAGGGCGCGGACTCCGTCGCTGATGTAGTTGACCCGCGATTCTGGCCCCAGAACGGCCTGCATCAAAGGGAGCAGATTGGCTGGAAAAAGCAGTGCAAACGTTGCTATCATCCACGCCAGGCCAAGTGTCAAGTCCATCGGTTCGGCTGCGTCCAGCAGGCAGCCGCAACCAGCGCAAAAAGCTGCCGTCCCGACAGCAAGCCGTTCCACATGCTGCTCCATGCCGCAATTTTCACACGCCTGCGCCAAGACTTTTGTCCTCCGACCACCGCAGTATATACATCCAAAAATTGATGAAAAGCCAATCTGTCGACGGTGGCAATTAGCCGGTCCGTGACACCTGAAATACTGCATAAAAACTTTGAAACAGGCATCTGTGGCGCGCAGCGAGAACAAACACACCGGGATTGACCTAATGAATCGACTAGTATCGAGTTGTTAAATTGCGATAAAAATCAGCACCAAGTAAAGTTGCCATACGATGCCCAGTGATGCTGACCACCAAAATCGGGGCCTGCAAACGGGCTCGCTGGCAATTTCGCCTGTGCCATCCATCGTGCTTCCGCACAACCCGTCAGGTTCAAATTTACATTTGCCCACTGCCAGTCGGATCGCTATTCAGATCGACACCATTGGTTGTCCCGCTTGTCGTATCGCCCAAATGCGCTGAAACCGGGTCAAAGCCCCCCTTGTGCCACGGGTGGCAGCGCAAAATCCGCAGCAGGCCCAGCCATATGCCTCGCCGCAAGCCGCACTGCTCTATCGCTTCTATCGCAAATTGGCTGCAAGTCGGCGAAAATCTGCAATGCGCCCCCAGCAATCCCGAAAGCGTGCACTGATACATTCGTATCAGCCCGATGCAGAATTTTCGTATCAGTGGCCGCGGCGCAAGCATCTATCACAAGCCCCCAAGCAAATTGTCCAGCACATCCTGATAATCCGCCATTGGCAGCGGACGGTGCGGCTTAACCATGATGAGAATATCCAACCCCTGCGGGAAATGCTGCTGTCTTAGGCGGTATGCCTCCCGAATGCGACGCCGAATGCGATTGCGCATTACGGCATTGCCGCAGCGCCTGCCGATGGACACCACAATGCGGGTGGCCGCGTTATCCGTGCGACGAAAAATGCAGGCTGACAGAGGCCGATGGTGTCGGCGTAATCCGCTGTCAAACGCCCGCTGGATGTCGCCTTTGGTACGAAGCCGCTGCCTGCGCCCCAACGTCAGGGCACCGCGGCTGGTTGGGTTGGATTTCGGCGCCTTACCGGTCATGGCATCCTCACCGCTTGATCGCGGCCCGTAAAATCGCAACCACCGATTGACCAACGGCAGCCGCCGACCCGCCGTTAGGCCATTGCCGCCGCCGCGTGCGTCCGGGCGTGTTCGCCGCCGTGCGGCAGTGGGTAGTTGCGTGTAAATTCAATCACCTCGGCATTGATACGCTGCAGGGTCGCCGGGTCGCCGGCGCTGGACGCCGCCCGGTCAAACCATTGGGCCACCGTCTTCATTTCCGGCTCGCGCAGGCCGCGTGTGGTCAAGGCGGGCGTCCCCAGCCGAATGCCCGAGGTTTCAGTGGCTTTGCGCGGGTCAAACGGAATCATGTTTTTATTAACAATTATCCCTGCCTGCTGCAGCCAGCCTTCCACCGCTGCACCCGTCAGGTTCGCGTCGCGTGCCCGCAAGTCCACCAGCATCAGATGATTATCCGTACCGCCCGACACCAGCCGATATCCACGGGCCATTAATTCCACGGCCAATGCCTGGGCATTTTTGATAATCTGCCGGGCATAATCCTTAAATTGCGGCTCGAGCGCCTCGCCAAACGCGACAGCCTTGGCGGCAATAATGTGCATCAGCGGCCCACCCTGCAGGCCCGGAAATACCGCAGAATCTATCTTCCTGGCCCACTGTTCCCGGCACATCGTCATACCCGCCCGCGGCCCCCGCAGCGTCTTATGCGTCGTCGTGGTAACGAAATCGGCATGCGGCACAGGCGATGGATGAAGCCCCGCCGCTACCAATCCGGCAATATGCGCAATATCCGACATATGCAGGGCACCAACGCTGCGGGCAATTTCTTCAAATCCGGCAAAATCCCAAATCCGTGCGTACGCGCTTGCCCCGGTGATGATCAATTTGGGTTTGTGCTCCTGGGCCAAAGCCCGTACCGCCGCAAGGTCAATTCGTTCAGTCTTAGGATCAAGCCCGTAGTGCACAGCCTTAAACCATTTGCCCGACATATTGACCGATTTACCATGCGTCAGGTGTCCACCATGATCCAGATTCAGCCCCATGATGGTGTCGCCCGGTGTCAAGGCCGCCAAAAACACCGCCTGATTGGCCTGCGAACCGGAGTGTGGCTGCACATTGACATGATCGCAATGGAACAACTCCTTGGCGCGTTGACGGGCCAGATCTTCCACTACATCCACATACTGGCAACCACCGTAGTAGCGCTTCCCGGGATACCCCTCGGCATATTTATTCGTCAGTACCGAGCCAGCGGCCGCCAGCACAGCGGGCGATACATGATTTTCGCTGGCAATCAACTCCAAAGTTGAATTTTGGCGATTTTGTTCATCACAAATGGCCTTCCATAAGATCGGGTCCTGCGCTTCTATCGGGTTCATCTAGCGGCCTTTCCTTAAAACGTGTGCTGCAGGCCCTTCGCCCGGCAGCACAAAGCCAGATTATACGCCCCGAATGCGTGATCGTAAAAAGCGGCTCCAATTTATCGTCAGCCAGTTGCCACGGCTGCCACGGTCGCCCCGATTATGGAGAAATCAAAAGCCGCAAGGCAAAACCCGCGTTAGGAGCGGCATGCGTCCGTGCGGGCCGCGGTTCGCCAAAGCGGAGGCTTTCAGATCATCGCCATTTGGATTAGACTTAAGGTGGTGTTCGATTCGGGGCGTGGCGCAGTCTGGTTTAGCGCGCTTGACTGGGGGTCAAGAGGTCGCAGGTTCAAATCCTGTCGCCCCGATTTTTTCGCCCGCGGGCGAAAAAATAGAGCAGGAGAATTTGGAGCAGGAGATCAGGTGAGCACATTCGGCTGGAGCAAAAGAGTTGCTGTCACAAGCAACCAAGGCGCCGCCTGCGGTCTACTGTTCACCTGTTCACCTGTTCAAGGATTTTTGGCCAAAGGCAAAAATAGAGTCCCGACGCATCGGGACGATCACCTGCTCACCTGATCAACTCGAATGAAGGGATAGCGCATTCTTGGCGTTCATGTTTGAAAACCTTGATGGCTACCAGAGGGCGGTGAACCTCGCCGACAAGCTGCCTGTCGAGAGGTCCGAATTCCCACGCGGGTTTTATTTTCTTTCCGATCAATTAAATCGGGCGTACGTTTCCATTGCCACCAATCTGGCGGAGGGAAATGGTCGATTCACCAAGGCTGATCGCAAAAACTTTTTCACAATCGCCCGTGGCTCGGCTCAAGAGTGCGTCCCCTTAATCGAGCTTGCCCACCGTCGAAGCCTGATAACCGGTGCGCAGTATTCACAGTTTCGCTCTGAGCTGGAAATCATTGGAAAAATGCTCTCCGGCCTGATCACCGGCCTTGAAAATCGGAAAGTCTGACCGCTGAAAATCCGTTTCCAATCACGCATAACCTTCATTTGAATGCAGTCTTAACAAGCAAAATCTTACAGGAGCGCTATTTAGTTCAGCGCGGGTATCCACAAAAAGTATATTGATGTTTTTTGCCGCCCTGAGTGCCGTTTACACGGGTTTTTGTACCCACCGGCAAAGGTGGATCATTGCCGGGATTCCACAATGGATACCATTTTGATATAACCACCGGCGGTTAGCTGACGGGGCACTGCGGCAACCTGTTCGACAAAGCTTGTCCAGATCTTTTTACAATGTCTGATGCGCTCTATAGCCGTGTCCAAGTCAACGATCTTATCTTTTTCACCGAGCCAGTTGCGCTGATCAACCCTGGCGATGGCCATGGTTTTGCCGATTTGTAACTTGTTTGGATGGTGGATTTTGCTTACGCCTTTGCAATCTTCTATGAGGGCATAGAAGTACATATCGCGGATCTCTGTGCTGCGGAATTTTGCCATCGGGTGAATTCCGGCGTTTCGGTGTTAGTCGGATCGGGATCAGTTTCCGTGCACTATGGCGCGGCATTTAGCCCCTGGTTCCTGCCTCAGGCGCGTTGTTGTCGTCGCGCGGCGGATGAATCCGCCGACCAAGAACGGCGGTTGCCCGGAGCTCGTTTATGGAGTAGCTCTCTACGGGGGTAAGTCATTGGCACGACAGATCATCCTCGCCAAGGTAGAATTTGCAGGGCTCGTGCGATGGTCTGGCGGGTGTTGCGCTCGAATTCAGGGCCTGCCATGTCGACAGGATTGTGCGCCGGTTGACATGATTTGGTCGGGTTACTGGGGCTTTTGCAGGGCGATCAACAGCCAAGTTGCTCCGTGGGTTAAGCATTGCTTTGGGGCAGATCCGTTTGAATTTAGACTCACCATTCTGATTCATGATTTGTGGGTGATCTTCTCTTGTATGCTCTCATTTCAAAAAAAATATTGTACAGTGATCAGTTGATGGAGATGGCATTTGAACAAGCCTGAGGAAAAAGTCCCTGTCGTGGTGGAGGGGCTTATGCCGGCGTTTTCCGCAAGTCTCATCGCCGCAGTGCTGTATGGATTGCTGCCATCGCCCATTGCACTGGGGCCATCTTGGATTTTGCTGGTGACAATGACGTTGCTTATGTCATTGCTGGCGGTCTTGCGCCAGACGGGGCGATTTCGTCTGGCTCATTATCTTGGCCACACAAGTACTGCCCTGATGACTTGCTTTATTGCCAATTCGCTTATCTGCCTGGTCGTTGGTATCTTTCGGGGTACCGTGGTGGCTTCCGTCATGCTGCGGTCATCCGGCATTCTTTGGGTCATGAACGTAATCGTGTTTGCACTTTGGTATTGGCGGCTGGATGCAGGAGGGCCGATGGCGCGTGCCCACAGGGGTAGCCATGAGGTTGGCTGCTTTCTATTTCCCCAAATGATGATGCGCAAAGTCGACGCCGGGCCATGGATTCCACATTTCATCGACTACCTGTTTCTTGCCTTTAACACCAGTACCGCATTTTCACCCACGGATACGGCCATTTTATCGCGCTGGGCCAAACTGCTGGTCATGACGCAGTCGATCATCTCGCTGGGGCTGGTAGTGCTGGTGGTCAGTCGGGCAGTGAATATCATTTGATGGCCTTGGCCACCTGGCATGGAAGCCATTGGCGAGTTTGCCCGCGCACCGATATCTTTATGGCGACATGAGTAAAGAAACGATACGTGTTTTAGTTGTGGATGACGAAATCGAGCATGCGGATGTGCTATGCGAAGCCATTGCTCGTATGGGCTTAGCCGTGCGCCAGGCCCACGGCTCGGCCGAGGCGCAAAAATTATTTGCCCAAGACACCTACGATCTGGTCATTACCGATTTGCGGATGGATACCCCGGATGATGGTTTTGAACTGCTGGAGTATGTCAAACGGGCACGGCCCGACACGCAGGTCATCATGGTGACAGCCCACGGCGATGTGGCGGCGGCGGTGCGGGCCATGAAAGCCGGTGCCTTTGATTTTATTCAAAAACCGCTCGATTTAGAGCTGATCCGTCAGCAGGTGCGACGGGCGGTGGATCAGGTGCAACTTACCCGCCAGAATAACACCTACCGCGTGGCGCTGGACCAGAAATATGGGATGGAAGGCATTATTGGTCAGTCTGGCCCGATGATGCGTGCCCTGCAGCTTGTTCGCCAGATTGCTCCCACCGATATCAGCGTGCTGATTGTGGGCGAATCCGGCACGGGTAAGGAATTGATCGCACGGGCGCTGCACCAGAATTCTCATCGGGTCGGTGGTCGATTTGTTGCCCTTAACTGCGCCGGCCTTAATGACAGCACACTGGAAGATGAACTTTTCGGTCATGTGCGGGGCGCATTTACCGATGCCCGAACCGACCGCCAGGGCCGGTTTGAATATGCCGACCACGGCACGCTGTTTCTGGACGAAATTGGTGACATGCCCATGACCATGCAGGCCAAACTGCTGCGGGTGCTTCAAGACAGGCAAATCACCCGCCTCGGTTCCAATGAGCCAATCCACGTGGATGTCCGATTTATATCTGCCACCAATAAAAATCTGGAAGAAGCCATTGCCAAGCGCGAATTTCGCGATGATCTTTATTTTCGGATAAAAGGTGCAACCATTCCACTGGCACCCCTGCGCCAGCGCCGCGAAGATATTCCGCTGCTTATTAAGCATTTGATGGAAAAAATTGCCAGACGGGATGGCAAACCGGTGCCAGGCCTTACCAGCGAGGCCCGCGAAATTCTGGTGGCCTACGACTGGCCGGGTAATGTGCGGCAACTGGAAAACGTGATTGAAAGCATGATGGCACTGGCCACAGGCGATACGCTTACCATAGACGATATTCCGGCCGATATTCTTGGCCAGTTTTCGGTGCAAAGCGTCACCAGCACTGCCCTGGCCCCGATTGATCGCAGTGCCTCGACCCAGTCGCTGGCATTGCCTAATCTGGCAGGTGTAAGTCTGGCGGAACTGGAACGCGAGGCTATTGAAAAAACATTACAATTGGTGCAGGGCAACCGTGAACAAGCTGCGCGAATGCTTGGCATCGGCGAGCGCACACTGTATCGAAAAATTAAGGAATACGGTCTGGTGGACTGATGATTAAATCATCTGAAACGGATGGATATTGATGGATAACTGTCGTGTGGGCATTGGCTATGATCTTCACCGCATGGAAGCGGGCTGCCCGCTGGTGCTGGCCAATGTAACCATTCCGCATAACAGGGGCCCAATGGGCCATTCCGATGCTGATGTGGTCATCCATGCCCTGATCGATGCCATCACCGGTGCTGCAGGCATGCCCGACGTAGGAGAATTATTTCCCAATTCTGACCCGGCGCTGAAGGGTATAAATTCGGCCCGGCTTATTGAAAAGGTGGTTGGACATCTGCAAGCCTCTCCCTGGCGCATTGTCAATGCAGATATCGTGGTTATCATTCAGCAGCCTCGTCTTTCACCCCATAAGCTGCTTATGCGTTCCAGGCTCTCTGAACTTCTTCAGATACCGATCGACCGCATCAACATCAAGGCTAAAACCAATGAACATGTCGATGCGGTTGGCCAGGAACTGGCGGTCGCCTGCCACTGCGTGGTACTCTTGGCATTAAAGTCATGACTATCCGGCGTCTCGACCCACCCTCATCCGCTGCCCGCCGTCAGTCACAGGAGGTGCGGGTTTTGGGAGTAGATCCGGGCCTGCACATAACCGGTTATGCCGTCTTAAAAATTGCACCTCTCCCGATTGTGATTGAGGCGGGCGTGATCCGCCCCAGTGCAGGCGCCATCCTCCCCGCCCGCCTTGCCGATTTGCAGAAGCAAATTGCCGACATCATTGATGAATTTTCCATTACCCACATCGGCGTTGAGCAACTTTACGCCCATTACAAGCATCCCCGCACTGCGATCCTGATGGGCCATGCCCGAGGCGTAATACTGCTGGCCGCCGGATGCCATAACATTCCCGTGGTTGACTTGCCCAGCACATTGGTTAAGAAGACTTTTACCGGCAACGGCCATGCCACCAAAAGTCAGATGCAGCGCACCGCTGCCAGCCGATTTAAACTTGGAAAGTTGCCATCTCCACCGGACGTGGCCGACGCAATGGCCATCGCCTATGTGCTTGCCGCAAGACTGATCGGGCGTTAGCCTGCAGGATCGCGGTTTGATTCAGGTATTTGCTCCAGTTAATCGCCGAGTTCAACTTTTTAGGTTAAGCTGCCCCCGTTGACCGAACGCGGGGTGAACGTATGGCACAAAAAATATTCGACGCCATCTGCAACACTCGAAAAAAGCAGATATCTTTAGCGGCCATCATTCTGGCAATCCTGCTGCTGATGATCCCGCAGCTTTTGACGATACCCGTAGCCGACAGACGCACACAGCAGTATTTCACGCACTCCATCAAAGAAGCCGGCGAAGTCTATTTATCCTGCCGCCTGGTTATCGGTGCCCTTGGCTTGGTGGAGCATTCGCAAATCAGCCTCAGGCCATTCGGTGTCGGGGTGCAAACCGAACCTGGCCAGATGCTTGATCCCGTGTACGACATGGCCGAACGGGCATCCGATGTGATGGTCACTTCCATCGCGGCTCTGACCATCGAAGAAATTGGTTATGAAATCACCAGGGCATTTGCCCCGTTTTTACTGGCCATCCTTCTGGTTGCCGTCGCAGCCATGGCTTATTCGGGCCTGGGGCGCGAAGATTTAATTTTCCGCCGGGTGGTGGGGCTTACCCTGGTACTCATTTGCCTGCGCGTTGCGCTGCCGGTTTCTGCCCTGGTCAATGAAACAATTCATCACTATTTTTTTGCGGCTCGCATTGCCAAGGCTCGCCAGGGGATTGATATTTTCCCCAAGCGCGATATCGCCGAGGCCACAAGCCTCCAACTGCCACCTATGGGTGCGGACCCTCTTTCCGATGTGACCGGCCCGATCCAATTTGCCATGCAGAAGGCTGCCGCCATCACAGGTCTGATCAAGGCCGCGGTCACCAATGCATTATCGCTGTCGCAATCATTTATCAGTCTCTGTTCGCTGTACGCCGGTGAATTAATCATTCAGGTTATCATACTGCCGCTGCTTACCTGGTGGGTTTTGGTGCGCATTGTTAATGCGGCTTTCGATGCCAACTTGCCTTACCTGATTCGCCACCGGCGTGGCAGCAAGAAAATGGACACTTTGCCGACTGGCGAGAGCCAATCGCATCCATAGCGCCGGTGCCGGGAAAATCGTCGGCAATGTGTATTTCATGCTTCGGTTGGCGGACGACGTGGGAGAGGGATCAGGGTTATCTCTGTGCCGCTGCCAACTTTCGTTGCTGGGCCTGATGCCGCAATTGTGCATCAATAAAACCCTGTATATCGCCGTCCAATACTACTTCCGGTTGAAACACTTCGTATCCGTTGCGATGATCTTTGACCCGGCGGTCATCAAGCACATAGCTGCGAATTTGTGATCCAAAGGCGATCTCTCCCTTTTCTCCGTAGAGTTTGGCCAACTCGGCGTCGCGGGCAGCTTCCTGCATACGGCGTAACTTGGCCTTTAACAGGTCCAGGGCTAGGGCTCGATTCTGCACCTGCGATCTTTCGCTGGTGCACACCACTTGGATGCCCGTCGGCTTGTGCGTCACTCGGATGGCTGAGGCAACTTTATTGACGTTCTGTCCGCCCGGTCCGCTGGCCCGTACAAATGCCACAATATCCAGCTCATATTCCGGGATGACCAGTTCGTCATCGGCACCTTCAAACACTGGCGTTACATCAACACTGGCAAAACTGGTGTGGCGGCGGGCGTTGGCATCATAAGGGCTGATTCGCACCAGGCGGTGCACGCCCACTTCGCAATTCATCGTGCCGGTGGCATATGTCCCTTTCACCAGCAGTGTGATTTTGCGAATCCCCGCCTGCTCGCCGTCCAGCCGATCAACCTCCGATACATCCCACCCGCGCCGTTCAAAGTAACGCATGTACATGCGGAAAAGCATGTCTGCCCAATCGCATGCTTCTGTTCCACCGGCACCGGCATGAATTTGCACGTAGCAATCAGACGCATCATGCGGACCAGAAAATAATGCCTGCATTTCCAACTGGCCAAAGGCCTTTTCCTGGGCGGCGATGGTCTGATCTGCCTCTTCAATGAGTGCCGCATCATTCCCCTCGTGGCCCAATTCCAGCATGACGTGGGCATCTTCCAACCCGCGAGCAACAGCGTCGAAAGGCTCCAAAATGGCCTTAAGCCCTTTGAATTCACGAATGGTTTTGTTCGCGGAATCCTGGTTGTTCCAAAAATCTGATGCCCCCATTTGCTCTTCGAGGGCCTTGATTTTTATCTTTTTACCATCAACGTCAAAGAGAGTCGCGGATGTTTTGCACCCGCGCCTCAAGGTCCGCCAATATCACTTCCAAATTTTCACGAGCCATGCCGCCTCCTTAAAGCAGGAAGTATATCATGTTTGCGGTTCACACGTGTTGCCCCATTACCAGGCGTGCCGCCTGCGAAATGTTGAACAATTGACGGACGCCCTGATGTGATTTTCAGCCCCTCCTGTGATCCTTGACCGTGCAAATATTTCGGGGCAAGCCCGGCAAATCGGGTTCTCTGGCAGAATGGTGAAAAATCCCCGTTGACGTGACGGTTTCCGCGCGGCCCCAAAAATATTGCCCCGCCCGCGAAGGTGCAGTGCGCTGATTTGAGCCATCGGCCCACTGCGGTTATACTTTCGCCCCTGTAAATGCGCCGAGAAGGCCCGCAGTGACGATCACCGCTGGGTACGCCGGCTTTGAACGGGGCAGGTGTGCGGTTCGCCGCCTGCCGACGGTAGAACAGGAGTTTTTATGTCCCGCCGCTTGGGGCCCAAGGTGCGTATTTCGCGTCGTCTGGGCATCGCCATTGAAGATCTTCCGAAACATCGCTCGAAAAAAGGTGATGACACGTACATTCCGCCAGGTATGCATGGCATGCGCAGCAGCCGTCGCCTTTCGGAATATGGCATTCGCCTGCGTGAAAAACAGCGCATGAAGGCTCACTACAATGTGCTGGAAAAGCAATTTCGGCGTTATATGACAACCGCCAAACGAAGCAAAGGTAACACCGCCGATACCTTGCAGCAACTTCTAGAAACTCGGCTTGATAATGTGGTGCGGCGCTTGGGCGTGGTGCGGTCTATATGGGCGGCACGCCAACTTGTGGCCCACGGTCATGTCAAGGTAAACGGCAAAAAAGTTGATATTGCGAGTTATCAGGTTTCGCCCAACGACGTGGTTACCTTCAAAGAAAAAACGCATCCGTTGCTGCGTGGCAATATGGAATCGCTGGCCGGCCATCAAACGCCGCCATGGCTGGCGTTTAACCCTGCTCAGATGGAAGCCATCGTCGCCGGCCTGCCCACACGCGACCAAATTCCATTCCACGTGGATACCAAGCTGATCATCGAATTTTATCGTTGATCTGACGCACTTTTCGTAGGTGCATTCAAGAAGCCATCGGCCGCGGGTGAAAGGCGCACGGAGGAAGGCTGGCACCATACGGGTTTGGCCATAACGCCCGCGGGGTATGGTGTCGGCACACAGGGTCGAGGGCGGAAGCCTCAGCCGGCGCATTTATTTGTCGCTTTGGCAGCGCCCTCGCTTCGGCCGCCCAATTCGCCGGCCCCAGGGCTGTTGCGCAATGTCATGGGCAATCCGGTTGGCCTCGGATCTCGCCCGCCAGGCCGAGCGCACCGTGTACCGATGACAATTCCGAGCCTCGGCCAAATATTCGCAGACCATTGGCGTTTCGCTAATTCCGTGATAGTGCAGCGGCAGTGCCGAAATTTTCGCCAATTTGCACTTGACATTTCCTCGGGATGGTTTAGGCTCCGTTAACGGTAGTTGACGCAGTAAATCCGCGTTGCCGTTCGATGGGAGCTTTGAAGACGTGTTACCGTGGCTTGAAATGCGAAAGTCGCCCCCCCCCCCCCCGTCCTTTTCTGCGCCGGTGCTGGCCTAATTTAAATAATAAAATAATAAATCTCCCCGCCCGGTTCCTTGCATCCCGGCGTTCCGCTTTTCGTGCATCGCGCCCGCTTTGCAGCTTGCGCAGGGCAACCTGCGGCGCGGTCGCCGCATTTCTGCTGTCCATCCTGCCGCCATCGGCATGGACAAGCGTTGCACAAGCAGCCGGCATTCCCTCCTGCCCCGCCCATTTTATTACATCCATCTGCCACGGCCCCTACGGCGGCATCTGGCTGGCCACCGAAGGCCATGGCGTGCTCCACTACAATGCCGCATCGGTTGGTGGCTGGCAGCAATTTGACATCGGCACCGCCGTCAACCATAACATCACCGACGCCGTCGCCCGCGACGCCCACGGCCGCATTTGGGTCGGCAGCCTCAATGAAGGGGTGTTTGTCTTTTTGCCCAGCCGCGATGCGGGGCAGCCCTTTCGCTGCCGACGCTATGGCCTGCTGACCGACAGGGCCAATGACGAATGGGCCGGGCCTGTGGGCGAGCACGTCTACGGCATCGGCGTTGATCCGGTGGATGGCAGCGTGTGGATTTGTACTAACAGCGGCATCAGCCGCTATGAGCCGGGCCACGGCAAAACACGCGGGCGCTGGGTTTACTATGACTTGGCCAATGGGCTGCCGTCAGATGATGTCCAGTGCGTAGCCTTTGGGCCGCACGGACGGGCATATGTGGCCACCACCTGCAATGGTATCGCCATTGGCAGGCTGACGCGGTTAAGCCGGAAGGTTAATAAAAAAGCCCTCGGCCACACCGCCCTGCATTACGGGCATTGGCGAGTGGTGGCAAGCCGATTTACCCATGGCCCACCGTTGACGCCCACCGGGCGGGGCCTGCCCAGCAATCTGATCAATGCCATTGTCACCACGCACGCCGGTGCGATATGGGCAGCCACCGATGAGGGAATAGCATGGAGCACCGACCACGGGCGGAGATGGAGCTTTCTGCGTGGTGCCAATTGGGCGGCCAAGGATGCGGGTTTGATCCATCCGCCGAGCGCGGCATTTATCATGGATGCCGCCCGGCGTGTGCCGCGCACCGGAACGCTTAGCAGCGATTATTGCACGGCGCTGGCGGTGACACCACAAGGCCACATTTGCGTTGGCCATCGGCGAACAGGTTTGGACATTATCAATCCCCGCACGGGCTTCATTTGGCGCTCCAATCCGGCGGGCGAAAAGGGAGGTCTGCCGCATCGGTATGTGGATGCGATTTTGCTGCGATCCCGTGGCGGGGCCCTGCTGGGTTGCTACGGCGGCGGATTGGAAAACTTGCCAGCCATAACCGGCATTGGCAGGGTGAGGACAAAAAGCGGCCCGACAGGAAACGACGGAATGGGCCGCCACCACCCGTTGCGCTTTCCGGCGGCCGCAACCGCGCCAACCGCTGGACAGATTAAGCAGGAAAAGCAGCAATTGGCGGCAATGATCTCCCGGCTTGCAAAGCACAAACGCCTCGCCGCCGTGGCGCTTGACACCGACTGGCGTACCGAAGGCAACTGGCTGGGGCGGTATGGCGATTTTTCGATGATCTTGGCAGCGGGGGGATACGAAAGCAGCCTCCGCTGGGGCGAGGGATGGGATGATCCGCAATGGAACGCTTGGAGCGGCCCGCATCCAGGCCGCTCTGACGGAATCCGCCGCTGGATAGAATGGCTTTTCACCTCGGATCGCAGGGTATTGGAACTGCCCAAACCATATTTTTTGGCCAACTGGCTCCGAGGCCGCGTCCCGGGAAACAATAAATCACTCTGCCGCCGCCAATCAGAATGGGACGACCACGGCGAGGCGTATTCCGCCACCACACAGGGGCCGGGCCTTTATTTAAGGTTTGACGTGCCCCCTGGGGTTTACCTGCTGGCAATGTATTTTTACAATTACAACGGCCACAGTGGGCCGATGCGCTTCCGCGATTTTCCCGTAACGCTTAGCCTCGATCCAAGCAATGTGCGCCAATACACCGCGAAGCAGCGCATTCAGCGATCGGTCGAATTCTACGCCTTCCGCAGGCCCGGACCGTCGCACGTGGTGGCTACAGCCCGGATCGCGCATTTTTATGGGGGCCAGTGGGTGCGGTTCCTCATTCGTGGGCCCAATTTATTCACCGTCCATCTGGGCCGCAATTATTCTCTAAACACCATGTTGCCGTGCGCCTCGATCTCGCTGGCAGAATCGCGTCCGCCACCCTATTTTTTCCCCTTTCCCACGCATCAGCAATGCCGCTATGGAAATTTCGTCCACCACAAATGGGTGCCTCAAGTTCCACCGAAGCCGAAAATCAAATCCGGCTACCTCATCCCCATCGGCCGATATCTTTACGAACATTACCAATACCCTGCTCCGGCGGAACTGATTGCCTGGGCGGGTTCGACCGATCTGTGGGCGGGTCAGTTGCGCTTACTTTACGCCAAAGGGCGGGCCGCCGGCGGCCCGGTACCTGCCTTGCCGGCCATGCACCTTTTTTACCGGCTCCACCGCTACCGGCGTATGGAACGGGTTCAAACCCGGGCCGGATTCCTGACCGCCCGCCGTATTGAAATAGAAATGCCTTGGATACCAGGGCAAAGCCAAGGCGTAAACGCGCTGGGATCGCGTATATTCCAGAACTATATGGATAGTCGCGGCTACTACCGTCGCCAGCGCCGGGCCGCTAAGGCCCTCTCGCTTGACCCGACTATGCAGAATTAACTTAGGTTTTTCTATATTGGTTACCGCTTATTGGAAGAATATGAAATGTTACGATGGCTTGGGCGTCTGCCCATAGTGCTTTTCCTGCTGGCCTTTCCGATCGCATTTTCTCAGCCCATGGCCTGCTTCGGATTGGCCAAGGCGATAACGCTTCCCGAAGTCCCCTACGGTTTGTCAGCGTGGGACTGGCAGGCGTTTATACATCGGCACACGCTCAATGGCTTTTCAAGCGTTGCGGCCGAGGTCAATGCCGACACCGCCGCACCGCTGCAAATTTTTGAAAGCGTCGAGGGTACCGCCAAGCACCCGATTGGAGTATGCTGCGACGGGTGCAGCGTCGTGGTGGTTGTGCTTAAACAGAAGACCCCCGTGCCGGGAAACATTCAGTTCACCTTGGCTGGCCCGCCCGGCGGTTTTCCCGCCACCGGCTCGCTTTCAACCGCTTTCCCCAATATCCCGGCACCGCAAACCGCCACCACCAACGACGAATCGACGGTTACGGTCGCCAGCACCTCATACACCGTCCTGTTCTACCGCCCGCCTGCAAGTTACCTCAACGCCACCAGCAGCGGTGCCGAGCCGTCGAACGGTTGGCCGCCCGTGACCATTATTGCGACAAGCTCAACCGGCGCGGTGCTGGGTACCATCAACCTCACGCTTCGCCCGCCGCCGGTGCTACTGGTGCACGGATTCAACTCGGGCCCCGGCACTTGGGACTACCCGCCGCCCGCAAACGCGCCCGCGGACCAAGGGGCGCACCCCTATTTCCACAGCCTCAATCCGACCAACGAGGCAATCGGCGTGGCCGATTATAGCGCCCAGAACACTTCCGGCCTGGCGACGGTTATGCCGATCGTTTTGGATAACCTGCGAAGCCTCGTGGCCGACAGCCGAGACAGCCAGATTGAGGATACGCAGGCCGATGCCGTCTGCCACAGCTACGGTGGCCTGATCTGCAAGTGCCTGGCCGAAAACGCCAAAGCCCTCACCGTTCAGAGGCCCGCGGGCTTTCCACAGTTCGTATGGAGCGCCCAGCTTGACGGCGAATACCTTCGGTACGACAACGACGAACTTGGCTACTTTCGCCGCGTGGTTACCATTGGCTCGGTGCTGGACGGCAGCCCGGTCGCGAGTTACCTCATTGGCTACCTTGCGGCACAGTATGGCGCGGGCGGGTACATCGCGGCGCGCCAAGTGGAACTCCTTGGGGGCCTCTCCGGCGATTGCGACGCCCTCTCGGACCTGGCAACGCAGAACGCGGTAATTCAAGCCTTAGCGGCAAAGCCGGCAGTGGAATGGCGGCCAATAGTGTGCACGATGGCACCGCAGAACCAGCAACAGCTGAACAACGATCTTCTGACGAAATACGTCATCGTATATCTGTTTTTCAACCATTACGGGCTTAATATCGCAAACCTTGGTCTGACGCCCGCCGGTAGCGATGGCGTCGTCACCGTCGGTAGCCAGACCGATTCCGGCTACGCGAACTCCGTCAACCCGAAGGTCGCGGTCGGAAACCTATTCCACACCGACGAGCCCGGCTGCCAAGCCGTGTTCGATGACGCCGCCGACCTTCTCGAGCTTGATATCGCTCCAAATGGCCCCTCCGGCAGCTACACCATGTTTAAACCCAGCTTTTTGGGAAAGTGGGGACGGAAATGAAATACCCGACGCACCTCATTGCGGCCTTACTTTTATTCGCCACCACGTCGGCGACCCTCTCGGCTAGAGCGGTTCTTGTCCCCAAAACCGCCGGTGCCTGGGCGCGGCAACACGATTACTATAAAACCGTGCAGGCACGCCGCCTTCCATTTGCAAAATTTGAACTCACGCGCTGCCACGACGGCACGGTGATTATTATTTATGGCCGGGGCTATATTGAACGCCTGCCCGGTTCGCACCTTTGGACCCAGCATCTGCCGCCGCTGCACTCCAGCAAGCTCTGGCTGTGGCGGTGCGTCGGTGCCAATCGCCGCCATCTTTTTTTTGTTGCCATGACGGGGCCGCATTGGAACTCGGCATGGCTTTGCGGGCTGCGGGCCAAGGGCCGGCCACGGATGCTTACGCCGGTCCATGGCAATGGGTCGGCGGCGGAATTTACCAATGGGCGGCTTGGCGCATTTACCATCGGCAAACACTTGGTGCTGACTGCCGATGGTGGCAGGCATTGGCTGCCGCAGCCCAGCTTTGGCGCGGGAAAGCTATACCGGCTCAAATGGCTCAATGATGGGAAGTTGCTGGTGGCGGGCGACAAAGGAACGCTGCTGTTGAGGGTGCACTCGGATGGGCAGACAAGCGTGCGCAGTCGCGGCAAGGCGATACCCTTGGACAACCAAACCAGCCAATACACGGTGGCCCGCTTTGGTTGGCCGGATATTTGGCTGGCGGAATACCCAAAAGACCAGAAAAAGAGGGTGACCTTCGGCAAGGTGGACTTGGCGAACGGCAAGGTGCTGGCCCGATACAAACTGCGGCAGCGCGGGACATTTTTTGCATTCCATGGCGGCTTTGTGCTGGTGGCACCAGATGGGCAGAACCATTCATGGCTGGAGGTGTACCGCATCCGCCATGGCAGGGCGGTGCCGACGGTGCAAGCTAAGGCGGATTTTTGGCAGATGCTGGAATGGCGTCCGCATGGCGAATTTGTATACAACGGCGATGACGAGGAGCGCCTATACCAATTTAACATCAATACAGGCAAGATTACCCCAACCAGCATCCGATTGAAAAAATGGATCGTCCCGCCGAATCCCAACTCGCTTTCCGCGATTATGGAAAGCAAGACATGGAAGGGCGATAGAGATATGTTGTTACGAACCGTGGAGAGGCTTAGGGGCGTTTACACGAAGCGGTTCGTAAAAGAAATGAAGAAAATCGGACCGGTTGGAAAACCGCTTCCGCCATGGAAATGGATGAAAACCATTACGGATTTCACCAACAGGCTTTACGCCGAGCAGGTAAAAGCAAAGGGACAATAGCACCCGTCTGCCGCGGCGGTATAATTGTCGAACAGCATCGTCAGTGGTTGTGCAGCGCTGGCTGCACCGAAAATCTGCCACGCCCCTTGAGCAATTCGCAGCCTTTCTGATTTCTGTTATCTGCCAGATCGTGATATCATAACCTCACGGCGCGGCGCAATCGCTTAAGTTATCGGTGCCGCGATGTTACAACCGCGAAATTGCTGGTGCAGAATGATGGACGTTGTTATCAATGGAAAACCCACTCACCTTACCGAAGCGGTAACCATAACCGACCTGCTGCGCCGGCATGATCTGCATCCCACACGCGTGGCTATCGAGATCAATCGTGAGATTCTGCCAAGAAAATTTTACGATTCCAGGTATTTGAAATCAGGAGACCAAATTGAAATCGTCACCTTCGTTGGGGGGGGCTGATCCCAGTTTGCCGGCAGTGGGCACTTACCCGTCAGCCCAACCATTAAAAATTGGTTCAACGACCATTCAGTCGCGTTTGATTGTCGGTACCGGAAAATATTCTTCACTGGAATTGATGCGCGGCTGCCACGCCGCCAGCGGCGCTCAGGTTGTTACCGTTGCGGTACGGCGCGAGCGATTGCTGGACAAAAATTCAGGCCGCAATATTCTTGATTTTATCGATCCAGACAAATACATCCTGCTGCCCAATACTGCCGGTTGTTTTGATGCCGACGAGGTGGTGCGCGTGGCGCGGCTGGGCAGGGAAATGCTGACCGATTCCGGCTATCGCGGTGCCAACTGGGTAAAACTTGAATGCCTGGGTGATACCAAAACACTGCTGCCCGAGCCGGTCGGTACATTAAAGGCACTGGACATTCTGGTGGCTGACGGTTTTGAGGTATTGGTTTATTGTTCCGATGATGCCATGCTTTGTCGCGAGCTCAAGCGGGCCGGTGCCGCCGCCGTCATGCCGGCCGGTTCGCCCATTGGGTCCGGGCAGGGCGTGCTTAATTCAAACGCCATCAGGATAATTGTGGAATTATTAAAAAGTGAAGATGCGGACTATCCCATCATCATTGATGCGGGCGTAGGAACAGCCAGCGATGTGGCGGCGGCGATGGAATTGGGCGTCGACGGTGTGCTGCTGAATACCGCCATCGCCGGCGCAAAAGACCCTTTACAGATGGCCCATGCCATGAGGCTGGCTACGGAAGCGGGGCGATTGGCATTTCATGCCGGGCGTATACCGCGCAAGCTTTACGCCTCGGCCAGCAGCCCGTGGGAGGGACGCATCAACGGCTGACGTAATCGGAACTTAGTTGGGCGAGCCAGCATGTTTGGTTTGCGGACGGCAGCCGTATATTATCTCTGTGCGTTAAACGGGCCAGATTACCCGGCCCGGCGATTGGTGCATGCCGGGCGGCACCGACTGGCCACTTTTAAGAGAGGAAACTTTCACCATGACCGAAACTGCCACTGAATCTAAGTGCCCATTTCATCAGACTGCCGCCGCCGCCAAAACCGTTCACAATTGGTGGCCGAATCGCATTGATTTGAAAATACTGCGACAGAATTCCTCAAAGTCTGATCCAATGGGCAAAGAGTTCAATTACGCCGCAGAATTTAAAAGCCTTGATTACGCCGCCCTGAAGGCCGATCTCAAAAAACTCATGACGGATTCGCAAGATTGGTGGCCCGCGGACTTTGGCCACTACGGGCCGCTTTTTATCCGCATGGCCTGGCATAGCGCGGGAACCTATCGCATTGGTGATGGCCGCGGCGGTGCAGGTGCCGGTCAACAGCGTTTTGCACCAATCAACAGTTGGCCAGACAACGTTAATTTGGACAAGGCCCGCCGCCTGCTTTGGCCGGTCAAGCAAAAGTATGGCTGTAAAATTTCCTGGGCCGATCTGATGATCCTTGCCGGTAACGTGGCGCTGGAATCGATGGGGTTCAAAACATTCGGCTTCGGCGGCGGCCGGGTGGATACTTGGGAACCTGATGAATCGGTCTATTGGGGTTCCGAGGGTAAATGGCTGGATGATCAGCGTTACTCCGGCCAGCGCGAGTTGGAAAACCCGCTGGCGGCGGTGCAAATGGGCTTGATTTATGTCAATCCCGAGGGGCCAAATGGCAAGCCAGACCCTGTCGCGGCGGCGGTGGATATTCGCGAAACTTTCGCTCGCATGGCCATGAATGATGAAGAGACCGTTGCCCTGATTGCCGGCGGCCACACTTTTGGTAAATCTCATGGTGCTGGGCCGGTGTCACATGTCGGCCCTGAGCCGGAGGCTGCGCCCCTTGAGCTGATGGGCCTTGGCTGGAAGAGTTCCTTCGGCGCTGGCAAAGGGGGCGATACCATTGGAGGCGGGCCAGAAGTAACTTGGACCCGAACACCCACAAAATGGAGCAATAATTTTTTTGAAACACTCTTCGGCTACGAGTGGGAACTTACCAAAAGCCCCGCCGGTGCCTTTCAGTGGACGGCAAAAAATGGTGCCGGCGCTGGCACGGTGCCTGATGCCCACGACCCAGCCAAGCGCCACGCCCCAACCATGCTGACGACCGACCTGTCCCTGCGATTCGACCCGATTTACGAAAAAATTTCGCGGCGATTTTACGAACATCCTGATCAATTTGCCGACGCCTTTGCCCGTGCGTGGTTCAAATTAACGCACCGCGATATGGGGCCACGCGTTCGCTACGTTGGCCCTGAGGTGCCGCAGGAAGAGTTAATCTGGCAGGATCCGATCCCGGCTCGAAATTACCAGCTTATTGATGCCGCAGACATCGCCACCCTTAAGGCGGATATCTTGGCCACGGGCATCCCCATCTCTGAACTGATTTACACAGCGTGGTCGTCAGCATCCACCTACCGCAACAGTGACAAACGCGGCGGAGCCAACGGCGCCCGTATCCGCCTAGATCCGCAAAGGAATTGGCAGGTGAATGAACCCCATCAACTTGCCCGTGTGCTCAATGCACTGGAAACGATTCAAAAGCGATTTAATGCCAACGCCAAAAACGGCAAGCAGGTTTCCATTGCCGACCTGATCGTTCTGGCTGGAAATGCCGCCATCGAAAAGGCGGCGAAGGCGGCTGGCGTTACCGCAACTTTGCCATTTGCACCCGGACGTACCGACGCTCTTCAATCCCAGACGGATGTGGCATCTTTTGCCGTGCTTGAACCGATCGCCGATGGATTCCGCAACTACGCCAGGGGCAAGGCTGCCGCGATGGCGGACACACTTCTCATCGATAAGGCGCAACTGCTGGCGCTGACGCCACCTGAATTAACCGTGCTCATCGGTGGTATGCGCTCGCTGGATGCCAATTATGCCCATTCCAAGCATGGCATGCTTACGGACCGTCCCGGCGTTTTGACCAATGATTTTTTTGTCAACCTGATTGATATGAAAATCCAATGGGCACCGGTGGCTGGAGATCAGGGGTTGTTTGATGGCATCGATCGCAAAACCGGCCAACGCCGCTGGACGGCGACCCGCGTCGACTTGCTTCTGGGATCGCATTCGGAGTTGCGAGCCATTTCAGAGGTCTACGCGTGCGCCGATGGTCATGAAAAATTCGTCAAGGATTTCATCGCCGCTTGGACTAAGGTGATGAATTTGGATCGATTTGATCTCGCGTAAGCTTTTAAGCTAATGGGGTCTTCCAGGAGCCACGGCCGGCCGGGCGCTGCAGAGCCGCGTGGCGGGTCGGCCGGTGCCGCGTCCGTGAATAGGATTCTTCGCGTGGAGGCCGAACGCGCAAGCATTCATCCGCGCATAAACACGCGGTTCGCGATGCTGCGCGGTCAGCTGGAAGAGGACGAAAACGTAAATCGCTTGTGGCCATCCGTATCGATATTAACAATGCTGCCGGCTGGAATATCGCCATCCAATATCGCTGTTGCCAGCGGATTTTCAATCAATTGCTGAATGACCCTCTTCAGCGGTCTGGCGCCGTAAGTGACGTCATACCCCTGCTCGGCAAGTTCAGCTTTGGCCCGATCGGTCACAACCAGCCCGTATCCATTGCTCCTGAGCCGCTGTGCCAGCTGGGCAAGCTGAATATCCACAATTGCCGCAATCTGTTCCTTTTTCAGCGAGTGGAAAATAACAATCTCATCAATGCGATTCAGAAATTCCGGCCTGAAGTGCTGCTTAAGCACATCTCGCACGCTGGCTTCAATTTCCCAATCGGCACCCTGTTTTTCTGTTAATTCTTGAATAATCTGCGAGCCTAAATTGCTGGTCATGACGATAAGCGTATTTTTGAAATCTACCGTGCGTCCCTGGCCATCGGTCAATCGGCCGTCATCCAGCACCTGTAATAAAACATTAAACACATCGCGGTGTGCCTTTTCCACCTCGTCAAAAAGAATCACGCTGTATGGACGACGGCGAACCGCTTCGGTTAGTACGCCACCCTCCTCATAACCCACATAGCCCGGCGGTGCGCCGATCAATCGCGCCACACTGTGCTGTTCCATAAATTCTGACATGTCAATGCGAACCATTGCATCTTCAGTATCAAACAAAAATTCTGCCAGGGCCTTGGTCAACTCTGTCTTGCCCACGCCCGTCGGCCCGAGGAACAGAAAGCTGCCAATGGGACGTTTGGTATCGCCCAGACCGGCACGATTGCGCCGCACCGCATTGGAAATAGCCGATACAGCCTCCTCCTGCCCGACTACCCGCTTCCACAAATAGCTTTCCATCTTTCGCAGCCGCTCCCGGTCACCTTCCACCATCTTGCTCACCGGGATGCCTGTCCATTTGGCCACCACTTCCGCAATTTCCTCGGGTGTAACTTCCTCATGCACCAGCGATTCGCCGGATTTCATTAATTCATCAAGTTTCGCCTGATCTTGAGCTAATTTTGCTTCAAGTTGACGCATATCGCTGTAACGCAGGCGGGCAGCCTCCTCCAAACGCCCCTGACGTTGGGCCTCATCCAGCCGTGTCTGCAATGCCTCAATCTGTTCTCGCGTGGATTTAATCGACCTCAGCAAGCCCGATTCACGCTCCCACTGTGCCGACAGCATACCGTTGCGTTCATTAAGTTCAGCGATGCTTTTCTCCACCTGCTCCAGTTGCTTAAGCGATGCCTCATCCTTTTCCTTTTTAAGCGCGGCTCGCTCTATTTCCAGTTGCATTAATCGCCGCCGGACATCATCCAGTTCACTCGGCAAAGAATCGTTTTCAATGCGCAGGCGGCTCGCGGCCTCATCAATCAGATCAATTGCCTTGTCCGGGAGAAACCGGTCGGTAATGTAACGTTGGCTGAGCGTGGCGGCGGCTACAATCGCAGTGTCCTGGATGCGTACGCCATGATGCGTCTCGTAACGCGGTTTAAGCCCGCGCAGTATCGTGATGGTGTCCTCAACCGAAGGTGGCATCACCATGACAGGCTGGAATCGCCTCTCAAGCGCCGGATCTTTCTCAATATATTTGCGATATTCATCCAGTGTGGTTGCCCCGATGCACCGCAATTGCCCCCGCGCCAGCGCCGGCTTGAGCAAATTGGAAGCATCCATGCTGCCTTCCGTCCGGCCCGCTCCAACCACGTTGTGCAATTCGTCAATAAACAGAATCACATTGCCGTCCGATGCCTCAACATCCCGCACCACTGCCTTGAGCCGATCTTCAAATTCCCCGCGGTATTTGGCACCCGCCAGCAGCAATCCCATATCCAAGGCGATCAAACGCTTGTTTCGCAATCCCTGTGGCACATCGCCGGAAAGAATCCGCTGAGCCAGTCCCTCTACGATGGCAGTCTTGCCTACACCAGGCTCTCCAATCAATACCGGGTTATTTTTCGTGCGCCGGCTGAGCACCTGCATGCAGCGGCGTATTTCCTCATCGCGCCCGATGACCGGGTCCAGCTTGCCCTGTCGGGCAGTTTCCACCAGATCGCGGCCATACTTTTCCAAAGCCTGATATCCGCCCTCCGGGTCTTCGCTGGTCACCCGCGTGTTGCCACGAATGTCCTTCATTGCGGCTAAAATGGCGTCGCGTTTAATACCCAGTGTGGTAAGAACCTGCTTCCCAGGGCCGCCCGCCGCCAGCGAACCCAACAACAGATGTTCAGTTGATACATATTGGTCGCTTAATCGGTCGGCCTCCTGCTGGGCGGCCGCCAGTACGGCCGAGAGATCACGCGATGCGCCCAATTGCGTCCCGCCTGAAATGGTGGGCATGCGGCCAAGTTCCGCATCGACCACACGCTTAACCTGCATCGGTTCCACGCCGATTTTTGACAGAATTGGCGGCACAACGCCCTGCTTGTCCTCAAGCAGACTTGCCAGCAAATGCAAACTGTTGATTTCAGAGTGGTTGGCTGACGCCGCCAGAAGCTGTGCCGATTCCAGCGCCTCGCGAGCTTTAACCGTTAATTTATCGAGTCTCATAAATTTCCTTTCGTGGCGCGGCGTGGCATCCTGAACTTGGGGCGCTACCGCACACCAAACAACGCTTTTACAAATTCCGTACCAATTAGAAATGATCTGAATTTTGAATAAAAAACATCGTTTTCTGCATAAATCACAACGTTAATCGGCGGTTATGCCAATATGGCAGGTATCGACGATGCTCTGCACGGCGTTCTGCTCGGCGCATCACTTACCATGCGCTGGCGATACCGATTGACAGGCATGCGGGTGACGTCGTTCAATTTCTGTCGTAACCGCCGTGCAGTGGTACCTGCGGTCAATCTTCCACCCTCAGCACCACAAAACGTCGATCAGTTCTTATTATGGCTTGCGCCGCCCGATATGGGGTTTATTTGCAACAGTAAATCTTGTTCCAACGATACGGGCTGGAGGCTTAGTTTTAATTCCATCAGCGCCATAAACATCGCCACAAGCATGACGATCATGACGATGGTGAAAAATGCCAGGGCGGCCAAATCCAAATGCGGGATGATAAGGCCCAAGCCCAACGTTAGAGAGCATAGCAGCTTCCCGATGATGCATGACACCAGACACATCAGCGTGCTTCGAATCAGCCGGGCGCGATATAGAATCGCGGCGGTTTGTTTTTCAAGGCTTTGCAGTCGCGCTTGCGGCGCGTGTACCGGTTTGTCATCGGTCGCCGTTGGTGGCGGTTGTTGATGAAGTTTTTCCAGCAACTCAAAGCGCTCGGCGTTAAAACTTCGGATGCGAGCAGTCAAAATAGCCATGCGGTTGTAAAACGTCAGGCACAGAAGTCCACATGCCGAAATCAGCACCACCGGAGCAAGAATCAGAGAGATAAGATGCACGATTTGGTTTGGCATAAAGATTGGTCAATTCGAACTCAATGTATCTTCAAACTGTCAGTCCGCCATCCCGATATCCGCCCTCATCTGACAGGTTGCCATGGCGAATGATGAAACAGGGCACTCGTCTTTCTACCTACGGAAGGGCAGCGATGGGGCACGCCACCGATGGATACCGCGCGACCGCTCGCCCGATGGCAGAGCCTGATGTATTGCCCCAGAAAGAATATCTGTCGATTCATCCTCCGCCGCGAAGGTCAGACCACCCCAACGGTCGTCAGACTTCCGTAATTTCCTTCTGCTTGGCGGCCAGAATTTCATCCACTTTGGATTCATACTTTTTAAGTAAATCCTGCACCTGCTCTTTGGCTGATTTCGCCTGATCTTCCGAAAATCCCCCGTCTTTTTCTTCCGTATCAATCTGCTTGTTGGCATCGCGTCGGTTATTCCGCAGCGAGATGCGGCAGTGTTCCGCCGCCTCTTTGGCTTTCGTTACCAGTTGCTGCCGCCGCTCGCCTGAAAGTGGCGGAAGCACAAGGCGTATCTGTTTACCATCATTCTGCGGGCTGATTCCAAGCTTTGCCCCATCCAGTGCCTTAAGGATTTCCTTCATGCTGCCCGGATCAAACGGCTTGATCAGAATGCTTGTCGCGTCAGGCGTGGTAAGCGATGCCAACGACCGCAGGTCGCTCATCGCTCCGTAGTAATCAACTTTGATGAATTCCACCAGTGATGTGCTGGCACGCCCGGTGCGCAGGCCGCGCAACTCGTGTCGCAGATGCTCCAGTGCCTTTTCCATATGCTCTTCAGCAGAGAATAAAATTTCATCAATGGGCATGACATCTCCTTGCATGGGGCGGCCCGCGCTCATACTCGCTGGCTAAACCGCGGCCTGTACAGGCCGTGGATCAGCATTTTCAATCACCGTGCCAATGGCCTCTCCGCGCACCACCCGCATGATATTACCGCGTTTCTTCATGTTGAAAACGATGATGGGAATGTTGCTCTCCATCGCCATGGAAATGGCTGTCATATCCATCACCTTGAGGTTATCGGTCAGCACCTGCCGATATGTTAATTTGGGAATCCGCACCGCTGTGGGATTCTTCTTCGGGTCGCTGTCGTACACCCCATCTACTTTGGTGGCTTTGAGTAACACCTCGGCACCCAATTCCGTTGCTCGCAGCGCCGCGCAAGTATCCGTCGTAAAAAATGGGTTTCCGGTTCCCGCCGCCAGAACCACCACCCGCCCCTTTTCCAGATGCCTAAGCACCTTGCGACGGATAAACGGCTCGCAAACCTGCATCACATGAAGCGCACTGGCCACGCGCGTAGGTTGGCCCAGATATTCAAGCGTATCCTGCAGAGCCACGGCGTTAATGACCGTCGCCAGCATGCCCATGTAGTCGGCGGTGGAGCGTTGCAGCGGGGAATGCTCGGCCAAGCTGCCGCCACGCACAAAATTGCCCCCGCCAACCACCACTGCCACCTGCACGCCAGCCTGCGCGACCTCGGCAATCTGCTGAGCCACGACGGAAAGCTCTTCCGGATCCAAGCCCTGACCGTCTGATTTGCACAAGCCCTCGCCGGATATCTTCAATAAAATACGCCGATACCGACACTGGCTCATGATATGGCTCCGCTTGTAAAAAACGCCGCTGGCACCGCTACCTGTCCGTCAATCAGGCTTCGCCTACCTTAAACCGGCTGAATTTGGCCAGCGTTAACTTCGCATTTACCGCTGATCCCGTGTGGTTAAGCAATTCTCGCACCTGCTTTTTCTCATCTTTCACAAAGGGCTGTTCAAGCAGCACATGCTCGCCAAAAAACTTTTCCAGCTTGCTCTGGATAATCTTTTCCAGTACGTGGGCGGGCTTACCTTTGTGGGCTTCCATCCCTTCGGTCTTTTCCTGCTCAACCCGCGCGGCATCCACGTGCTCGCGCGCAATGGCAACAGGCACCATCGGAACGCCGGCAGTAACGTGCATCGCAATTTCCTGAGCAACCGCAGCAACTTTGGCGTCACTGCTGCCATCAATCTGTACCAGTGCACCAACCTTGGCATTATGGTGAATGTACATTCCAACGGCACCATTGGGGGCCGAAAAACGCGATAATCCCGTTACCGCCATATTTTCCTTAATGCTTCCACCCACCAGTTCCTTGATGACCGCCTCCACGGTTCTGCCCGATCCATCAATGTAGGGCTGCTGATTAAGTTCTGCCGCACTGGATACTGGCGTGTTATAGGCAATCGCCACTAAGTCGGCCAGCAATTTAACAAACGCATCGTTGCGGGCCACGAAATCGGTTTGACAACCAAGCCGCAAAATGACACCCAATTTGCCATCCGCACTTACTTTGCCCCCGATCAGGCCTTCTTTCATCTCATTGGCCATCTTGGCATCTGCCCGGCCAGCGCCCCATTTACGCAGCAATTCCGCCGCCTGATCCATATCGCCGTTCGCTTCTTGCAAAGCCTTTTTCGCATCCATGATGCCGGCGCTGGTCCGACCGCGGAGTGTCATCACATCCTTCGCACTAACTTCAACCATCGTAGGTTACCCTCTATTCAGGTTCAGACTAACAAACCATTCCGGCACCGGGCTTGCCAACGCAAACTCCGCCCATCGGCCGAAAATCTTCTCGCAAAGTTTAGGGCTTGAATGCAGAAAGGTAAAGCGGCGCAGTCGCTGCGCTTGGCCACCCTACACCCGCATACATTCGGCCCTCGCGTGCACCTGAGAAACAAACCCAGTCCTGCGAAGGTGTCTGCTCAGCGCCAAAAACTGCCGGAATCCCTCGGCTCGAGGGGTGCCAGTTTGCTCTATCGATCTTTAAGTTTTCCCAAGTTGGTGAGGCCGCTGGACTATTGCAAACTGATGGTCGGAGGCAAGGGTGTCACCTTCCGCGGGGGCGACGTCGGTTGAGCAGCAACCCCGGTTTTTATCACTGGTTCATGTTGTTTTAATACCAGTTTGCCTGCCGGTTCCAACTCGCGCAGGCCTCCCTTTGTCTCTTGTGCGGCGCTGACCAGCAGATCCAGCCCTGCACGTCGAGCCGCAGGAGTTGCCATCGCGTTGATACCCCAGTAATTGTTATCAACCCACTGCCCGGACAGATTCACGTCAATCACCGTCACTGCTGTTTGATGGTGAAATTGCATCACCCAAATTGGTAAACGCCGAGACGGGCGATGGTACCGCAGGTAGAAGCTGTTGTACTTGATATGCCTGAGTGGGATCTCTGGCGGTGGGGCGGCAATCAGGGCTCGTCGTGGCAGGCGACGCAACGGATGAGAGGGAAAAATCTGTGCAAATAATTCGCGTAACTCTTTGGCACCGCCAGGTGTCCCAAGGTAATTTTCGACAATCAGATGTCCGCCGTGCCGCACATAATGGGCGATGGCCTGCCGGGTCTGGTGGGCAAACCGATCCGCAGTGTGGACGATCAAATAGGTCACCGGAACGCCCGCCGGGTTGGGAAAGTCAGCGTGTGCGTGGCGCGTGTAAATAATCCGTATGCCGTGTCTCAAAGAAAAACGAATCAGCGACTGCACATCCGCCCGGTTTGGGCGTCTTGCCGTGGATCGCTTGCCAGCCAGCCGCATAAAGGCAGCGCTTAGTTCATACATCGGCTTTTTAAACCGCCAGGGATGGCTGAAATGAAGATGCGCGGTTGGCTTTTTTTCGCCCGTGGCGTAAAGATCAATATTCTCCGCCAATTGAAAATCGGCCGCTTCGGTGACGGTCTCCATGGTTTGCCACGCTGCACTCAGATCCGCCGGGCAATTGACCCACAGCAGACGTGCGCCGTTACCCAGACCCTCAAGCGGAAACTGCCTGGGGTTTACATTATATTGAATGTTGTAAATTGGCGATGTGGTGGGCAATGTCTGCATCGTGCGCCCCGAAAATAACCTGTCAGCTGTGCGAATCATCGATTGATTGAATGCGGTGCTTCCATTCTCACACACCGAGAAAATCATCCCGCCATGTTGCACGTACCACCGTAAACGTGCTATTTGCCGGGTATTAAAATTGATGGCGGTATCGCCGGTGATCAGCAAAACAGGAGCATTAAGCCAATGATGCGCATTGGTATGAATGTCAACCACACTCCAGTTTAAGTTTTCTTCAAGGGCATCGCCTATCCAGGTCGTTATGTTCTGGACATCGTGCGATCGCAAATTCCAAAAGCCGGGGTACGACAGTTTGTTAAAGACAACAGGATTCAACCCCCGTGAGAGAAACAGCAGTGCATACGCGGTGGGAATGACATTGCTTGATGCGCCGACGACGCCACTGGTCCATTTACCCGGCTTTGTCTGTTGTTTGAGAATGATGCGCGCACCCATACGGTACCAGTTGTGGCCGCCAATAAATCGTAATCCACTGGCCAGTCCGACGCGCTCCAGGCCGTAAAGGTAATACAGGTTCCCCTGAGTCTCGACGTGCTTGCTCAGCCATGCCAATCCGCGCTGCAGGGCACTGTTCGGGCGGTGGACTTCAAGCAAATTGGGATGCAGATATTGATCCACAATATACAAGGTGGCAAGTCCGGCGGCGGTCATCGATCGCGTCGATGTACCGCGTGTCTGATAGCACCAGCCACCATCTGGATTCTGGCATTTCCGCCAATGCTTTTCCGCCATCCGCCAATAGGAAAACGGCGGATAAATGTATCCACCGGCCTCTGCCGTCCAGACACCCAGCACACCATATTGTGTATTGGAATTATCCCATCGCGATGGAATCGCCTCGTGGGGCTTTTTGCCATTCCAAAAATAATCGTATGCCCCGTTTTTATGCTCCGAATCTATTAAAAAATCCGCAGCCCGGCGGATCGCCTGACGATATCCCCTTGCGGATATTGGCTCGCTGGTTAATGCTGCAAGTTGCAATGCCGCAACATAGGTACCTCGAGCGTGAAGTTTGATCAGGTATTTGATAGCCGGGTGTAAAAAACTGGAATCCGGGCTTAAACGGGCGTCGCCAGTGGCCATGCCGGCTTGCAGCAGCGCGTAGGTCGCCAGAGCCGTGCACCCACCCGATTCCCAACCGCCGGGAGATACAACTTCCCAAAATCTGCCCGGCTTACATTTGCTTCGCAGGTAGTGCACAGCATGACCGATGGCGGAGAGAATGCGGGCCCGCGTTAAATGCGTCGCTGGACGGCGGTGCAGTGCGAGGGCGTACAGCGACCCACCGCTGAAAGTCAGCGCCATGGCAAAAAGGAAAGTCGGTATAAGCCGCGGACGCATCATCAATCGTTATCCACCGTGCCAGGCTCCTCAGCATTCCAGACAACCCCTGATTATCGGCATAAGATAGTCATGAGGTGACAGCGGCAGTGAACTTTTCAGGGCAGCCAATTGGGCTCACCCGTCGCCGTGCCAGGTTGTATGAATTCTGGGGGCTGTCCGTGCTGGGACTATTCTGGTAGGTGCACATAAGCCGATAAAACATGGAGATAGGATTCAGTTAAAAGATGCAATCCAGTTTCACCGCAACCGACGCAAATACCAAAATCGCCGTCACCGGCGCTACCGGCTTTGTCGGCAAGGCGGTGGTGAAACAATTATTGGACGTTGGATACCGGCAAGTTGTTGCCATAGCGCGACATTCGCCTGTAGCGCCTCTATGGGGCAACGGCGTAATTTTTCAGGCGGCCGACATGTCTAACTCAGGCGACGCTTGCCGGGCACTGGAGGGGTGCCAGATTGTAGTGAATTTGGTCGGTATTATCCGCCCAACGCCGAGGCAGTCTTTTCAACGAGCGCATGTGACGGTGACAGAAAATGTTGTCTACGCCATTCGCCAGCATGGTATCAAGCGGCTGATACACATGTCCGCTTTGGGCACGCGTGCCATGGCTGCATCCAATTACCACCGAACCAAGTGGACTGCAGAACAGATCATTTTCAAATCCCAATTGGATGCCACCATTATTCGGCCCGGGCTAATCGTTGGCGAAGGTGGCGAGTTTACTCAGATGCTTGACGGTTGGTCGCGCGGCAGCGTGGCACCCTACTTTTTTATGCCCTATTTTGGCTGCGGCCTGCTTGGGCAAACCAGCGCTCGCATAGCACCAGTGAGGGTGGAGGATGTGGCGAAATTATTTCAATGGTGCATAGATAGACCGGTCGCGATTGGAAAAATTTATGAATTATCCGGCCCCCGCGTCTTTACCTGGCCCGAGTTTTTGCGGCTCTATGCCCTCACCCATTATGGTCGCCAGCGAGCGGTAGCAGGCATACCGAGTTGGCTGGGAAAAATAGCCGCACAAATGCCCACGTTACCGTTTACCAGCGATCAAGTCACAATGGCAGTGGAAGACAACGTTGCCCGCATCGACCAACTGAAATCCGATATGCCGGAATTCTTCACGCGCGACATTTTTTAACCACTTCATCGGTCGTCCGACGGCTGGTTAATCGTTGGGGAAAAACCAATGGATGAATGGCGTGATGGCCTCTGCCTGCGCCAGCGTATCGCCCTGCGTATTGGGCACATTGTCATACTGGCTAGCCGACATCCATTGCACGTGTCCATCCCAAAAACCAAGATTTCCCCCGCCATTATGCCGCTCTGAAAGCGCATCGCCGGTATTATAACCAACAGGATCCATCACCTCATCGTTAAAGTTGGAATGCTGAGCGGATTCCTCGATAAAAATCAGGAATTGCGGGCTGTTGATCGCACCACTGGTTAATGGATAACTCCACGGAGTTTGCGGCACACCGCTTTTATTCGTCCCAAAAATGGTCTGAAGCACAGCGGCCTGTGAATTGGTAATGGAATTGACTGAATAGCTCCAGAACCCCCCTGAGGGCTCCGGGCCAATGTGAACAGTCGTCCAGTTATTTTGGAGCGTGACCGCATTCGGACTGTCGCGAAAGCCGGTATCGGCCGGGCACATAAATGCCGCGGCATATTTGTCGACGGCCGGGTTCAAACTTGGAAACTGGCTCGAATCCGACGCCAACTTCGACTGTCCTTGAAAGGCGGACTGCGTCATCGCCTTATCGTTGAGATTGGCTAGGTAGGGAAATAGCGCCCCGAACCGAAGATTGTAGCTCTGCGTGTTGCTCCAAGTTTGATACAGCTCGTAAACCTGCGGATCGCTGGCCGTCGAACCGGTATAGGGGGGATATTTGGCTACATGCGGAAACAATATCCCATCCAAGGGGAACATACCGCTGTTTGTATTCACATAACTCTGCAGGCCGATCAGCAATTGCCGAATGTTACTTTCGCAAACTGTAGCTTCCGCATCCTGCTTTGCTTTGGCCAAACTTGGCAACAGAATGGAAATCAGCAGGGCGATGATGGAAATAACCACCAGTAGCTCGATGAGTGTAAAGCCAAAGCTGCCGCGTACACGCCGTCGTAACATAGCTTTTTCCCCTCTTGGAAGATACTCTCCGGTGTCTCGGCTCCATGCCGCTGACGCACCCTCATACCCAGATGATATAACGCACGATCCGCCATTTTGATTACAAATTCTATAAATTTTTCCGCCAATCCGCCCCCACACTGGTTATGGGCGGAAAAATGGGTATCCATACCCCATTACCTTCCGCCGCAGTCAACCGCTGGCCGGATGTCGCCAACGCCCTTATATTTTCTAATCTATGCCAGTAGCGGAATTTTCATCAAAGCGAGCCCCCAAAGCCAACCGCCACTGGTGGACTTGGGAAGACGTCATTCTGATCATTTTTGTCGCCACCGTCCTTTATCTGCCGGGGCTGTTTCGTGTTCCACTTTTCGACCGCGACGAGCCGCGATTCGCCACGGCTGCCGTCGCCATGTTGCACTCCGGCAACTATGTTGTCCCCACCTTCAACGGCGTGCTTCGCCCCGAAAAGCCACCCGTTATCTATTGGTTGATGGATGTCGGATACGCCATATTCGGCATCCATGGTGGTTCCGCCCGGCTGCCAAGTGTGGTCGGATCCCTCTTGACGCTTCTGGTGGTTTATTTTATGGCAGGCAAGCGATTTGGTCGCGCCGTTGGGCTGCTAAGTTCGCTGCTCCTATCCATCTCAACACTTTTTTTTGTTGAATCGCGTCTGGCCACCGCCGATGCCGTCATGATTTTTTTTACCACCGTTTCCATGGCTAAATTATGGGACGCTTGGGACGCCCGGAAGCGGCCCGCGGACCAGCACCTAGTTGAAGCTAAACCGGCGGCTTTCCATTCTAGCGATTCTCTCGAGTTTCTAAGGGATGTGGACCCACTTGCAAGGCCTAAAGTGCGGTGGTGGGGGGCCGCCATATTCTGGATTGCCATGGGGCTGGGAATTTTAACCAAGGGCGTCACACCCATATTTGTCTTTACTACGGCCATTGCCCTTAGCGTTACGGTGGCGTGGCCCGCAGCAGCAAAGACCGACTATGCGATTGGAAATAAATTTGGTCGCGGGTGGGAGCGGCTGCTGACAGCGCTGCGTCATCAATCGTGGAAATGGTTTTCTGCACTGCGCCCTGCTTGGGGCTTTTTATTGCTGTGCGTAGTCGTTTTGCCGTGGTTTATTGCCGCATGGATGCAAACGCATGGTACGCTGATTGAGCGGATGATTGGTCAGAACGTCCTCAAACGCACGACGTCCGGCCTGCAAAGCCACGGAGAACCTCCCGGTTTTTATCTTGCCACCATCTGGGCAACATTTTGGCCATGGAGCGTGCTACTGGTGCCGGCCGGCTTTCACGCCGTTCGGCGGGCACGACGCATGGGGCCAATTGCGTTTGATCCATCCCCCTATCAGTTCCTGTTGTGTTGGGTCATTCCCGCCTGGCTGCTTTTTGAATGTTTCGTCACAAAAATGGTGGAATATGACCTGCCGCTCTTCATTCCTCTGGCCATCCTATGCGCCGACACCATGGTGCAAAGTTGGCATCGCCTTACCGATGTGCTTTCCCCGCCTTGGTTTGCCGCTGCCCGCTGGGTATGGTCGGGAATTTGGATCATCTTGGGCTTCGGCCTGCTGGCAAGTTGCTGGTATCTCTTTGTGCCGGATCATGCATCGGAGTTCAATGCATTTGTTCCCGCCGCCATCGCCATGGTCGCCACGGGTGTGGCTGGTGCGGTTGTATGGAATCGTCCACCCTGGCCTTTCATGACACTCCTGGGTTTTGGTTTAACCCTTATTTTGCTCAATACCATCGCCCTGCCACAAGTTAAAGCCCTGGAATTAAGCCGTCGAGCCGGCGCACAAATGGCATTGATGGCTTCTCGGGGCTATCAGCTCGGCGCAGTTGGGTATGTTGAGCCGTCTTTGGTGTTTTATTCTCGGGCCCATGTGCGATTATTTTCCAGCCCCGCACAGATGGCCAGGGTGGTCGGATTGCAAGTGCAACATCAAAAACAATCAGCCTCCCCCGGTAAGTGCAGATGGTGCGTGGCTCTCGATCAGCGATCTCTCAATTATCTCCGTGCACATCGATATATCTTCAAGCGCCTGGACTGGTTTACGGGCATAAAAGTGGCCAAGGGTAAGCCCACCACGGTGAGCTTAATTACCACCGTCTCGCGACCGGTGCCCGCTACCCAAACCTCCGGTGTCGGAGTAAAATAGTCCGATAACCAAATTGATTAAAATTTAGAAGAATTTCCTTGACTTTTATCGGCTACGGAGTACATTGCCATTAATTGGCAGACGAGAGCAGGTTCTGCTTATAAAAATGATGGGTTCTTTGGCGATCGGGTTGACCGCCGTTTGGGCGGTGGTGGAGCGTTGGTTGGCCCTCGTTGGGGCGCGGTTTAGACACCTGAACGCTTGTACCGTTGTGGGGCTTCCTGGTAGATCCAGCGGTTCGCTTTTGCGGTGCATAAACGCCTGCCGTCGTTGCGGCGGGGTAGGTTAAAGAGTTCTTTTTATAGGGGAGCGAGTATGCAAGGTGATTGTAGAACAAATTCCTTTGGCGGCTTAAAGTTGGGGAATGCAACACCGAAGGCGCTGCTGTTTGGTGCCTTGGCGGCCATGCCGCTGGCGGCTGCGAGCTTAGTGCATGCAACTGTGTCTTCAAGCTCAAGCAGTGGTTACGTCGTATACGTGGTGGGGAATAACACCGGCCAGAGCCAGAGCCAGTTCCAAATCGTCCTCAGCGGCAATCAAATTTCGTCCACCGGCCTGATTGGCCTCAGTTCTGGCGGGTATCTGAATCCTTTCTCATCGCCTTCAACCACGGCGGGTTACCACTCGGGGACGCCACCAGTGACCGATATCGCCTATACCTCCACAACTGGCCAATCCACAATTGCCAATGGTTCGTCTGCCGCCTTCGGTTATACGTTCCTATATCCCAGCAACCTCCCAAGTACTGTTTCGCCCTCCGTTTTTGGAATGAATTGGGGCGCGTTCAACGCTGGTGAGCCAAACATAGACGCGGCCACAATAGAGTTCAACCAACAGCTCGCTGCCAGTTCTGTGCAGGGTCTTGACCCCTACGAAATTATTACCGCAACTGTGGCCAACGCCACAAACCCAACGCAGACAACTACGGAATATTTCGAGGTAAGCTACACCACTGGATCTAATTACAAAACTGTCATATCGAACAATACAAGCGATACGGAAATAATTTCCAATGTTGGCTTCTATTTATCCGACACGCTTATCCCGCTTGATCAACTAAATGTGTTGCCGAATTCTGATTTCACCGCTGCGCCCAACCTTGACGGCACCTATTTGCCGAACACCTCCGCGCCGACTCCCGAATCAGCCTCGCTGGCGCTATTTGGTGTTGGGGCGATAGCACTCCTTTTACTGCCCAGTAAGCGGTCAACTTAAATACCAGCCGCCCTCTGTGCTGTGGAACGGTGTCGTATACTACTCCCGTGTAAGTACCTCCGGTTCTTTCCGGAGGTACTTTGGTAACTTGTGTCGATTGGGACCTAGCCGTGATCCGTAAAGCATTTGTTATGCGTCTCAATTCAGATCAGGTGTCGCAATACAAATATCGACACGACAACATTTGGCCGGAACTTGCAGCATTACTGCGTTCACATGGTGTGCATAATTATTCCATCTTTTTGCATCCGCAAACCTGTCAGTTATTCGCGTATGCTGAAATTGAAAATGAGCAGCGCTGGCAGGCCATCGCCCATTCGCCCATCTGCCAGAAATGGTGGCAGTTTATGGCCGACATCATGGCAACCAATCCCGATGCCAGTCCGCAAACCATCGAACTTGCAGAGATGTTTCACCTCGATTAACCAATCTTCAAGTGGCTGAAACACCTCCGCGCTGACCGCGTGTCGCATCCCGGCGCCCGCACACGGGGTTGAATTGCGTGAACCAATTGCAAACGCCTCGCATGTCCGCCATGCCTGTAAAAACGCGGTGCGAAAACTGCCTTTCACATCCGACGATCCGCGTTCACACACTGCAACTTCTTTGGCCGCGTGACCTCGTGCCCGCGCGTTCAGCGCGTGAGTGTTGCCCCGCGAAATCCTAATTCCGCTGCAATGTTGCGCTCGCGAGCAGAATCTCCCGCGTCACTTGCGGACGCACGCTATGCGTGGGCTTGTTCCCGTCCTAAACCTGTACCTCACCGCGCTCTCGCATTCGCACGCGGTACTTCCAGCGCGGGCTTTCGCTCAAAACTCCACTTTTTTATGCGCGCAGCGATTCGCCTGGAGCAATGAATAGTACCATATATTAAAATGCCGTCAATTGCTTTGCGACCTCATTTGGCATGGGCAATCGCCCGACCGATTCGACTCGGACCTGCGAGGCTCGACCATACTAACGCCGACGACAGGGAGATACGATGGATGGAAAATTAAATAACGCTGGCGCGGTGGATATCGGTCACGCGCGATACCCCGTGGTGCTGCATCAACTCCAGCAATCCATCACCACCTTGGGCGCGTGCAAATCTCATTTCCGCTTCCGTCACACCAATCATCAGAAGTACTTCCACCCGGCCAGTGGGCAGTTCAAATTGATGAATATCAGACGGTGCGGGTAATACAAACAGGTGCTTGATGTCGGAAGAGGCTTCAGGACAAAGCCTGACGGGCAGATGTATGCGATCAAAAATTTCTATCAGATCAAAAGAGGTTATCCCGGCGGCGGCCATCATCTGATTAGCCATCACCCATTGGATCACTCGCGCCGCCCACGGAGATTCAACCGCTGTGAACATCACAAGCTCAAAACCGATACCACTTGGTTCGGCTGGATTGGGATTTTCACATTGATCGGGCGAGGGGTTGGAGAGGCCAGAACTCACATACGCCCAGCAATTGCGAATAGAATCAGCCGGTGAGCGCAGCACACCATAATGAAGCCAGAGCGGCGGCGGCTGGAACTTTTGGCCATCAGTTCGGTCGTCGGAGAAGAATTCAGGTGGTATCAGGGAGATATCCGACAGCACTGAACCGAACATCCGCGGATAGACCGTCTCTTCACGGAACCGCCATACGTCAGAAAATAATTTTTCAATTTTTTGTTGTTCCAAATCGGGCCAATCCCATTTGTAACGGTGCGGTGGCGCAGCAGCGAGACGCGCCGCTCGGTGCTGGCCGATCGATGGCCGCGACCCACCTACGCATCGCCGGGCCATGCATGCTACCCATTAACAAATTGCCCGAGAGACAGACTTCATCCCACGGCGGCGTGAGTCTATTGCACGCCCCGGATGTCAGAAGGCCTCAGACGCCAGCGGTTTCCCGCAGCCGCTTAATTTCTTTGTTTTGGGCTTTGCGCAGTTGACGGCGTGCCTTTTCGCTCGGCTTTTCATAATAGCTGGTGCGCTTCATGTCTTTGATCAGACCCTCTTTTTCGCAAAGCTTTTTGAAGCGACGCAGGAGTTGATCCAGGGGTTCATTGGCTTTCACTTTTACTCTGAGCATTCATACCTCATTTACGGGCCGCACTTAGGGGGCGGCAACTCACCACAACATATCCATGCCTGTCCAGCCGCAGGCGAGAAAGTCTATCCGAAATCAGCAAAACAAGCCACCCGCCCGCGAAGTAATTCTGCGGTTTACGAGAGGCCTGAGGCCGAAATGCCGCGATGACCAGCCCATTTGGCCGCCACCGCAACTCCATGTATTATAGTGAGGCCGTATAGCGACTGCAAACCGTTCCGCCGAAGAGGGAATGGGGAAGCGTTGCATTGACGGTAGAACTCGGCGGCATGGATGGCGCACCCTGATTTGATTAGATGCTAAATATGTACGTAAAAACGAATATTTGGCATTAAATTGGTTCTCTGTCCACAGGGAGACGTCGCATTTTATGAGGACTTGGAGATAAAGCGTCCACGATAAACCCCGACTGGCGTGGACAGGAAGAATTCGTAATATGTACGCAATAGTTTGGGGTATACAGGCGTTTTACGGATAGATTGAATGGCTTTGGATACGCAGGCATTAAGCGCCCTGGTTCAACGGTGCCGCGCCGGTGACAAAGCGGCTTGGGACCAGTTGGTTGGTCTGTATTGGCAGCGCCTTTTTGCCTACGCGTACAAGGCCACACAGGACAGCGACTTGGCCTCTGATTTGGTGCAGGAAACACTGCTGCGGGTGGTGCAAAAACTGCAGCGGTATTCAGATGAAGGCAAGTTTGAGGCATGGCTGTTCAGAATTGTGGTAAATCTGGTGCGCGATAAGGCACGGGCTAACGCCAGGCGACCACTGCGGTCTATCGTAATGGATTCCGAATCTGGCTTGGAGCTGACAGATCGGATGCCCGGACGCGAAAATGTGGACACAGCCGAGCATCGCGAGGAAAAGGAAAGGTTGTACGACGCTTTACAGAAATTGCCGGAGTTGGATCGACAGGTATTGCTGCTGAGGCACTATGGGTGTTTGTCTTTTAAGGAGATCGCAACCATTACCGGCTGCCCACTTGGTACTATTTTGGCCCGCGCACATCGCGCTTTGGGGAAAATGCGGGTAATGATGGAGGTGGATCATGAAACGTCTTAGCCTGTCGCAAGCTTGCATGCTGCATGCATCGGGAGAGCTGGGTCCGGAGTCTTCCCGACGGCTGATGAAGCATGTGGATGCCTCTCCCGCAGCGATGACGGAATATGACCAAGCGGTGGCCAATATAGCAACTCTGAATTCGCTTCCCGCTTTGGAGGACGAATTTCTGCCTCTTAGGCTGGAGCAAATTCGCAGTACGATTCTCAACGGTGTAATCACAAAGCAGCGACAAGAGCGACGCAGGGAACTCAAAAAGAAGTTACGCCCCATCTTTTACCGAGGTATGTCACTGGTATCGGGTGTGGCGGCGGCCTTGGTGGTGATGGCAGGTGTGCATTTAGTACAGATGCGGGCCGCTGCCCGGGCGCAGCGGCTGCACGATGCTGCTGCCAGCTTCCGTGAATTTGCACAGACCGACTTGCCTGCCAGTCACATGCTGATGCTTCAGCAAATGGACGCAGGGGGCAGAAATTCCAACGGCTCCATGGGGTTTGATGCCGAATCACCCGTTGGTGCCACAAACAGTCTGGAGCAGTTTCTCAATGCCGTCGACCAAGTTAAACTTGGAGCTACATCAGCCGTCGGCCCAGCGCAGTAACCCTTGGAAGTTTACGTGAATAAACGCGGGGACTGCCGGTGTGTCGGCTGATGGCGCAGCCTGCATGGCGGCATCTGCAGGGGCTCGGCCCCAGCGATGGTAACAAAATGGGCCCAATTGGAGTGGGTCGGGTAGGATTTACTCAGCCGTGCTGTCTGCAAGGAAGGATGCAGCGCGTAGAACCACTCTGTGGAGCCAGAATTCATGATGTCTCGCTTTCGGTGGCCGCTGCTGGCGGCAGGTATTCTGTTGGTAGGTTCATTTGCAGGTGCCTCACCCAAACCTCTACCCGCTAAACCTATGCCACCACAGATAACGGTGTCGCAGGTTAATCAGATTATGAATTTTCTTAAGCAGACTCAGCCGAGCCTGTACCAAAAGGCAGTCATACTGAGAAAATCCGACCCAACCAAGTTTAATTCGCTCATTCGAGCGGCAGCCCCGAACTTTCGGCGGCTTGAGTTTATGCGAAAGTACGATCCCAAGCTGTTCCACTACACATTGACGGATCTGCAACTCACCCATCGGTCTTACTCGCTGGCGTGGCAACTCAAAAAGCCGTTGAATCCATCCAAAGCCAGGCAACTGCGAACTAAATTGCGTCAGGTGGTAACCGAGCAATTCAATTTGCGGCAAAAAATTCGGCAACATATCATCAATCGGCTGCTAAAACGCGTCGCAGCGTTAAAAAGCCAGTTAACACAGCGCAGTAAAAATAAGCACACCATCATCACCGACCGAATTGAACAACTGACGGGTAAGCGTTTACACGTCAACTGGTGAAAGGCCTGCACCAGCAAGGCACAGCGGGTATCATGAGAAAGTTGGATTTATGCCGCGCACTGCATGCAGGAGGTGAATAGGCAATGATGGTGATAGGATTGCAGGGGACTTACCGTGACACAAATTAAGCGTACCATCCATGCAGTGGCCTCTATTATTTTTATGGTAGGCGGTGGGTTTTGCGCCCGGGCGGCTGATCGTGTCGGGGCTGGCGTACCGCCTTTCCTTGTGCGGCCGGGTTTGCGCGTGACGCTTGCAGCCAAGGGATTGCAGAACGCCCGATTTTTGCAGTTTGATGAGGGTGGACGCCTATTGGTAAGCCAGCCGGGCCGTGGCAATATTATTATGCTCTCTCACCCCAACAGGGCGGGTGTTTTCACCCAGCATACCGTGTTTGTGTCGCACCAGCCGGCCGTGCAGGCGATGATCTACCGCCATGGCTGGCTCTGGTTTGCACGGGCTGGAGAAATCTGCAAAACCCGCGACAATGGCGCCCAGACTCAGGCCGGAAAAATTGTAACGGTCATAACCGGTCTGCCGCAGGGAGGCTGGCACTGGTGGCGCAGTTTGCTGCTGACGAGAAATCATCTCTATACCAGCATAGGCGACCTTCGGAATATCAATGCCGATCCTCCAGCGCTGGGCCGCGAGGAAATCTGGCGCTACAACCTGGATGGCACAGGCAAGACTCTATTCTGCACGGGCATTCGGAATACTGAAACATTACTTGAGCGCCCCGGCACCCACCAGATATGGGGATGCGATGAGGGAAGCGATCAATTCGGCCATCCTCTTGGTGAGATGACTGGACATCAGGAAATTACCGATCTGAATCCGCCGGAAGAGGTTAACCATTACGTCAAGGGCGGTTTTTACGGCCATCCGTATCTTGTGGGCAACAATATCCCGCGCTATGAATGGTTGAAAAAGCTGGGGGATAAGGCAATTGTGAAAATCGCTCAGCATGCCATTCCACCAGCCTGGTGCCTGCCGGCGCACTGGTCAGCCGTATCCGCCTGCTTTTTAACCACCAATTATTTTCCCGGATTGAAAGGCGACCTGGTTGTCTGCTGCCATGGCTCATGGGACAGCCAACCACTGGTGGGCTACCGGCTGGAGGTGGTAACCTTTGACCACTGGACAAAAAATCCATCGGGACAATTTCCGCTGCTAAAAACCTTGCGAAACGGGACAGACATCATGGCGCGTCCGGTCAATTGCATTGAAGCATCGGATGGATCGCTCTATTTCAGCTCGGATGCCAACAATTGCATTTACCATGTCACTTACGTGGGCCCAAAGAACGTCTCCATGGCCTCGACCCGCTATTGACCCTGCGAGCGAAGTGACGAACTTTTGCTTCCAACCTTGGCGGCAGAGAGAAAACAAGGTTGCGGTTATGGCACGGTGCAAGGGTGTATAGGTTTCGTCTGCCCAGAAAGCACGATCTGGATACTCTAAAAATACTCACTCGCTGGGTTCATGGCCAGCCGGCGACATGGCAAATTCTACTGTATCCAAATTGACGTGGCCGGTATTTTCGGCATCGTACCGCAGCATGACGGTATTGGCACCAGCCACCAGAGGAAGGTTCATGGTCACCACTTCCCGTTGGTTCCAATTGGCCAGACCGGGAATGACAAGCGTGCCGTAGCGAATGCCATTGATGTACACGTTTAATGTCTGTCGCTGAACCGGACTGCCATTGGCAAAATGGAATTGCGCTGCGTATGTGCCAGCGTGTCGTCGGCAAAGATAGTATGTCGCAGCGGTCTGAGGATTGTTAAAGCCCGCGATAAACCCTGCACCCGTGTATCCGCCATGGTGATGCGTGATCGTATTTCGCAGATCACCAAATCGGCCGAATTCATGGGCGTCGTAATACATACCGTTGGTGGATTTCAAAGGTGTGTCAGGTGCCACCGGCCCGGAAAGCGATGCTTCAGTCACCAACAGACGCTGCATCTCTTTCGGCGTGTGGCTATGACCGATGGCGTGAACCTGGATCGCCCGCATTACACCCGCCGGTATTTTAATTACGGTCACCGGGCCATATACATCTTCGTCCGTATACCACCCTGTATCATGATTGGCCAGCGCCACGTCATCTTGGACTCGGGACAATTCGGCAATGCCAGCCGCATGTATGGCCGTCGCAGCACGGCCATGGAGCCGAAGAATGAAATGTTTGACCGACGATTGATAATTGCCCTGCTTTTTGGAAATTCCAATCAACGTAACGCCGGAAGCCATTGTTCCCCGGAGTGTGATCACCTGGCGGTGAATGAAGTTTTTCTCGTAATCAAAGGTGGTGCCGTCATCGTCGTAAAAAATGCCACTGGTTTCCTGGGCAGACGGGAAAAGATCCACATAGATGTGGGCCGGATTGGCCACATGAATCGCCGTGGCCGGCGGAGCTGTGGGAATGACCGCACCCTCCTTGATAAACAGAGGCCAGTCCATCCACGAATTAGTATTTAATAGATAATCAATCCATCGGCCGCCCGGATGGCTTTGCCCGCGGAAATAATCAATCCATCGGCAGCCAGGCGGCAGATAAATGCGCCTGACAAGCCGCTGGTCCTTGCCTGTGCCCATTTCATGCAGTACCGGCGCAGCCATTATCCATGGCCCGAACATCCATTGATAGCTCATGCCACGTACGTTTTTGTCATTTGGATAGTCATAGAACATCGGCCGCACAATGCCCACACCACCCTCGGCGCTGCATTGATATTCGCATGCGTAGACGTAGGGAAACCACTCATAGCGACGACGAATGGCAAATTTGACAGTCTCACATGCCTGATCACCAAAGACCCATGGCTGTCGTCTCTCGCCCAAGGTACAGTGAGTGCGTAGCGTTGGACAAACGGCTGTGAACTGGAACCAGCGTGTGTAACACTCGGGTGTCGGGTGGCCGATGAAGCCACCGGTATCCTGTGCCCATCGTACTTGCCCCAGATTGAGCGTATTAACCATCGCGATAGTCTGCTGACGCATGACGGCGAAGCCAGTGTTGATATCACCGGACCATGTTGCATATGCGTATCGCTGCGAGCCAATATAGTAATTGCGATTGATCGACCAAATGCGTTGATTGGGCAAGTCGCGCCGCTGGCCTTCGTAAAGAGATTGCTGCATGTGCAGAAATTCAAAGTTGCCAAGTATCCCACTGTCGGCCTCATCGTTCCAGAAGCCGGCAATGCCCTGCTGCATGCACCGATGATTCCACGTGGCGTGCCAGTACCATTGTCGGCATATCGGCTCATAAAAATTCAAATCCAGCGACGGCAGGTGCGAAAAATAATCGGCAAAAGGCGTTTCGCCCGGCGCAAATATCTTGAGCTTTTTGGCTGCAGCCCCCTGAGTCGTCATGGGTTCAAGTTTATTGCGGACGGTGCTAATAATTATCCGCGGCTTCATTATGCCGGCAATTTTCACGCTCAATTCACGTGTCCAGTTGACCAGGGCATCGGGGTTTTCCGGCGGATACAGCGCCTGCGAGTATTTGACCGGATTCCACCGAAACTCACCATAATGGCTGGCGCCCCAGTCCTTCCAATCAAAATCCAGAGTAAAATTATCAATGGGGATGTCCATCGCCCGGTACGTTTTGAGGTAATGCCGAAGAATTTCCTGATTGGTGCCCCATTGTGAATTGATAAATCCGTAGGCCCATTTGGGAAACATCGGGATGCGGCCGGAAATAGCTGATACACCACGCATAATTTCTGCCGGCGAGCCGACAAGGATATACACTGTGAGACTGTTGTTACGAAAATACCGGCGACCATAATTCTGCATAGGTGCGTTGCCGTACTGAAACGCAATTTCATCCGGCAACATCTGAAAAAAGCCGCCATCGCAATCCACAAGAATGCCGAAACCAGCGGTTGTCCAAGCCAGCGGCCCCCCTCCACCGCCCTCGACCGACGCTTCTACCTGATACCTATCGTGTGCCACACCCCGGCCATCGCGAAGCACCATGTACTGATCTTGCGCCCAAAATGGCGATGCCGTGATTCCGTAGAATGGACAACCACGCGCATGCGCAAAAGAAAAGCCATTGGCAGCCTGATTTTTGGGATCGACCAAGAGGCCGTTGCCTGAAGTTTGATCGAGTAACTTATGACCCGCTTTATCGAATATCCTTATCCGAAATGGCCGTCTCTGAACTTCCACACGACAAGAGGCCGTTCGCAGAATTAATTTTTCCCCATCCGATGATGAATTGGATGATAAATCACCCGCAAGCTCGGTATGCGGATCGACCAGAGGTGTATGGGGATCGCTGGTGCCATGAGCGTCGAGATCAACTTGAATAATTCCGGGGAATGGACTCTGAATCGTAAGCCTGTCAGAACCCAGCCACCCTTTTATCCGACCTCCAGAGGCGGACGCACGAGTCAGACGCCTTGCGGGAAATCTGCCGACCGCGCCGCGTGCCTGGATGGGTAATTGCCCCAACGCCGCGGCAGCCATGGCCGACTGAACGAAAACTCGACGATTCTGCATGCCATATCCTGTTACAAGCGTGATGTTGAGAACCAACTATTATTAATCAGCCGACCGCTGCAATGTCTGCAGCGGTCGGCGGTGCAGCTATGGATAAATTAGAGTGTACGACCATGACGCTTGCGCGCCGCCAAGGCTAGGCCGCCCATGGCAACCGCCATGAGTGCCAGAGAAGCCGGCTCCGGCGTAGCAGCGGCTGCCAAACCTGCCACCTGACTGGCACTGAGCGCCGAATTCCAAATCGACAAATCATAGTAGCTGGCCATGGTGGTCGGGTCGCCGAATGGATCCAATCCGCCGATGCCATCCAGTGGCGTCAATGGCGCGGACGATGTTCCTGTATTGTCCGCCACATTGGCCAGCGAGAAACTCGTCTGGCCGGCTTCCACCAGCGGCTGGCCGCTCATCTGCAACACACCGTTGATGTACAACGACGCCGTATTGGTTGAAGCGTCATAAGTCAACACTTCCTGGATTTTCTGCCCTTCGGGCGTTGGCTGGTCGTTGTTAGCGGCGAGCATGGTACCGACCCCATTGCTTTGCACATCCATGGACGAAAGGCCACTGCCATCTTGGCGAGCTGGCTGGAAAATAATGAAATCTTGGCTGCCACCGGTTCCCTTATCGCCAAAGGCCATCAGAGAACCCCAAATATTGGCCGGGTCGCTGGTGGACCGAGTAAAGGTCAACGCAATGCTGAAACTGCCTTTGTAGTTGGCAAAAGTGGATGCCGGAATTGACATACCATTTCCGCCGTTATTGCTGGTCGTCACCAGCGCCCCGTTTTGGACGACTGCATTGCTGCCGACAATCGTGCCAGCGGTTGCCGCCGTACCGGCCGTACCGATATCTGATACGCTGGTCCCATTGATGGTGGAATTCGCAAAGTTCCATTCATCTGTAGGAGCTGGGGCGCTGCTGGGCGTGGGTGCTGGAGCCACCGGCGTCACCGTGGACGCAACCGCGTTGGTCGTGTAGTAACTGGCAGCCTGGCCAGTTGTTCCCGTGACTGACAAGTTAAAGCCCGCCTTGCCGCCCTGCTGATAATTCATTACCTCTATGGGGTAGTAGCCCGCGGCAGAAAACGTTACCGTAGCCGATCCGTCGCTCGCAGGTATCCCATTCGTGTTGTAGCTGGCAGCAACAATCTGCGTTCCTGTGCCAGCGTTGCCGGTCGGTGTGATGCCGGTCCCACCAATGTAGACCGCGCCGGCATCATCCGCCGACTTCATGTTGAATGTGTAGGCCCCCGCCGATGCCACCTTGATGTAGCCCATCTGATCAATGATTGAGCTATACCATGGATTGCCATCCGTCATCGCAGCGCCCGCTGCGTCACCGCCAAGAAATTTCTGCGTTGGCCAATAGCCGCCGTTATACTGGAAACCGTCATTGGTGTTAAGAAATGTTTCCGATGGGTTTGGCAGGGTGTAGGTTACTCCACTGGCGGCACTATAGAACGAACTGGAATTTATGTACGATTCCATATTCGAAACATCCGTAAGCGACGGAGCGGTTGTTAAGCTGACCGGCGAGGGTATGCCGTAGCTGGCGTATCCGCTAGACGTTTTTCCACCGCCAAGGGATGGTGGTGGTGGCACATGCCAGACGCTGGCATAGAGGCCTTGAGTCAGGCCGCTTGCCCCCAAGCTCAGG
>Ga0080006_1136255_pt1 | contig 164617 bp, 143 predicted proteins | sample RS3BMetagenome_FD_69209 | JGI IMG/M metagenome (GOLD analysis project Ga0080006, IMG submission 69209) | Ferric oxide microbial mat and aquatic microbial communities from Rainbow Spring, Yellowstone National Park, USA - RS3B (SPADES... ...
ACCGGTGAGCGCGATCGAACGTCCGATGAAGCGACTCGCCGGACGTTCCGACTCGATCGAAGGCCCGCCCGAAGAGGAAGGACGCACATTCGACGAGCTCGAAGGGACTCTCGAAGAACCAGGCGGACGTCCGAGCGCGATCGACGGACCCCCTCGCGACCAAAACGGGCCTCTCTCGGCCAAAGAGGCCCGATGAATGACTCCATCGACCCGTTTTCATTTCCAGAGGCCCGCCATGGGACCAGAAAGGAGGGATCGAGGACCGGAAAGGTCCTCTGTTCGAGCAAGAAGGCCGTTCGTCCAACCAGGAACACCCATCACCACGCGTACGCCTCCGGCGCCTGCCCTCCCGGGCCGGGCCAGATCGCGTCGAGCTTCTTCATCGCCTCGTCGCCCAGCTTCAGCGTCTCGGCGTGCAGCGCGTCCTCCAGCTGCTCGAGCGTGCGCGGGCCCACGATCGGGGACGTGACGCCCGGCCGGTGCAAGAGCCACGCGACGCCGACGTTCGCCGGCTTCTCGCCGAGGTCGGCGCAGAGCTTCTCGTACGCCTCGAGCTGCGGCCGATGCTTCTCGATCGCCTTCTGGATCCGCTCGCTCGCGCGCCGTCCCTTGCTCGCCTTCTCGAGCGCGCCGCCGAGCAGCCCGCCGGCCAGCGGCGACCACGGGAGGATGCCGACGCCGTAGGCGCGGCACGCGGGCACGACCTCGAGCTCGATGGTGCGCGCGCTCAGGTTGTACAGGCTCTGCTCGGACACGAGCCCGAGGAAGTGCCGCCGGCTGGCCGCCTCGTTGGCCTGCACGATGTTCCAGGCGGCGAAGTTGCTGCTGCCGACGTAGAGGACCTTCCCCTGCTGCACGAGGATCTCCATCGCCTGCCAGATCTCGTCCCAGGGCGTGTCCCGGTCGACGTGGTGCATCTGGTAGAGGTCGACGTGGTCGGTCTGCAGGCGCCGCAGGCTGTCCTCGCACGCGCGGCGCAGGTGGTAGGCCGACAGCCGGCCGACGTTCGGCCCCTCGTACATCGGCGCGTACGCCTTGGTCGCGATGACGACCTTGTCGCGCCGGCCGCCGCCCCTGGCGAACCAGCGGCCGACGATCGTCTCGGTCTTGCCCTTGTTCTCGCCCCACCCGTAGACGTTCGCCGTGTCGAAGAAGTTGATCCCCGCCTCGAGGGCGCGGTCCATGATGCGGTGCGCGTCGGCCTCCTCGGTCTCGGGGCCGAAGTTCATCGTTCCCAGGCAGATGCGGCTCACCTTGAGGCCGGTGCGGCCCAGTCGCGTGACGTCCATGGCGGGCCACCATAGCCGAGGATCGCGGCGCGGGATGCGCGCGTTCGCCAGCTCGTCACGGCGCGCGCTATCTTGCGCGCGTGGCGCGACGAGACGACGCCCTGCCGCCCGCCTCGCGCATCGGCGAGCGGTACGTGATCGAGCGCGTGCTCGGCGGCGGCGCCATGGGGATCGTCTACGAGGCGCGCGACGGGGACGGCGCCCGGTTCGCGGTCAAGACGTTGCTCGCCCCCGCGGCCAGGGGCGACGTAGAGGAGCGACGCGCGCGCTTCCTTCGCGAGGCCGCGGTGTGCGCCACCATCCGGCACCCGAACGTCGTGCCCGTGGTCGATCACGGCATCGACCCCGCGGGCGACGTCCCGTACCTCGTGATGCCGCTGCTGGGCGGCGAGGATCTCGCGTCGCTGCTCGATCGCCTCGGCTGCCTCGATCCCGACGTCGCCGTCGCGCTCGTCGTGCAGGCGTGCGAGGGGCTCGCCGCCGTCCACGATCGAGGGATCGTGCACCGCGACGTCAAGCCGTCCAACCTGTTCCTGGAGACCGATCCGGCCTCGGGGCGCGTCGTCGTGAAGGTCACCGACTTCGGCCTGGCCAAGGCGTACGACGCCACGCCCGCCGCCGGCGTGGGCGGCGGCCTGACGGCGACGGGCCGGTTCATGGGCACGCCGCAGTACGTCTCGCCCGAGCAGGCGGTGAGCGCCAAGCACGTCGACGTCCGCAGCGACGTGTTCAGCCTCGCGATGTCTCTCTACCACGCGCTCTGCGGGGCGCCGGCCTTCGCCTACGTGCGCTCGTTCATGGGCCTCGTGCTCGAGATCACCTCGCGCGAGTCGCCGCACCTGCAGGACGTCGCCCCGTGGGTGCGTCCCGAGGTGGCGCGCATCGTCCACGCGGCGCTCCTGCGCGATCCGGAGGCGCGCTGCCCGACGGTGCGCGAGCTGGCGCTGGCGCTCGACACCGCCGTGGGCATCGACGCGAGCCGGAGGCCGGTGACCGCCGGTGCGTTGCGCCCGCCGTCCGACGCGGCCCGCTCGACCGCCAGGGCGAGGGCGGAGCCGGTCGCGTCCTGGGACGAGCTGCTGCGCACGTGACCCACACGTCGTGCACACTCCGGGCGACGCGCCCCGGCCTCACGGGTTAATCTGGGTGCGACGATGGCCGTTTCATCGACCAAGGTTGCCGTGTACGTCACCACCCTCGCGCTCTTCGCCGCTTCCCTGCTCGGATCCTCGGTGTCGGTCGCCGCGCCTCCGCCGGCCCCGCCGCGCGTCGTCCACCCCACGATCGTGCGCGGGTCGGGGCGCGTCAGGCCGAGCGGCGCGCACCAGTACGCACCCGGCGGTCCGGGCACCGCCATGACGACGGGCACCACCGTCGAGTCGGCGCCCGACGAGGCGCTCGAGATCCTGCTGCCCGACGGCGTCCGCATCACGATGGAGCCCGGGTCGCTCGCGACGTGGATGACGCCGGGCAAGCTGCCGAGCGAGACGAACGGCTGGGCCCACGGCTACGCGCTGGCGCTGCGCGACGGCGAGCTCGAGGTCCGCATGCCGCAGGCGCCCAAGGGCTCGCACGCGTTCCTGGTGTCGACGAGGGAGGGGACGCTCACGGACTGGCGCGGCAAGCTGCACGTGCTCGTGCACCACGACACGACCGCGGCGGCCATCTACGAGGGCGCGCTGGTGGTCGGCTCCAACGGCCAGGGCTTCCCGGTGTACGACGGCGCCGCGGTCCTCATGAGGAAGGGGATCAACCCCGACAAGTCGCGCACGATCCCGCCCGCTCCCGCGTGGCGATCGGACGTCGGCACGCCGTCGTTCGCGGTCGTCTCGGGTACGTCCTCGGCGACGCTCGGGTTCGCGTGGGACGCCGTGCCCGGTGCGGCGAGCTACCGCGTCGCCGTCGCCGACGATCCGCAGATGCAGCACGTCTTCGTGCGCGCGTCGGTGTCCGACACGAGCTACGTCCTGTCGGAGCGCGCGGCCGGCGGGACGTACTTCGCAGAGGTGCGCGCGGTCACGGCCGACGGCATCGTCGGCGAGTGGTCGGCGCCGCGCCCGCTCCGGGTGCTGCACTACTCGCTACCGGACGGCGGCGTCGTGGGGCGCGACGGCGCGCTGGTCATCCCGCCGCGGTCGAGCGTGCTGCTGTCGGACACCGACGGGGTCGAGGTCGCCTACGAGGACCTGCGCGGCCGGCTCGGGCGCGTTCCCGGCGTGCCGCTCTACTGGTCGAAGCTGACCGGTGCGCTGCACCTTCCGGCGGACGTCACGACGCGCATCGTGCACCTGCGCGACGTCGCGCTCGGCGGCAGCACGACGCTCGTGCTGGCGCGCCGCCAGCTGCGCGCCGACGTCGATCTGTCGCCGCCCGATCCGGGGCCCGGCGTACCGCTGACGGCTCGGGTCGTCGTGTGGGATCCGTCCGGACGCATCGATCCCGCCGGCGAGACCGTGTCCCTGCAGGCGCTGCGCGACATCGATCCCATCCCGGTGGCGTGGCAGCGGAGCGGCAACACGTGGACCGCCCGCATCGACGTCGGACGCGTACCCGGCCCGACCGTCGTCCGCATCGTCGTCACCGACTCGCGCGGAGTGGAAATCGGCCGCGGTTTCCTCGAGATCGGCGCCGCGACTGCAAGCGCGATGTGAGCGCGGCGGGGGGCACGGAGCGGACGCGCTCGTCGGGCGCGTCTCATCTCCGCCCCCGTCCGCGGCCGGCGATTCCGCCCGGGGGCCGACGCGTAGCCTGGGGGCAGCATGCCTGCGTGCCCGCGTTGCTCGGCGTCGTGCGATCCCACGCATGGCTTCTGCTACGCGTGCGGCGCGGAGCTGACCGGGCCTGCGCCCACCGCAGAGGACACGCTCCTCGGACGCACGCTCCCCGGCGGCTACCGCGTGACGCACCTCATCGGCGTCGGCGGCATGGGGCGCGTGTACTGCGCCGAGCAGGTCGCGCTGGGGCGCACCGTGGCCGTCAAGGTGGTGCACCCTCACCTCGCCGACGACGACCAGGCAGCCGGGCGCTTTCTGACCGAGGCGCGCGCCGCGAGCCGCCTCGGCCATCCCAATTCGGTCGCCATCCTCGACTTCGGGCGAACGCACGACGGGCAGGCGTACCTCGTCATGGAGTACCTGCGGGGCCGCGATCTCGCGCGGGTCAACCAGGCCGAGGGCCCCCTGCCCCCGGCGCGAATCGTCGACGTGCTCCGGCAGGCGCTCTCCGCCCTCGAGGAGGCGCACGCGCTGGGGATCGTGCACCGCGACATCAAGCCGGACAACATCGTCCTCGAGCCGTTGCGGTCCGGGCACGACTTCGTGAAGGTGGTCGACTTCGGGCTCGCGAAGCTCCTCGAGGGCGGCCCGGCTTCCGCCGGCGGCGCGCTGACGCGGCCCGGCCTGGTGTGCGGCACGCCCGAGTACATGAGCCCCGAGCAGGGTCGGGGCGATCCGCTCGACGGACGCGCGGACCTGTACTCGCTCGGGGTCGTGCTGTTCGAGCTGCTCACCGGCCGCGTGCCGTTCTGCGGCGACGGCCCGACCAAGACGCTGCTGATGCACCTGTACGACGCCGTCCCCGATCCGCGCGCCGTCGCCCCCGAGCGCGCCATCCCGCCGGCGCTCGCCGCCGTCGCCATGCGCGCGCTGGCCAAGGCGCGGGAGGATCGGTTCCAGGATGCGCCCGCGTTTTCGGACGCGCTCGAGCGGACGCTGGCCGACGCCGGCGGAGGCATCCGGCGCGAGCCGATCCTCGACGCGAGGAAGCGCTGTCGCGCATGCGGCAGCACGAGCCCTCTCGGCCAGAGGTTCTGCGGCGACTGCGGCGCGCAGATCGCCACGTCGTCCGCGCCGGCGCCAAGCCGCTCGCCGCCGCCGGCCCGCAGCGGGACTCTGCCGCTGCTCGCGCGCGATGCGGCGCTCGAGTGGCTCGAAGCGCGCCGCCGCGAGGCGAGCGTCATCGCCACCACGGCGCACATCGTCGGCGAGCCGGGCGTGGGCAAGACGCGCCTGCTCGGCGAGCTGCTCGAGCGCTGCGCGGCGAGCGGCGACCGCGTCGTCGCGGTCGGCCCGGATCCCACCTCGGCCGAGATTGGCGACGCCGCCCTGCGGGAGGCGGTGCGCGCGCTGGCGGGACTTCCGACCCCGACGACGAGCGACGCCGATTGGGGCGACGCAGGCGAGCAGGCCCGGACGGGGCTGCGGGTGCTGTTCGGCGGCCCGGCCGGATCGCTGACGGCCGGCGAGCGGCGCCAGGCGCTCGCCGAGGCGCTGCGCTGGTCGCTCGATCACGCGTCGCGCCGGGCCGGGCCGGCGTTCGTGGTGCTGGCCGTCGACGACCTCGATTTCGTCGACGGCACGAGCCGGAGCGCGTTCGCGGACGTGCTCGCGCAGCCGCCGGCCGTCGGTGCGCTCCTGGTCGTGACGTACTCCGCGGGCGCGAGGCCCGCGGGAGAGCCGCTCGCCGAAGAGGTCTGGTCGCTCGAGCCGTTGCCGACCGACTGCTTCGCGTCGCTGCTTCCGGCGCGCCTCGCGGCCGACCACCGCGCGCTCGTTCCGCTGCACCTCGAGCAGCTCGTCGCCTGGGCCCGCGAGACGAGCGAGCCCGCACCCGAGCGACTCGTCGACGTGATCGCGCGCCGCGCCGAGCGCCTGCCGGCCGACGCGCGCCACGTGCTGCACGCGCTCGCCGTGTGGGGCGACGACGCCACGACCGCGTCGCTCGCCGCGACGGTGCCCGCCGGCGTCGACGTGCCCGCCGCGCTCGAGGAGCTGCATCGCGCCGGCTTCGTCGCGCGCGAGGGTCCCACGATCGGCATGGCCCACCCCCTGATGCGCATGGTCGTGTTCTCCGGCGTGCCCGTCGGCCTCAAGCGCGAGCTGTTCGCTCGCGCCGCGGCGCTCCGACCCGACGCGCCGCTCGAGATCCGAGCCAGGCAGGCGATGCACGGCGGCAGCGCCTTCGAAGCGCTGTCGCTGCTCGACGCGCTCGCGGCGCGGCGCGCCGCGCACGGTGACCTCGTCGGCAGCGTTCGCGCGTTGCGAGACGCGCTCGACGTCGCCCGTCGCGAGCTGCACGGCGACGAGCTCGACGACCCGATCGCCGTGACGCTCGTGTTCTCGCGAAAGCTGGCCGAAGCGCTCGCCGCCGCGAACGAGTGGACGGATGCCGAGGGCGTGCTGCGAGAGGCGCTCGGCAGCGCGCCGCCGACCAGCGAGCATCGAGCGCGCCTCCTCGGCGTGCTCGCGCGCGTCGCGAACGCCCGACGACGGACGAGCGAGGCGCGCCAGTACCTCGCGGAGGCCAAACGGGTCGCGAGGCAGTCCGACGCTCGCGAGATACTGCCGATGTTGGAGACGCTCGAGAAGGCCATCGCATGAGCGTGGGCGGCTGCGCCCGTGATGCCGTGGGGAGGCGGCCGTCCGCCGCGGCCGGGCGCGCGCTGGCCCTCGGATGGCTGGCGTGGCTGGGCGTGGCCGCGCGCCGCCGGCGCCGTCGGGCACCCCGAGCGGAAGAACTTCGTTAGCGTCGCTGTTTCAGGTCGTGGCAGTGTTCCTCCGCGGATGCCATGCGCCTGGTCCAAAAGCTGTCGCTCGGGTTCCTTCTGGGGACGACGGCCATCCTCGCCGCCAACGGGTACGCCCGCGTGCGGCGCGAGGTCGCCCTCTTCCAGGCCGACCGGGTGCGCGATCACGACCTCATCGGGCGGGCGCTCGGCGCGTCGGTGGCCGCCGTGTGGCACTCGGAGGGGCAAGCGCGGGCCATGCAGCTCGTCGCGGCTGCCAACAGCGGCGAGGCGCGCATCCACATCCGGTGGATCTGGCTGGAGGGCGAGGGGGCCGCGCGCGACGTCCACGTCCCGCGCGAGGAGCTCGGCGCCCTGGCGGACGGCGTGACGGTCACGGTCATCGCCCCCGACGGGCACGGGGAGGACGAGCGATTCACGTACGCCCCCCGCCACATCCAGGATCGTGCCGGCGCGCTCGAGCTGTCCGAGCGGCTCGACTCGGAGCGCAGCTACACAAGGAGGACGATCATCGACACGGTCCGTGCGGCCGCGCTGCTCGCGCTGGTCACGACCCTGCTGTCCTACCTGCTCGGGTCGTGGCTCGTCGGACGCCCCGTCCGCGCGCTCGTCGAGAAGGCGCGCCGCATCGGGCGCGGCGATTTCACCGAGCCCGTCGCGCTGCCGGCGCGCGACGAACTTTCGGAGCTCGCCGACGAGATGAACGCCATGAGCGACGAGCTGGCGGAGGCCAATGCCCGGGTAGCCCGCGAGACGGCGGCCCGCATCGCCACCCTCGAGCAGCTGCGCCACGCCGATCGCCTGACCACCGTGGGCACGCTCGCCTCCGGTGTGGCGCACGAGCTGGGGACTCCGCTGAACGTCGTCGTCGCGCGCGCGGAGATGATCGGCTCCGGCGAAGCCACCGCCGACGAGGCGCGCGAGTACGCGGGCATCATCGTGGACTCGGCCCACAGGATGACGCGCATCATCCGCCAGCTGCTCGAGTTCGCGCGGCGCCGGGGGCCGCGCAAGGAGAACAGCGACCTGGCGGCGGTCGTCGAGCACGCGCTCGAGCTCCTGCGACCGCTCGCCGAGCGTCAGCGCGTGATGCTCACCGCCGAGCGCACCGGCGGGCCGCACGAGGCGACGATCGACACCGCGCAGATCGAGCAGGCGCTCACGAACCTGGTGGTCAACGCGATGCAGGCGATGCCCGGCGGCGGCCCGGTGCGGGTCACCGTCGGCCGCGAGCGCGCGAAGCCGCCCGCCGACCACGGCGGCACCGAGGGCGAGTGGCTGACGGTGCGCGTGCGTGACGAGGGCCAGGGCATCGCGGCCGAGCACATGCCGCACATCTTCGAGCCGTTCTTCACGACCAAGGACGTGGGCCGCGGCACGGGGCTCGGGCTGTCGGTCGCGTACGGGATCGTGCGCGACCACGGCGGCTGGATCGACGTCCGGAGCCAACCTGGACACGGGAGCACGTTTTCGCTCTTTCTACCGGTGGAGGCCACGTGAGTCGGGGACGGGTCCTGGTCGTCGACGACGACCGAGCGCTGTGCGAGACGCTCGAGGTGGGCTTGCGCAAGCGCGGCTACGACGTCGGCTGGCGGACGTCGGCCGCGGACGCGATCGGGGCCCTCGACGTGGAGCCCAGCGACGCGGTCATCACCGATCTGAACATGCGCGGCAGCAGCGGCATCGACCTGTGCACCCGCGTCGCCGAGCGCTGGCCCGACGTCCCGGTGCTCGTGCTGACGGCGTTCGGGTCGCTCGAGACCGCGGTCCAGGCGATCCGCGCGGGCGCGTACGACTTCATCAGCAAGCCGGTGGAGATGGACGTCCTCGCCATTGCCCTGGACCGCGCGATCAAGCACAAGCAGCTGCGCGACGAGGTCAAGCGGCTGCGCGACGAGGCGGCGCGCGCTCCGCAGCGCCCGGCCGACCTGGTGGGCGACAGCGAGGCCATGCGGCGCGTGTACGATCTCATCGACCGCATCGCCGACTCGGAGGTGTCGGTCCTGGTCACCGGCGAGAGCGGAACCGGCAAGGAGGTGGTCGCGCGAGCCCTCCACGCCGGCAGCGGTCGCTCCAAGGGCCCCTTCGTGGCCGTCAACTGCGCGGCCGTTCCGGAGCCGCTGCTCGAGTCGGAGCTGTTCGGCCACGTGCGCGGCGCCTTCACCGACGCCAAGGAGTCGCGCCCTGGTCTCTTCCAGCAGGCCCACGGCGGCACGCTGTTCCTCGACGAGATCGGCGACATGCCGCTGACGCTCCAGCCCAAGCTGCTCCGCGTGCTGCAGGAGCGTGCCGTGCGTCCGGTGGGTGGCACGCAGGAGACGACGGTCGACGTGCGCATCGTCGCGGCGACGAACCGCGACCTCGAGGAAGCCATCGAAGAGCGGCGCTTCCGCGAGGACCTGTACTTCCGCGTGAACGTCGTGCAGGTGCCGCTGCCGCCGCTGCGCGCGCGCGGAGGCGACGTGCTGCTGCTCGCGCAGCATTTCCTTTCGCGATTCAAGACACGCTCGGACAAGCACGTCCTGGGCATCTCGCCTCAGGCCGCCGAGCGCTTGCTGTCGTACGCCTGGCCCGGCAACGTGCGCGAGCTGCAGAACTGCATGGAGCGGGCCGTCGCGCTCACGCGCTACGACCACATCGCCGTCGACGACCTGCCGGAGAAGATCCGCGAGTACCAGCGCAGCCACGTGCTCGTCGCCAGCGACGACCCGAGCGAGCTCGTGCCGATGGAGGAGGTCGAGCGCCGCTACATCCGGCGGGTGCTCGAGGCGGTGCAGGGCAACAAGACGGCGGCCGCGCGTATCCTGGGCTACGACCGCAAGCGACTGTACCGGAAGATCGAGAAGCTCGGGCTGGATCCGGCGTGACGCCTCGCGAGCGCCACGCCGCACGCGCCGACCGGCTTGGCACGCGTGCTGCTTGCTCGCCCCGCCATGTGTCGCGTGCTGGTCGCCGAAGACGATCCGGAGATGCGCCGCCTGGTCGTCGAGGCGCTGCGCAAGGACGGGCACGAGGTGCAGGAGGCGGCCGACGGCGGCCGCTTGCTCGTACGGATCGCCGAGGCGTTCGACCGCGATCCCTCGCTCGCCCTGATCGACGTCATCGTCTCGGACGTGCGCATGCCCGTGTGCAGCGGGCTCGACCTGCTCGAGCAGTTGGTCCAGGCGCGCTGGCGCGTCCCCTTCATCCTGATGACCGCCTTCGGCGACGACGAGACGCGCCGCCGTGCCGAGGGCCTGGGCGCGGTCCTGTTCGACAAGCCGCTGTCGCTCGAGGCGCTGCGCACGGCCGTTCTGCGCCTCGGCGCCGATGGCGACGTCAAATAGATCGCCGCCGGGCGGCGGCCGCTCTTCCTATAGGAGGAGAGGGCAGAATCGCGGCCGGCCCGGCGGCTTGATGAAGCTCTTCGAGAAGGGGGTACCGACCTGACGGTCGCGTACCTCGCCCGTCGGCGAGATCTCACTCGCCCAGCATCACGTCCACGCGCCGGTCGTGCTGCCAACCGCTCTCGTCGGTCCCGGTCGCATCCATGGCGCCGCGCGACGTCGACTCCGTCTTGCCCTTGCTCATGCCGCGCGCGTCCAGGTACTTGCCCACGGCGTCGGCGCGCGACTGGCCGAGGGTCATGTTGTAGTCGGTCTCCCCGCGCGGATCGGCCCGGCCGACGAGCTTCACGGTGCGCCCGGCGAGCGGGCCGCTGGTGAAGCACTTGGCCACCAGGTCGAGCGGCGTGTGGTCGTGGGAGGTCACCCTCGACGAATCGAAGGAGAAATACGCGTCGGCGTCGGGGATGCCGCACTTGGTGCGGATCTCGTCGGAGATGGAGACGTTGGAGGACGTCGGCGACTGGTCGGACTGCGTCGCCGGCGTCGTCGCGGCCTGGGTGTTCTCGGCGGTCGGCTGCGCCACCGGCGGCTTGGCACCGCCGCACGCGACGGCGAAGCCGGCGCAGGATGCGAGCGCGAAGGTGAACGCCACGGAACGGATCATCGGATTCCTCGCTTGTTGTTACGTCGAGTCGCGGCGACCGCCCCCAGCAAGCGCCGGACCAGCCCAGGCGCGGGGTTTTGTCGGAGTCCGCGCGCCTACGCATCGTGTCGTTTCGACCCACCGGGGTCGAAACGACGCGGACGAACGGCGCCGTGGTAGGCTTGTCGCGTGCAACGTCCAGCGAGCTCGATCGTCGGCGTGGCGGCATGCGCGCTGCTCCTCGTCGTCGTCGGCACCGGGTGCGGTGATCGCTCGGAGCTGTACGCGTTCGGGGCCGACGGCGGCACGCCCGAAGGAAGCCTGCCGGCCGGGTGCGGCGACGGTACCTGCAGCGCCGACGAGAGCTGCGAGAGCTGCTCGGTCGACTGCGGCGTTTGCAAGACGTGCGGCAACGGCACCTGCGATCGCAGCGAGAGCTGCAGCTCGTGTCCGGAGGACTGCGGCGTATGCGCCACCTGCGGCGACGGCTACTGCAACGGCACCGAGACGTGCGAGAGCTGCGCGCCCGACTGCGGCGCCTGCCCCGGTTGCGGCGACGGCACCTGCCAGGCGCCGAAGGAAGATTGCTTCACGTGCCCGCAGGACTGCGGAAAGTGCAAGGGATGCGGCGACGGGATCTGTCAATCGCCCGAGACCTGCGCGAGCTGCCCGATGGATTGCGGCGTGTGCGCCGTGTGCGGCAATGGAAAGTGCGAGGCGCCCTACGAGACGTGCACGAACTGCGAGCCCGACTGCGGGATGTGCCAGACCATCGGCTGCATCGAGATGCTCACCTGCTCGCTCAAGTGCATCGACACATCGACGAAACCGCCGCAGGTGAGCGTCACGTGCGTCGCCGATTGCGTGTCCCGCGGCTGCCCGAGCGCGCAATACTTCTTCGATCAGGCCTTCAACTGTTTCCTGCAGAACATCTCGATGTGCAATGGCGCAAACATCAACTGCCTCGAGAAGGCCTGCGACTCGCAGGTCGCGGCCTGCATCGGCAGCAAGTGCCCGTAAATCAGGGTTCGTAGCGCACGCTGATTTGGCGCTTCGCGGGGATCACGCGTCGCGCGCCAGGCGAATCCCCGTCATCTGCCAGCGCGCCGCCGGCGAGAAGAAGTTGCGGTAGGTCGCCCGCAGGTGCTCGCGGGGGGAGAAGCACGATCCGCCCCGCAGGACCATCTGCCCGCTCATGAACTTGCCGTTGTACTCGCCGAGCGGCCCTTCGAGCGGCCGGAAGCGCGGGTACGGCAGGTACGCGCTGGCGGTCCACTCCCACGCGTCGCCGAAGAGCTGATGCGGTCCGTCGCCGGGCGGCGGGGCGCATGGCGCGAGCCGCCCGTCGTCGAGGAAGTTGCCCTCGACCGGCACCGCCCGCGCGACGCTCTCCCACTCCTCTTCGGTCGGAAGTCGCGCGCCCGCCCAGCGCGCGTAGGCGTCGGCTTCGTAGTAGCTGACGTGCGCCGCGGGAGCGTCGAGGTCGAGCGGCTCGAGGCCGCGCATGCCGAACACCCGCCAGCCGTCGTGCGCGCGCTCCCAGTAGAGCGGCGCGGTCCAGCCGCTCTCCTGCACCGCCGCCCACCCGTCCGACAGCCAGAGCTCGGGCCGCGTGTAGCCGCCGTCGTGCACGAACGCCGCGTACTCGCCGTTGGTGACCAGGCGTGACGCGAGACCGAATGGGCCGACGATGACCGGGTGGCGCGGCCCCTCGTTGTCGAACGCGAAGCCGCCGGCGTCGCGCTCGTCGTGGCCGACGGGCACCGTGCGGTGCTCGCGCGTCAGCCAGGCGAGCGGCGGGGCCGCGCCCGTCGAGGGCGTGCGGCCGTCGACGTACGCCGGACGCAGCTCGCTGCAGGAGAGCGCGTGCTTCACGTCGGTGAGGAGCAGCTCCTGGTGCTGCTCCTCGTGGTGCGTGCCGAGCAGCACGTTGCGCAGCAGCGCGGGGTCTGCGTGCGGCACGACGGCAAGCACCTCCTCGTCGACCCGCGCGCGCCACGCCCGCACCTCCTCGAGCGATGGGCGCGACAAGACGCCACGCGCCGTGCGCGGATGCCGCGGACCGACCGCGTCGTAGTACGAATTGAAGAGCACGCGCCAGCGCTCGTCGTGCCAGCGGGGGTGGCCGGACGCGGCGAGGACGAACTCGTCGAAGAACCACGTCGTGTGCGCCAGGTGCCACTTGGCCGGGCTCGCGTCGGGCATCGACTGCACCATCGCGTCCTCGGCCGAGAGCCGCGAAGCGAGCGCCTCGGTGCGCGCGCGGACGCGGGCGTAGCGGTGCGCCAGAGCGACCCGGTCCAGCACGCGGGTCCAGCTAGCAGCGTTCGTGCCCCTCGGCCAGGCGAAAAGCCCATCTCGGCAGCTTGCCGGCGGATCACGACGACACGGGCTGGCGCTGCCGGAAGTCGCTGCCGTAACGTTCGACGTGACCGGATGAAAGCCGCGCCGCCGCGACGCCTGTTCGCGCTCGACCTGCTGGACAACCGCTACCCGGCGCTGCACGGCATGCGCGTGCTCGCGATCCTCAGCGTCGTGCAGTACCACGTGACGTCCATCTTCACGTACGAGACGAAGCTGCCGCTGGACCGCTCATGGTCGACCACGTCCATGTCGGTCTTCTTCGGCATGGACCTCTTCTTCGTGCTGAGCGGGTTCCTCATCGGCTCGATCCTGCTGCGGTCGGTGGAGACGGCGGGCTTCATCAACGTGCGGCGCTTCTACCTGCGCCGCGCCTTCCGCACGTTCCCGCTCTACTACGTGGTGCTCACGTTCCTCGCCATCGCGCTCGGGTTGACCGCGTCGCAGCGGCACCACCTGCCGTGGGAGTACTTCTACATCACCAATTACGCGCCCCTGCACCGCAAGGACGTCGTGATGCTCTGGGGCTGGTCGCTCGCGCTCGAGGAGCAGTTCTATCTCTCGGTCCCCCTGCTCTTCTACGCGCTCAGCAAGCTGCGGAGCGACCGCGCGCGCCTGACGCTGCTCGGCGCGCTCTGGATCTCGGCGCTCGTCGTGCGCCTGATCATCTTCGAGCGGCACCGCAGCTGGTCGCCGGCGCAGGTCTACGAGAACCTCTACTTCAAGACGCACACGCGCTTCGACACGCTCGTCGCCGGCATCATGCTCGCCTACGTGCAGCAGCGCTGGCACGAGCCGATCGCGCGCTGGTTCGAGGACCCGAAGAACCGCGCCCTGGTCGCGCTGCCTTCGCTGGCGTGCCTCTGGCTGCTGATGCAGCCGTGGATGTTCGGCGAGAAGAACCTGCTCATGGTGCGCGTCTTCTCGTGGGGCACGGTGACGAGCGTCATGTACTTCGGTTGGGTGCTGCTGCTCCTCAACGGCGGCGAAGGCTGGGTGAGCCGCGCGCTCTCCGCTCCGTTCTGGAGGCATCTCGCGACGCTCGGCTACGGAGTGTACCTGGTGCACATCCCGCTGTGCGACGAGTTCGTCGCGCCGCTCGCGCGATCGCTGTCGCAGGGGCACCACTGGCCGATGACCGCCGTGTGGCCGCTGTCCGTGCTGATGCTCTTCGCGCTCTCGCTGCTCGTGTCGTACGGCTGCCATATCGTCGTGGAGAAGCCGTCGCTCTGGATGCGCGACAAGGTCGCGCACTAGATCAGGGTTCGTCCGATTTGGCCTGGTTCAGGGCAGCACCGGCTGCCCGTACCCCTTCGGCGGGAGCGTTTCCTCCCGGAAGCCGTCGTCGCCTTCGGTGATCCACTCGTACGAAGGGTCGTCCAGATCCCGGTCCATCTCGAAGCGGAGCCGTCGCGGCATCTCGTGCTCGTCGACCTTCAGCACCGTCGCGCGCATGCCCCCGAGCGCCACCGAGTCGCCCGGCTGCAGCGCGTCGTAGCTGCGGAACAGGTCGTCGGGCCCGACGTGAAACAGCGGTCGATCGCTCGCCACCAGCTCGAGCGACTTCTCCCCCGTGCGCAGGAGCAGAGACCGGCCCGACGCGAAGGTGAGGACGCGCCAATGCGGCGGCGCGGCGTCGCCGAGCATCATCGGCGCCCAGAGCACCGTCTCGGCCGTGTCCCCGCGAATCACGAACACGGTCGATTTCGCCCGGTCGATGTGCGCGCGCAGCCACGCGATGCGGTCTGCGAACGCGGTCGAAGCCTGGATCGTGTTCTTCTCGAGCAAGCACGTGTCGAGCGGGCCCCGCACGAAGTGCGCGAAGCCGAGCAGCAGCGCCACCAGGCTCGCCCACTCGGCCGCCCCGCGCCGCGGCGGCGGCGTGGGCGGGAACCATGCGCGGTCGAGCAGCAGCCCGACGATCGCGCTCACGCCGATCATCGACACGGCCAGCAGCCGCACCGACGGCGCGACCGAGAGCACCGGCGCCAGCGACAGCACCGAGCCGGCCAGCAGCCACGTCGCGCGACGCCGCTCCTCGCGTTCGAGATCGCGCAGCAGCCGCACCACGGGCACGGCCAGCAGCGCCACGGTGCCGACGCCCAGCAGCGCGAGCGCCCACGACGACGAGCCGACCCACGTGTCGTCCACGCCGAGCCACGCCTCGCCGAGCAGCGTGGCCAGGCGCCGCGGCGCCCCGCGCGCGTAGTCGCCCGTGTCGTACAGCGGGTTGCGGTAGAAGCCCGAGCCGTGCGCGTCGTAGTGCAGCGCGACGTGCGCCACGAGGTACGCCGCGATCGGCAGCACGAAGACGGACACTCCCAGCGCGCGCCGCGCGAGCGACTCGCGCCGCCGCACCAGCTCGATCGCCAGCACGTAGCCGACGAAGCCGAGGGTGTACTCGCCGGCGAGCACGGCCGCCGAGAAGAGCGCTAGGCTGACGAGCCCCGCGCGCGGCTGCCGCCCGTCCCGCCAGCGCTCGTACCAGACGAGGGCCCAGACGCCGAGCGCCGCGGACACGAGCACCTCGCGGTTGGCCAGCCACAGGAGCGGCATCACGTGGCAGGGCGCGAAGGCGAAGACGGCCGTGCCGAGCAGCGCCGTTCGACGCGAGAACGACCGGCTCAGGAGCGCGTGCACCCCCACGACCGCCAGCGCCCACCACACGAGCGAGTGCGCGTGGTGCCACACGGTGTGGCGCCCGAACAGGGCGTGATCGGCCCACACGAGCGCGCTCGACAGCGGACGGAAGAAGCGGACGACCAGCTGCGGGTGCGTCCACCACGGGATGACGCCCTGGTCGAACAGCTGACCGCGGTTGCCGTCGTCGACGTAGTCGTACAGGTCGAACGGGCTGCGCGGGGCACCGAAATGCCCCTCTGTCATCGCGGTCTGCGCCCAGTCGTCGAGCATGAAGGGCGCCATCAGCGCAGGCAGGTGCACGAGGACGGCGAGCGCCACGAGCGCCCAGACGAGGCGTGTTCGGAGCCGGTCCGCCCGGCGCGGATCGGCGGTCGTCTCGGGGACGGTTGCCGCGGCGGCAGCGTCGTTCGTCGTCATCGTGGAGCGAGCGAGCGGTCGTCGAACGCTTCGCGCGCGCGCCGAAGGCATGCGCAAGTATCCCAAACCGCATCCAAAATTGCAGCCATCGTGCAGCCGTGCACCCTCAGCGGTCGCCGTGACACTATCCCGATCCGTCTCATTCGCGCTTCGTCAGCGAATGCGGCAGGACTATCGCCGGAATACAGGGCAAAAAGCCATCCGGGTGTTGCCGTGGGGGCAACGCCGGCATAGGAAGGGCGCTCATGAGACTCCTGTCGCTGCACACGGTCGCCGCAACCATCCTGTCCGTCGGGCTCGTCGCGGCCTGCGGCTCGGGCGATTCGTCGACCGGCCCCGGTTTCGACTCGCCGGGCGACGGAGGGAGCACCAGCTCCAGCGGCGGTTCGAGCGGCGGCAGCTCGGGCGGCATCGGCAGCAGCAGCGGCAGCGGATCGAGCAGCGGCAGCAGCTCCGGGTCGTCGAGTGGATCGTCCAGCGGATCCTCGAGCGGCTCCTCGAGCGGCAGCAGCGGCGGCACCTGCGGCTCGTGCACGTCCGACCAGGACTGCCAGAACAACTGCCCTCCGGTCTCCGGCGGCGGCACCAACTGCTGCGACGTGGGCTCGGGCGTCTGCTACGCGACGACGCAGATGACCTGCCCGGTCCCGTCCGACGGCGGCCTGAACGACTGAGCCTCTCGAATCTTCGAGCGGGAGCCCGTCACATCCGGGCTACTGCCCGACGAGGGTGTCGAGGCGCAGGTTCCAGTCGGTGCTGGCCGGATCACGTCCGGCGCAGCGGGCGACGAGCACGTGGCGGCCGGCGGCGAGCGTGAGCCGGCGAGGTGCGCCACTCGCCATCGCCGCGACGGCGGCATACCCATGCCAGTCGGGTAGCGGAAGGCCGTCCAGATCGAGCGCGTAGTCCCCCTGATCGGGGCCGATGGCGGCGCCGACGCGCACCTCGTACTCGCCGCCGACGGAGACGTCGAACGGGATCGAGACACGGGCGCCCGGGTGCGCGTGCGACAGCAGCAGCACGACCCCTCCGCTCGCCCCGTCCTGGGTGGCCTGCCGGGTCGCCAGCCCGTCGGGCCGTACGAACGTCGGCCACGCGCGATCGAGCTCGACGAGAAGGCCGGCGGGCGGCCGCGACGCATAGAGCTTCCCGAGCTGCTCGTGCGGCAGGGACACGAAGACGGGCAGCTCCGGGTGGCCGCGCCGAAGCTCCGCCTGCCCCGAGCCGTCCTCGAGCACGAAGAACCGCGCGTTGCCGTCGGCCCACGGGTCGAACGCGGCGGCGACCGACGTCAGATCGTGGCTCTTGAGGATGCCGCGCTCGACCCCGTGCTTGGCGAATGCGCGCCGCAGATCCGAGCGCTCCGCCTGGAATCCGGCCGCGCCGCGGGTGCGCTCCTTCCACGGCGCGATCACGGCGACGACCGCGACGGCCAGCAGGACCGCCGCGGCACCTCCGCGCGCGTGCGGCGCGTCGAGCCACCCGCGCCGCCGCGCCGGTGCTCGGGCCGCCCCGCGCGCGGCCAGCAGCCACACGAACGGCGCCGCCGGGAAGAGGTGGCGGGCGCCGAAGAACATGGCGTTGCCATAGTAGAAGAGGGCGTAGGAGAGCGTCAGCGCGAGCACGAACGCCAGCAGGGTCGCATCGGCGAGCGATCCGCCGACGACCACCGGCACGAAGGCGAGCAACACCAGCGGCGGGAAGCCGAGCAGATCCTGGCCAACCGCACCCGATCGCTCGCGCAGCACGGCGAGCGCGTCGTGCAGGTCGTAGCCGTCGCCGCCCATGCGCGCGACCGTGCCGTGGTGCTCGACGGTGCAGCCGACGTCGCGGCCGAAGCCGAGGCGGTGGCACGTCGGCGGCCAGTCCGAGCGCGCGAAATACAGCGACTGCGTGGGCAGGGCCCAGGCTCCGGTCGCAAACCGCTGCTCGACGGCGAGCAGCGCGACGAACGGCGCCGCCCCGAGCGCGGCCCACGCGAACGCCGTCCACGCCGCGCGCCGCCACGCGAGGACGCCGCCGAGGAGGAGCGCCAGCACGACTCCGTCGAGCAGCCGCGCCGCCAGAACCCAGCCGGCGCAGGCACCCAGCAGCACGGGCGCGAGCCTGGCGCGCGACGCGTCGGGGCTCCGACGCGCCCCCTTCCCCTCACCTACCACGCCGAGCGCAATCGCGACGGCGAGCGTCGCGAGCACCGCGACGAAGGCGTGCGACAGCAGGTCGGCCGTCTCGAGCACCCGCCCGACCGATGGCAGCGACACGAGCAGAGACACGCGCATGGCGAGCTCGCCCCCGTCCTCGTCGCCCGCCGCGCGCCCCACCGCGCGGCCGAGCGCCGCCTGCGCGACGACCAGCAACGCGGCGAGCAAGGGCCCGGCGATCGTCGGCGCGCCGAGCCAGACGAACGGCACGATGGCGAGCGGCCAGCCGGGGGGGAAGATGCCGTATAGCAGCCGGTCGGGGCCCTCGAGCAGGAAGCGGTCGCTGAAGGCTTGCGCGGGCAGGGGCGCCGGCATCCCGAAGTGTCCGTGCGCCATCGCGCGCGCCTGCATCACGTAGACGCCCGCGTCGATGCTCAGGACCTGATCGCCCATCGTCGTGCGAAGGACCCACCACGACAGTCCTGCCGCGACGAGCGCGCACGCGCCGACGAACACGGGCCGCGGCGGCGCCATCACCACGCGCGGCAGCGCCGACGCGACCGGCCGCAGCGCGAGCGCCGCGACGACGGCCACGGCGAGCGCGACCAGGCCCGCGCGAGGCCACTCGGCGCGTCCCCACAGCGCGACGGCGATCCAGAGCGCGGCGGCGGCCACGCCCACGGCGCGCATCGACGGTCCGCTCCGCAGCCGCACGCCGACAACGTAGCCGAGAGGCGTGCCTGGTGACTGCGCGATCCACCACGTCGCTCCCGGCGGATGTGCGCGCGGTGCCCACCGGCCGACGATCCGCGCGGCACTGGCGCGATTTGTCGGGCCACGCCGCCGGCGGCCGTCGGTACGGCGTGTGCTGGGCGAACCGGACATGCCCGCTCTCCCCGCCTCTTTCCGCACCCGGACGTGGACCCTGGCCACGGCGCTGGCCGCCGCGTGCGGGCTGGTCGTCGCCTGCTCGAGCAACGCGAGCAACTCGCTCGGCAACGACCCATTTGCGGGTGACGACGGCGGGGGAAGCGCGAGCAGCAGTGGCGGCGGCAGCAGCAGCGGCACCTCGAGCGGCAGCGGATCCGGAGGCGGCGACGGCGCCACGTCGGGGTGCACCGCCGGCGATCTCGTGACGCAGATGCAGTGCGGCGCCGGGATGGCGTGCGACGTCGTGCGCCACTCGATGACGTTCGGGTCGGGCAGCGGCACGGGCGACGGAGGCGGTGGCGGCGGTGGCGGCGGTGGCGGCGGCGGTGGTGGTGGTGGTGGTGGTGGCGGCGGCGGCGGCGGTGGTGGCGGGATGACCGACGGAGGCGCCGGTGGCAGCGATGACGCGGGCGGCGGGGGCATGGGCGACGGCGGCGGCACCGGCACCGGCGGCGAGATGCTCACCTGCCGCAAGGCCACGAGCTCCGGCACCGAGGGCGTCGCGTGCACGCCGACCGATCCGACGACGTGCGCGGCGGGCTACACCTGTGGCGAGCCGGCCGACGGGAGCACGGACCCGGTCTGCTACAAGTTCTGCAGCAGCGACGCCGACTGCACCGCCCCCGGCGGCTGGTGCCATCCGGGGGCGCTGCAGACGGGCTCGGCGGAAGGCTTCACGGCCAAGACCTGCTCGCAAAGTTGCGATCCCATCGCGCAGAAGGGCTGCGGCACGGGCCAGAACTGCGATCTGGCCATCACGCCCGATCGCACGCGCCTCTACACCCAGTGCATCGCTGCGGGTACCGGCGGATACCAGGCGGCGTGCACGAAGGCCGAGGACTGCATGCCGGGCTACTCGTGTCTGAAGGTGAGCGTCAACGGCGGCGCGGTGCAGCAGATGTGCTTGCAGGCGTGCGTCGTCGGCGGGACCGACGGCGGCGCGGCCGGCTGCGCGCAAGGGCAGGCGTGCCGCGCGATCCCTCCGCCCAACACGCTCGGCAGCACGCAGTACGGCTGGTGTTACTGAGCCGCCTCCGCGCGCGGCACCGGCTCGCCAGGCGCGAGCGCGCTCACGTCGTCGGAAACGGCTCGCGCTTGGCGTTCTTCGGGTTGGACGGGTCGGTGCCGTGCGCGAACTCCTGGTTCGCCTGCGTCTCGACGAACGGCCCGCCGCGCTCCTCGGGCACCTGCTGATCGAGCACGTCCTCCCCCTCGTGCTCGGCGCTGGTCGCCTCGGTGACGACCGCCTCGCCGAGCTCCTCGACCAGATCGTCCTGCGACCGGGGTCGCTCGACGAAGCTCCGCGGCTCGGCCTCTCGGCCGCCGCTCTTGCCGAGCAGCTCGGCGGCGTACCTCGGGTCCAGATGGCCCGGATGGTCGCGCCGCTGCACCTTGCGCGGCGAGGCGGCCCGCGCGCGCGCGGGCTTCTTCGCGGCGGAGCGCGCCGCACCCGTCCTGCTCTTCGCGGCCTTCTTCGCTGCGTTCTTCGCCGGTGCCGCTCGGCGAGCGGCCTTCTTCGGCGACGCCCGACGCGCCGCCTTCTTCGCGGGCGCGGCGGCGGCGCGCTTCTTCGCGATGGCCTTCGCCCGGGCGGCGCTCTTCCGCGTCGCCTTCTTCGCCTTCGTCGCGCCACTGGCCTTCTTGGTCGCCATGGGCTCGCAGCATAGCTCGCCGCATGCCGGCACGCCGGTGCCGGCACCGTTCTTCGGAAAGCGTGCCAGCGGTTTCCTGCTAGAAGCGACGATCAGCGCGGGCGGGACCTCTCCCGCCGCGTCGGGCCCGTCGTCTCGGTCGTGCCGTCGGCGTCGACGACCTCGCCCGACTCGACCTCGGCCGTGGCGAGCGCCGGCGGCGAGTCGACCCGGGCACCGGACGCGTCGCGCCACACGCCGGGTGCGTACCAGAGCGTGCCGTCGGGGGCGCGCACGAATACCCAGGGCGAGAAGCGCTGGCCCATGGGTGCGTCCACCCATCGGCCCGGCCGCCACGCCCAGCGGCCTCGACGCCAGATCCACTCGCCGTCGACCCACACGGCACCCGAGCTCGGCCGCGCCGGCAGGACCTCGACGCGAGCGGGCGGGGGTGGACGATCGACCTCGACCAGAGCGCTCGTCGGCTGCGCGGCGTACGCCGGCCGCGGCAGCGGAGAGGCGCACGCGGCGACGGCGAGGATGAGGCACGCGGCGACGACGAAGCGCGTCATTCCGTTGCATGGAAGCACGTAGAATCCCCCCGTGTCCGCCCGGGTTTTCTTCGCCATTGCGGCTCTGGCATGGGCCGCCGCGGGATGCGCGTCGATCCCGCCCGGGCGCTCCGCGATCGACTCGGTGCGGCTTGTCAATGCCGAGCAGGTCGACCAGGGCGACGTGACCGCGCGGCTGGCGACCTCGGCGTCGCCGAAGTTCCTCGGGCTCTTCCGCGGCGTCGTCTACGACTACGCGATCTTCGACGCCGCGACGCTGCAGCGCGATCTGGCGCGCATCGAGCGCTACTACCGCGGCCACGGCTTCTTCGAAGCGCACGCGCGCGCCGCGCGCGTCGAGCACGTCGGCGCCAACCACGTGCGCGTCGAGATCGTCGTCGACGAGGGGCCGCCGATGCTCGACCGCGATGTCGCGCTCCGCGGGATGCACGAGCTGCCGCCCGAGCTCGCCTACGACGTGCGCCAGACGGCCACGGAGGCCCTACCGGCCGGCACGCGCTTCGATGAGGACGCCTACAAGGCCGCGCAGACCGCCGTCGCGCGCGCGCTGACGGACCGTGGCTACGCGTACGCGACCGTGCGCGCGGACGCGCAGGCGGACCTCGGCGCGCACGCCGTCGACTACACGTTCACCATCCACCCCGGGCCGCCGGCGGTGTTCGGCGCCATCACGATCGCGGGGCTCGCTCCGGACGGCAAGGGCGCGCAGCCGCAGACGATCGACGAAGCGCCGCTGCGCCGCGCGATGAACCTCCGGCCGGGCGCGCCCTACTCGACCGCCGCCATCGACGCGGCGACGCAGGCGCTGCTCGACCTCGAGGTGTTCAGCGCCGTGCAGATCGTTCCGACGCTGTCGGATCCGCCGAACGGCGTCGTGCCGCTGACCGTGAAGGTCGAGCCGTCGAAGCTTCACGTGCTGCGCATCGGCGGCGGCTTCGAGTTCGACGAAATCAAGACCGAGCTGCACGGACTGTTCGGCTGGGAGAGCCACGACTTCTTCGGCGGCCTGCGCGATTTCAGCGTCGACCTGAAGCCCGGGGTCGTCCCCTACCCGACGCGCATCAACTACTTCCAGCCGCCGACGAGCTATCTGCCCGAGGAGCGCTTCCGCATCCAGTTCCGCCAGCCCGGGTTCCTCGAGCCGCGCACGTCGCTCACCGTGCGGCCCGAGCTCAACGTGTACCCGCTGCTGGTGGAGACCAACCCGCAGCCGAACCAGGAGGTGGTCGGTTACGTCGAGCCGCGCGGGGCCATCGGCCTCGACCGGCGCTTCGGCAAGCACTTCGTCGCGAGCCTCGCGCAGAACCTGCAGGGCGAGATCCCGTTCGTGTACGCCAACCCCACGTCGTCGCCGTTGCCGGGCGTGCTGCTGTCCTACCCGCAGCTGACGACGACGTTCGACTTCCGCGACGATCCGGTGCACCCGCACTCGGGCATCTACCTGTCCAACGACCTTCAGGTGGCCGGCGGCCCTTTCGGCGGCACCGCGACGGACCTGCGCGTGCAGCCGGAGGTGCGAGGGTACGTGCCGCTGGCGCGCGGAATCACGTTCGCGGCGCGCGGGTCGGTCGGCTTCCTGTTCGCGTCGAACTACGGCGACTACGTGCAACACCACCTCACCCAGCCCGAGGCCGCGCCGACACCGGCCGCGCAGGACCGCCTCGAGCAGGCGACCGATCGCGACATCGAGGTGACCTACTTCCGCGGGTTCTTCTCGGGGGGTCCGAGCAGCAACCGCGGCTTCCCGGTCCACGGCATCGCTCCGTACGGCGTCGTGCCGTTCTTGAACCCCGCGACGGCGGCGCAGCAGGTGGCCGCCGGCTGCTCGCCGGGGCAACCGGGGTTCGGCACCGGCCAGTGCTCGTCGCCGATCGGCGGCTTCACGCTGTGGGAGGCGTCGGTCGAGGTGCGCTTCGACGTGTCGGGCCCCTTCGGCGCGGCCGTGTTCTGCGACTCGGGCGACGTCGCGGCGCGCCCGGTCGACATCCGGCTGGACCACCTGCACCTGTCGTGCGGCACCGGCGTGCGCTACGACACTCCGGTGGGCCCGGTGCGGCTCGACGTCGGCTATCGCATCGATCCGCTGCAGGTCGTCGGGTACGCCACGCCCGAGGACGCCAACAGGGCCGACCCCACCGAGGGCGTGCAGCCGCGCTTCTTCGGCGTGCCGATCGCCGTCTCGTTCGGCATCGGGGAGGCGTTCTGAATGCGGCCGGGGCGTTCGCTCTCGCGCGTGCTCGGCGTGGGGGCCGTCTTCGCCCTCGCGTCGACGGCCGGCCTGGCGCTGCACGTCGACTTGCCGCCGTTCCGGCGCGTGATCGTGGCCCGCGTCGACGGCGCGCTCGCGTCGACCTTCGCCGGGCGCATCGTCATCGAGCGGCTCGAGCGAATCACCGCGACGGGCGCCGAGGGCATCGACGCGCGGGTCGAAGATCCCGACGGCCGCACGGTCGTGCGCGTCACCGGCGTGCGCGCGCGCCTCGCGAGGGTTGCGCTCGTGCGATCGCTGGCGTTCGGCGGCGATCTCGTCGTCGACCTCCCCGACGTCTCGGCCCAGACCGCAGAAGTGAGCCTCGATGCCGCCGACGACGGCGCGCTCCGGCTCGCGCGCGCGTTCGCCCTGCGCGCCCATTCTCCCGGACCCGCGACGGCCGGATCGCCGGGGCGCACCGTGCGGGTGGAGCTCCCGCGCGTGCGCATCGGGCGCATCCACGTCGGCGGCACCCCCCGCGGCGCGCCGCGCATCGACGCCGGCCTCGAGGACGTGCAGGCGACGATCGACGTCGAGGGCGGCCACGTGGCGGTCGACGTCGCCCACGCCGCGCTCTCCGCGCGCGACCTGCCGGGCGTGGTGACGGCGAAAGGCGAGCTGGACGCACACTTCGCGCAGCCCTCGCCGCGCGGCGGCGACCGAGCGGTGCGCGTGTCGTGGCAGGGCGCGATCGGCGGCGTCGCGACGACCGCCGGGGGCTCGTACGACGGCGGGCAGGTCGACGCGGTCCTCGACGCGCCGCGGATCGAGCCGGAACGGGCGCGCGCGCTGTGGCCCGCGTGGCCCGCGGCGGAGCCCGCAGCGGCGCACCTCGAGGCGCACGGGATCTGGCCGCTGCTCGGGTTGCGCGCGACCGTGTCGGTCGGTCGCGGCGCGCTCGTCGTCGACGGGCCGGTGCGCCTCGACGACGGCCTGCGCGCGAGCCTGCGGCTCGACGCGACGTCGGTCGATGCGCACGCGCTCTCGCCGGCGGCCCCGGCGTCGGACCTCGACGCGACCGGGCAAGCGATGATCGTCGCGCGGTCCGGCGGCGTGACGGGCGCCGAGCTGCTGCTCGCCACGGCGGGTGGACGCCTTGGCGCCGCCCGCGTGCCGGCCGCCACCCTCGTCGCGCAGCTCGCGCTCGATCCGGCGGCGGCGGCGCCGACGAGCGGGCGCGCGACGCTGGAGGTGCACGAGCCCGGGCTGCCGGCGCGCCTGTCGCTGCGGCTGGCGCCGCGGGGGTCCTCGCTCGAGGCCACGTTCGACGCCGCTGCCGACGCGCCGCGGCTGGAGTCGGCGCCGAGGCTCGCCGCGTTTTCGGCACGCGGACGCGCCGGGGCCACGGCGCACGGCACGGTCGACCTCGGCACCGGGCGCCTCGACGCGCGCGTCGACGTCACGGCGAGCGACCTCTCGGCCGGCGCATGGCGCGTTCACGACGCGGCGCTCACCGCGCGCGCGAGCGGCACGCTGCGGGCGCCGTCGCTCGATGCCGACGCGCAGGCCGGCGACGTGCAAATCGGGGCCTTGCGCCTGACGGCGGCGCGCGCCCGCGGCGGTCTCGAGCTCGGGGACGGCGCGACGCTGCGCCACGTGCACCTCGCGGCCGACGACGGCGCGCACGGGCTGACGGCCGACGCGTCGCTCGTTCGCGTCACCGCCGGCGCGCTCCGGATCGACGACGCCGTCGTCCGCGGCCTCGGCGGGCCGCTGCGCGCGTCGCTGCGCGCGTCGCCGGGGGTCGTTCGCGTGCAGGCGCGGGCGCGCGGGATGGAGCTCGAACGCATCGCGCGTCTGGCTGGCGTGCGCCAGCCCGCGAGCGGCCGGCTGTCGCTGGACGTGGACGCGGAGCTGCGAAAGACCGCCGTGCGCGGGCACGTCTTCGTCGACCTGTCGGCGGGGTCCTTCGCGACGGTGCACGACACCGAGGCGCACCTCGAGGCGATGCTCGACGGCCGCCGCGCCAGCGGCCGCCTCACGGCGCGCGTCGGCGACCTCGCCTCCATCGACGCGCAGACGACGGGGCTGACCGTCGGCGGCACCGAGCCGCTCGCGTGGTCCTCGTGGCGGCGCGCGTGGGGGACGGTCGACGTCGGCGCCCATCTCGACCTGGCCAGGCTCGCGGCGCAGCTCCCGCCGCAAGCGCTCCCGCTCGCGCCCGTCGCCGGGGCGCTCGACGTGCACGCGCGCGTCGAGCGCGAGTCGGCGAGCGACGCGACGCCCGAGGTGGAGGTCACGGCGGAAACCACGGGCCTGTCGCTCGAGGGCCCGGGCCGCTCGCCCTGGCAGCTGCAAGGCGTAAACGCCTCGGCCCGCGTGCGCGTCGACGGCCAGACCGGGCGCACGGCGCTCGATGCCCGCGTGACCGACGTGAAGGGCGCGCTCGCCACGCTGACGGCCACCTCGAACGGCGTGCCGTACGGACGGCTCTTCGGCGGCGACCGGATCGCCGACGTCCTCGAGGCGACGCCCTTCCAGGCCAAGGTCGAGCTCCCGGAGCGAGACGCAGACGCGTGGCCGCGGGCGCTCGCGCCGAGCGGCGTGCACGGCGCGGTGAACGCGAGCGTCGATTTCAACGGCTCGCTGCGACAGCCGAGCGTCGACGTCGCGGCGAGCGTGCGCCGGGGGCGCCTGGACGCGCGGCTCCTCGCGATGTCGCTCGACGCGGACCTGGCCGGCCACTACGACGGTTCGCGGGGCGATGCGACGCTGAAGGTCGCCACGCCAAAGGCGCACGTCGTCGACGCGGACGTCGGCGTCGACGTGCACGCGGCCGATCTGCTCGCCGCGGCCGCCGGCCACGGCGGGCCGCTGCCCTGGCGCGCGTCGATGCACGCGCGGCTGACCGATTTCCCGCTGCAGCGCATCGGGGCCGTCGACGACCGGCAGGTGCGCGCGCGCGCCACGGGCGAGATCGCGATCGAGCGGCTGCACGACGATGCGCGTGCGTCGGTCGCGCTGACGCTCGGCGACGTACAGGTCGGCGACGTCGCGTGTCGCTCGGCCGCCGCGCGGGCGACCCTCGACGGCCACGCGCTCGACGCCACGCTGCGCGTCGATCAGGCCGACGGCTACGCCGAGGCGCATGCCCGCGCGGGCGCCCACTGGGGCGCGGAGCTCGTGCCGGCGCTCGACGCCTCGCAGCCGCTCACCTTCTCGCTGGTGGCGCGCGCGTTCCGGGCGGAGCTGCTCGAGCCGTTCGTCGCGGGCGTGCTGGCGCAGATCGGAGGGCGCGTCGACGCCGACGCGAAGGTGACCATCGACCCGCGCGCCGGGACGGTGCAGCCCGCCGGCACCATCGCGCTCCGTCAGGGGCTCTTCGAGGTGGCCGCGGCCGGCGGCGAGTTTCACGACGCCTCGGCTCGGCTCGTGCTCACGCCCGACGGCGTCGTGCGGCTCGAGGACGCCTCTGCGCGCGGCCTGAGCGGCCGGCTGCTGGCGGCGGCCACCGCGCGCATCGACGCCCACGGCCTCAGCGGCCTGCGCGCCGACCTGGAGGTGCCCTCGCGCGAGCCGCTGCCGCTCGTGCTCGAAGGCGTGAACGCGGGCATGGTGGACGGACGAATCGCGATCGCCGCCGATCGGGCCGCGGCCGGCGCGGGGCTCGACGTGCACGTCGACCTGCCGACGTTGCACGTGCAGCTGCCGCTTTCGGCCACGCACCAGGTCCAGGCCCTCGGGCCGATCGAGGGCGTGCGCATCGGCGTGCAGCGCGGGACGGACTTCGTGCCGCAATCGCTCGACGGCGACGAGGACGATTCGTCGGACGCCGCTGCCGCGGGGCGCCGCGCGCCGCTGACGGTCGCCGTCACGCTCGGACGCGACGTCCAGGTGCGCCGCGACGACGACCTTCAGGTCCAGCTCGAGGGCGCGCCCACCTTCGTGCTGGCGGACACGGTGCGCGCGTCGGGGCAGATCCGGATCCTGCGCGGGACCATCCTCATCCAGGGCAAGCCGTTCACGATCGAGAGCGGGACGGTGACCTTCGTCGGCGACGATCCGTCCAACCCGCAGGTGCGGCTGACGGCGACGTGGACGGCACCGGACGAAACGCGCATCTACGCCGACTTCGTCGGGCCGCTCAAGACCGGCAAGGTCACGCTGCGGTCGGAGCCGTCGCTCTCGAAGAACGCGATCCTCGCGCTCATTCTCTTCGGCACGACCGACGCCATGGCGCCGTCGGGTGCGGCCGGAACGCAGCAGGCGACGAACGCCGCCGGAGCGGCGGGCGGCGCCGCGGGGGCGGCGGCGACCCAGCCCATCAACAGGGCGCTCGGCGGCGTCAACCGCATGCTCGACGGCTTCGGGCTCGCGGGCGGCATCTCGACGAAGATCGACACCTCGCAGGCGACCCCGCGGCCGGAGGTCGAGCTGCAGATCGCGCGCGACATCTCGCTGCAGGTGGCCTGGGTGCTCGGCGTTCCGCCGCCGGGCACCAACCCCGACACGACGCTGTTCACGATCAGCTGGCACTTCCTGCGAAAGTGGTCGCTGCAGACGACCGTCGGCGACGCGGGCACGTCGATCCTCGACCTCGTCTGGCAGCACCGCTATTGAGGCGGCCATGCGCGACGAGGTCGTGGCCGGCGGGCTGGTGCTCGCGTTCGCGACGCTCGTCACGGCGCACGTGATGCTCGTCGCGGCGCTGGGCGCGCCGCCGCGGCGCTGGCACGCGCTCGTGGCCCTCGTGGCCCCGCCGCTCGCGCCGTTCTGGGGCTGGCGCCGAGGGCTGCGCGCTCGCGCGGGCGTGTGGGTCGCGGCCGCGTTCGCGTACGTCGCGTTGCGGTGGCTCGCGAGCCGGTGACCGGCGCGCTGCCTCGCAAGACCCACATAAGCGCACACATTCGTTTCACGTCGCCACCCACGCTCGTCAATGGCGCGGAGGGCACGATGACCTTCGGCAAACCGTGCGCGGCCGCCTCGGCGGTCTCGTGGATGACGCTGGGAACGATCGGATGCATCGCGCCGACCGGCACCGAGGCGGAAGCCAGCACCGACGAGGCGCTGGCCGGCCGCCCCGACGACATCGACATCGGTTTCAACGGGGGGCCGGACCAGTTCGCGTACACCGACGACTTCTTCGCGGCGAGCAGCGTCCACCCCGGGCCTCGCCTCTGCCACACGTACGTCGCGTGGAACGTCGCCGAGCAGCCGGCGGGCATGGGCGACGCGAGCAGCGAGGAGGGCAAGCGCCCCTGGCTCGAGTACTGGCTCCATCAGGCCGAGGGTCACTGCGACGAGGCGCTCATCACGTTCAAGTCGCTCACGCGAGCCGGTGCCCCGCGCGTGAGCGATTTCGCCGCGGCGTTCGAGGCGTTCCTGTCCGTGCCGTGGCAGGCGGAGCGAGGGCTGCCCCGACCCTCAGGGGCTGAGGACGTCCTCGGGCGATTTCTTCATCTACTGCACGTCGTACACGTGGCGGTTCGGCCGCTTGAACGGCTTTCCCGTGTTCGAGTCCGCGTCGCGGACCCTCGCCGGGCCGTGGAAGCCGGTCGGCTCGATCATCGCCGACGTCGACGGCTCGCGAAGGGCCTGGCCCCGTTGGATCGAGGACTCGAACGGCCGGCGCGACGGCGACTTCTGGGGACCGGACGTGCACGAGCTGCCGAACGGCAAGTTCGCGGCGTCGTACTCGGCGCCGTGCGGCGCACACCGCTGCGTCGGCATCGCGTGGGCCGGCGGCCCCGACGGCCCCTGGACCCACGCCGACAAACCGTTCATCGCCCCCGCCAACAACGGCGCCGGCGGCGGCGACTCCTACGATCCGAACCTGCTCGTGACCAGCGCCGGCCACGCGTACGTCTACTGGGTGGTGCCCGGGCGGGGCGTCTACGTCGACGCGGTCGACTACGACGCCGGCGGCAGGCTGTCGATCAAGCCCGGAGCGAAGCCGACGCTCGTCGCCGATCGCGCCAAGGGTCAGCGCGGCGAGGGACCGTACGTCGTCGAGCACGACGGCGGCTATTACGAGTTCTACAGCACCGGCAGCCTGCTCTTCGACTACCACGTCGGCGTTCGGCGGGGCGACGCGCCCGACGCGCCGTTCACGACCGAGGCCCCGAGGTCGTGCACCGCAACGGACATTTCGTCGCGACCGGCGGCAACTCGGTCATCCAGGACGCGGTCGGCGGACACGACGTGCTCGTCTACCACGCCATCGTCGTCCCGCGCGGCGGCGGCTGCCCGCGTCGCGACCCCGTCTACGGAGACCAGGTCCGCGCGAGCGCCGACGACCCGCACTGCCGCGTCCAGGGAGAGCGGCAGGCGATGAGCGACCCGCTCGTGTGGAGGCGCGGCGCCGACGGAACCGAGTGGCCGGCGCTCGCCAACGGCAAGGGGACGCCCACCGTGGGCGAAGCGAAGCTGCCCTGAGCGCGGGCGCCGCGCGGCCGCTTCAGCGCGCGATCTCCCAGAGCAGCGCGCCGTTCGCCGCGAGGACCAGCGCGGCCCCGGCGCCCCCGAGACAGGTCAGCCACCGCGGGCTCACCTGGCGGCCCATCCGGCGGCGGTCGGCGGTCAGCCGCAGCAGCGGCAGGATCGCGAACGGCAGCTGAAGGCTGAGCACCACCTGCGAGCCGACGAGCAGGCGCGACGCGCTCCCCTCCCCGGCCGTCACGAGCACCGCGAGCGCCGGCACGATCGCCAGCGCGCGCGTGACGAGGCGCCGCTGCCAGGGCCGCACGCGCAGGCGCACGAAGCCGGCCATCACGACCTGCCCCGAGAGCGTGCCGGTGATGGTCGCGCTCTGGCCGGCGGCGAGCAGCGCCAGGGCGAACACCACCGCCGCGCCGGGGCCGAGCAGCGGCGCGAGCAGCCGGTGCGCGTCGCGCAGCTCGACGACGTCCGTGCGCCCCGCGCGGTGGAAGACGGCGGCCGCCAGCACGAGCAGCGCCGCGTTGAGGAGCATCGCCCCGCCGAGCGACACGACGGCGTCGAGCGTCGCGTGCCGCACCGCCTCGCGCTTGCCGGCGTCGGAGCGGTCGGCCGCGCGCGACTTCACGAGGCTGGAGTGGAGGTACAGGTTGTGCGGCATCACCGTCGCGCCCAGGATGCCGACCGCGACGAGCATCATCCCGCCGTCGCGCAGCGGCGCGGCGGTCGGCACGAAGCCGCCCAGCACCTCGCCGAGCGCCGGGCGACAGAGCGCGAGCTCGAAGACGAAGCTCGCCGCGACCAGGAGCACCAGCGCCCCGAGCAGCCGTTCGAGCGCGCGCGCGCCCCCGCGCTCGGCCCCGAGCAGGAGCAGCACGTCGGCCGCCGTGAGCACGACGCCCACGCGCAGCGGGACGCCGAAGAGCAGCTCGATGGCCAGCGCGGAGCCGAGCACCTCGGCGACGTCGGTCGCGACGACGGCCACCTCGGCTGCGAGCCAGAGCGGCACGGCCAGCTGCGGGTACGCCTCGCGGCACGCCTGCGCCAGGTCGAGCCCCGTGGCGATCCCCAGGCGCGCGCTGAGGGTCTGAAGGAGCATGGCGACGACGCTCGAGGCGAGCACCACCCAGAGCAGCGCGTAGCCGTGGCTCGCGCCGCCGGCGAGATCGGTCGCCCAGTTGCCGGGATCGATGTAGCCGACGGCGACGACCGCTCCCGGGCCGGCGAAGGCGAGGAAGCGGCGCCAGGGCGCGGACGCGGACGCGGACGCGGACGCGGACGCGAGCGCAGGCGCAGGCGCAGGCGCAGGCGCGGGCGCGGGCGCAGGCGCGGGCGCGGACCCGGGCGCGAGGGCGGGGGCGCGCCCGGGGATCGCGAGCGTCGAGGGAGCGGTCATCGCCGGCGTTGGCGCGCGCTACTTCTTGTTCGAAGGCGACGCGGCGGAGGCGGGCGGGGTCGGGTCGTGCACCGGCCCGCCGTGCGGCTGCGGGTCGTCGATGAACTGGAAGTTGGGCGGGCTGTTCCACGGCCCGCGCTGCACCGAGCCCTCGTCCTTCGAGAGGTGGAAGTAGAGGTTGACCGTGCTGTCCGGCTGGACGGTCCCGAACATGGGGTCGGTCAATTTGCCGAGCGCCTGCAGCGCGTTCATGAACATCGCCGTGTGCGAGATTTCGCGCGTCAGCAGGTGCACGAGCGCGCGCTTGGTCCCCTCGTCGGGGCACAGCTTGATGAGCGCCTCGTACGTCTGCCTCGCCCCGGCTTCGGCGGCGATGTCCGCGCGCAGGTCGCGCACGACGTCGGCCCCCTCGTTGAGGTAGGTGGCCGTCCACGCGCTGCCCCGGCTGTCGAGGAAGTGCGGGCCGATGCCGCGGATGGCAAACAGCGTGCTCGCGAACGCCTCGTTCGTGTCGCTGCTCTTCGTGTGGCTCTCGATGAGGCGGCCCACCATCTCGAGGTGGCCGAACTCCTCGATCGCGATGTCCTGCAGCATGTCGCGGATGGGACCGTTCTCGCAGTGGAACGACTGCACCCAGTACTGAAGCGCCGCGCTGAGCTCCCCGGTGGCGCCGCCGAACTGCTCGAGCAAGAGCTGCGCGAAGCGCGGATCGGGATTGCGGATGACGACGTCCTCGATGAGGGCCTTCTTGTGGAAGAACATGGTGGGTCTCCTTGGCGGTGGGCGGGGCGCCGGAGGCAGCGTTCGTGCCCGTGGCGCGCACGCGCCTTGCGCGCCGAAGTGCCTCGTTCGCGGCGACCACGAGCGAGCCAGAACGCGACGCGCGTGCGCCGCTGTCACGAGCGCGGCGTTGCGCGAGGCGGGCGCCAGCATCGAGCCGTGATGCCGGTCGTGCTCGCCGTTGCGCGGTTCGGGGTCGCGCCGTCCGCACCGTCCTCAGGCCGGTTCTCGCCTCGTCGCAGGGCGCACCGGGCGCCGCCGCTGAAGACCTTCGCGTGCCGGGTATCCTGCCGCGAGCGCCCCACGCGACTCGTCATCGAGGCGCTCGACGGCAAGCTTTTGACTCCCGACCCTCAATAGGGCGGGTTTCCGAAGCCGCCCAACGGACTTCCGTACCCGGCCCCGAGCCCGGCGGCGGGCAGCATGCCGAAGTTGGGGTCCGTCGGTGTGGCGTAGGGGTTCGTCGCCGTGGCGAAGGGGTTGTACTGCGTGGCGAAGGGATTCGTCTGCGTGGCGTAGGGGTTCGCCGGCGTGGCGTAGGGGTTGTACTGCGTGGCGAAGGGGTTCGTCGCCGTGGCGTAGGGGTTCGTCGGCGTGGCGTGGGGGTTCGTCGGCTGGTACGGATTCGCCGGCTGGCTGCCGTTCATCGTGCCCAACGGATTCGTCGGCTCGTTGCCGTTCATCGCGCCGAACGGATTCGCCGGCTGATTGCCATTCATCGTACCGGGTGGATTCGTCGGCGGGTTGCCGTTCGGCATCGCGGTGTCACTCGGCGCGGGCGCGCCGTTCGTCTCCGGCTGCGCGCTCGGCGCGCCGGTCGTCATGTCGCTCGTGGGTTCCCCGGCGGGCATCATGCTCGGCGCCGCCGTGGAGCTGGGTGCGGCGCTGGACGAGGGCGATGGAGCGCTCGTCGCGGTGCCGGTGCTCGAAGGCGCAGGGTGGCTCGTCGGCGCGGGCGCGCCCGAGCTCGTGGAGGTCGGCGCCGGCGCGCCGGTCTGCACCTCGCCCCCGGATCCGGTCGCGGTGGGGGCAGAGCCGCACGCGACGAGGGCGTGCATCGTGGCCGCGGCGCAGACGACGTGGATGAACGTGGATCGCATGGCAGGGCTCCTTGTCGCGCCGGCGGGCCCTTCACGCGTCGTGCCGCCGGCCCGATGCGAAGCTCCTCTGCCGCGGAACCGACGGTCCCGCGCGGGCGAACGGCCTCCCCTCGCTCATGCGAGGAACGCCCGCGTGACCGGCCGCGCCCGCGTGCGGCAACGCCCCGATGTCGCAGCTCGCGGGTCGTCAGCTCACGCGCGCGGTCCCGTAGCTCACGCGCGCCCGGCCATCATCGCGCGCACGACGCGGAGCCCGAGCCGAGTCGTCGGCCGTGCCGTGGCTTGATGCGTTTGATCGCGAGAGGAGCTTGTGACTGAGCCACTGAGCCGACCGACTCCGGACGCAGCCGCCGAGGGCCAGAAAGCCGAAAGGCCGCGGGACTCTGTTCGGCCCCGCGGCCAGTCGGGGCGACTGGATTCGAACCAGCGACCCCTTGACCCCCAGTCAAGTGCGCTAACCAGGCTGCGCTACGCCCCGAAGGTGAGCGCGCAAGGTAGTCCAGCCACGTACGGGCGCAAGCACTGATGCATCGGGGCGCCGGCGGAGCCGCCGCGAGCGGCCCGCCCGCGCCGATTTCAGCGCGGAAAGAGCGCCTGGTACTGCTCGGGCTTGAAGCCGATCAGCACGACCTCATCCCCTCCGCCGCCCTTGCGCGCCCGCGCAGCCACGAGCACCGGGCGTTTGACGAGCTTTCCGTCGGCCGTGAGCCACTTCGCCAGCTCGGCGTCGCTCGCGGCGTCGACCTTCGCCTTGCCGAGGGCGCGGTAGCTCTGGCCGCTCGTGTTGAGCCACTTGCGAACGCCGACGCCGCTCGCCGGGATCCAGCGCGCGAGCTCCGCCGCGGTCGGCGGCTCGTCGACGATGGGGCGCACGCGCGCGCGCACGCCGCGCGCCTCGAGCCACTTCAGGGCGTTCTTGCACGTGCTGCAGCCCGCGTACGCGAGCACGAGGACCTCGGCCATCTATCTTCGCTCCTTGCCGTAGCCGAGCGCGCGCCCGTCGCCGTCGGCGTCGATCCATACCGCGCCCGTCATCGCCCAGGGCAGCATCTCGTGCGCGTCGCCGCCGAGCACGGGCGTCATCGGGCGCGAGCCGCTCGCGACGACGTAGATGGCGTCGTCGCGGTCGACCGGCACGCGGAAGGTGACGTCGGCTCCTCGCGCGCCATCGGGCAAGGGGGTGAGCGTCACCTTCTTCTCGAGCGCTGCCTCGCGCTTCGCCTTCGCGGCCGGCGCCGCGCCCGCGCCCGCGCCCGCGCCCGCGCCCGCGCCCGCGCCCGCGCCCGCGCCTGCGCCTGCGCCTGCGCCTGCGCCCGCGCCTGCGCCTGCGCCTGCGCCCGCCCCGACCCGCTCCACCCGCACCGTGTCGACGTCCACCCACGGCGCGCACTCGACGTGCACCTTCACGGTGACCGCCCGCCCGCGCGCGCTCACCACCGCCCCCACCGGCGCCCCGTCCACCGTCACGCGCAGCATCGGCCCGTCGGTCAGCACGACGTCGCGCCGCACCTTCACCCCGCGCACCACGTCCGCCGTGCGCGCCGCGTCCCACGCGTCGAGGTGCCCGTCGTCGCCCACGCGCACGTAGGTGCGCGGGTAGCCCGCCTCCTGGCCGACGATGCCGTGCGTGTCGGTGTCGGCCGTCGGCGTGACCGGGTGCCCGGTGCGCAGGAGCGCGCGCCAGTCGTCGATCACGGGCCCCCGCGCGTGGACGTTGCGCCCGTTCCACACCTCGAGCGCGTCGAAGCCCGCGTCGTACCCGGCGCCCGTCCCCACGCCGCGCGCCGGATCGAAGCCGAGCTGATCGAAGTAGCCGGTCAGGCCCGTGCGCGGATGGTTGACCTGCAGGACGAAGTCGCCGCCGAGCTTCGCGCGCAGCTCGTCGAAGACCTCGTGCGCGCTGCGGTCGCGCACGGGGGGCGCGCCTCCGCGCGGCTTCGCGGCGTCGAACGGCATCGGCCAGACGTTCGCGTGGCCCCAGGGGTGGCGGCTCGCGTCGGTCGTCAGCTCGTCGCCGGAGACCGACACGAGCTCGCGCGCGAGGCCGAGCTGCTTCACGATGGGCTCGAGGTTCGCCACGACGTTGTGCTCGCTCGCGACCGCGACCTCGACGCCCTCGGCGGCGTTGCCGACGACGCGGTCGCGCGTGCCGGTCGCGGCGTCGGCGCCGAGCATCGTGTGCTGGTGGAAGTCGCACGCGAGGTAGCCGCGCGTGTCGACGACGCGGCGGAGCACGAGCGTCGTCGTGTGCCCGTCGCCCGGCGCGAGCGACACGTCGGCCGCGGCGAGCGCGTACTCGGGGCCGCGCGAGGCGGTGACGCGGTAGCGGCCGGGCAGCAGGCGCACGATCGTCGTCCCGTCGGCGGTCGTCGCCTGGCGGCGCGCCGGGCCGGCGGCGAACGCGGGGCCGAAGTCCGGGTCGGGCGTGGGCGCGATGCCCTCGAAGGTCACCTTGCAGGGCGAGGTCGCGCCGTCGGGCGTCGTGCACACGACCTCGAGCGACGCCGGCAGCGGGGTGGCGATCTTCAGCTCCGCCTCGCCGCCCGGCTTCACGTCGATCGGCCCCGCCGCCGGGCCGCCGCCGACCGACGCCCAGTAGCGCCCGGGAGGGACGAGCCCCTCGAACGGCGCCGCGAGCGTCAGCGCGTCCTGCGATCCGTCGGGCCGCAGCGACACGACGCCCCCGGTCGGCAGCGGCCCCGGCGCGACGCGCACCGCGCCGACCGGCTGCCCCGCCGCCATCGCCAGCTCGCCCACCAGGCTCGACGAATCGGCGCGCTCGCCGACGACGAAGACGCGCGCGTAGGTCGTCTTCTCCCCGGGCGCCAGCTTCACGTCGCGGCGCTGCACCGTGTCGGTCCACGAGCCGCCGCTGACGCCGTCGATGGCGCCCTCGGTGGAGGTGAGCGCGTAGCTCGTGAACCGCCCCACGCCGCCGACGTACGGCCCGCTCGACGGCCCCTTGAAGCCGCGCGCCTTGCCGGGCGCGATCTTCTCGGCGCCGCCCCACTGAACGGCGTCGCCGACCGACGGCAGCTCCACCGGCGCGCTGCCGGCGTTCTCGAGCGTCGTCTCGAGCAGGAGCGCCCGGTCGGGCCCGTGCAGCGTGTAACGCGTCGTCACGAGGAGCTTCGGCTCGTAGAGCTCGCGCCCCCGCGCCTCGATCCACGCGCTGCCGTCGGGCGAGACGCCGCTCGAGAGCGTGTCGTAGACGCCCTGGCGCGGGAAGGTCCCGAAGTACGTGAACATCTGCCCGAGCTCGTCCTTGCGGACGTGCGCGTCGGCCGCGTCGACCAGGTTGCCGCCGCTCTCGGCGAAGCCCGCGCTCGATCCGAGCTGGTCGACGACGAACGCCACCTCGTCGTTCTCGAGCAGGAGATCGCCCGGACGGCCGACGGCGTTGGGCCCTCCGAGCTGCTCGCCGTCGCGCATCACGTGCACGCGCGCGGCGTGGGCGGCGGACGCCGGCCCGGCGTCGGGCGACGCGGACGGCGCGGCGGACGCGAGCAGGTCGAGGCGCCTGGCGGCGCGCGGGTCGACGTGGATGAGCGGCGTCGAGTCGCCGGGCGCGGGACACGCGGCGACCGAGAGGCACCCCATGGCGAGCAAGGCGCGGCGCATGGCGGCCCGACAGTAGCAGACGGGGGCGGCTCGGGGCGGGATCGGCGGCGCCGCCGACCAAAATCGCCCCGGTCGCGATCGGAATGAATCCAGCCCGCGCCGGAATCGTTTCGATCGCGATTGAAACGATTCGTATGCCGAGCGCAATGACTCCGATCGCGATCGAAACGATTCCAGCCCGGCCCGGAATGGTTTCGATCGCGATCGAAATCGTTTCGATCGCGACTGGAATCGTTTCGAAGCCCCCTGGAAGGATGCCGTTCGCGCACGCGGCGATGGCGCGCCTCCGCCGCGGCCAGGCGCGCTGCGAGGTCCGACCGGCGCTCCAGGCGCTCCGGGCGCAAACGCCCCCCAAGGGTAGGAGCGTCGAGCTCGGGGGCGCACGAAAGCGACGCCTTAGCGAAAATTCTTTCGTCAGAAATCGCCCCGATCACGGTTAACCGAATGGGGGGATCGAGACGTCGGGGCGTTCGAACGGACGCTCGCGACCGGAAGCAAATCACGACCTGCGATCGGGAATGTCCGAACGATCCCGGCGGCATGCCGTGACCATACGCGTTTCTTTCCGGAAACAGCTTCGCTGCGCCCGCAATGACCAGTGAGGGGGCGACACTCGCCCTCTTCGAACGAGAGAGGAACACGATCATGAGCCAGAAGGACAACACCGTCACCGACATGCAGCTCGACACGAAGACGATGGAGGGGGTCGACAAGCACTTCTCCAACGTCGCCAAGCTGTCGCTCGGGGGCACCGACATGACCCCGGCGCAGATCAAGGCCGTCTACCAGGCGGACATCGACGCCCAGAAGGCGCTCGACGCCGCGCGGTCGCAGGTCAAGGAGATGGTCGCCAAGAAGAGGCAGACGCGCGCCGGGGCGCGGGCCAACCGCAAGCTGCTCAAGGCCTACGTCGTCGGCACCATGGGGGCGCAGGCCGTCGTGGTGCTCGAGGACCTCGGCATCGAGCCGCCGAAGCCGTCGGGGCGCAAGAAGGTCGCCGTCAAGGCGCAGGCCGTCGCGCAGGCGAAGGCCACGCGCGGGCTGCGGCACACGATGGGGTCGCGCGAGAAGCTGAAGATCAAGGCTCCGCCGCCCGCCCCACCCGCGCCGCAGCCGCCGGCCGCGCAGTCGTCGCCCGACGCCCCCGCGCCGGCGCCGGCGCCAACGCCGGCGAAGCCCACGGCCTAGCCGGATAGCGCGGCCACGACCAGAGCGGGCGGCGAGGCGGATGGTCGGTCCGCCTCCCGCCCGCCCGGCTCTTCGGGTGGGCGCGTGGGTCGTTCAGTCGTCGAAGACGGCAGGGGCTCCCTGCTCTTGCCACGAGCCCATGGGCGCGAACCGGTGCCCGGTGCGCCACGCCTTCAGGCTCGCCGTCAGACCCGCTTCGTCGCACGTCCAGACCTGCGCTTCGTGCCACTGCCGCCGGGAGCCCGCGCCTTCGAATATCCCCACGAAGCACGCGTCCCGGCGGCCGTGATCCGTGCGGCTCTCCAGGGGAAGCGTGAAGCGGACGACGGCGGCGTACGGCACCGTCGGCGGCCCGCCCTCCGGTGCCTGTTGGACCACCGCGCCCCACGCGGCGGCCACCGGGGTCGGCGCCCCCTCGGCGACGCCGTGGCCTCCTTGCCCCGCTCTCTCGACGAGGCCATGGAGCGCCGACCTCGCGGACGCGACGTCGTCCACGATGAAGGCCGCCAACGGGGCGAGCGCGTCGTGCGCCGTCGTGCACGCTGCACCCGCGCCCACCGGCAGGAAGCACCTGCCCTCGGTCTTGCACCCGGTCGTGAGGGCGCAGTCGGCGCTCGTCATCAGCGTGCAGTCCGACAGCATTTCGGTGCACTTGCCCATCGACCTGCAATCGTCCGACGCGCGGCAGTCCGAGTCCGATGCGGCCACGCAGGCGAACCACCGCGATCCGACGCAACGCCCGTGCCGGGCGCACTCCCCGTCGAAGCGGCAGACGAGGTCCGTGTGGCCGCCGGTGAAGATCCAGAAGAGGAGGACGAACGCGAGCGCAAGCGAGGCGCGGAAGAGCTTCCTCCCGAAAAACTGCAGCCGCGTCTCCGGCTCCGCAGGCATGGCCGCATCCTACGACGCGCCGCCTCGTCTTGGATCAGCTCACGGCCGCGCGCGCTGCGCGATGAAGCGCGCGAGCGCCTGCGCCTTCGGGACGAGCGACGCCACCTCGATGAGCTCCTCTTTCGTGTGGAACCCCAATCCGCGCGGCCCCATCCCGTCGATCGACGGGATGCCGAGCGCGCTCGAGGTGCTCGCGTCGCTTCCGCCGCCGATGAGCGGCGCCTCGTCGCCCCCGAGGCCGTGGACGCGCGCGCACGCGGCGTACTCGGCCAGGAGCTGCGCGCTCGCGTCGGTGCGCTCGAGCGGCATGCGCGCGACGCCGCCCTGCAGCTCGACGCGCGTGCCGGGCACCTCCTCGCCGGCGCGGACGGCGGCGGCGCGGACGGCGGCGACCAGCTGCTCGCCGTCGGCGCGCGTGCAGAAGCGCAGATCGAGCTGCACCTCGGCGCGGTCGGGAACGGTGTTCTTGCTCGTCCCGCCGGCGACGCGCCCGACGTTCACCGTCACGCCGCGGTCGTAGTCGGTCAGGCGCTGCACCGCGTCGACGAAGCGCGCCGCCGCCCAGATGGCGTTGGCCCCCTCCTTGTGCGCGTTGCCGGCGTGGGCGGCGCGCCCGTGCGCGACGGCCGTCATGCCGCCGGTGCCCTTGCGGCGCGTGATGATGGCGTCCGCCTTGCGGCCCGCCTCGAAGACGAGCGCGCAGGCCGAGCCGTTGACGGCCGCGCCGATGACGGCCTGCCCCTCGGGCGAGCCCACCTCCTCGTCGCCGACGATGACGAGGCGCACGGGCGGCACCGCGTCGAGCCCGCCGGTCGCGGCCAGGGCTTTCAGCGCGAAGGCGATGACGACGAGGCCCCCCTTCATGTCGAGCACGCCCGGGCCGCGCGCGAGGTCGCCGTCGCGGCGGTAGCCCTCGAAGCTGCCCGGCGGGAACACGGTGTCCAGGTGCCCGACGAGCGCGATGGCGCCCTTGTTGGGCAGCTGCGGGCGCGTGCGGAAGACGAGGTGGTCGGCGAAGCGCTCGCTCGGGCGAACGGCGACGTCGACGCCGGGCCCGGCGAAGAGCTCGCGCAGCATCGCGCCGACCTTGCGCCCGCCCTCGGGGTTCTCGGTGTACGAGTTCTGATCGACCAGCGGCGCGAGCGCCTCCTCCATCGCGCGCTGCTTGTCCGCCAGCCAGGCCGTCGCCTCGTCCGCGTGGGTGCCCATCGGGCGCGCAGCGTAGCACCGGCTCCATGGCCCAGCCGCGTCGAGTCGTTGGTTTGGATTGAACGGGAAGGCGGGAAGGCGGGAAGGTTCGGGGAATGGCGCACTGCACCAATCCTTCCCTTCCTTCCCTCTTCTGCCCCTTCCCCTTCCCGCTTTCCCGCCTTCCTGTGATCTCCCCCAGTCGCGGTGCAAGTGGCTGCGCAGCGCGCGCGCGGTGCTAGGCTCGCGACCACCATGGCCAAGCGCTTCAAGGCCGCCGTCATCGGCGGCAGCGGGTACGGCGGCGCGGAGCTGATTCGACGGCTGCTCATGCATCCGGAGGTCGAGCTCGTGCGCGTCGCGTCGATCGACTTCATCGGCGAGCCGCTGTCGGCGGTGCACCCGAACCTCGAGGGGCAGACCGACCTCAGGTTCGAGGGGCTCGAGGCGGCCGACGCCGCGCGCGGGATGGACGTCGTGCTGCTGGGGCTGCCGCACAAGGTCAGCGCCCACAAGGCGCCGGACATCATGAAGACCGGCGCGCGCATCGTCGACCTGTCCGGCGACTTCCGCCTGCGCGACCCGGCCGCCTACGAGACGTACTACGGCGCCAAGCACCCCTGCCCCGACGAGCTGACGAAGGGCACGTTCGTCTACGGCCTTCCCGAGCTGCACCGCGAGGCGATCCGCAAGGCGAAGTACGTCGCGTCGCCCGGCTGCTTCGCGACGACGATCGAGCTCGGCCTCTTGCCGCTCGCCAGGGCGGGCCTGCTCACCGGGCCGGTGGAGATCGTCGGCATCACCGGGTCGAGCGGCAGCGGCATCGCGCCGAGCGCCGGGACGCACCACCCGGTGCGCGCCAACAACCTGCGCACCTACAAGCCGCTCGAGCACCAGCACATCCCAGAGATCGTGCAGACGCTCGCGGACGCCGGCGCGAAGGACCTGACGCTGCGCTTCGTGCCCGTCAGCGCGCCGCTGTCGCGCGGCATCTTCGCGACGTCGTTCGCGCACGTCGACGACAAGGTGGACGCCGGGGCGGTGAAGAAGCTCTACGCCGAGACGTACGCGCGCGAGCCGTTCGTGCGCGTGCCGGCCAAGCGGCTGCCCGAGGTGGTGGCGGTCAAGGGGACGAACTTCGCCGAGGTCGGCGTGCAGCCGGGCGACGTCGCGGGCGGCAAGCGCGCGGTCGCTTGCTTCTCGGTCACCGACAACCTCATCAAGGGCGGCGCGGGCCAGGCCATCCAGTCGATGAACCTGATGCTCGGCCTCGACGAGCGCCTCACCCTCGAAGACCCCGGCGGCTGGCCCTGAGAAGAAGGAGAGAACAGGAAGGCGGGAAGGCGGGAAGGTTCTGGGTAATACGCCGATCCACCCAACTCTTCCCGTCTTCCCGTCTTCCTGTTCAACCAAACCAATGAGCGAAACCGTCGTCGTCAAATTGGGTGGCGAGGTCGTCGCCTCGCAGCACATGGAGGCCATCGCGACGGACGTCGCGGACCTTCGCGAGCGCGGAGAGCACGTCGTCGTCGTGCACGGCGGCGGGCCGCAAGCGACCGATCTCCAGAAGAAGCTCGGGCAGACGCCGAAGATCGTCGCCGGGCGGCGCATCACCGACGCCGATGCGCTCGAGGTCATGAAGATGATCGTCGCCGGCAAGGTGAACGTCGACGCGTGCGCGGCCCTCGTGGCCGCCGGCGCGAAGCCGGTCGGCCTGCACGGCGCGAGCGCGCTGACGGTGCGCGCCGTGAAGCGGCCGCCGCGCGTCGTGACGGGCGCGGGGCCGGACCCGATCGATTTCGGCCACGTCGGCGACGTGACGGGGGTCAACCGCGAGCTCATCGCGCTGCTGACGGGCGGCGGGTACGTGCCGGTGGTCGCCTGCCTCGGCGCCGACGAGCAGGGGCACGTCTACAACATCAACGCCGACATCGTCGCCAACCAGCTCGCCATCGCGCTCGATGCCAAGGCGCTCGTGCTCGTCAGCGACGTTCCCGGCGTGCTCCGCGACGTGAGCGACCCCTCCTCGCGCATCGCGCGCCTGTCCGTCGCCGACGGCAAGAAGGCCATCGCCGACGGCGTGGTGACCAAGGGGATGATCCCGAAGCTCGAGGAGTCGTTCGCCGCGATCGCGCAGGGCGTGCGCGCGGTGCACGTCGTCGGGCGCCTGTCGCGCGGCCAGCTCGCGCGGGAGGTCGCCGAGCCGGGCAGCGTCGGCACCGTCCTCGTGGCTTAAACGCGAAAGGGCGGCCCTCTCGGACCGCCCTCGCGCGAGCTCACGTGTCGTCGAGGCCGATCAGCCGGCGTGCGCGCTACCGCTCGCGCTCGCCTGGACGTTGACCGACACGTTCACGTTCGCCTGGACGCTCGCGACCGCGTCGAGCGCGCCCTTGAACGGCGCGGCCACGCAGGCCGTCAGCTTGGCGACGTTCATCGGGCTGCCGGCGCCCTGAACGCTCGCCTGCACGCCCTCGATGACCACCTTCATGTTGCCGGCGACCTCGCCGACGTGCTTGCCCATGCCGACGGCGACCGTGAGGATCTCCGGCAGGTTCTTCTCGACCGCGGCCTGGAACTTCGCGGCGGCCTGCGCGTCGGCCGCGCCGGTGATGCGCAGCGCGACGTGCGGCGGCGTGCACTCCGCCTTGGCGTTGAGGCTCGCGTCGCACTTGGCCTTGCACTCGGCGCTCATCTTCGGCGGCTCGATGTTGCCCGTGCACTTCGGGGCCTCCATCTTGACCGAGCACGAGCCCGAGCAGGTGCCGCTGCAGCTGGCCGACCCGCTGATCTTGCAGCTGCCACCGCACTTGCCCTTGCAGGTCGCCTTGACGTTGCCCTGGCACTTGCCGTCGCACGTGCCGTTGCACTGGCCGTTCGCGCTGGCGTTCATCACCTTGCCGTCGCACTTGCCGTCGCACTTGCCGTCGCAGGTGCCCTTGATCGCGACGTCGCAGGTGCCGTTGCACTCGCCCGAGCACGCGGCGGCCGCGTTGGCCTGGCACTCGCCCTGGCACTGGCCGGAGCACTTGCCCTCGAGCTTGCCGCCCTCGCACTTGACCTCGGCGGACCCGGGCTTGACGCTCGCGTCGCAGTGGCCCGCGCAATCGGCGTAGGCGTTGATGTCGACGCCGCACGTCGGCTCGGTCATGTCGAGCTTGATCTGCGCGTTGGCGCCGATCTTCGCCTTCACGTCGCCCATGACCTTGATGGCGGCCTTGCAGGCGTCCTGGCCGTCCTTGAAGTCGCCCGTCGCACCGAGATCGTGCGCGAGGTTGCCGCACGCGACCTTCAGGTCGCCGTCGATCTTGTCCGCGAGCGCCTTCATCTCCACCGCGGCGCCGGCGCCGGCCTTGATCTTGGCCGCGACGTCCGCCTTGAGGCCGAACTCCTTGCCGAAGTCGAACGAGTCGACCGCCTCGACCTTCGTCATGTCCGGGCAGTTGCCGGCGATGTTCGGCACACCGGGCAGCTTCGGCATGGCGCCGCAGTTGACCACGAACGGCGCGGCCAGCGCCGCGAACACAATCGGCCACGAAACCCGTCGCATGATTTTGCGAGTCATCGTCGTTCTTCCTCCGTGAGACCCCGTGAGACCCTTTTTCGCCCCGCCCCGGATTCTCGCGCGCGGCGCCTCTGGGCTGTTTTTCGTCGCACGCCGGATTACCACGCCTCGGACCCGAGAATCCAGGCTCGATTTTTCCGCGGACGCGTACGCTGTCGGGCGCATCGGCGCGTGATAACAACGTTCATCGTGCGCATCGCGGTGTGCGACGTGGGCCTGGGGAACCTTCGCAGCGTGGAGCGCGCGCTGCGCGAGGCGGCACGCGCTCTCCGCCGCGACGTCGACGTCGAGGTCACGGCCGACGCGGCGCATCTGCGCGGCGCGGACAAACTGGTGATGCCCGGCCAGGGGGCGTTCGGCGACTGCGCCCGGGCGCTGGCGCAGGGCCTGGGCGAGGCGGTGCGCGAGCACGTGGCCGCCGGGCGCCCGTACCTGGGCATCTGTCTGGGACTGCAGGTGCTCTTCGCTCGCAGCGAGGAGGCGCCGGGGTGCACGGGACTCGGCCTGCTCGAAGGGGAGGTCGTGCGCCTGCGCGGGGGCGTCGATCCGACGACGGGGACGCCCCTCAAGATCCCGCACGTGGGCTGGAACGTCGCCGAGCCGGCAGCGAACGGGCGGGGGCTCTTGCCCGAGGGGCCGCCGCGGCACTTCTACTTCGTGCACAGCTACGTGGTCGCGCCGCGCGACGCGCGCGTGGTGGCCGCGACCACGGAGTACGGCGAGCGGTTCGTGAGCGCCGTGGCCCACGGCAACGTGTTCGCGTGCCAGTTCCACCCCGAGAAGAGCCAGCGCGCGGGGCTCGCGCTGCTCGAGAGGTTCGTGGCGTCGTGATCGTCGTGCCGGCCATCGACCTGCTCGGGGGCAAGGCGGTGCGCCTTCACCAGGGGCGCTACGACGCGGTCACCGTGTACGACGAGGATCCGCCGGCGCGGGCGCGCGCCTGGCGCGGAAGGGTCCCGCTGCTCCACGTCGTGGACCTCGAGGGGGCGCGCGCCGGGCGGCCGATGCAGGTGGACGTGGTGCGCGCCATCGCCGCGGCGTTCGGGCCCGGCGTGCAGGTGGGCGGGGGGGTGCGCACGCGCGAGGCGTTCGAGGCGGCGGTGGCGCTCGGCGCGTCGCGCGTGGTGCTCGGATCGGCGGCGGTGAACGACCCGGACCTGGTGCGCTCGCTCGCCGCGCAGCACCCGGGGGCGGTGGTGGTGGCGGTCGACGCGCGCGACGGCTTCGTCGCCGTCGACGGCTGGACGAAGGAGACGCGCGTGCGCGCGGTGGACCTCGTGCGCGCGCTCGCCGACGTGCCGCTCGGCGGGGTGCTCTACACCGACGTCGCGCGCGACGGCACGCGCGCGGGCCCCAACGTGGATGCGACCGCGGAGCTGGCGGCGGCCACGCCGGTGCCGGTCATCGCATCGGGCGGCGTCGGCTCGCTCGACCACCTGCGCGCGCTCGCCTCGCGGGGGATCGCCGCGTGCATCGTCGGCCGCGCGCTCTACGACGGCGCGTTCACGCTCGACGAGGCGCTCGCTGCGCTGAAGTGAATCGCCAAGAACGCCAAGGCGCCAAGCCGCCAGGGGGAGGGCCGAGGCACTGCCGCTCTCTTCTCCCCCGCCCTCTTCTGGCGCACTTGGCGGCTTGGCGGCCTTGGCGTTCCTCTTCCGATCACACGCCGACGGGGTGCCAGACGGTCTTCGTCTCGAGGTGGCGCTCGATGAAGCCGAGGCCCTGGCCGGCGTCCGACAGCAGGCGCAGCGCCTCGCCCCCGTCGTGCGTCTTGACGCGCTTGACGTTGCCGCTCCCCTCGCGCTCGACGGCGGCGCGCAGGTCGGCGTCGCCGCTCCACGCGTCCATCGCCGCGACCTCGCGGTGCTTGGCCAGGTGCGGGGCGATCTCGCTCGCCTGGCCCGTGAGCACGTTGACGACGCCGCCCGGCAGATCGCTCGTGGCCAGGCACTCGCACCACACGACCGCCGTGCGCGGGTCCTCGCTGCCGGCGACGACGACGCACGTGTTGCCACCGGCGACGACCGGCAGCACCGTCGAGACGAGCCCCACGAGCGCCGGTCGCTCGGGCGCGACCACCGCGACGACCCCCATCGGCTCGGGCAGACTGAAGCCGAAGTGCGGCCCGGTCACCGGGTTGTGCGACGCGACGAGCGCCTGAAACTTGTCGCAGAAGCCCGCGTAGTAGACGGCGCGATCGATCGCGATCTCCACCTCGCGCGCGGCCTGCTCGGCCCCCACGCCGCCGCGACCGAGCGCCACGCACAGCTCCTCGCGGCGCGACTCCATCACCTCGGCGAGCCGGTAGAGGATCTGCCCGCGGTTGTACGCGGTGCGCGCCGCCCAGCCGTCGGCCGCGTTGCGGGCCGCGAGCACGGCGTCGCGCGCGTCCTTGCGAGAGCCGCGCGGGACGTTGACCACCTCGGGATCGGCGCTCCCCTCGAGCGGCGCGCCGGTCACCTGGAAGAAGCGACCGCTCTCGGAGCGCACGAAGGCGCCGCCGACGAACATCTTGTACGCCTTGTTGACGGACACGCGCGCCGTCGGATCGAACCCGCCACCGTCTTGCTCCTGTCCGTGCGCGAGCGCGTTGCTCTCGCCGGTCGGCATCGCGGCCTCGGCGCGGTCGCTCGTCGTCGTCGTGCGCCGCGTGCTCATGCGAGCTCCGTGTAGGCGTGGAGGCCGTGGCGGCCGCCCTCGCGGCCGAACCCGCTCTCCTTGTAGCCGCCGAACGGCGAGGTCGGGTCGAACTTGTTGTACGTGTTGCCCCAGACGACGCCCGCCTTCAGCCGCTGGGCCATCCAGAAGATCTTCGCCCCCTTGTCGGTCCAGATGCCGGCCGACAGGCCATACATCGTGTTGTTCGCCTTCTCGATCGCCTCCTCCGGCGTGCGGAAGGTGAGCACCGACAGCACCGGGCCGAAGATCTCCTCGCGCGCGATGCGCGACGACTGCGCGACGCCGGTGAAGAACGTGGGCGCGAAGAAGTAGCCCCGGCTCGGCAGCGGGCACGGGGAGGTGAAGCGCTCGGCCCCCTCCTCCTCGCCGGCGGCGACGAGCTGCTTGATCTTCTCGAGCTGCATCTTCGAGTTGATGGCGCCGACGTCCGTGTTCTTGTCGAGCGGATCGCCGACGCGCAGCGTGGCGATGCGGTCCTTGAGCTTGCGCACCACCAGGTCGTGCACGCTCTCCTCGACGAGCAGGCGCGATCCGGCGCAGCAGACGTGCCCCTGGTTGAAGTAGATGCCGTTGACGATCCCCTCGATGGCCTGGTCGATCGGCGCGTCGGCGAAGACGACGTTGGCCGCCTTGCCCCCGAGCTCGAGCGTCAGCTTCTTCTTGGTGCCCGCGACCGCGCGCTGGATCTTCCTTCCGACCTCGGTCGAGCCGGTGAAGGCGACCTTGTCGACGCCCGGGTGCCCGGCGACGGCGGCGCCCGTGGCCCCCGCGCCCGTCACGACGTTGACGACGCCCGGCGGCAGCTCCGCCTCCTCGACGATGCGCGCGAGCATCAGCGCCGTGAGCGGCGTCGTCTCCGCCGGCTTGAGCACCACCGTGTTGCCGCACGCGAGCGCCGGCGCGAGCTTCCACGCCGCCATGAGCAGCGGGAAGTTCCACGGGATGATCTGCCCGGCGACGCCGAGCGCGCGCCACGCGCGCCCCTGGAAGGCGTAGTCGAGCTTGTCGGCCCACCCCGCGTGGTAGAAGAAGTGCGCCGCCGCCAGCGGGACGTCGACGTCGCGCGACTCCTTGATGGGCTTTCCGCCGTCCATCGACTCGACGACGGCAAGCGCGCGCGACTTCTCCTGGATGGCGCGCGCGATGCGGAACACGTACTTGGCGCGCTCGCTCCCGCGCATCTTCGACCAGTACTTGTCGTATGCGCGCCGCGCCGCCTGCACCGCCTCGTCCACGTCGCGCTCGTCGGCCTCGGCGATCTCGGCGAGCTTCTCCTCGGTGGCGGGGTTGATCGTGTCGAAGTATTTGCCGCTCCGCGGGGCGCGCCAGCGGCCGTCGACGAAGAGCTCCTGCCGCGGGGCGACCGTGACGTGATCGGCCGCCTCGGGCGCGGGGGCGTAGTCCCACGCGCGCCCGAAGTCGAGGACGGGGGCGGTCTCGTCGCGCTTGGTGATCTCTGCGCTCATGGGGGGTGTCGCTCAGTCCTTGGAGAAGTCTTCGGCGGCCTGGTAGACGCCGGTGCGCTCTTTCTCGATCTGCATCAGCACGTCGTTGAGCAGCGCGCTGGCGCCGAACCGGAACAGCTCCGGCGTCAGCCACGCGTCGCCGAGCGTCTCCTTGACGAGCACGAGGTAGTGGAGCGCCTGCTTGGCCGTGCGCACGCCGCCGGCCGGCTTCATGCCGATGCGCCGCCCGGTCGCGTAGTAGTGGTCGCGGATCGCCTCGAGCATGACGAGCGTGACCGGCGGGGTCGCGGCCGGCTGGATCTTGCCGGTAGACGTCTTGATGAAGTCCCCTCCCGCGGCGATGGCGATCTCGCTCGCCTTGCGCACGACGTCGTACGACCCGAGCTCGCCGGTCTCGAGGATGACCTTGAGGTGCGCGCGGCCACTCGCCTCCTTGGTGGCGGCGATCTCGTCGAACACCTTGGCGTAGTCGCCTGCGAGCATGGCCCCGCGGTCGATGACCATGTCGATCTCGTCGGCGCCGAGCTCCACGGCGCGCCGCACGTCGGCGAGCTTCACGTCGAGCGGGGACTGGCCGCTCGGGAACGCGGTGGCGACGCTGGCCACCTTCACGGTCGACCCGGCGAGGGCCGCCTTCGCGACCGGCACGAGGTTCGGGTAGACGCACACGGCCGCGCACGGGCCGATCGAGGCGTCGCTCTCGAGCGGCGTCCGCGCCTTGCGGCACATCTGCCGGACCTTGCCAGCGGTGTCCTTGCCCTCGAGCGTCGTGAGGTCCATCATGCGCACGGCGAGCTTGAGGCCCGCGACCTTGGCGGCCTTCTTGATGGATCGCTTGCCGAGCGCCGCCGCGCGCTCCTCGACGGCGACCTGGTCGACCGGCGGAGGCGGCGGGTAGAAGAGCGGGTACGGCGCCGGGCGGGCACTGGCCCCGAAGCGCGAGAGGGAGTCCTGGGACGACACGCGCCGACAGTAGCAGAAGCGTGGTCGCGTGCTACGCGCTGCCGTTTCCGCCGTAGGAGCTCGGTGGATTTCGTTCGAGCCCGAGCGAGGCCAACGAGGCGAGCGAGGCGTACTCACGTACGCCGCAGCGAGCCGACGCCGGCATCGCGAAGGGATCGGACGAAAGCCGCCGGACTCCTGCTCCTAGCCCTTCTGGACGGTCGCCTCGACCTTGGCGCGCTTGCGGCGGCGGCGGGCGGCTTCGGCCTGCTTCTTCCGGCGCTTGATGCTCGGCTTCATGTAGTGGCGGCGCATCTTCAGCTCGCGAAGCACGCCCTCGGACGCGAGCTTCCGCTTGAGCATCTTGATGGCACGCTCGATTCCGCGGTCGCTGACGACGACCTCGAGAGGCTTGCACTGAATCGCTTCGCTGGGCATGGGCCGGCTCGTCTATCACGGCGCGACACGTCGCGCCACTGTTCGATTCGGGGATTGGCGTCGTTCCGGCCTCAGGGGGCCGGGGCGGGCGTCGTCGCGGGCGCGGGTGCCTTGGCAGGCGCCTTGAGGGTGGCTTTGGGGGCCGCCTTGCGAGCGGCCTTGCGCGCACGCTTGGAGCTTGCGGCGCGCTTGACGGGCTTGCGGGCGCCCGCCGACGCACCGCGCTTCCCGGCCTTGGCCGCTCCGCGCTTGCCGGCTCGGGCCCCCGCACCGGCGCGCCCCGCGGCGCCCCCCTTGAGGAAGTACGTCGTCGCGCGCTTCTGGCCCGACTTGCCGAGCCGCCCGGAGTCGAGCGCCTCCTTCAAGGGCCGGGGCAGCTCCTTGGCCTCGATGCCGAGCTTCTGGCGGATCTCCTCGGCGCGCAGCCCCTTGGGGTGCTGACGGAGCAGAGCCGCGATGCGATCGATCATCTGCTCGATGTCCTCCGACGATCGACGCGGCAGCCGTCCGCTTCGCCGCAGGCCGGCGCCGTTGGCCACGGCGTGGAGCGGACCGCGGCGCCCACCGGACTCGGCGAGCAGATCCTCGAGCGACGCGGTGCGGATCGCCTGGAGCACGTTCGAGGCGAACGAGGACGCGAGCTCGTTGAGGCGCTGTCGAAGTGCGGAAGGCATGACCGACGAATAACCGTCATTCATGAATTGGGTCAACGCATTTCCGTGCTAAGGAGTCCCCAGGTTTGTTTGAGCCCCCGGCCCCAAACGGCCGCGAGAGCCGAAGTGGCGGAATGGCAGACGCAGCGGATTCAAAATCCGTCGTCCGAAAGGGCGTGAGGGTTCAAGTCCCTCCTTCGGCACCCTCCCCAGGTATTCTGTTTGGCGCCCCGGCCCCAAACTCTGCTCGATGACGTCGTGGCAGGCCCCGCCCCAAACCGATCGCGGGCACTGGGTCGGAACGAGGTCAGCGCAGGGCCAACGCGGCGACGACGATCACGGCGAGCACGATCGCGACGGCGAGCGTGAGCGCGATGGGCGAGCGCGATTGGAGGCCGGTCGTGGGGGCGACCGGCGCCGGGGCGAAGCCCACGGGCGGCGGCCCCTGGGCGGGCCCCGATTGGGGCACGGGACGATCGGCGGCGGTCCTGAACGTCGAAGGCGACTTGAGCGGCTCGAGTACGCGCGGCTCGCGGCGGCTCGCCTCGGCGATCCAGCGCTCCTGGCGCGCGCGGTCCGCGCCGAACAGCTCCTGCATGACGGCGGCGACGACACCCGGGTCCACGGCGCCCGCGGCGAACGCGTCGAGGTCGTGCGCCAGCGCTCCCGCCGTCGCGTAGCGTCGCTCCTTGTCGCGCGCGAGCGCGCGCTCCAGCACGCGCCAGAGCGCCGGGGGGAAGCCGTCGACGATCTCGAGCGGGTTCGGGACCTCGGCGGCGTGCACGCGCTTGAGCGTCTCGACCTCGTCGGCGTGCTTGAACAGGCGCCGGTCGCAGGCCAGCTCCCAGAGCGTGGTCCCCAGCGCGAAGACGTCGGTGCGGCGATCGATGGGTGCGCCCACGGCCTGCTCGGGCGACATGTACGCGACCTTGCCTTTGATGATCCCCGCCGCCGTCTTCGAAGCTCGATTGGCCGCCTTGGCTAGACCGAAATCGATGATTTTGATTGTGCCGTCGTACGTCACGAAGATGTTCGTGGCGTTGACGTCGCGGTGGACGATGTCGAGCGGCCTGCCCTGCTCGTCCTCGAGCTCGTGCGCGTAGTGCAGCCCCTCGGCGACGCGCGCGCCCACCCAGGCAATCATGTCGTAGCGCAGGCGCACCCCGCGCGCGCGGCACGCGTCCCACACGCTCCACAGCGACTGGCCGAGCAGGAGCTCCATCGCGATGTACGCGTGGCCGCCGTCGTCGCCGAGCTCGTGGTATCGGACGATGTTCGGGTGGGCCAGCCGCGCCGCTATTCGCGCCTCGTCGAGGAACATCGTGAGAAACTCCTTGTTCCGCGCGAACTCCTCGCGGACCATCTTGACGGCGACGAGCTCGCCGGGCTGGCCCTGGGCCGGCGCGGCGGCGGCGCCGCCCTCGGCGCGGCGGGCGACGTACACGGCCGCCATCCCCCCGTCGGCGATCTTCGCGCGCACCTCGTAACGGCCGAGGCGGAAGGGCGGGGCGGCGTGATCGACGGTCACCATCGGGAACCTACCAAAGGGCGCATCGCTCTCAACCGTCGTAGGATGCGCCCGCTCATGGCTTTCCTCCCCCCTCGTTCCCAGCTCCGCCCAGTGTCCGCCGCCGCGACGTGCGTCGCCCTCGCTCTCGCCGGGCTCGCGGGATGCAAGGACTCGTCCAAGGAGAGCGCCGCCAAGGCCGCGCATGACGCCGCGCAGCTCGCGGCGCTCGTCGACAAGGACGTCGGGGAGGTCGAGCGCGGCCTGCCCGAGGGCGCCAAGCGCCTCTCGACCGCGATCCTCGCCAACGGCGCCGATCCCAAGCAGGACGTAGCGGGGGTGCGCAGGGCGCTGCTGCGCGTGCGCCGTGACGTGCCGGATCTCGACGTGGCCAAGTCCACCTTCTTCGCCGTGGCCGACCCGAACGGCGTCGCCATCCGCAACGATCTCGAGGAGGACGTGATGGCGGGGCAGAACCTCGTCGCGATCTTCCCCGCCCTCGCCAAGGCGCGCGACGGGTACGTGACGACGGTCGGGGCGTTCCCGAACGCGCCGTCCAAGAACGGCCCCGACGAGGACTGGGTCGCCGCCGTGCCGATCAAGCGCGCCGACGGCTCGACGGGCGCGCTCTTCGTCACGGGCTGGACCTATCGCTACTTCGCGCGTCACCTCGCCGAGTCGCTCAAGGACCGCCTGCTCGACGAGGCGAAGGCCGGCCAGAACGACGGCAAGATGCCGGTGTTCTACGTGGCGGTGTTCGACAAATCGGGGGTCTACGCGGCGCCGCTGACGCCGGCGGTGGATCAGAAGGCGCTGGCCGATCAGGATCTGGTCGCCAAGACGGCGTCCGGACCGGCCCAGGGGACGGTGTCGATCACCGACCGCGGGTTCGGCTGGGCGGCACGGCGGACGCCGAAGCTGGCGCCCGATACGGGGGTGGTGGTGCTGCGAAGCGAGATGTGACGGGCGCGCGGCCGGGGGACGGCCTCGGCCTCACCCGTCGGCACTCCGCCCGAAGCGGTGGATCCCCCACGCGAGCGCCGCCCAGCCGATCAAGACGATGACTCCCCCGAGCCCCTGCTGGGTCCGGGTGTGGTCCGCGCCCGGCGTCCCGAGCACCGGCGCCGTCGTGGCGATCGCCAGGCCGAGGGCCGTCAGCACCGCCCCGGACAAGAGGAGGCGCCGCGGGCTCACGGCCATCCTTCGTGCTGGGCGCGCCGCAGGATGTCCTTGGTCGCCAGCTCGAGCTTCTGCTCGGCCGCGATGCTGGTCGCCGTGTGCTCTTCGCCCGAGAGGTCGTCCTGCATGTAGTCGGCCGCGAAGAGCAGCGCCGCGTGCACGTCCTCGTCGTCGTCGTTGCCGCGCACGACGATGATGGCGTCGGGATCGCGGCGCTTGGGCAGGTTGTCTCCCAACCGGTCGGCGTCCTGCCACGTGATGAACGCGATCCCGAAGCGCTTGTCCTTCGCCGCCACGTCGAGGCGCAGCTCGGTGTCGTTCGGCCCGAACTTGATGATGCGGTTGCGCACCGGCTCGAGACCGAACTCGCGGAACACGCGCGCCATGATGGCCACCGCGTGCGGCTCGTCGATCGGGCGCAGGATCGTCGGCGCCTTGGCTTCCCCGCCGCCGCAGGAGACGAGCGCCGGAGCGGCCAGCACGGTGAGGGTGACGACAACGGCTCGACCGAACACCGCCCCAGACGCTAGCCGATGGGGCATGCTGCCGCTAGTTTCTGCGTATGCCGCGCTTCGCCGCCATCGACGTGGGCTCGAACGCCCTGCGCCTGCGCATCGTCGAGGCCGCGGCGCCTTCGACGCGACCCGCGGGCATGGGCGCGTCCGAGCCGGGCAAGCACCAGCTGCCCCTCTTGCCCGATCGCGACGGCGGATCCTGGCGTGACCTCGTCGCGCTGCGCTCGCCCGTGCGCCTCGGCTCGGAGGTGTTCCTGTCGGGTCGCCTGGCACCGGCGTCGATCGGCCAGGCGTGCGCGGCGCTGCGCGAGTTCAAGGCCGAGATCGACCGCGCCAAGGTCGACGCCTACCGCGCCATCGCCACCAGCGCCGTCCGCGAGGCCAAGAACGGCTCGACCCTGGTCGAGCGCGCCCGGCGCGAGGCCGGCGTCGAGCTCGAGACGATCGAGGGGATCGAGGAGGCGCGCCTCATCCAGCTGGCGGTCACGCGGCGAATCCCCCTCGCCGACAAGCGCGCGCTGCTCGTCGACGTGGGCGGCGGGTCGACCGAGCTCACGCTGCTCGACAAGGGGCAGACGGCCTTCACGATCTCGCTGCCGCTCGGCACCGTGCGCATGCTCGAGGCCTACCTCCGGGGCGCCAAGACGGTGGACCGCAAGCGCGAGAAGCTGCTCGAGGAGGCGATCGACCGCGCGCTCGGCGAGGCGGAGCCGCAGCTCGGCCGCGTCGACGTGCTGGTCGGCACCGGCGGCAACGTCGACACGCTATTCGACCTCTGCCCGGTCAAGGGGACGCGCGCGGTGGACGTGTCGGCGGCGCGAGCGCTGTTCAAGAAGATGTGCGCGATGTCCAACGGCGAGCGGCGCGACGCCTACCAGTTGCGCCCCGATCGCGCCGACACGATCGTCCCGGCGAGCGCGATTTTCCTTCGCCTCGCCAAGCGGCTCGATCTGCCTGCCGTCCTGGCGCCCGGCGTCGGGCTGGCGGCGGGCCTCCTCGAGGAGCTCGTCGACAAGTTCTTCCACGTGTGGGACGTCGCCGGCGAGGCCGAGCGCGTCCTGGACGCGTGCGTCCGCCTCGGGCGCCACTACCACTTCGACGAGCCGCACGCGCGGCAGGTGTGCCGCTTCGCGACCCAGCTGTTCGACGACCTGCAGGGCGTGCACGCCTTCGGCGAGCGCGACCGGCTGCTGCTGCGCGCGGCCGCCGTGCTGCACGACATCGGCGACTACATCCATTACAGCGGCCACCACAAGCACAGCTACTATCTGATCCAGCACGCCGACATCATGGGCCTGACGCCCGACGAGCGCGCGATCGTCGCCAACCTCGCGCGCTACCATCGCAAGGGACCACCGGACGCGAGCCACCCGAACTACCGCGAGCTGCCCAAGGAAGCGCGTGGCAAGGTGCGTGGTCTGGCGGCGATCCTGCGCATCGCCGACGCGCTCGACCGCGAGCACAAGCAGAAGATCGAGAGCGTTCGCGCGGCGGTCGATCAGGCGCACGGGCGGGTCACGCTGTTTCTGCGCGGGGCCGAGGACCGCGAGCTCGAGGAGTGGACGGTCGGCAGCAAGGCGGCTCTCTGGCGCGACGAGTACGACCTCGACGTCGCGATCGCCAAAGCGGAGGTTCCGTGAGGGGAGGGAGAGAACGGGAAGACGGGAAGACGGGGAGGGTTGGTCGGTCCGCCTCCTCTCCCGTTGCTTCCTTTCTCGTTGTCTTCCCTTTCATTTCTCTCTCGGCCTGCGCGTCGACGCGGGTGCCCGATCCGCACGCGGCGGCGCGCGCGTACGCCGAGGCGGCCGCGCGCGGCGACGCCGACGCGCTGTACGCGATGATGACGACGTCGTCGAAGCAGGCCAGGAGCAAGCAGGAGCTCGAGGCCATGATCGCCGACGAGCGCGGCGAGCTCGCCGAGCAGGGCAAGGCGCTGCTCGCCCCCGACGTACGCGTCGAGGCAACCGCGCGCCTGCGCTACGCCGACGGGGAGGAGTCGGCGCTCGAGCTCCGGGACGGCCACTACTGGGTCACGGCGGCCGGCGCGCTCCCCGGCGGCGGGCGCACCCCGGAGGAGGCGCTCGACCAGCTGCGGCGCGTGCTCGCCCGGCGCAGCTACGTGGGGTTGATGCGCGTACTGTCCCCGGCGACGCGCGCCGCCATCGAGAACGACCTTCGCACACTGGTCGACGGCCTCGATCAGCCGGGCACGCTGCCCGTGCAGATCAGCGGCGACAACGCGACCATCGACGTGCCCGGCGGCCATCAGGTCCGGCTGAAACGCGAGGCGGGCATCTGGCGCGTCGAAGACTTCGATTGAGTTCCCTACCGGCGGTTGCGCCGCCCGAACGAAGAGAGCACGCCACCCCCGCCCGTGAGCCCGCTCCGCTGAGCCGCCGGGTCCGATCGCCCGCGCGCCGCTGTCGCGGCGGCGGCACCTCGTCTACAACTTGCGCGTGCGCTTCCGTTCGCCCGCGCTCGCCCGGCTCTCGTCGCCGAAAACGCTCGCGGCCGCGCTCGCCCTTGCCGTCGGCGTGGCGCTCGCGCTGCTCGTCCCGCGTCCGGCGCGGGCGTTCGGCGACTCGGGCGGCTTCGACCCACGCGTACTGCTGACCGGCAATCAGACCGGCCCGGCGCGCGCAACCGCCCCGGGCCGCTGGTCGTGGGAGCTCATCCAGCGCACCAGCGCGCCAGCGCGGCTGCACCCGACCGTCGTTCGCGCCGACGACCCGGCCATCGTCGACGCGCCGTTCCTCTACTGGAGCGGCGATGCCGACGTGGCGCCGCTGACGAGCGCGGAGATCGCGGGGCTGCGCCGCTTCTTCTCGCTCGGCGGCGTCCTGCTGGTCGACGACGCCGGTGCCGGCGACCGAGGCGAGAAGAGCCCGTTCGGCATCGGGGCGCGGCGCGAGATCGCGCGCGTGCTTCCCGACGGCACGCCAATCGTCCTGGGGACGGATCACGTGCTCTTTCGCACGTTCTACCTGCTTCGCCGCGCCGAGGGCCGCGTCGAGGGGCCTCCGTCGCTCGACGCCATCGTGCGCGGAGGGCAGGCGCAGGTGCTCTTCAGCGAGCACGACCTCGGCGGGGCGCTCGCGCGCAGCCCGGCGGGCGTCTGGGAGCACCCGGTGGTGCCCGGCGGCGACATCCAGCGCGAGCACGCCGTGCGCCTCGCCGTGAACATCGCGATGTACGTGCTCTGCTCCAACTACAAGGACGATCAGGTGCACGCCCCCTTCCTGATGCGCCGCCGCGCGCTGTCCTTCCCATGACGCTGTCGACCCACCTCGGCCCGAGCGGGGACATGCCGGCGTGGGCGGTGGCCCTCGCGGTGGCGCTGGCCATCGCGAGCTTCGCGATGCTGCTCGTCGAGATGCGCCGGCGCGAGCGCGGCGGGACGGCCATCGCCGTGACGGGGCTGCTCGCGGTGGCCGCGCTGCTCGCGGCGGTGCTCCGGCCGGCGCGCGTGTCGGCCCGCGAGAGCGTCGTGGGCGCGCGCGTCGTCGTGCTCGCCGACACGTCGCGCTCGATGGCGCTGAAGCAGCGCGGCGGTGCACGCTGGGAGGCGCGCGACCGCGCCGTCCAGATGCTCGCCAAGGCGCACCCGGACGCGCGGCTGGCGGTGCTGGGCTTCGGTCAAGGGGCGGCCACGCCGCTCGGCATCTCGGCGCCCGAGCCGGACGAGGAGCAGCGGACGACGCGAGCGACCGAGAGCGATCTGGGCACCGCCGTACGCGCGCTGGCCGCCTCGCCACAGGAGCGGCCGGCCGCCGTCGTGGTCGTCAGCGACGGCCGGCTCGACGACCCGCCCGAGGACGCATCCGACGCGAGCCTGCACGCGCTGGGCGATGCGCTGCACGTGCCCATCGACGCCGTGGCGACGACGCGCGACGCACCCGCCGACGCCAGCGTGCGCCGAGTCAGCGCCGCCGGGGCGGCGGTGGCGCACGTGCCGCTGCCGCTGCGCGTGGAGGTGGGATGCGCCGGCGGGCTGGCGTGCGACGAGCTCACGGTGACGGCGCGCGAGCTGCGCGACGACGGGCCCCCGGCGGTGCTGGCCTCGGGGGTCGCGCACCTGAAGGACGGCAAGGCGGCGCTCGACATGACGATCACGCTCGAGCGCGCCGGGTCGCGCATCGTGGAGGTGTCGATCAAGGCCCCCCCGGGCGACACCATCCCGGAGAACGATCGGCGCCTCGTGACCTTCGCCGTCGCGCGCGAGCGCGTGCGCGTGCTGCACGTGGCGGGTCACCCGACCAACGACGTGCGCGCGCTCCGGCAGTGGCTCAAGAGCGACGCGTCGATCGACGTCGTGGCGTTCTTCATCCTTCGCACGCCGATGAACGACGTGCGCGCCACGCAGAACGAGCTGGCGCTCATCCCCTTCCCGGTCGACGAGCTGTTCACCGAGCACCTGCCGAGCTTCGATGCGATCGTGCTGCAGGACTTCGACGCGCAGCCGTATGGGCTCGAGAAGTACCTGCCGAACGTGGAGCGCTACGTGCGCGGCGGCGGGGGGCTCGTCATGGTGGGTGGGACCAACTCGTTCGTCGCGGGAGGCTACGCGGGCACGCCGCTGGCAGACGTGCTGCCGGTCGAGCTCGACGGCAGCCCGGGGGGGACGGCCGCCGACACATCGCCATTCGTGCCGCAGTGGACGCCCGAGGGGCGCGTTGCCCCCCTGCTCGCGCCGCTGCGCGACGTGGTGGGTGACGAACTGCCGGAGATGCCGGGCGCGAACGTGCTCGGCGACGTCCGCCCGGGCGGCGTCGCGCTCTGGACGCATCCGACGCGCACGACCCGCAGCGGCGCCAAGATGCCCGTCCTGGCCGTCGGCGAGGAGGGCGACGGGCGCACGATCGCCCTCGGCATCGACGGCGCCTGGAAGCTCGAGTTCTCGCAGCTCGGTGCCCACACGGCGGGTCGAGGCCACGCGGCGCTGTGGGACGGGCTGCTCGGATGGCTGATGCGCGACCCGCGCTTCGAGCCGGCGCAGATCGAGGTCGTCGGCGGTTGCACGGCCGGGCTGCCGGTCACTCTCCGCGCGCGGATGCTCCCGTCGCACGGCGCGCCCGGGGGCGGCCCCGAGACGGTCTCGCTCGACGTCACGCGCATCGACGCGCCAGAGAAGCCGATCCACGTCGAGCGGCCGCTGCCGCCCGAGGCTTCCTCGGTCGATCTCCCGCTACCTGCGCTGGCAGCCGGCGGCTACACGGCGCGGCTGCGTCTGGCCGGCGGCGCCACGACGCGGCACGACTTCGCCTGCGAAGTCGGCGGCGACGAGTGGGCCGACTCGCGCCCCGATCCCCCGCGGCTCCAGGCGCTCGCTCGCGCGACCGGCGGCTCGTTCGCGTTCGCGGACGACGCGGGCACGCTCCCGCTGCCCAAGCCCACGGTCGTCAACGCCGAACGGCACGTCACGCCGCTGGCCCCGCCGTGGGCATGGTCGCTCGCCGCCGCCGTCCTGCTCGGCGTCCACTGGGTCGCCCGCCGTCGAAGCGGCCTGTCATGACCGTCACGACCTCGGCGTCCTCTACGGCCGAGTGCTTGGTAAGGTGAAGCCGTGAGGCTCGCGATCGTCCCGGTGCTCGCGCTCGCGCTGTCGGCGGCGGCGCCGGCGCGCGCGCTCGTCTGGCCGGACGTGGCCGAGCGCGTCGAGCGTGACCTGACGGCGGGCGATCCGGCCACGCGCCGCGCGGCGGCGCGCGAGCTGGCGGCCCTCGGCGAGAGCCGCGGCGGGCCGCTGGCCCTCCAGGCGCTGGGCGATACCGACGACGAGGTGCGTCTGGCGGCCGCCGACGCCGCCATCCGGCTGCGCGTGGCCGGTGCGACGGACGCCGTGGTCGGGTGGCTGAACGCGCCCGATTCGCGCCTGCGTCGGAAGGCGTGCGACGTGGCGCGCGCCCTTCCCAGCCCGCGCGCGGTCGCGCCGCTCGCGCGCACGCTCGGCGATCCCGACGCCGAGGTGCGGGCGGCCGCGGCCGAGGCGCTCGGACACCAGGTGTTCGACGGCGGGCGGCCGACTGGCTCGCCCGCGGGCACCCGCCTCGAGGCCCTCGAGGCCGTACCGCCGCTGCTCGGCCGCCTCGACGACCCCACGCCCGCCGTGCGCATCCAGATCGTCGCCGCGCTCGCGCGCCTGGGGGATCCGCGCGCCGTCGTGCCGCTGGTCGGCAAGGTGCAGGACTCCGCCCCGGACGTGCGGCAGGCCGTCGTTCGCGCGCTCGGCGACCTGGGCGACCTGCGCGCCTCGCCCGCCCTCGTCCTGGCGCTGCGCGACCAGAACGACGACGTGCGCCGCGACGCGCTCGCGGCCCTCGGGCGGCTGCGCGCCGTCGACGCCGTGGACGCCATCGCCCCGTTTGCGACCGATCGGGCGGCCGCGCTCCGCCTCGCCGCGCTCGCGGCCCTCGGGCGCATCGCCTCCCTCGACGCGGTGCGAGTGCTCGTGGCGGCGCTCGGGACCGGCGACGACGCGTCGGGCTCGCTCGAGCACACCCCCGTGCGCGACGCGCTGGTGACGGCCGGTCCCGCGGCGCTGCCGTCGCTGCACGCGCTGCTCGCCGGGACGCCTTCGGCCGCCGCGGCGACGAGCGCGGCGTGGGTCCTCGCGCAGCTGCACGCCACGGCGGAGGCGCCGTCGATCGTCGCAGCGATGCGGCGCGGCACGCTCCCGGCAGCGGCGGCGATGCACGCCCTCGCCGGCGCGGGGACGGCGGACCAGGTGCCGGTGGTGCTCGAGTTCGTCGACGATCCCAGCCCCGTCGTACGCGACGAGGCGCTGTCGGCGACCGCCGCCCTGCTCGATCCCGCTCACCCGGACGGCCGCGCCGTCGAGCCGCTCGCCGCGGCCCTGCGCGACGCGCGCCCCTCGGTGCAGGAGCGTGCCCGTCTGGCCACGTTGCTCGGGCGTACGGGGGCGCCGCGGGCGGCGCCGCTGCTCGTCGATTTGACCAAGGCGCGCGAGCCGGTGCTGCGCCTCGCGGCGATCGACGCACTCGGCACGCTGGGCCCGGCACCCGGCGTCGACGGCGCGCTGCTCGACGCGCTCGACTCTCCCGACGCCGCCGTTCGCCTGCACGCGGCGATGGCGCTCGCGGACGCGGGCACGGCGCGCGCGCGCGACGCGCTGCTCGCTCGGCTCGACGGCGGCGACGAGGTGGACCGCGCGGCGGTGCTCACGGCGCTCGGCGGCGCGCTGGCGCGCGTGCCGACCGACGCCGCCGTCGCGCGCCTGGCTACAGCCCTCGACCTGGCCGCCGGCCCCGAGCGCGACGCGATCCTCGAGGCCGCGGGCCGCGCCCCCACGGCGGCGGGGCTGCGGGTGCTCGTGACGGCCGCACGCTCGGAGGAGCCGGCCGACCGGCGCGCCGCCGCCGAGTCGCTGGCCGCGCACGCGGACGGTGCGCCTTCGCTGCGCGCGATGCTCGGCGACGCGGACGCGAGCGTACGCGCCCAGGCGGCATGGGCGTTGGGCCACACGGGTGACGCCTCCGACGCCGCGCGCCTCGTGACCATCGCGCACGCGCCCGACGACGACGCCGCGACGGACGCGGCGGCTGCCATCGGCCGGATCGCCGCGCGCGCGCGCGCGCCCGGGCTCGCCGCCGGAGCGCTCTGCCCGCTGCTGTCCGACGCACGCCCCTACGTCCGCGCGAACGCCCTCGCCGGCCTCGCGCTCGCCGGCGCGCGCTGCGGCGACGGCGCGCCCGAGCGCCGCGCGCTGGCCGACGATCCGAGCGAGGAGGTGCGCGCCGCTGCGGCCCTCGCCGTCGGCCGCGCGCCCGGCGCCGACGACGCCCAGGCGCTCGAGCGCTGCGCCCGAAGCGATCCGTCCGGCGCCGTCGCCGCCCGGTGCCGCGCGCACCCGACCTGGCCCGCGCGCACGCATGCCGCCCTCGTGTACGTCGTCGCCGAGGGCGCCACCACGCCGAAGCCCGGGGCCGCCTACGCGATGCTGCTCGCCGATGGCACGCTGCGCGCCGGGGTCACCGACCGGCGGGGCGCGGCCTTCGATCCGGTCGCCCCGGAAGGCGACGTCTCGTTGCGCCCCCCCAGCGCGCTCGCGCGTTGACGCAGCCCCCGAGCTAGGGTCTCTCTTCGGACATGCGCCGCCGCACCCGCGAACCGCTCGCCGCCCCCGAGCCGCTCGAGGCCATCCTCGACCGCGCCGGCGAGAGCCGCTTCGCGCGCGCCCGCCCGCCGTTCGCCGACCGCGTCTGGCGCGAAGCCGTCGGACCGCGCATCGCCGAACGCGTGCGGCCGCTGTCGCTGGCCGACGGCGTGCTCGTGCTGCGCGTGCCGAGCAGCGTCTGGGCGCACGAGCTGTCCCTGCTCTCGGCGGACATCTGCGCGCGGCTGCGCGAGCGCCACGTCGAGGCGCGGGAGCTGCGGTTCCGCGTGGGGGCCTTGCCGCCGGTCGATCGCCCACCCGAGCGGCGCATCGCGCGCACCGTCCCGGCCGCGCGCGCCGTCCCGCCCGAGCTCGCGCGCACGCTCGCCGCCATCGCCGACGAGGACCTGCGAGCGCTGCTCGCCCGCGCGGCATCCGCCAACCTCGCCTGGCAGACGGTCGCGCGGCCCGCGCCTCCGCAGCGGGTCAGCGAAGCGCGGCGAGCCGCTCGAGCCCCTCGATCCGCTGCAGAAGAAACCTCTCCGCCGGCCCCAGCGACGCCTGCTTCTCGCGCAGCTGGGCGACGTACGTCCTCAGGCGGCCGAGATCGATCGCGTTGACCTTGCGGAGCGCGATGTAGAGCTCGTCGACGACCGGCGCTGGACAGGGGCGCCCCTGCGCGTCGTACAGCTCGATGACGTAGTCGGCCCACGCCCCCTTGGCCGTCGCCGTCGCGAGCTTGGCCGCGAAGCGCGCCGCCATGTCCACCAGCCACGGCGAGAGGCGCTTGCCCGCACGGCTGGCCTCGACCACGTCGGCCAGCGCGCTCGCCAGCAGCCGCTCGGCCTCGTCGGCGCGGCCCATCGCCAGCGCCTTCTCGGCGACGCTTCCGAGCAGATTGAACGCGTCGGCGCGCCGCACCATGCTCGGCTCGGCGTCCGACATGCTCGACTCTTCAGGCGGCACCGACGACGAGCGCTCGGCCAGCTCGGGCGCGATGGGCATCTTGGGGAGCGTGCGTTTGCCGAACGGGACGCCGCCGACCGTGTCGCGCCCGACCACCTCGCGCCCTTGCAGCAGCGTCAGCTCCTGCGAGCCGATGAGAATCTTGTCGCCGGGGCTCAACCGAGTGCGCTCCGAGATGCGCTCGCCGTTGACGATGATGCCGTTGCGGCTCTGCAGATCCTCGATGGTCACGCCGTCATCGGCGACCACCAGCAGCGCGTGGCGGCGCGACACCAGCGGATCGTCGAGCGAGAGCTGGCAGCCCGCGCTTCGCCCGACCACGAACTGCCCCTCGCTCAGCTCGAGGTCGTGATGCAGATAGCGCAGGCGGAAGCGCATGACGCTCGGCTCACGCCAGCTTTACCTGCTCGGCTCGCGAACAGGCAAGCTTTGGCCTCGCGGCGGGCATCACGACGGCCCCGGCCACTCGCCCGTGATCTCGCCGGGGTCCCGGCCGCCTTCGGCCAGGGAGCGCCGCATCTGGGCGAGCCGCGCCAACGCCTGGCTTCCGTCCGGGGAGGCGCCGCCGGCCTTGCCGTCGAGCTGTTCGACGAGCGCGTCGAGCGCGCCGCGCACGATTCCGGGGTGCTTGGCCGCCGCCTCGCCCAGGCGCTCGATGACGGGCACCGGCGGCACGCGGTCGAGGCGTCGATAGATCTCGAAGACCCACAGCGCCCAGGTCGGGTCGTTGGTCGCGAGGGTCGTCGCCGCGACCTGCACCGCGAGCGCGCCCAGCGCCTGCGCATCCACGGTTTGACCGGAGGCGACCAGCTCCTCGACCTGCGCCGTCGCGCGGCGCACGAGGCGGTCGGCGTCGGCGATCCGCCCGAGCGTCAGCGCGCGCTCGAGCGCCTCGACCAGCAGCTGCACGCCCCAGGCCGATTTGTCGTCGTTGCCGAAGCTGCCGCTCAGCGTCTCCTCGTCGGTCTGCTCGATGGCCTCGCAGTTCGGGCACGCGACCATCTCGCGCGGGTACGGCAGCCGGCACTTGGCGCAGAGCCGGAGCACGCCGGTCGTCTTCGAGTGCGCCTTGCCAGCCGGCTCGACGCAGCAGAACACGAAATCCTGGGTGCCGATGCGGATGCGATCTCCGTCGCGCAGCGCGGTCGTCTCGCGGATCTGCAGCCCGTTGATGCGCACGCCATTGCGGCTGCCGAGGTCCTCGACGCGCCCGCCGTGGTCGTCGACGACGATGCTCGCGTGCTGCCGCGAAACGAGCGGGTCCTCGATCGTGATGTTGCAGTCCAGGCTCCGCCCGATCACCGTCGTTCCGCGCGGCAAATCGAACTCCTGGAGCAGGAAGCGCAGACGGTATCGACCCACGTGTCGCCCCGGATAACTATAACGCAAGCTGGGCCGCAAAAGGGGTGAGAGCGCGGCTCCCCTCAAACCCGCCAGCCGAAAGCAGAATCATCGCGGAACACCCGGGTAGTAGAGTAGATTGCTGGAAGGTACCCAGGCTTGCCTGCTCGGGGCCTCAGCCAAGTTTGCCCGTTCGGGGCCCCTGCCCCGAACCGATCCCTTTCAACCCGCTCGAGCCGCCGTGGACGACAACGTCAAGGAGCAGATCGCGAGGATCTGCCGAGAGATCCTCGTGCCCCTCGTCAGGACCGACGGCGGGGAGATGTACCTCGTGCGCTACGACGGCGATGACGTGCACATTCACCTCTCCGGCGCCTGCGCCGGCTGCCCGGGCGCGTCGATGACGAGCGACAAGGTGATACTGCCGGCGCTTCGCACCGCCTCCCCCAAGCTGCGCGTCGTCGTCACGACCGGGTTCAAGGTCCCCGACGGCGCTCGACGAATGGGCGACTGACCTCGGCCGCCGCTTCTCCGGGGTCCCGGATTCAGCGCCGATGCTTCTTGGCGCCGGCGTCGGCCGATTCGATCGGAGCGCGCGCCGCGTTCGGATCGCTGATGCCACCCTTGGTGATCGCGGCGATGGACGGATCGAGCGCGAACGGGTCCACCGGCTTGTTCGGGCGCAGCGACGCCAGGTTCGCGAGCGTGTTGCGGTCCTCGAGCACGATGCCGACCAGGTGCTCACCGCTGCGGTCGACCGCGCGAAGGTGCGTCGTCCTGTCCTGCCAGTCGGCCTCGGTGCGGTCCAGGCCCTGCGACGGATCGGCGCCGCGGATGCGCCCGGGCACGCCGAGCAGCATGTTCAGCTTCGTCACCGCGTCCTGGAAGCTCGTTCCGAGCGGGCCGCCATCGCGCAGCGGCACCTCGTCGTAGATCTTCCAGAGGCGGTCCTTGATGTAGAAGAAGTAGCGGGTCTTGCCGTCCTTGAAGAGGCGCTGGACGGCCTCGCCGTTGCGGTACGTGTACTCGGTGTGCAGCGGCGTCACGTCGTAGCCGGTGGGCGAGTCGAGGAACTGCGTGTAGCTGCGCTCGAAGTTGGCCTTGCGGTTGTCGCGGTCGGCCTCGAGCTGATCCTGCTCGACCCCCGGCTGCAGCTTGGCGAGCTCCGGGGCGTACTCGCGATCGAACAGCCCGTTCAGCTGGTTGTACGTGTTGGTCACTTGCTGGTGGGACATCCCCCAGTGCAGGTCCCTCTCCATCAGGCTGGAGAGCGACGCCACGCTCGGGGCTTCGGCGGCCGCCGAGGCGCGCGGCGGGGCGGCGACGGCGACCATGGCGCCCGCGCAGACGGCGCCTGCGGCGAGACACGCGGCGAGAATGACCCGTTTCATGGTGCGGGAAAGGTAGCACACGCCCGTTGGACGGGGGCCCGCGTTCCGCGATACACAAGGCCGCCATGATGCGCCGGGTCACGACCTTCTGCGCGGCCGTCGCCTGCCTCGGCTGCGGGGGTGCGGCCACCGGCGCGCAGGCGGCAGGTCACGGGGGCCGCCCGCTGCCGCCCTACGGTCGTCACGACGCCGTGCTCTTCGACGACGGCATCGAGCCGACCGCCATCGGCTACCCGATGGCCGAGGGCACTCCGCCGCTTCGCGACAACCTGCTGCGCGAGCGCACCGAGGTCGGCGACGCGGTCGTGCGCGCGCGCGTGACGACGGTCACCTCCAAGCAGGAGGACCGGGGCCGCTCGTGGCAGCTCGGTTTTCACGCGCTCGAGCGCCTGGCCGGCAGCGGCCCGCTCGACCCCGATTTCACGCTGCAGGTCGACGCCACGGACCCGGCGGCAGGCATCGTCAGGGCGTACGAGAACCGGCTCATCGGCACGACGTTCGTCGTGTTCGTGCGCGAGTTCGCGCGCCCCGCCGCAGACGCCGAAGGAGACTGGCACTACCACATCGCGGCCGATCAGAAGGACGAGCTGGACGCCGTGCGGGCCGCAGTTCTGCTCGAGCAGGTGCGCTGAGCCGGTGGGCGTGCTACGCGGGGGGTAGGCAAGCCCGTGCCCGTCGACATCAAGAGCCCCAAAGAGATCGAAGCGATGCGCACCGTCTGCCGGCTGGCGGCCGAGACGCTGCTGGTCGTCGGCGACAAGATCCGCCCCGGCATGACCACGCACGAGATCGATCGCATCGTGCACGAGCACACGTTGTCGCAGGGCGCGCGGCCGGCGCCGCTCAACTACAAGGGCTTCCCCAAGAGCGTCTGCACGAGCGTCAACGACATCGTTTGCCACGGCATCCCCGACGGGACGGTGCTCAAGAACGGCGACATCGTGAACGTCGACGTGACGCACGTCTACGCGGGCTTCCACGGCGACACGAGCGCGACCTTCTATGTCGGCACGCCGAGCCCACAGACCCGACACGTGGTCGAGGTGGCGCGGCGCTCGCTCGACATCGGCATCGCGCAGGTGCGCGAGGGGGCGCGCCTCGGCGACATCGGCGCGGCCATCCAGGAGTACGTCGAGGGCGAGGGCTGCAGCGTCGTGCGGGATTTCGTCGGCCACGGCATCGGCCGCAAGTTCCACGACGCGCCCCAGGTGAAGCACTACGGCAAGCGCGGCACCGGCGAGCGGCTCCGCGCCGGGATGACCTTCACCATCGAGCCGATGGTCAACCTCGGCGGCTGGGAGGTCGAGGTCGACCCGAATGACAAGTGGACCGTGCGTACGGCCGACGGGAGCCTCAGCGCGCAGTTCGAGCACACGGTGCTGGTGACGCGCGACGGCTGCGAGATCCTGACGGCGCGCTCGCGCGCGCTCCGCAACAGCGAGAACGTCGCCGCGCTATTCGTGGCGTGACGGTCACGACGGGGTCGGCTTCGCCGCCCGACGGATCACGACGGGGTCGGCTTCGCCGCCCCTAGGAGCTCGGCCGCCGCCCGGCGGGCGGCCTCGCCGACCTTGATGCCGCCGAGCATGCGCGCGATCTCCTCGACGCGCTCGGCGGCCGCGAGGCGGCGCACGCTCGTGTGCGTGCGGCCACGCGATTCGCTCTTGTCGACCACGAAGTGCGTCTCGGCCAGCGCGGCGATCTGTGGGAGGTGCGTGATGCACACGACCTGCCGGTGGCGCGCGATGTCGGCGATCGACCGGCCGATGACCTCCGCCACCGCGCCGCCCACGCCCGCGTCGACCTCGTCGAATACGTAGGTGCCCGCCGGGCCCTGATCCGCCAGCACTCGCTTGAGCGCCAGGAGCGCCCGCGAAAGCTCGCCGCCGCTCGCGATCCTGCGCAGCGGCCGCGGCTCCTCGCCGCGGTTCGGGGCGATGAGGAACTCGACACGGTCGATGCCGGACCGCGTCAGCCGTGCGCCGTCGACCAGCAGCCCCTCCCCCCCCGCCGCCGCAGCCGCCCCCTCGCGCGCCGCCCCCCCCGTCGGCGTCACCTCCACGACCACGCGCGCCCGCCCCATTCCGAGCTGCGCGAGCTCGCGGCCGATGGCATCGGCCAGCTTCTCGGCCGCCTCGCGCCGCTTGCGCGACAGCGCGCGCGCCGCCACCGAGGCTTCCGCGAGGCGCTTCGTTCGCTCGGCCTCGAGGCGCGACGCACGGTCGGAAGCACTCGCGAGCGACTCGAGCTCCTGGCCCAGCGCAACGCGGTGCGCGAGCACGTCGGCGGTGGCGGGCCCGTGCTTCCGCAAGAGCTTCTGCAACCGGAAGCTCCGCTCCTCGACCTCCGCCAGGCGCTCGGGGCTCGCCTCCACCGTCTCGGTGTAGCGGGCGAGCGCGCGGGCCGCGTCGGCCAGCTCCGCGCGCGAGGACTCCACCGTGCGCGCCAGCGCGGCGAGCGACCCGTCGATGGCGGCCGCCTGGTCGAGCTCGGCGCCGAGGCGCGCCAGCTCGTCGCAGATGGCCCCCTCCCCCTCATAGAGCCGCTCGGCCGCGCGACGCGTGGCCGCCTGGAGCTTCTCGGCGTGGCGCAGGCGCGCCCGCTCGTGCTCGAGCTCCGTCTCCTCCCCCTCGCGCGGATCGAGCTCGTCGATGTCGCGCATCTGCCAGCGCAGGAAGTCCTCCCGCTCGGCGCGCCCGCGCTCCTGCGCGCTCGCCTCGTCCAGCTCGCGCACGATCTGCGCCAGCGCGTCCACCTGCCCGGCCACGCGCGCGCGCTCGCCATCGAGGCGCCCGAAGGCGTCGAGGTACTCGATGTGGGTCGCCGGATCGGTGAGCGTCACGCTCTCGTGCTGAGAGGCGATGTCGCAGAGATCCGCGGCGATGTCGGCGAGCTGGCCTGCCGTGCAGAGCCGCCCGTTGACGAAGGCGCGGCTGCGCCCTTCCGCCTGGACGACCCGGCGCACGACCAGCTCGCGCTCGCTCGGGATGCCGGCGGCGTCGAGCTTGGCGGCCGCTCGCGACCCTGGCGGCAGCTCGAACAAGGCCTCCACCTCGGCCTCTTCGGCCCCGCCACGGACGAGCTCGGGGCGAGCCCGGCCGCCGAGAACGAGGGACAAAGCATCGACGAGCATGGATTTTCCGGCGCCCGTCTCGCCGGTGACGACGTTGAACCCGGCGCCCAGCTCGAGCACCAGCCGCTCGATGAGCACGACGTTGCGAACCGTCAGCTGGACCAGCACGGGGGCCGAGCCCTACGCTGCTCGGCGCCCGTCCGCAAGCGGCCCCTTGACGCGCTCGACGGGACTTCATTAGCGTGGGCGCACTCGCGACGACTCGCGCGCCCGGAAAGGCGAGCCATATCGCGCAAGTAGAGCCAGCGATGCCCACCTCAGGCGCGATGCCGAAGACCTCCTCCGCGAAGAAGAAGCCCTCGGCGCCCTCGCCCGAGTCGCCCAAGGTCCTGTCCATCGAGGAGAGGACCGCGTACCTCGAGGACCGCCTCAAGAGCGCGCCGGCCGAGGTGCAGGGCCGCTATCGCGACGACCTCGACATGAGCTGGATCGCGCACGACAGCGCGCTCGAGGGCGTCGTCTACACGCTGACGGAGCTGCGCGCGGCCATCGGTCCCGCGGACGCGATGGTCCCCTTCGACTCGAGCACGCAGCCGGTCGTCGAGGAGATCCGCCGCCACCGCGAGGCGCTCAACCTCGTGCGCGAGCTGGCCATCAAGCGCCGCCAGCCGCTCACGATCGACGTCGTCAAGCGCATCTACTGCGTCCTTCACCCCGAAGAGGGGGACATCAAGACGGTCAAGTACCGAAAAGACATCCCCCAGCATCGCCTCTACTTCCACGAGTACGCGCCGCCCGACAAGATCGCCTACAAGCTGCGCCAGGTGGTCGACTGGGTGAACGACCCGGAGACGCGCCGCACGCGCACGCCGGTGCGCCTGGCGGCACGCGCGCACTACGACCTTCTTCGGATCTTTCCGTTCACGAGCGACAGCGGAAAGGTCGCGCGCCTGGTCATGAACCTGCTCCTCCTGAGGAGCGGCTACCCGCCGGCGATCATCCACTCGACCGAACGGCAACGCTACTACGAGGCGCTGAAGGGCTCGAGCGCGACGATGCACTCCATCGTCCAGGACTCCATCGAGAACAGCCTGGCCTCGATCGAGAAGCTGCTCGACCACTACGAGCCGCAGCCGAACAAGTAGGCGCGCTTTACTAGACCACCCGCGGCGGGTAAGCCAAGAGACGGCATGCTCGCGAAGCGGGTCATCCCTTGCCTGGACGTGCAAGGCGGGCGCGTCGTGAAGGGGGTGCAATTCTCGGCCCTGCGCGACGCGGGCGACCCGGCCGAGTGCGCGCGCCGCTACGACGCGGAAGGGGCCGACGAGATCGCGCTGCTCGACATCGGCGCCTCGCACGAGGGGCGCGGCACGCTGCTCGACGTGGTGGCGCGCGCGGCGGACGGCGTCTTCGTGCCGCTGACGGTCGGCGGCGGAGTGCGCTCGGAGGACGACGTGCGCGCGCTGCTCGCAGCGGGCGCCGACAAGGTGAGCATCAACACGGCGGCCGTGAGGACCCCGGAGCTCGTGCGCCGCTGCAGCGAGGCGTGGGGCTCGCAGGCAATCGTCGTCGCCATCGACGCGAAGCGGCGCGCCGCCGGCGGCTGGGAGGTGTTCGTGCACGGCGGGCGCACGGGCACGGGGCGCGACGCCGTGGCGTGGGCCGAGGAGGTCGCGCGCCTGGGGGCGGGTGAAATCCTGCTGACGAGCATGGACCGCGACGGCACGCTCGCCGGCTACGACGTCGAGCTGACACGCGCGGTGTCGGACGCAGTGCCCGTGCCCGTCATCGCCAGCGGCGGGGTCGGAACGCTCGAGCACCTGCGCGCGGGGTTGATCGAGGGGCACGCCAGCGCGGCGCTCGCCGCGAGCATCTTCCACGACGGCACGCACACGATCGCCGAGGCCAAGCGCTTCTTGGCCGCGGCGGGGGTGCCCGTCAGGCCCGTCGACGCCACGCGGGAGCAGGCGGCATGAGCGGCGGCGCGCTCGAGTCGTCGGTCACGCTCGACGAGGTCTTCGCGGTCGTCGGCGCCAAGCGCGTGCCGCTCGCGCCGGAGCTCGCCGGCTACCTCGTGCTCGAGATCGCCGAGCACGCCGACCCGAACGGAGGCGACGTCGACCCGAAGAGCGTCTTCGTCGGCGAGGAGGGCACGGTCGCGCTCGTGAAGCCCAAGCGCGAGGGCGCGACCGGCGACGCCGAGGCATCCATCCGCGCCGCGCTCGCACGACTGCTCGGCGCGAGCGGGTCGCAGACGCCGGCGCTGGCCGCCGCGAGCAAGCGGCCGAGCGGCGCGGGGCTGTCCGCGCTCGCCGAGGAGCTCGAGGCCGCGCTCATCCCGGTCAATCGCGCCGCCGGCCGCCGCGCGCTCGCGCGGCTTGCACGCGAGGTCAAGCGCGTGACTCTCGGCGTGGGCCGCGCCGCGCTCCCCTCGACGAGCGACGGCGCGCCGGGGTCGCGCCGCGGGTCCTCGCCGTCGCACCACGCCGTCGGCGAGACGCCGGCTCCGCCGCGCGCCGGCTCCGGCAACTTCACGCCCGACGAGCCGACCACCGCCCGCGCGCAGGTCCCCGACGAGGTCCTGAAGAAGGCGACGCCTCCGCCAACGTCCCTCAGCGAGCTGCCCACGATGCAATTCGAGCCGGCGACGCGGGCGCCGTCGCAGTCGCAGGCCGACGTCGACTCGCTCATCGCGCAGTTCGGCGTCTCCGGCGGCGGCGAGCAACAGCACGCGCGCGAGCTCAAGGCGATGGTCGGCCTCGATCCGACGCCGCCCCCGCCACCGGAGATCGCGCGCCGCCTCGAGACCCGCGAGGTGCCCGTCGGTGGCGCCGACTCCGACGTCGAGTCGCTGCTTGCGATGGGCGCCGACCCGCCGCAGCCGTCCCCGTCGTCCTCCGCGCAGCCGCCGCTACCGGTGCTCGCTCCTCCGCCCCGACCGTCGGCCGCGTCGCTGCCGGACGCGCGCGTCGAGGCGCGCCGAAACCGCAAGGGCGCCGAGCGGCAGCTGCCGACCGGGCCCTCGCAGCTGAAAAAGTCGCGAGGCTCGATGCCGGGCTCCTCGCGCGCACGCACGCGGGGCACGGGGCTGATCGCGCTGCTGGTCGTCGCGCTGCTCGGCGCGGGGGCGCTCGCCGTCTGGGAGCTCCGTCCCGGCGCGGGAGCCGAGCGCGCCCCACGCCACGCGGGACCGGCGACGAGCGCGCCGGCCGCCGCGCCGAGCATCTGCCGCGGGCTGCTCGTCGTCACCGACGTGCCGCCGCACGCCGAGGTGCTGCTGCGCAAGGGGCAGGCGCCGGTCGACGTCGAGCGCATGCCGGTGGGCACGCGCCTCGAGTTCGTCGCGACGGCCGAGGGCTACGCGCCCAAGCGCGTCGTCGTGCCCGCGGGCGCGACGTGGGACAGCGGCCCGGACGGAAAGCCGCGGTACGAGGCCGCCGTGCAGCTCGATCGCTCTCGCGCGCGCCCCGGCAACAACGACCCTTGGCCGGCGGGTGAGCCGGGCAGCGAGGTCGGCGGGCAAGGGCCGCCGGGCACGGTGCACGTCGTCGCGACACCGCGCGGCGCCGAGATCTGGATGCTGGCGGGCATCGGCCCCGAGGCGCGCATCGAGCTGCGCTGCGACGAAGACCAGGACGTGCTGGTCGCCGGGCCGACGACCTACCGCAAGCGGCTGCGCGTGCCGGCGAGCGACTTCGTCGCGGACGACACGCTGAGCGCGCCCGGCAAGCCGCCCACGCGCGTGGCCCGCGTGTCGGCCAAATGACGTATCCTGGGCCGCATGCACGAACAGGATCTGGCCATCGTCAAGGCCCTCGTGCCGGTCGCGTGGGCCGACGGGGTCTTCGAGGCGCACGAGAAGGAGATGCTCGAGGCGCTGCTCGACGCGTACCGCGCGACCGACGCCGAGAAGGCGATGGTGCGCCGGTACGCCGAGACGCGCCGGACGCTCGACGACATCGACCCGCAGGAGCTGTCGGCCGACGACCGGCGCGTCCTGTTCCAGCACGCCGTCTTGCTGAGCTTCGCCGATGGCGACCAGTCGCCCGAAGAGGTGCACCTGCTGCGCGACCTCGCGAAGAAGCTGCGGCTGCCCGACGACGAGACCACCGCGCTGATGACCGCGAGCGCCGAGCGCGCGAAGAAGTACCTTCGACTGCTCTGACCGACGCCTAGCGCGCCGGCATCCTGGCGCTCTCGCGCGCCGGAATCGCCTCGAGCTCCTTGAGCAGCGCCGTGGGGCTGAAGGGCTTCGTGTAGTAGGCGGTCGCGCCGGCGTCGACCGCGCGCTGCTTGCTCCCGTCGTCGCTCAGCGCGCTGATGACGATGATGGGCACCGCGCGCGTCGCCTCGGCGTCGCGCAGCTTGGCGAGGACCTCGTAGCCGTCGAGGCCGCCCGGCAGGTGCAGGTCGAGCAGGATGGCGTCGGGCGGGCGAGCGACGGCGGCGTCGAGGCCACGCGCGCCGGTGGGCACAGCCTCCACCTCGTGACCGCGCGCAGAGACGAGCGTCTCGATCATGTGCCGGATCGACTCCGCGTCCTCGATGATCAGGATGTGCATGCGCGGTCCAGCCGCAGCGTCGCACGAGGCGCTCAGCGTGGGAAGGTGATGCTGACGCGCACACCGACGGAGCGCCGGTCGGTCTCGTGCGCACCCTCGCCGATGGCGCGGGCGACTGCGGCGTCGCCGGCGGCCGGCTTCGCGTCGCTGATCTCGAGCAACGCCCCCTGGGCGGCGGCAATCTCGTTGGCCACGAAGAGCGCGACGCTGCTCGGGCGGCCGAACGTGCCCGGCTCCACTTCGAGGCCGACGAGCGCGCGGCGGGCTGCGGCCGGAAGCATCGTCCCGCCGTCGTCGACCACGAGGCGCGTGCCGAGCTGCGGCTCACTGGCGTCGTCGTGTGCGCCCGATCCCTTGCCGGGCGTGCGGGCGGCTCCGGGCGCACGGACCGTGACCACCACCGCCGACCCACGCGGCGTCGCTGCGATGGCGTGCGCGATCAGCTCGCGCGCTAGCACCGACGCTGCCCGCGGCGCGATGCGTGCCGGCGCGCGCGCCGCCCCGGGTTTGTCCCCAGGTTTGTCCGATGGGGCCCCGGGCGCCTCGGGGAAGACGGTGCGCACCACGAGCTCGACGCCGACGCGCGCCGCGCGCGCTTCGAGCGCCTTCACCTCGCCGCGCACGACCTCCACGAGGTCGACCTCGCGCTGCGGCTCCTGCGGATCGCTCTCGCCCACGGCGGCCAGCTCGGCGACGAACTCCTGGACCGCCAGCAGCTTGCGACGGATCGACTCCAGGCGTTCGTCGACGTCGGTCCTGGCGGCAGCCTCGAGGTCGGGCGAGCTCTTTCGCGCCGTGGCGGCTGCGGCGGCGCGCAGGTCCGACAGGTCGCGCCCGACCGGCGAGAGCATCGCCCGCAGCGTGGCGGCGATGCCGCCCGAGAGGCGAGCGGTCGCCCCGAAACGGTCCGCGGCCGACGAAGCGGGCGGCGGGTAGCTCGATTGCACGAGCGGCTCGTCGGTGGCGGCCCACACGGCGGCGAGCTCGCGCGCGTAGGCTTCGCCTTGCTTGCGCGCTTCGTCGAGCTCCTTGCGCAGCTTGGCGACGTCGTCGCGCGCCTCGACCCCCTCGGCCGGCAGCGCGAGCACCTCCTGGCTGCCCTCGAGCTCGTAGCGCCCCCCGTAGCGGATGGCCATGCGTCCCAGCCAGGCGCGCTCGGTGTCGGCGGTGGCGGAGCTGTCGGGCCCGAGCACGACGCCGACGACCACCTCGTCGCCGTCGCGGCGGATGGTGACCGCGCTGCCGCTGCCGGTGCCATGGCCGAGCATCACGTGCAGCATGCGGCGCAGCTCCGCCTCGTCGCCGAACACCTCGGTGCCGCTGCCCGGCTCGATCGATACGCGCGCCTCGGGCGCGACCTCCCAGAGAAGCGATGCCAGGTCGATGCGCCCGCGGCGCCCGCGCACCGCGACGGGGCGGTTGTGCAGGCTGGAGAGCATCTTCATCGCGTCGTCCAGCGCCGAGAGGGTCGCGTCGACGCCGCTGACGTCGGCGCCAGGTGCGGGGGGCGCCTGCGTGAGCGCGGTGACGCCCTTGCGCAGGCGCTCGGCGGCGCCCTGCGCCTCCTGGGTGAGCAGCCAGCCGAGCTCTTGGCGAGTGAGCTTGCCCTTGGACACGCGTCGACCAGGATACGGGGAGAGAGGGAGCGCGGCGTGACCGCGCTGCCGCTGCCGGTGCCGTGGCCGAGCATCACGTGCAGCATGCGGCGCAGCTCCGCCTCGTCGCCGAACACCTCGGTGCCGCTGCCCGGCTCGATCGATACGCGCGCCTCGGGCGCGACCTCCCAGAGCAGCGATGCCAGGTCGATGCGCCCGCGGCGCCCGCGCACCGCGACGGGGCGGTTGTGCAGGCTGGAGAGCATCTTCATCGCGTCGTCCAGCGCCGAGAGGGTGGCGTCGACGCCGCTGACGTCGGCGCCGGGCGCGGGGGGCGCCTGCGTGAGCGCGGTGACTCCCTTGCGCAGGCGCTCGGCGGCGCCCTGCGCCTCCTGGGTGAGCAGCCAGCCGAGCTCTTGGCGAGTGAGCTTGCCCTTGGACACGCGTCGACCAGGATACGGGGAGAGAGGGAGCGCGGCTAGGGGCGCGGACGCGACCACGACCGGGACCCCGACCCGGAGGCCGGCGCCTCGGCCTCGCCCCCGCTCGCTACGACCGCGCGACCCGGGCCGCCGCCGGCTTCGCCACCGCCACCACGCCGCTGCCCCCCGTCGCCCACGTGCGCTCCGCGCCCAGGGCGAGCCACGTGAGCGGCAGCTTCGCCGTGCCCACGGGCACCGTGGTCGCCTCCCGCTCGGCCCACTGCGAGGGAGCCGGCAGCACGATCGTTTTCTGCGCCTCGAGCGCGTGCGCCGCGGCCGCGTCCAGGCGGATGGCGGCGATCCCGGCGCCGCTCAGCATCGCCACGAGCCCGCTCGGGATGTAGGGCGCGAGCACCGCCCGCACCTCGTGCGCGATCTCGGGCGCGCGCGCCGCCAGGTGCCGCACCTCGTCGAGCGTCGCGCACACGACCGCGACGCCCGCGTGCCCGTTGGTCGAGCGGTGCGCGACGAGCGCCACCCCCCGTACGAGCTCGAGCGTCTGCGCCGCCTTCCACGCCGCGAACGGCGACGGCGCATCGCGCCGCGGCACTGCGCGCACCGGCTCGCCGCGCTCGCCCTTCTTCGCGTCGCTCTTGCGCGCGACCAGCACGTCGTCCGTCGGCAAGGTGCGCGGCACCGTCACCCGCACCGGGCGCTTGAAGCCGCGCGGATCGCCCACCTCGCCCGTCGCCACCGCGTAGGCCAGCGTCTCGGCCGACGCGACGATCGCACCGCGCTGCCCGGCCAGGTGCGGCTCCGCGTCGCACGTGCGCATCGCGACGCCCGAGGGCGGCGGCGGGTAAAGCTCGCCCGAGAGCACGCGCACGTCGGGCTCGACGAGCCGCGCGCCGGTCGCCACCAGATCAGTCAGCGCGCCGGCGCCCGCGAGCACCTCGAGCGCCTGCCGCGACGGGATGGACAGCAGGAAGTCGAGCCGCGGCGGCACGCGTTTGCTCTTGAGCAGCGTCGCCGCGGCGAAGAAGTCGCGCAGCGTCGCGCCGCCGTCGCCGCCGAGCAGCGCCTGCGTCACCGGCTGCCCCGCCAGGTCGCGCACCACGCGCACCTGCCCTTGCTCGTCGAGAAGGAGTGGGTCGACCGCGCCGAGGTCGATGTGCAGCACCTCCTCGCACGGCGCCCCCGCGTCGGCCGCCAGGGCGCGGTGTGCCTTGGAGCGGCGCTGGTCGCGCAGAAACACCTCGGTGCGCTCGTCGGCGACGAAGAGCACCGCGGCGGCGCCCACCTGCGGCGCGAGCGCCGCGAGCACGCTGCGCTCGGCGACCGAAAGCGCGCGCGCGCTGGGACCCCCGACCTCGAGCACCACGGGCGCGCCGCGCGTCTCCTCCACGCGCCGCACCAGCTCGCCCAGCCCACGGCGCAGCAGCTCCAGCGCCACGTCGCGCGCGCACACGAACGGCCGCGGGCGCCCCGTCAGCGAAACCTGCACGCTGACCGGCGGGCGCACGAGCACCGTTCCGTGCGCGAGCGCCCCCGCCAGCGACGCGCTCGGCACGACCAGCGTCAGCATCCCGATGCCGCCGACCCCCGCGAGGCGCGGATCGTCGGTGACGCAAAGGCGCGCCGGCGCCGCGAAGCGCTCCAGGTGCACGGCCGACGGGAAGCCGACGCCCGCGCGCCCGACGAGGATGCCGTGCGCGAGCATCTCCGACGAGGTCGCGCGCGCCTCGTCGCCGCCTTGCGCGGCCTCGGTGACGCACCTGCCGTCGTAGGCGATGGCCACCTCGGCGGTGGTCTTCTTCAGACCGGCGGCGAGCGCCTCGCCGAGCGCGCGCGTGGGCGAGCGGGCGAGCACGATCTGGTCCACCTGCACCTCGACCAGCTCGGTCGACGGCGTGGCGTCCCGCGCTCGCGCGGCGAGGATCTTCTGAACCATCGTGCGGGGCGGATCCCCGGCTCGTGCGCGCATCGTGTGCTCTTGTCCGGCGCGCGTGGGGCAACGCCGGGCGCGGGAAGGTAAACCGCACGGTCCGACAGGGTCAAGGGCGCCACGGAACGGAGGCGGACTCGAATCCGTTCGTCCGACGGGGGCCCGGCCCCGTCGGTTCTCGCGCGGCGGCTTTGTCTGATACTCTCGCCACGTGTTCCGAGAGCTCCTGCGCGAGATCGTCGACGAGACCGAGGGCGGCGTGGCCGGCCTCATCATGGATTCCGAGGGGATCGCCGTCGAGACGTACGCGCGCGACGGCGCGGCGTTCGACATTACGACGGTCGGCATCGAGTACGGCGTCGTCCTCGGCTCCATCAAGCGCGCCGCCGAGTCGCTCGAGGCGGGCAAGGCGCACGAGGTGGCCATCGGCACCGACAAGCTGGTGACCATCATCCGCACGCTCGGCGAGTCGTACTTCATCGCCGTCGCGCTGCGGCCCGACGGCAACTTCGGAAAGGGCCGCTACCTGATGCGCGCGGCGGCGCCCAAGCTCCTCGCCGAGCTCGGGTGAGATGGCCGCCGGGCCCTGCCGCATCCTCTGCATCTCCGGCCCCAACCTGCAGCTCCTCGGCACGCGCGAGCCGGAGGTCTACGGGCGCGCGACGCTGGCCGAGATCCACGCGCGCCTGCAGGCGCGCGCGCGCGCGCTGGGCGTCGAGCTCGAGGCGCGCCAGACCAACCACGAGGGGACGATGCTCGACTGGATCGGCGAGGCGCCCGCCGCGGGCTTCGCGGGCCTGCTGCTCAACCCGGGCGCGTACACGCACACGTCCATCGCGCTCTACGACGCGCTGCGTGCGGTCGCGCTGCCGTGCGTCGAGGTGCACCTGTCCAACCCCGACGCGCGCGAGCCCTTCCGCCGCCGCTCGCGCGTGGCGCGCGCCTGCGTCGGGCGCGTGGCGGGCTTCGGGCCGGACAGCTACGAGCTGGCGCTCGACGGGCTCGTGCGTGTGCTCGCGTCGTCGTGAGCAGCCGCTCCCCTGGCGGGGCGAGCGGCTGCCGCGGTCGTAGCGCGGCGCGTGCGTAGCAGGCTGCGCGCCGCGCCTTTTCTTTGCACCGGTGGCGCTTCCCAGCCGCGCGCATCGGCATTAAGGTGCGCGCCCACGCATGGACCTCGACAAGCTGCGGGCGCTGTTCGACTTGCTCGCGGAGAAGGACATCGCCGAGTTCGAGCACGAGCAGGAGGGCGTTCGACTCCGGATCGCGCGGGGCGTTCGCGCGGTGGTCCCCTCCGCCGTCGCCGTCTCTCCGGCGGCTCAGACCCTCGCTCCGCCGCTCGCCGCGGCCGCCGCTGCGGCCCCCGCGGCCGAGGCGCCGCTCAGCGGCGACTGCGTCGACGTGACGAGCCCGTTCGTCGGCACGTTCTACCGCTCCCCGTCGCCGGATACGCCGGCATTCGTGGAGGTGGGCTCGGTGGTGCGCGCGGGGCAGACCCTCTGCATCATCGAGGCGATGAAGCTGATGAACGAGATCGAGGCCGAGTCCGCGGGGACGGTGGTCGAGATCTTCGCGCAGAACGGCAAGAGCGTGGAGTACGGCCAGAAGCTCTTTCGCATCAAGAAGGCGTAAGGTGATGTTCACTCCGCCTCGCTCCGTGGACGTCACCGGGCTCCGTGCAGGAGTCCTGCACTCCGTCCAGTGATGTTCAAGAAGATCCTCATCGCCAACCGCGGAGAAATCGCGCTCCGCATCCTTCGCGCCTGCCGCGAGCTCGGCATCAAGACGGTGGCCGTGCACTCCGAGGTCGACGCGCGCGCGCTCCACGTGCGCTTCGCCGACGAGGCGGTGTGCATCGGCCCGGGCCCCGCGCCCAAGAGCTACCTGAACATCCCGGCCATCATCAGCGCCGCCGAGATCACGGCGGCCGACGCCATCCACCCCGGCTACGGGTTCCTTTCGGAGAACGCCGAGTTCGCGCGCATCTGCGGGCGCTGCGGCATCACGTTCATCGGGCCCACCCCCGAGGCGATGCGCGCCTGGGGCGACAAGGTCACCGCGCGCAAGAACGCCGAGCGCTTCGGCCTGCCGCTGCTCAAGGGCAGCCCCGTGCTCGAGAGCGCGGAGCACGCGATCCAGGAAGCGAAGCGCATCGGCTACCCCGTCATCCTCAAGGCGAGCGGCGGCGGCGGCGGGCGCGGCATGCGCATCGTGCGCAGCGACGCCGAGATGCCCGATGCGTTCGCGAGCGCGCGGCGCGAGGCGGAGACGGGCTTCAAGAACCCGGACGTGTACTGCGAGAAGTTCGTCGAGCGCCCGCGCCACATCGAGTTCCAGATCTTCGCCGACCAGCACGGCGGCATCTGGACGCTGGGCGAGCGCGAGTGCTCGCTGCAGCGCCGCCACCAGAAGGTCATCGAGGAGTCGCCCAGCCCCGCGATGACGACCGAGAAGCGCCAGAGCCTCGGTGAGGTCATCCGAAAGGCGATCCGCGAGACCGGGTACACCTCGCTCGGCACCCTCGAGTTCCTGATGGACGAGAAGGGGGACCTGTACTTCCTCGAGATGAACACGCGCGTGCAGGTCGAGCACCCGGTCACCGAGATGGTCACCGGCGTCGACCTCGTGGCCATGCAGATCCGCGCCGCCGCCGGCGAGAAGATCGAGCTGCCCGACACGCGCCCGTGGAGCTTCCGCGGCCACGCCATCGAGTGCCGCATCAACGCCGAGGACCCGAAGACGTTCGCCCCCTGGCCGGGCCTCATCACGGAGTGGCACCCGCCGGGCGGCACCGGCGTTCGCGTCGACTCGGGTGTGTACGGCGGTTGGCGGGTGCCTGCGGACTACGATTCTCTGCTGGCCAAGCTCATCGTCCACGCGCCCACCCGCGCCGAGGCCCTGGTGCGCATGCGGCGCGCGCTCGACGAGTTCATCGTCGGCGGCATCCGCACGAACATCGACCTGCACAAGGCCCTCCTGGCCGACGCCGAGGTCGCCCAAGGTACGATGACCACGCGCACCGTGGAGCGGGTGACGGGACGCGGGCACTGACCCGCCGAAGGCCGTCGCCCGGAGGCCCGAGCGCCCTGGCGGTCTGGCAGGGCTCGTGCAAGCTCGCCCCACCATGCGAGGCGGACGCCCGGTGCTTACCTTCTTGCTGCGGCGTTCCGCCCTGGTGCATCACCAAAGAGGGTCCACCATGTCGCGCTGGATTGGCTTTCGAGGGCTCAAGGTCGTCTTGTGTGCGCTTCCGCTGGGAGTGGCGGCCAGCGGTTGCATCGTCGAGGACTCGCCGCCCCCTCCCCCACCCGACACCGAGATCGGCTTCGACGAGCAGACGAACTTCGGCGCCGGCTGCGGCGTGGTCACGAGCTGGTCGGTCACGATGCGCGAGACGCAGGACACGGAGATCGGCGGCTGCAACGATCAGGTCACCTTCGGCGGCCTCGCGCCGAACGCGAGCTACACGTTCGACATCGCCGGCTACCAGGGGAACAGGCTCTGCTGGCAGGGCTCCTGCTCGGTGCCCACCGAGGGTGGCGTGCTGACGTGGGGCGACTGCTCGCAGCAGATCCAGTCGCTCTGTCCGTGAGCCCTCGCCCCCGAGGGCGAGGTCGCGTGGGGACGCAGGACGGACGCGCGCGGTTGATGGCCGGCGCGATTGCGCGTAAAGCTCGCGAACCGTGACCCGTTCGCTGCTCCTGGCCGCGTCCATCGCCGCGCTCGCGTGCGCGGTGGCGGGCTGCCCGACGACGGGGACGACCGCGCCGTACACCCCCATCACCGGCATCCAGGTGCTCGCGTCGGACATCACGGCGGGCCGCGGCTGCGGGACGGGGGACGATCAGGTCTACAAGTACGCGGCGGTCGTGTCGTACCAGGACTCGGGGACGCTCGTCGCCGCCGGAGTATTCGACTGCTTCGCCGACGCGATCTTCTCCAACCTGCCCGCCGAGGGCACGAGCTACGCGTTCGACGTCGCCGTTTACGCGTACAATGCCGCGACCTTCCCGCCGGAGCTCGCGCCGTGCACGCCGCAGCAGATGATGCAATCGGGCGCCTGCGCCGCAGAGGACCCGACCGTCATAGCGCGGCTGGCCACCGTGGGTGAACCCGATGCGGGCGTCGCGCCCGCCAACTGGACGACGACGTGCACGGCCACGCAGCCGCTCGGCGCGACGCAGGTGGCCTCGTGCTGCCCGCTCGTACCTCGCGGCGTGCCGGCGTGCAGCGACGCGGCCGTGAGCGTCGAAGACGCCGGGGCCGACGCGGCGGCCGACGCCCCCGGCGACGCGACCGCCGATGCGCCCGCGGATGCACCGGTCGGCGACGCATCCGGCGATGCGCCCCTCGACGCGCCGGCCGATGCGCTCGTCGATGCGCCGGCCGATGCACCCGCGGACGCCCCGGACGCCGACTGATCGCGCCTCCACTCGAGCTCGCGCGTGGCCGCCGGCGCTCGCGGCGCGCCCCCGGACGAGCGCCGCGCCGCGCCCCCGGACGAGCGCCGCGGCGCGCCCCCGGACGAGCGCCGCGCCGCGCGCGCGGCTCGACCGGCGCGCTGGCGACCACGCGGTCGCGACACTAGAGTGATCGGTGATGGACGGCCCGCAGATGTCCCTCGCCTTCCCCAAGCCGGGCCGCGCGCTCTGGGCGGTGATGATCGCCATGACGGCGATCGGCGTGTTCACCGCCTTCCTGGCCACGTGGGTACCGGGCGGCGAGCAGGCGTTCCTCTGGCTCGACTGCGAGCTGGGCCGTGCGTTCACCCAGCCGTGGCGGCTGCTCACCTCCGGGCTGCTGACCAGCCCGATGCACTGGAGCCACCTGCTCTTCTCGCTGGCGGGCCTCTACTTCCTCGCGCCGCCGCTCGAGAAGCGCTGGGGCGGCTGGCGCTTCGCGCGCTTCCTCGCCGTTGCGGTCATCCTCGGCAACCTCACGACAATCGCGGTCGCTCGGGTCGTGCCGCCCGGCGCCCAGCCGCGCTTCCACCCGGAGGCCGTGTTCGGGCCGAGCGCCGCCATCGCGGCCATCGCGATCGCCTGGGCGCGCGAGTACGCGGATTCGACGGTGAACCTGTTCTTCGTCCTGCCGATGCGCGCCAGGCTGTTCTTCTGGATCACCGTCGGCTTCTGCGTGCTCGACCTCGTCTACCCCGAGCCGATTCCGGAGGGCGTGGTCGCGCCGTTCGGAGGCGTCATCGCGGGGCTGCTGTTCGCCGGGACGCCGTCGCTCTCGCGGATCGCGTGGCTGCGGCTGCGCCTGTTCGTTCTGCGTCGCCGCGCCGGCAGCCTTCGGGTGGAGGACGTGCTCGAGCCCAAGCCCAGGCGCCGCCCGCGCGCCGGCTCCCCGCCGCTGCGCGTCGTCTCCGGTGGCCTCGAGGAAGCGCTCAAGAAGCGCACGCCGCCGAAGGACAAGCGCTTCCTCAACTGATTCCCGCTCTTCAGCGAACGCAGGGGGCGCGTGTCGCGAAGGCGACGCCCGCAGTGCCGAGCCCGAGGCGCCACTCGTCTGGCCGCCGCGAGCATCCTCGAGCCGTCGAGGAGCGCGGACGCAGGTGGTGTCCCCCATCGCCCAGAGATGGTTCGGACTCCTAACTATCTCGCGGGCGCGAGGACCGCTCGGACCTCGCGGGTCCGCGCGTGGACCTCGCGGGGACGGGCTCAGACCCTGCGGACAGGGGCGCGGATCTCGCGGGGACGCGCGTGGACCCGGCGGGTCCGCGCGTGGACCTCGCGGATACGGGCGTGGACCCGGCGGGTTCGCGCGTGGACCTCGCGAATACGGGCGTGGACCCGGCGGGTCCGCGCGTGGACCCCGCGGATACGGGCGTGGACCCCGCGGATACGGGCGTGGACCCGGCGGGTTCGCGCGTGGACCCCGCGGATACGGGCGTGGACCCGGCGGGTCCGCGCGTGGACCCCGCGGATACGCGCGCGAGTCCCGCTCTTCCGCGCCCGTACAGCCCCTCTCGCCGACCGCACCGCGCTCAATCACCCTGCCGTCCGCCGGGGGACCATGCCCGAACGCGCGAGCCGCCCGCCACTCGGCGAGACCGACGCGCCGCTGCGCGACGCAAGCGACTCGAGCAGCCGAAATCACCACTCGAGCGCCCCGCCGGCGTTGACCGCCGGGCGCCCCGACCCCACGCTCGGGGCAATGGATGCAGCGGCTCTTTCGCGAGACGAGCCGCTCCCGGCCTCGATGAGCGTGCGCGCGGCGCGCGACGTCTACCTCGCCGAGAACGGCTTCACGGTCGAAGGCTACGACGCGACGTGGACGGACGCCTCGGCGTTCGGCCTGCGCTTCCGCGTGCCGAACACGGCGCGGCACGCCTGGGCCATCCGGCTGCACGACCTGCACCACGTCGCCACCGGGTTCGGCACGGACCTGGCCGGCGAGGGGGAGATCTCGGCCTGGGAGCTGCGCCGCGGGCTGCGGGGCCTCGGACCGTACGTCGCCGCGATCGTCCTCACCGGGGCGGCCGGCGGGCTGCTGCTGCACCCGCTGCGCACGCTGCGCGCCTGGCGGGCGGCAGCGGCCGCTCCTCGCGACGACGCGGGCGCCCGACCCGGCTGCCTCTTCCAGACCCGCCGCCCCTACGACGAGCTGCTCGGCATGAGCGTGGGCGAGCTCCGGCGCGAGCTCGGCCTGGCCGCCCGCCTTCCCGGCGCCGGCCGCCGGCGCGGGCTGCACGCCTACGCCCCCGCGCGCGGGGGTTGACGGCGGCGGCGCGCGCGCCGACAGTGCGGGGCGCCGCTCGGACCATGTGGACCCATCGCCACCTGCTCGGCATCGCGCAGCTCTCGCGCGACGACATCCTGCACCTGCTCGACGCCGCCGAGCACTGGTTCGACATGCCACGCGAGGACGTGAAAAATGCGCGCGTCCTCCACGGGCGGACGATCGTCAACCTCTTCTTCGAGTCGTCGACGCGCACGCGCACCTCGTTCGAGGTCGCAGGCAAGCGCCTGGGGGCCGACCTCGTCAACGTCTCGCCGCAGACCTCGAGCGTCACCAAGGGCGAGACGCTGCTCGACACGGTGCGCAACCTGGAGGCGCTGCGCGCCGACGCCATCGTGCTGCGCCACCCCGCCTCCGGCGCGCCCGACTTCGTGAGCGCCCACACGCGCGCCTCGATCGTCAACGCCGGCGACGGCGCGCACGAGCACCCCACGCAGGCGCTGCTCGACGCCTTCACCATCCGCCGGCGCAAGAAGCGCTTCGAGGGGCTGGTGGTCGCCGTCTGCGGCGACATCCTTCACTCGCGCGTGGCGCGCTCGAACGCGCTGCTGCTCGGGGCCCTCGGCGCCGAGGTGCGCCTCTGCGGCCCGCGCACGCTGATGCCGCGCGCCGCCGAGGCCCTCGGGCCCACCGTTCGGCCCATGGAGCGCATCGACGACGCCGTCGAAGGCGCCGACGTCGTGATGGTGCTGCGCATCCAGAACGAGCGCCTCTCGGGCGCCATGCTCGCCAGCACCCGCGAGTACGCGCGCACCTTCGGCCTGAACGCGCGCGTGCTCGCCCGCGCCAAGCCGGACGCGATCGTCATGCACCCGGGGCCCATCAACCGCGGGGTCGAGATCGACCCGCGCATCGCCGACGGCGAGCGCAGCGTCGTGCTCGATCAGGTCGAGGCGGGCGTGGCGGTGCGCATGGCGGTGCTGGCCGACGTGGTGCGCGCCGGCGACGCGCACCGCGCGCGGGCGAGCGCGTGAACCGCGACGCGCCGCTCGGCGTCTTCGACTCGGGCCTGGGCGGGCTCACGGTGGTGCGCGCGCTGCGCGAGGCGCTGCCGGGCGAGCGCATCGTCTACCTGGGCGACACGGCGCGCGTGCCGTACGGCACCAAGGGGGCGGCGACGGTCGTCAAGTACGCGCTGTCGTGCGCGCGGCACCTGGTCGCGCGCGAGGTCAAGGCGCTGGTGGTGGCGTGCAACACGGTGAGCGCCGTCGCGCCCGAGCGGCTGCGGGTCGAGCTCGACATCCCCGTGCTGGGCGTGGTCGAGCCGGGGGCGCGCGCGGCGGTTCAGGCGTCGCGCTCGGGCCGCATCGGCGTCCTCGCGACGGCGGGGACGATCGCCTCGGGCGCGTACCCGCGCGCGGTCGCGCAGCTGTCGACCCGCGCGGAGGTGATCGGGCAGCCGGCGCCGATGCTGGTCCCGCTGGCCGAGGAGGGCTGGACCGAGGGGGAGGTGCCGCGCCTGGTCGTCCGCCGCTACGTCGAGCCGCTGGCGAAGGCGGGGGTCGACGTCGTCGTGCTCGGCTGCACGCACTACCCGCTGCTGCGCCCGATCATCGAGGCCGAGGTGAAGGCGACCTTCGGAGCCGAGACCGCCGTGGTGGACAGCGCGCGGGCCACCGCGGCCGACGTGCACGCCTTCCTGAACGCGCGCGGCCTCGCGCGCCAGGCGACCGACGGCGGCGTCGAGCTGCTCGTCACCGACGTGCCGAGGACGTTCCGGGAGGTCGCAGCACGCTTTCTCGGCGACGAGGTCGATGCCGTCGAGCAGGTCGACCTGTAGAACGGTCACTTTCCGCGCGGAGCCGCGCTGCCGCGGCCGTTGCCGACCATGTTGCGAGGCGTCGCGCTCGCGTTGTTCCCCGCGGGGCCGACGTTCTTCGGCGGCAGATCGGTTCTCTCGTTGTAGCCGCGCGCCCCCTTGGCCTGGCTCGCGTTGTCGACGCACGCCCCCGCCCCGAGCCCGACGACGACCAGCGCCAGCGCCACCCCCCACCCTCTCATGCGCATGACTGTACGCAAGGCGGCGCGCGCGCGCCCGCGAATCCACCCGACGACGACGCCGATCACTCCTGGATACGGACGAGGCGCGGCGCCGCGGCCGCGACGCCGCTGCGGGCGATCGCCTCGAGGGCGCGGCGCACGTCGCGCTCCACGGCCTCGTGCGTCAGCATGACGATGTCGACCGGAACGCCGCTCGACCCGCCGCCGCCGTCCTGCACCATCTGCTCGATCGACACGCCCGCCTCGCCGAGCGCGCCGGCCAGCCGGGCGAGCACGCCCGGCCGGTCATGCACCTGGAAGCGCAGGTAGTAGCGCGCGCGCACGTCGTCGAGTGGCGTCAGCCGCCGCGCCTGCGTCTGGATGCCGCGCGTGGCCGTCCCGGGGAACCCGCTGCGGCGGGCGCGCGCGACGTCGATGACGTCGGCGACGACGCTCACGGCGGTCGGCATGTCCCCCGCCCCACGCCCCGAGAGGAGGCAGGGGCCGAGCGCGCGCCCCTCCAGCGCGATCGCGTTGAGCACGCCGCCGATGTTGGCGAGCGGCGTGTCGCGGCGGACGAGCGCCGGGTGCACCCGCAGCTCCACGCTCTCGCCGCGGTCGCGCCCGATGGCCAGGTGCTTGATCGCGAAGCCGAACCGCTCGGCGAAGCGGTGGTCGACCGGGTCGATCGCGCGGATCCCCTCGGTGGGCACGCGCTCGGTCTCGACGCGCGCGCCGAACGCGAGCATCGCGAGCACGACGAGCTTGTGGGCGGCGTCGTGGCCGTCGACGTCCAGCCCGGGGTCGGCCTCGGCGTAGCCCTTGGCCTGCGCCTCGCGCACGGCCTCGTCGAACCCGAGGCCGTCGACGCGCATGCGCGTCAACACGTAGTTGCACGTGCCGTTGACGATGCCCTCGAGGCGCGTGACCCAGTCGCTCGCCAGAGCGTCGCGCAGGACGCGGATGACCGGGATGCCGCCGCCGACGGACGCCTCGAACGCGAGGTCGACCCCGTTGGCGACGGCGCGGTCGAGCAGCGCCGGGCCGTGCATCGCCAGCAGCATCTTGTTGGCCGTCACGACGCTGCGCTTCGAATCGAGCGCCCGCTCGACGTAGGCGCGCGTCGGGTCGACGCCGCCCATCACCTCGACGAAGACGTCGATCGACGGGTCGCCGAGGACGGCCTCCGGATCGGTGGTGAGCAGCGAGCGATCGAGCTCCGGGACGCGATCCTTGTCGGCGGCGCGCACCAGCACGCGGACCGGCTCGAGCGGCGCACCGACGCGCTGGGCGAGGTACTCCGCGTTGGCGCGCAGCAGCTGCACGACGCCACCGCCCACCGTCCCGCAACCGAGCAGAGCGAGCCTTACGGGCTTCATGGGGCGCCCAGTCTACACGCAGGAGGAACGCCAAGGCGCCAAGTACGCCAAGGCGCCAACGCGGGAGGAGAAAAGGATCACAGGAAGACGGGAAGGAAGAGGAAGGGGTGGGGAGCGGGTCGACCCCCAACACCTTCCCAGAACCTTCCCGTCTTCAGGTCTTCCTCTTGCCGTCTTCCCGCCTTCCTGTTCTCTCCGTCTCTTGGCGGCTTGGCGGCCTTGGCGTTCCGAGCGTTTCTCTCTCAGTTGCTCGGCGGCGGCGTCGGCTGGGCGGCCACCTCCGCCTTCGGCTTCGGCATCTCCTCGAGCGCGGCCTCGAGCACCTGGTCCATCTTGCTGACGAAGACGAACTCGAGCTCGTTCTTGACCTCGTTCGGCACCTCGTCGAGGTCGGCCTTGTTTCGCTCGGGGACGAGCACGCGCTTGATGCCCGCGCGGTGCGCGGCGAGCACCTTCTCCTTGAGACCGCCGATGGGCAGCACGCGGCCGCGCAGCGTGATCTCGCCGGTCATCGCGACGTCGTGCCGGACGCGGATGCCCGTGAGCATCGAGACCAGCGCGGTGAACATCGTCACGCCCGCGCTCGGCCCGTCCTTGGGCATCGCGCCCGCCGGGATGTGGATGTGGATGTCGCTCTTCTCGAGGAAGTCCTTGCTGATGCCGTAGCGCTCGGCGTTGGTGCGGACGTACGAGAGGGCCGCCTGCGCGGACTCCTTCATGACGTCGCCGAGCTGGCCGGTCAGCTGGAGCTTGCCCGAGCCGTACATGCGCGTCGCCTCGATGAAGAGGATCTCGCCGCCCACGCTCGTCCACGCGAGCCCGGTCGCGACACCCGCCTCCTCGGTGCGCTCCGCGACCTCGCTCGTGTACTTCTGCGGGCCGAGGAACTCGCGCACCTGGTCCTCGTCGTCGATCTTGCGCGCCGTCGTGTCGCCCTCGGCGATCTTCACGGCGATGCCGCGGATGATGCTCGCGATCTGCCGCTCGAGCGTACGCACGCCGGCTTCACGCGTGTAGAAGTCGATGACGATGTCGACCGCCTTGTCGGTGATCTCCAGCTGCCCCTTGGTGATCCCGTGCTCCTCGAGCTGCTTGGGGATGAGGTGCTGGCGCGCGATGGCCAGCTTCTCGCGCCGCGTGTAGCCGGGGATCTCGAGGATCTCCATGCGGTCGCGAAGGGGCGCCGGGATCGGGTCGGCCACGTTCGCCGTCGCGACGAACATGACGTTCGACAGGTCGTAGGGGATCTCGAGGTAGTGGTCGGCGAACGTGTTGTTCTGCTCGGGGTCGAGGACCTCGAGCAGCGCCGCCGCGGGGTCGCCGCGGAAGTCGTGCCCGATCTTGTCCACCTCGTCCATCATGAACACCGGGTTGACCGTCGCGGCCTTCTTCATGCCCTGGACGATCTGCCCGGGCAGCGCGCCGACGTACGTGCGCCGGTGGCCGCGGATGGCCGCCTCGTCGTGCACGCCGCCGAGCGAGATGCGCACGAACTTGCGCCCGAGGGCCCGCGCGATGCTGCGCCCGAGCGACGTCTTGCCGACGCCGGGCGGCCCGATGAGGCAGAGGATGGGGCCCTTCTTGTCCTTCTTGAGCTTGCGCACCGCGAGGTACTCGAGGATGCGCTTCTTGACCTTCTCGAGGCCGTAGTGGTCCTCGTCGAGGACCTTGCGGACGGCGCCGATGTCCATGTTGTCCGGCGTCTGCGTGTGCCACGGCAGGTCGAGGATCCAGTCGAGGTAGGTGCGCACGACCGTGTACTCGGCGCTGCCGACCTGCATGTTGCGCAGGCGCTTGAGCTGCTTCTTGGCGACCTGCTCGGCCTCCTGCGGCAGGTTGGCCTTGGCGATGCGCTCCTCGAGACCGTCGAGATCGCCCTGGTCGCCCTCGTCCTCGCCGAGCTCCTCCTTGATGGCCTTGAGCTGCTGGCGCAGGACATACTCGCGCTGGTTTTTGCCCATCTCCTCCTTGATCTGGGAGTTGATGCGCTCGCGCATCTTGAGGATCTCGAGCTGGCGCGTCAGGAGCTTCAGCACCTTGCGGATGCGCTCCTTGACGTCGACGGTCTCGAGCAGCTGCGCCTTCTCGTCGACCGGCGCGTCGAGGTTGGCGGCCACGAGGTCGGCCAGCGCGCCCGGCGCCTGGATGGAGTCGATGAGCGAGCCGGCCTCGCGCGGCAGCTCCGGCATCAGCTGGATGACCTGCTTGGCGATGTCGCGAAGGCTCATGCTGAGCGCCTCCGCCTCGTCGTCCGCGGTGCTCTGCTCGTCGAGCCGAGCGACCTTGGCCTTGAGGTACGGGGCGTTCTGCGTCATCTCGTCGAGGCGGATGCGCGTCAGCCCCTGCAGGATGAGCGAGTAGTTGCCCGAGCTGTGCTTCAGGGCCTTGAGCACCCGCGCCGCGCAGCCGACCTGATGCAGGTCCTCCCGCCCCGGATCGTCGGTCGACGGGTCGCGCTGGGCGAAGATCGCGATGACGGGCGCCGGCAGGTTGTCGACGTCCTCGACGAGCGCGACCGACTTCTCGCGGCCGACGTCGAACGGCGCGACCGCGCCTGGGAAGAGGACGGCGTTGCGGATCGGAAGTACGGGGAGCTCCTCACCGAATTGGATGGCCTCTTCTTCTTGACGTCCGGGGTTCTGCTTCTTTTCCGACATGTTCTCTCGCTACCTCTCGCGGTCGGCCCGCGCAGTGAACTTCCTATCTAGCGCACAATAGAAGGATGCACGCCCTCTCGTACGCGTTGTGTGGCCCTCGCCTCACCTCTTGCCCGAGCATCCTAAGCACGCCCCGGGCAGCTCGCTAGGGCAAGAGCCAGGCCGGATCAGCCGTGGACCGTTCGGGCGGGGTCGAGGGTGTGGAGGGCGAGGCCCGTCGGGACCTTCGGATGAAAGAAAGTGCTCTTCTGGGGCATCACCTCGCCTGCCTCGGCCGCGGCGCGCACCTGCGCCACCGGGGTCGCGTTCATGACGAACAGCACGTCGCCCCGGCCTCCTCGCCCGTCCGGGCCGCGGAGCTCGGCGAGCGCGCCACGCGCGTCCTGCGGGTACCAGAGGTTCGTCTTGGCCGCCTGCGCCGCGGGCGTGATGCCGAGGATGGGTTCGAGGATGCCGGAGTGAAGGACGACGACGTCGGTCGTGCGCAGCACTGGCGGCTTGACGCCGAGCGCCGGGTGGCGGCCGAGGTCGACGTCGCCGCGGAGCGTCAGGACGACGACCCGCCCGTCGCGCGCCGCGGCCGCGATGCTGGGGCCCCGGCCGCCGGCGGCGGCGACCGCCCGGACGACGGCGTCGGCCTCCGCCCCCCGGGGCAGCTCCTCGACCGTGAAGGTGTCGCGCGCACGGCGCACGAGCTCTTCGAGCGAGAAGGACGCGAGCGAGTGCACGTGGCGGTGCGTCGGGAAGACGACCAGGTTCGGGTCGTCGCCGTTGACGAGGAAGGTCATGAAGAAACGGTGCTCGGCGCGCGCGCCCGCGCCGGGGTGCGCCGCCGCGACCTCCTCCGAGTGGCGCAGGGCCGTCTCGTAGCGGTGGTGGCCGTCGGCGATGAGCAGCGTCGAATGCGCGACCCCCTCGACGATGGCGCGCACCGCCGCCGGATCGCGCACCTTGGCGAGCGCGTGATGCACGCCGTCGGGGGTCGTCGCCTCGGCAAGCGGCACGCCGGAGTCGAGGGGCGCGTCGAGCTCCCGGCGCGGATCGCGGTAGAGCATGAAGCCGGGGCTCAGGTTGGCGCCCGTCGCGCGAAAGAGCTTCAGCCGATCCTCCTTGGGCCCGGACAGCGTGCGCTCGTGCGGCAGCACGACGCGCTCGGCGAAGGGCACGAGGCGCACGAGCGCGAGGAACCCGCGCCGCGTCAGGGTGGGCGCGCCGGGGCCGCCCCCCGGGGGCACGAACGTCTGGTCGAGTCGATAGAACGCCGGCTCGTCGTCGCGCACGAGCACGCGCTCCTCGCGCCAGCGGGCGAGCAGCGCGGCGGCGTTCTCGTACTTGTCGGCGTCCCCCCGAGCCTCGGGCAAGATGAGGTGGACGACGTTGTGCGGATCGCGCGCGGCGAGCGCGGCGCGCTCCTCGGGCGAGATGACGTCGTACGGCGGCGCGATCACCGAGGCGAGGCCGCCGGGCAGGCGCGCGAGGTCGTAGCGGAGCGGGGTGAGCGGGGCGATGTCGGCCATGGGCCTCAGGGGGGTGGGTGGGGGCTTCGCGAGAGGGCGCGGCGGCCGATGTCGCGGCGATGGTGCTCGCCGTCCCAGTGGATGCGTCCGACCGCCTCGTATGCGGTGCACGCCGCGTCCTCGAGCGTCGGTGCGTGGGCGCCGACGGCGAGCACGCGACCGCCCTGGGTGACGACGCTCCCGTCCGCCGCCCGCGCCGTGCCGGCGTGCAGGACGAACGCGCCCTCCGGCAGCGGAGCGTCGAGCCCCTCGATGCGGTCGCCGACGCGCGGCTTGCCGGGGTAACCGGCGGCGGCCATGACGACGGACAGCGCGGCGCCGCTCGCGGGCACGGCCGGCACGCCCGACAGGTCGCCGCGCGCGGACGCGGCGAGCAGCTCGAACCAGTCGCCGCTCCAGGTCGGCACGAGCACCGTCGCCTCCGGATCGCCGAAGCGCACGTTGAACTCGAGCACGCGCGGCACGCCGCCGTCGATCATCAGCCCCACGAAAAGGACGCCGCGAAACGGCGTCCCCTCGGCGGCCATGCCGGCGAGCGTCGGCTCGACGATCTCGCGCATGACCCGGGCGTGCACCTGCGCGGTGACGACGGGCGCCGGCGCGTAGGCGCCCATGCCGCCGGTGTTGGGCCCCCGGTCGTCGTCGCCGACGCGTTTGTGATCCTGCGCCGGGGCGAGGGCGACGGCGCGCGTGCCGTCACACACGACGTGGAAGCTCGCCTCCTCGCCTGCCAGGCGCTCCTCGAGCACGACGGTTCGCCCGGCCTCCCCGAACTCCGCCTTGCGGACGATGCGGTCGATGGCCCTGCACGCTTCATCGACCGTATCGGCCACGACGACGCCCTTGCCGGCGGCCAGGCCGTCGGCCTTGACCACGAGCGGCCGGCCGACCGCGCGCACGTGCCGCTCGGCGGCGTCGGCGTCGTCGAAGACGGCGAACGGCGCGGTCGGAATGCCGTGCCGCTCGCAGAAGCGCTTCATGAACGCCTTCGAGCCCTCCAGGCGCGCGGCGGCGCGCGTCGGCCCGAAGGCCGGGATGCCGCGAGCGGCCAGCGCGTCGACCAGGCCCAGGGTCAGCGGCAGCTCGGGGCCGACGACGACGAGATCGGCCCGCTCGCGCGCGGCGAGATCGACGAGGGGGGCCACGTCGTCCGCGCGGACCGGCGCATTGCGCCCCACGTTTTCGGTGCCCGCGTTCCCGGGCGCCGTGACGACCGTGTGGCCGCCGCGCGCGAGCGCCGCGCCGAGCGCGTGCTCGCGCGCCCCTGCGCCGACGACGATGACCCGTGCCGTGCTCGCCATGTCGCTTCCCCGCGTCCTGCAAGCGCGCGTAACACGGTGGGGCGCCCTCGCCAAGCGCAGGCGCCTGCGGGTATCCTCGGGGTCGTGCCCGACGATCCGCGTCCGCCCGTCGCGATCCGCATCACGCGCCCGTACGCGACGGAGGACGAGTTCCTGGAGCAGGAGCTCGAGACGCTCACCCGGACGAGCGTGACCTTGCTGGGCGCGCAGCCCCGGTCGCAAGGTGTCGTGCTGCGCTTCGAGCTGGTGCTCTCGTCGGGCGTCGTCGTGCTGCGCGGCGAGGGGCGCGTCGTGGGCTTCAAGGCGAACGCGCACCACGGCCTGAGCGGGCTGACGCTGCGGTTCACGAGGCTCGACTCGAAGTCGAAGGCGCTGGTCGACAAGGTCGCGACGCTGCGCGAGCGGCGCCGCCCCTCGGCGCTCCCGGGGGTCCCGGCGTCGCCCGCGGCCGCGGTGCCATCGTCGACCGCGGTCCCACCGTCGTCGCCCGAGCCTCCGCCTGTCGTCGTGCCGAAGCCGCCTCCGCTGCCCTCGCGCGGGTCCACGCCGCCCGCGCGCGAGCCGTCGCCGGCGCAGCCGCCGCCGCCGAGCATCGACCTGGAGTCGACGCACGCCGAGGCGCCACGGGCGAAGAAGTCCGTTCCCCCGCCCTCCCCGGGGCAGGGCTCCGCGCCGCCCGACCGCGAGGCACTGCTCAATCGGCTGCGCGCCCGCGCAAAGACGCTCGACGCCATCGCCGTCCAGCGGATCCTCGAGTCGCGGCGCCGCGCCATGCCGTAGGTGCTGGACGCGAGAGACGAAGTCCTCGAAGTGACGCGAGGACTCGCGTCTGTGTCGCTTGCGCGCGGGCCGCTCGTGTCGGAATCCCGGAGACGATCAGGGTTCGTCCGCGAACCCTGATCAGTACTGGCCTTGGAACGCGAAGTAGACCTCCGCCGTATCGCGGTAGAGGAGGTACGGGTGCACGATGCCGTCGTGCAGCACGTCCGGATACCCGAGGCTCGGGTCGCCGTTGGCGAGCGCCAGCGTGATGTTGCTCTTCACGCCGGAGAGGTCCGGCATCACGTAGCGGGCGTAGATTTCGCCGCCGTAGCTCTGCTGCATGGGCTGCCCCGTGAACTGCGGATCCTGCACCGCGCCGTAGAACGTCGAGTTGTACGGCGGCTGGCCGACGTCGTAGTACCAGATGTACGAGTCGGTCAGCGCGAGCCCCAGCGACAGAGGCCGGTGGAACGGCATGTCGTACTCGGCGCTGATCGTGCCGCCGGCCGCCCACTTCGGGTTCGGCTGACCGCTGCCGTCTGCATTCGAAGACCCCCCCGTGCCGGCGCCGATTTCGGCCGACGTCGTGTACTTATCCCAGAAGTACATGCCACGCACCAGCGCCTGGACGGACAGGTCGCCGAACTTGCGCGACAGAGACACGGTCAGGCTCGGCGTCGTGATGTTCGTGGCGAGCTGGCTGTAGAAGGAGATGGGGAGCGTCAGCCCCGCCGTCGCGGCCAGCTTCATTTCGTAGGGCAGGTCGACGCCGCGCGAGTACGCGAGCGAGATGTCGGTAGCGCGGAAGCCGCTCTCGGCCGCGTCGGCGAGGAAGTTCTGCGTCACGCCGGCGCTGATGAGCACCGTGTCGTGCGCCGTCAGCGAGTAGCTGCCCGCGATGTACAGCAGGTCGAACACCTTGCTCACGCCGGCGCCGCCCAGGTCGTCCTGGCGGATCAGGCGGTGCAGCTCGTAGGTCGCCGACACCTCCCACGGCTTCTCCTCTGCAGCCTTGTGAGCCGTCGTGTCGGGATTGGCGGTGCTCGTGCCGCCGACCCCCTGTTGGCTGGTGTCGAGCGGCGACGGAACCGAGCCCTTGTAGTCTGCGCCCGCCTGCGTGTTGGAGGGCCCAGGCCCGCCCTTGCCGCCAACGTCGCCCTTGCCGCCGACTCCGCCCGCCGCCGAGGCGGACGCCGCCGCCAGCACCACGGCGAGCCCCATTCCAAGACCCATGAAACGCATGCGCTTACTCCCTCGGGTTCCCCTCTTCGCGCACGCGCCTACCAGGGCGCGGGCGTGGGCGTGCGAGCCGCGCGCGAAGTGAATCGCAAGTCGTGGCTCGCACGCAAGGTCTTCCTTTTAGCCCTGGTTTTTCCGTTTTCAGCGTCAGTTGTACTCGTTGAACGAGTCCAAGAAGTACTTCATCGGAAGCTGGTCCGCGTACGCGCTTCCCGGGAACGACCCGTCGTCCAGGTTGTAGACGACGTCGTCGTTGTACGTGCGGACGATGAGGTACGAAGCCGTGTTCACGTCCTTCTGCAGCGCCAGGTACTCGTTGCGATCCGCGATGTACGCCCAGATCCAGCGGGTCTTGTCCGGACCAATCAGCTCGTTGTGCTGGTCGGAGAGCGGACGCGGGTCGTACATGCACGTGTCGTAGCCGTGCGTGCAGTCGATCGTCTGGCCGGGATTGTTCGGGTCCGGCCCCACGTAGCTGTTGTTCACGGCGAGGTCGCGGAAGTACCCGAGGAAGTCCTGCACACGCGAGAAGGTGTGCCCGCCGATCCACTGGCGGATCTCGATGCGTCCTCCGAACGCCGGATCGTGCGTGTCGTGGGCGAACAGCGAGATGGCGAGCGGCTGGAAGTACGGGAACGCGTCGTACTGTCCACCGATCATCGAGTCGACCGCGTCCTCCGCGACCGTCTGGTACGACGAGTCCGGTGCGTCCGAGTACGACGTGAAGTAGGCGCCGGCCTGGTTCGGGTCGTAGTTGGTCCCTGGCCAGAGGCCCACCCAGAACTCCATCGCGAACAGTTTGTCGAGGATGATGCCCTGCTGGGTCACGTCGCCGAAGTACGGATCGTAGATGGTGGCCACGGGGCGCTCACCGGTCGACTGCTGGATGACCGCCTTGTGGAAGGCCGCCACCATCTGGTTGGCCGTCGACAGCTCGAGGTTGAACTTGTTCTCGAGCTGGTCGTAGTACTGCAGCGCCGGGACCCCGTTCGGCGGATTGAAGCCGATGCGCCGCAGCGTGTCGGTCAGCTCGCCGCTGTTCCAGTCGTAGATCCACAGCATCAGGAACCGCCGCATGTCCTGCATCATGTTCGCGGGCCCGTCGGCGTAGCGCGACTCGTCCCAGAACTTGCGGTACACGCGGAAGTTCGTGAAGTTCCAGTTCCAGTCGTAGGTGGCGATCTGGTTGGCGATGATCTCGCTCGGCGTCGTGCCCATGTCGAAGGTGCGGCAGAGCGGCGTGTACTTGGAGTGGTTGTCGTGGCACGACAGGTAACTGATCTCCGTGCCGTCGGGCCGGAACCCCATAGGGTCGTTCCAGGGCGAGGTGGCGCTGGTCTGCCCGCTGATGCTCACGCCCGTCGCCGCCCCGGGCTTACGCGCGTCGTTCGTGTAGACCCAGCCGAGCGCGCCCTGATCGTACGGACCCCACTGGAGGACGTCGAAGATGTCCCCCATGCGGGCCGTGTATTCCATGACCGAGTTCGTGTAGAGCGAGTAGCGCGGGTTGCCGTTCCCGTCGGTCAGGACGTTGCCCTTGCTGTCCCTCATGACCGGGAAGTTCGGCTTGTCGACGCTGCCCATGAAGTTGTGCTGCAGGCCGAGCGTGTGGCCGAACTCGTGGATCGCGATCTGCTCGTAGAACGAGTGGATGAGGTCCTGCGTCCACTCGTCCTTCGTCTCCCAGTGCGTCGCCTTGGCGCTGGTCTGCGCCGCACCCGGGAAGTTTGCGATGCAGTGGCGTGCCGCGTGATCGGCGATCTGAGTCAGGCTGAACGCGCTGACCGGATCGAAAGCCTGCTGCCGCATGATGAACTGCTTCGCGTACATCAGGTCGGCGTGGTTCTGCGTGAGCGCCTGGAAGTTCTTGATGAACGCGGTCGCGTTCTGCAGGCCGCTCTGGCCCGTGACGTCATCGAACGGCGTCGTCCCGTGGTCGACGGTGGCCGCGATCTGGTGGAACTGGGCCTCCTTGGCCATCATGTCCCAGAAGTTGGCCGGGCCGTAGATGCCCGCTCCGCCCTCGCGGATGACGAACGGATTGGTATCCGGGTCGTCGTAGATCACGTACGGGATGAGCGTGTAGTACGCGTTGAAGAAGTCCTGGTCCTGGTTGACGATGAAGCTCTGCGGGCCGAGGTTGCCGTAGGTTCCCGCCGGCTTGCCCAGGTACTGCTGCATCTTCGAGAAGAGCGACGAGTTCCCGTCGTTCTGCGCGACCGTGGCCAGGTTGATGGGCACCTCGTCACCGAGCGTGCACTGTCCCTGGCGGCCGGGCGGCGCCGGCGGCCACTCCTGCGGCGTGCCGTTGGCCGTCGAGTAGCCGAGACCCTGGCTCGAGCCGACGTACTGCAGGTAGAAGTCGATCTGGAACGCGAGCGACTTCGCCTCCGAGTCGGAGATGTTGACCGTCGCGTTGAGGATCTCGCCGGTGCGCGGGTCGCTGGCGCTGGGGCCGTAGCCGAGCCAGCCGGTGTTCTCGTCGATGTCCGGCACGAAGTGGATGAAGCTGTAGCGTACGTCGCCGTACTGGCGGGCCGGGCCCTGGGCGTCGCCGTAGGTCTGCGCGTCGTTGTAGTTGAGGAAGTTGACGCTGAACTCGTGGTTGCCGGCGTCGGACATCAGCTTGTTGGTCAGATACATGATGCCGTCGTTCGCGCGCGTGCAGTGCGCCGAGTCGAGGCATTGGTATGTGCACGTCTCGGTCATCTGGTTCGGCGCGCAACTGGTCGTTCCGGCATCGGCGGCGGCCGAGTCGGCGCTGTCGTACTGCCTGTGCCCGAGGAACGCGTCCTTGATGTAGTAGGGAACGTCGGACGCGAAGTAGTAGGTGACCGGCTTGTGGCGGTTCCAGCGATTCACGAGCTCGCGCGCGGCGAGCAGGTTCGTGTTCGGATCACGATCGATCGGGATGATCTCGAAGAGGCCGTACTTGTGGCGGATGGGGTCCTTCTCGTCGAGGACCATCGGCACGTACGCCTTCGGGTCCTTGCTCGGATCCTCGACGTCCTTGGCTCGCATCAGCGAGTACATCAGGTTGAACGTGACGTTCTGCCTGCCGAAGCCGAGCGACGAGGCGCCGCTCGCGCCCTGTGCGAAGGCCTCCTGGCAGGTCTGGTCGCTCCAGTTGAGGGGCATCGTGATCTGGATCGTCCAGGTGATGTAGTCCTGGCGCCAGTCGGCGTGCTCCTCGGTCACGAAGCTGTCCGGCACGAGCGTGGCCGACGCGTTGGCGACGTCGGTGCACTTCTCGAGCGCCTCGGTCACGAAGAACCCGAGAGGCGCGGTGTCGCTCATGTCGTTCTTGGCGAAATCGAGCTTGACCCACTGGCGCTGCTGCCAGTCGAGCTCCTGGTTCTCCTCGTAGAAGTTCGTCTTCTCGCCGTCAAGGTTGACGCGGTACTTCAGGTCGACGTTGGTGACCGGCCAGGCGTTCACCACCTCGTCGGTCGAGTCCGGCGACTGGTTGATCGAGATGTTCCGCAGGTTCACCATCTGCAGTTTGTCCTGCGTGATGACGAACTTGACGAAACCGAGCCCCGTGCCGAAGCCCGTGTCGGCGCCCGGGAAGATGCCGAGCGCGCCGAGCGGGTTCGGTGTCGAGACCTTCGTCACGGTCGCCTTGAGGAACCAGCCCGGATCCTCGTGCGTGCCGTCGGTCGTCAGGAACGCCTTGCGCACGTACTGGTTCTCGTTGAACACGCCGTTACGCGAGGGGCGGTCGGCGACGCAGCCTCCGGCCGTCGCGAGCGTGACCAGCGCGGCTGCGGCGAAGAGTGCGCGGAAGGTGGACTTCATCATGACTTGTCTCCGTTTTTCCTTCTCGAGCTGCTCTCGCAATCAGTTACCGGGCAAGGTGGGGTCGTACAGCGTTCCGTCGACGATGCGGCCATAGCCGCCGCCCTGGGTGACGCCGAGGCGCACGCCGTTCGACAGCGAGTTGATGTAGTCGGCGTAGTTCTCGTACGGGCTGTAGTGGATGATGATCTGGCAGTCGTCGTACGTGTTCGGGTGCTGCGCGATCCAGTCGAGGATCGTCTCGACCGACGTGTACATGCGCGCGCGCAGCAGGTCCTTCGTCTTCGGGTCCTGGCAGACGAAGACATCGCCGAGGAAGTCCGTCGTCTCGACGGCCAGGAACATGAGCTGCTTCGTCGGCTGGCCGTTCGAGTCGAGCGCGAAGTCGTAGTCGACGTTCGCGGTGATCTGCTGCCCGCTGAAGTCGGCCTGGTACGTCTCGATGAAGCGATCGCGCTGACCATCGAGGGCGACCGGGAAGCCGACCCCGGGCTGCTTGGGCAGCCACGGGATGAGCACGTCCACAGCGGCCGGTCCGTTCGCGGGCGGCGCCGAGGTCAGGTCGTAGGGGTTCTCGTGCAAGGGCACGGTCATCATCGCCGACTCGATGTCGGGGAACGTCCCGTCGCCGGTCGGGCCCACGCCGCTCTTGAGCGTGATCGGCACCGGCTGGCTGGTTGCTTGCCCGCCGCCCAGCGTGAAGACCGTCGCGTTGCTGCCGAAGGCGCCCTCGTAGCGGCTGAGCAGCGGGTTACCCTCGACGTCCTCGATGTAGGTCGTGCCGTCCGGGTTGGTCTGGCCCTGAGGCAGCTGCGGGGGCCTCTGGCCGTTGCAGTGCGTCGCATCGTCGTGCGTGGCGCAGTAGAACGCGGTGTACGCCACCGAGCCGTCGGACGCCTTGACGTCCTGCCATCCACTTCGCAGCACCGGGCTGCCGAACATGTTCGTCAGCAGCGCCGTCTCCTGGCTGCCGAGCGGGTGATCCTTGCCGTCGCGGCTGTCGGTCATCGCCTGCTCGATGGTGCGCTCGCCGCGGAACAGGTACCGGGAGAACACGTACGCATCGAGGATGCCGTTTTTGACGTCGGCCTCGAACACGAAATCGAGCGGTGGAATCGTGTCGGTGACGGCCGAGCGCTCGATGTACTCGGCGGTTTCGAACTGGCCCGCGCCGATGGAGTCGAAGTAGATGCTGTACTCGTCGATCGTCTGCGCGTCGACGTCGGCGAGGGTGATGGTCGACGGGTCGACGCCCGCCTGGACTGCGGCGCCCTCGGCCTTCATGTACTGGACGAGCGCCTGCACCCACTCCTTGAAGAAGAAGCGGTTGTCCTGAGCGTCGAGCGGCAGCCTTTGGGCCGCCGCTGCCGGGCAGCTCGCGCCGCCGTTTCCGAGCACCGCGCACATGCGGCTGTACGAGATCGTGAAGACGTCGCCGACGTACGCCGACTCGTCGCAGTTCTGCAGGCCCGACGTGCTGTGGTCGAGGCAGAACACGGCCTTCTGGTGTCCGAGCTTGAGGCCCAGGCGCATCTGGACGATCGGGTCCGGCGCGTTCGGGTCCATGGGATCGGTCGTCAGCGCGGCGTTTTGCAGCGAGGTGATCTCCCCCGCGCTGATTTGACCGTGCGGCGTGCTCGGCAGCACGCCGTCGCCCTGCACGAGGGCAGCCGGGATGGAGGTCAGGATCGACTCCAGCCCGGTGCAGCCTGCCGTGCCCGAAGCGTTGCAGCTCTGGTCGCCGATGTAGTGGGACTGCCAGGCCGGGTTGCTCGCCATCTTTGCGGCGATGAGGTCACGCTGCGCGCGCCGCGCGTACTGGAGGTACACGAGGCCGGCGCCGTGCAGGTCCTTCGGCTGGCTCGGGTCGTTGTTCTTGAAGTCCTGGACGATCGGGCCGATGGTCGACTGATCGACGAGGAACTTCGCCGAGGTGTCCATCGGATGCGGCAGATCGGTGTCCAGCACGACCTGATCGGGCTGGAGGCTGTTGTCGCTGAAGTTGATGTCGATGCCCTGCACGTCGAAGTCGAACCGCTCGGTCGAGTGCGTCAGGCCTCCGAGCAGCTTGTTGAGCTCGGCCGTGTCTTGCGTCGGGTCGTTGTGGACCTGCACGCATTGCTGGAGGAAGTCGCTGTAATCGATGCCGAACTTGAGCACGCACGGCTGATTGAGCTGCGGGTTCAGCACGCCGCCGTTGGCCGGGGGCGTCGCGGTCGGCCCGATGTCGCCGATCTTCAGGAACGCACCGGCGCCCGCATAGGGCATGACCTTCGAGAGGTAGCCGTCGATGCGGTACAGAATGCTCGCCTGCGGCTGGGGCGCGTTGGCGTTGAGCACCCACAGGCCGCTGCCCAGGACGGGGATGTACAGGTAGTTGACGTCGCCGAAGTTGCCCTGGATGCAGCGGCCGCTCGTGTTGCAGTCGGGATCGATGGCGAGCGTCGGAGCGTACTGGCAGAGCAGCGCGCTCGTGACCTCGTTGCGCCAGTCGTTCGGACCCTTGGGCGCGTTCCAGTCGATCTCCCAGTTGTTGTTGTCCTTCTGGACCTGCGTGTAGATGGGCAGCACGTACGTGTGCCCATCGGACACGGTGCCCTTGCAGCCCGTCGCCGTGATGCTGCCGTTGTAGCCGGGCAGGAACACCATGAAGTCGATCTTGTGCGTGGACACCAGGTAGTGCGCGAGCACCTCCTGCTGGTCGCCCCAGGCGTTGGTCAGCTCGCCGTCGCCGAACAGGTCCCCGAGGTTGGTGCTCTGGCAGAGCTGCTTGTCCGCCTGCTCGATCGTCAGCCCGGTCCAGGAGCACGAGCCGCTGCCGGTCAGCGAGCAGTCGGGACCGGCCATGTTGATGCCGGCGCCGCCGACCGGGGGAATGATCGGCTGGTTGTCCATGTTGGCCCACGTCTTCTGGAGCGTGGGGCCGTCGCAGAGCAGGGCGGCGTTCGTGCCGCCGTGCAGGTAGCCGAAGTCCTTCGTCGCCGGGTCGACCGAGGTACCACCCGTGTTGTTCCACTGGTTGCCGAGGCCCGCCGGCGTCGGCGTGTACGTCTGGTTGGGACCATCCTCGCACCCGAGGGTGCCGAGCGAAATGGCCGCCACCACGGCCAGCGTGGCGAACTTCGTCCTGCGCATGATTGACCTCACGATGGACACTCCTCGGGCGCGCCTTCCATGGCGGCGCGCGGACCGTGCAAACCTCGGACTCGAGTCACGACGCGGAGAGGACGCTGGCGGCGTTCCCCGCCGTGCGCCGACGCACGCGCAACAAGCCCCGAGCCGTAAGCCGGCTGACGGTCACCAGGAAGCGCGCTTCTCCCCATAAGACAAGCAGGCCGCCTCGTACGCCCCGGTGCGACACGACGTCCAATCGAATCGGCGCGCGATTGCGGTGGATCAAGCGCGAATTCGATGGGGGCATATTTTGCCGTCCAAGACAGATCTGGCTCCGGCGGTTCTTTCGCGCGTGACCACCGGCGTCCGTGGTGGTGCTCGTCCCGGGGGCCCTGCGGCTCGACCGCAGCGGCTAGCTCAGGCAGGCGGACCGTCGCGTGGACGCCCGCGGCGTCGTGACGCGCATCGCCACGGGGGCGGTCACGGGCGTCGTCGCGACGTTCGCGACGGTCATCGTCGGACCGGGCTCGATCGCGCTGGGCGGCCGGCTCCGAGCGCGTCGTCAGCGGGTGAACGCGCGGCGGAACGCGTCGGCGAACGTCGCCGCGCGCTCCGGCGCAATGCGTCCACCCGCCTTGCCGTCGGCGCGCAGCGCGCTGCCGACCACCACGCCGTCGCAGGACGATGCCAGCGCGGGGAGCGCAGCGACGGTGGCCCCGCTCGCCACCAGCAGGGGCGTGCCCGGAACGGCGCGGCGCACCCGGCGCAGCTGGTCGGCGTCGACGCCGCGGCCGGTCCCCTCGCCCGTCACCAGAACGGCGTCGGCGAGGCCGCGGTGCACCAAGTCCTCCGCCTCGAACGCCACGTCGCGCGCGGCGAGCGGCGCCGAATGCTTGACGTCGACGTCGGCCCAGATGGCGACCCCCTCGGCGCCGAGCCCACGGCGCAGGCGCAGCGTCTCGGCAGCGGCCCCTTGCACGAGCCCCTGATCGGTCACGCGCGCGCCGGTGTGGACGTTGATGCGGATGCACGCCGCGCCGACCACCGACGCGACCGAGAGCGCCGACTCGGCGTCGTTGCGCAGAACGTTGACCCCGACAGCCAGGTCGGGACACGCCTCGCGCACGGCGACGGCGCAACGGGTCATCGCGCTCACGGTGACGGGCGGCACGCGCGAGGCGAAGAACGGCGCGTCGCCGAAGTTCTCGAGCATCGCCAGATCGAAGCCCGAGCGCGCCAGAGCCCGCGCGTCCTCGACGGCGCCGCGCGCGATCTCCGCGCAGGAGGCGCTCGCGCGCGGGCTTCCGGGCAAAGGCGGCAGGTGGATGACGCCGACGAGCGCGGGCGTGCGACCCTCCCGCACACCGCCCTCTCGAGCGCGCGCCTGGCTCACGGGTTGACCCTCGGCGCGTTGAGCACCGGCGCCATCGGCATGGCGCCCCGGCCGCCCGGCATCCCGGGGCCGAGCGAGCCGCCTCCTGCGGGGACGAACTCGAGGCGGCCGAGCGGCCCGCGCAGGCTCCAGGCGTAGAAGCCGTCGGGGCGCTTCGACTGCTTGATGCGCGGGTCGGCCATCTCGAACAGGGCCGGCACGTTGGACCCGGGCGCGCCGAACAGGCTCTTGGTGATGTCGTTCTTGGTCCTGTACGCGTCGTTGATCTTGAAGCGCACCTGCGCCTCGACGAGCGAGTCCGTCGCCGCCTCGCGCATGTTGATGCGCCCGTCGCCCTGCAGCTCGACATCCTTGCCCCCGGCGACCAGCTTCGTGATCTTGAGCACACCGTCCTTGGCCTCCGCCTCGAACGACAGCGCGCCCACGTCGACCTTCGGCAGCGCGAGCGCGCCCTTGATCTTCGCCTTCCCGTCGCCGACGCTCACGTCCTTGAGGTCGAGCGAGATCGAGCCGCTGCCCTTGGAGGCCTTCCCCTCGGGCATGTCGAGGTGCACCGTGCCGCCGACCTTCCCCTGGATGGGAACGCCGAGCAGCTGGACGAGCGGCCCGACCTGGCCGAGGCTGAGCGAATCGAGGTCAACCTCGATGTCCCTGTCCTTGCCGCGCACGTCGTACTCCCCGGTGGCCTCGCCGCCGAAGGCGTACACGTCGAACGCGAGATCGCTGTTGCCGACGAGCGCGGGCAGGATCTGGTAGCGGACCGTCGCGTCGTCGATCTCGATCTTCGAAGGCGGCTTGCCCGGCTCGGGCGGCGGCGATAGCAGCCGGACGCCCTTCACCCGCACACCCGTCAGGCGATACCCGGTCATTTCGTCGATCTGCAGCTCCTGCTGGCCGTTCGTCGCGTGCTGCTGCGCGTTGAACGACGCGACGATGCGCTCCTTCAGCTTCGCGTACGGGAACATCAACGCCGCGAAGACGAACAGGCACACCAGGTAGAACAGCGGATAGCCCACGAGGGGCGCGTATTTCAGCAGGCGCTCCTTCATGGCTTCGCGCTCCCGGCTGGTGCCGCGGCGGCCGCATCGGTGCGGTCGTACGACGAGACGCCGACCTCGACGTCGTACGAGTCGTTCTCGCCGCTGCGCTTGCGGATGTTGAGGTGCGTGACGGCGATGGGATAGCCGCTCTTCTCGAGCGACTGAAGGAACTCGGCAAGCGCCAGCATGCCCGTCCTCTTCAAGTGGACGTTCGTGCCGTGCTCGACGTACCGCTTGCCGACCGGCACGTCCGGCATGGGAGTCGAGTCGAGAATCTCGAGCTTCTGCTGGCGCGCCTGCTCCTCGAGATAACCCGCCAGGGGCGGCGCCTTCTTCGCGTAGCGCTGCACGATGGCGTCCTTCCTCGCCTGCCGCTCGCGCACGCGGACGCGCGCGTCCTGAACGTCGGCGAGTGCTTGCCGGAGGTCGTCGTTGTCGCTCATGTCCGAGCGCACGATGGCCTCCATCCCGAAGGGCACCGCGAGCAGCAGCACGATGCCCGCGACGAAGCCGAGGACGGCCAGCAGCCGGCGCTCGCGCGCGTTCATCTGGAGCACGGGACCGGCCACGTCACTTCCCTCCGGAGCCGCTCGAGGCGGCGTTGGCCGAAGACGACTGGCCGTGCTTCCTCGGGGCGGCCTTCACGTCCTCCGGGCACTTCAGGTCGAACTCGAGCACGTATTTCTGCCGGTCGCTGCCGACCGCCTGCGTCGTGCTCTTGAGCTTCACGTTCTTCAGGCAGCGGTCGTCCTGCAGGGTCGAGGCGATCGCCTGGGCGTCCGGGATCGAGCCCACGATGCCGCGCACGGTGACGTGCTCCTTTTGCACGTCGAGCTCCTCGACGTCGTGCTTCATCGACATCGGGACGGCCTGGGACAGGAGCACCATCACGTCGAACGCGTCGGCGTGGGGCATCGGGTCCTCGTCGTTGATCGCGGTCTCCTTCGCGAGCAGGTCCTGCGCGTCCTGCGCGGTCGTCGCCTCCGTGCCCAGCACGTCCTTGGTGACGATCCCCAGGGCCGCCTGCAGCGCGTCGCGCTCCTTGTGCACGGAGTGCAGGCGCCCCCAGGTGCTGAACACGAAGCTCACCAGGATGACGGCGGCGAGCCCGGCGAGGACGGGGATGCGCTCGCGCACCCAGCCGAAGCCACGCTCGAACGCCAGAGGCCCGCGCCGCAGGTTCATTCCCGCGCCGCGCCCGGCGAGCGAGAGAGCCAGCGCGATGGCCTTGGCGTAGCGCGGCAACTCCGGAGCCGTTCCGCCGGAGAGCGTGGCGACGTCGATCGCCGGTTCCGGGAGCACTTGGACGGGGATCTCGAGCGACCCGGAGAGGAAGCCCTCGGCGCCGGAGACGAACGCCCCGCCGCCGCACAGGTACACGCGCACCGGCGCCTCCCCTCCCTGGGCACGATGAGCGGCGAAGCTGATGCGCAGCTCCCGGGCGAGGCGTTCTGCCGTCGCCGGCAGCCCCTCGGTCCCGGTCGAGAGTGTGCGCGCGAAGACCGGCTCGCCCCGCTCGAGCACGAGCACCTCGCTCGCCTTCGCCCCGAGGTCGACGATCGCGATCGCCTCGCCTTCGCCCAGCCCCGGCACGTAGGGCACCAGCGCGCCGAGCGCGAAGGCGCCCACGCCGACCCGCTCCGGCTCCTGCGTCAACGCTTCCCTGACTAGGTCGATGCGCGCGCGCACGTCGTCGACGCGCGCCACGGCGGCCACCATCGGCAGTTGTCCGTCCTCGCTGCCCTTGCCGAGCAGCCGCCAGTCGAACACGGCGCCCGAAAGATCGAACGGCACCTGCGACTCGAGCTCGTAGGCGAGCACGTCGGCCAGCTGCTTCTGGGCGGTTGCCGGCAAGAGCAGGCGGTGAATCGCGGCGCGCGAGCCGTCGACGGCGACGGCCAAGGCATCGGCCGCGCGCTCGCCCTCGAGCGCCTGCGTCACGGCCGCGCGGACGGCCTCTCGAACGCCGCCGCTGGCCGCGACCTCCGCCGAGGCGAGCCGCACGAGCGCCATCTTGCGGTAGGTCGCGCGCACCACCGCCGCCTTGACGCTCACGCTTCCGATGTCGATGCCCAACCACGTCGGCATGTCGCCGTGCTCCTACCTTTCACTCGATGTTGTAGTAGAGGACTTGCCCGCCCACGCTCGGCTGAAGCGCGGCGGCGAGCGCGTTGGCGTTGGCGCCGTTGGTGGGCACCTGCTGTCCACCCGCGGCGCCCGGAGGGAGGCCGGGGACCTGTGCGCCGGGCGCACCCACGCCGGGCATGGGCGTCGTCAGCGAGGGGGCTGCTCGAAAATCGACCACGGTGTGCATCCTCACGCGAACGTCGCGCTTGTACCCTTTGACGACGCCGATCGCGTAGATGGAGAAGATCTTGCTTTTGGTCGAGATGCTCTTCGCGAAATCGCTCTCGGACTGGAACACCACCGGCTTGACGCCGAGCATCATCAGCATCGGCCCCAGCATTCCCTGGCCCTTCATCGTGGCGATGAAATCGTTGGCCGAGCCCCACAGCGGCGCCCCCATCGTGATCCCGCGGGCCATCGTGACCCCCATGATGAAGGACTGCATCTGCATCGGGTCGATGCACAGCGGCGCCGTCGGCGCGCCGGAGCACACGAGCGCGTACAAGGTCAACGCGTTCGCCGAATTCACGTTCACCGTCCCCTGTCCCCACACGGTCATGATCCGCTTCTTCGGCTCGGTCGGATCGGGATCCACGAACGCGGACCAGAACTCGTCCGTGATCCCGCGGACCATGTGCAACTCCTCGAGCGAATCGTACGGCGCGTTCTTGCGTTGATAGGGTTTCGGCAGCAGTTGGTAATAGGCATCCTCGACGGCGTTGGACGAAGGCGCCGCGGTCATGTCGCACGAGAAAAGCTGCTGATCCATGTCGGCCCAGTCGACGATGGCCGAGCAGATCGTCAGGCGATCGTTGTAGTTGCCGAGCGGGTCGCGCTCCGAAAACAGGGGGTCGTACTGGATCGGCGCCATGGTGGCCATGAGCTCCTTGGCCAGCCGGATGTGCGAGATCTCGTTGGCCGCACCGATGTTGACGTCGATCTTCGAGTCCTCGTCGACGATGTCGAGCTCGAAATGTCCGCCCTTGAGACCGAGGTTCTTGCCCTGCGCCGTATCCAGCCCCGTCATCCCCGCGAAGTCCTCTGACCCCTCCTCGTCGTTGAACGGGCCGAGGATGCGGTCGGCGTACTCCCACACGGGCAGCTGCGGCGGCGTACGCTGCATCAGCATGAACAGCGGCGCAACCGCCTGACGCATCGTCGGCTCGGCCGCGATGAGTAGGCGAGCGAGATTGGTCGCGCTGCGGGCGAAGTACTCCGCCTTGACGCTGTCGCGTGCGGCCGTCGCCGATGCGTACTCGGAGCCGGCGTCGTCCTGGAACTCGGCCAGCATGACGACCATCACCGCGATGGCGCCGAGCACCATGATGAGCGCCACGCCCCGCTCTCGCCTTCTGCGACGCGCGCGCGCCGCCGCCCGCGTCCTTCTCATTGCTGTGGGATCCCGAAGGAGAGAGGTTGCTGGATCGGGAGAAAGACCTTGGTCGTGTAGCTGTACGGCGGCCCGTCGCCCACGGCCTTGAGCACCAGGGTGACCTTCACCTGGAGGGGCACGCGGTTCGGCTGTCCGGTCAACTGCATCGAGTCCCACCTCTCGACCCACTGGCTGGTCATCGGGTCGAAGTACTTCAGGTGGAACTCGGAGACGTCCTCGGCGACTACGTTGATGATGCCGCCTTTCAAGGGATCCAGGTCGATCGGCGTCTGTTCCCTGCGAACGAGATCCATCTTCTCGGAGTCGTTGGGATCCGGCACGACGAAGTACCCGACCTCCGCCTGATCCGATTCGTGGGAATCCCGCTCCGTCCGGAGATGGGCGAAGGCTGTGAAGTCGACGCGATCGAACTGCGTCGAGGGATGTCCGACGAACGCGGTGCGCTCCGTCATCAGCACCGGGATGTCCGGCACGTGCATCGACAAGTACGCCGTCGACAGGTCTCGCACGATGCGCTCCATGGCTTCTCGCGCCTCGTGCACGCGCTCCATGCGAACTCCCTCGGCCTTCTTGCCCCGCGAGAGCGAGTCCATCACGCCGTGGATCAGCACGGCGACGAGCGCCATGACTACGACGGCGACGAGGATCTCCAGCAGCGTCAGCCCGCGCGCGCGGGCGAGGGAACGGCGCCTCATCGCCCGACCCCCGGAATCGCGGGGAGACCACCGCCCGGCATGCCGGGCATGCCGCCGGCGCCGGGCATGCCGCCCGCGCCGGGCAGCCCGCCACCCATGTTCGTCGGAATGCCGCCGTCAGCGCCGACGCCGGCGTTAAGCATCCCGGCCATCAGCCCCGCAGCGGACGGGTTGGTGATGTACTGAATGAGGGTGAAATCCCGGTCCCTCGACCCCTCCTTCCATTTGATGACGACCGTCACCTTCCGGATCGCCGCCTCGAGTACGGGCTTGAGCGACGGGTAGACGATGGCGAACACCATCGCCAGAAGCCCCTGCGCGCCGCCGCCCGGGAACGACTGCTGCAGCGCCGTGCCCATGTTCTGCAGCCCGGCGTCGAAGTCGAGCTGCGCGCCTCCCATCGGGTTGATCAGCACCGTCCCGGCGGGGCTCGGCAGCGACGACGGCATGCCCGAGGCGAGCGCAGCGAGCGACGGGACGCCGGCGTCGAGGCCCAGCCCGCCGCCCAAGAGCGACCCCGCTCCGCCCTCGCCGCCCAGATTCTGCGGCTGAGGGAGCAGCACGCGCTGGATCTGCCAGTCGCACGAGAAGCCGGGCACCTCCTTTTCGTCGCAGCAGAGGGTGCTCGTGTCCTTCTCCTCGATCTCCGGATACCCGAGCCTCAGCTCCTTCTCCTCCAGCTCGCTCATCCGGCAGCGGCCGATCTGGATGGCCTGGCTCATGTTCGCCGCGGACCGATCGCTCGCGACGAGCCCCGCCTGCGCCGACAGGATGATCGTCACGACGGCCCCGAAGAGAGCCACGGCGACCATGACCTCGAGCAGCGAGAACGCTCGACGAGACCTGCGGCGCGATCGACCGGCCGACATGGTCAGAGCCCCCCCGGATCCTCGACGTCGGACGCTCCCTTGTCATCCGTCGGCAGGACGAGATCGACCGCGCCCGACTTGATGGTCACCTTTCCGGTCAGAGGCGACACGAGAACGGTCAGCGTCTCGCTCTCCGCGTCGGACTTGCCGATGCGAAGCTGGATCGACGCGCGCTCCGTGCGTCCACCGGGCCAGAAGTACAGGTACGCTCGCCCCTTCGTTCGCGGCTTGTCGTCGTGCGGGGTCTGCACGGCGCGGAACGTGATGCCGCGTTGCAGCGGCTTGCCGCCCTTGTCGGCCTCTAGGTCACCGAACCCGAACGCCTCGATGGCGTGAAATTGCGGCTTCGGAAGCGGCGGCCCTTGCATGATCTTCTCGGTCTCCACGATCGCGGCCTGCTCGGTCTTCGTGACCGCGTCCGCGCCGCCCGTACCCGTCGTGTCCTTCGACTTGGCGAGCATCGGGATGTCGCTCTCCTCGAGCCAGATCTTCTGGCGGTCGAGGTCCATCACCAGGCGGAGGTCGCGCGAGGTCGCCGTCGCCCGTGTGTAAGCCACCTTGATCGCACTCGTGACCATCGTCGCCGCCCCGCGCAGCCGCGCCGTCGGCAGCTGCATCGACCCGGCGACCGCGACGCCGGTGACGAGCGCGATGATCGCCATGACGACCATGATCTCGATGAGCGTGAGCCCCCGGCGACGCGCACGCCGCCAAGCCGCGCGCAAGTCGCCACCGGAGCGCGCTCGACGCCACGGGAAAGCGAGTCGCGCGGATGCGCGCGCGGAGGGGGGTGGGGCGGACATCGTCGGGCTCACGGCTCACCGTCCTCAGTGGTTGTCGGAGGACGTGTCCGCGGGAGGCGGGATGATGATGTCGTCGGCCGACTGCTCCTTGCGATCGGGACCGGCCGTCGTGCACGTGATGTCGTCGGTGTCGCACGCGATCTTGAAGGGGTTGCCCCACGGGTCCTTGACGGCGAAGCCCCGCTCAACCAGGCCGTCCTGCTTGAGCTGGTCGACCGTCGGACAGTCCTCGTCGGGGTGGGCGTTCTTCCACAGAATCGTGGCGCTGCGGATGGTGTTGCACGCCGTCTTCGTCGTGCCGATGTCGGCGGTTTTCTTCGCCTTCATGACGCCGATCGATATCGCCGCGGTCAGCACGCCGATGATCGTGATGACGATGACCAGCTCGACGAGGGTCAAACCGCGGGCCGCAGCGCGCCGCAGCGCCTTGATGCTCTGGATGGATCGCATCTGCTTCTCCTTCAACGAGGCTCTCCTCTTGTCATTCCACTCTGTCCAGTCCCATCGGCTCCCCGTCGGGACCATCGCTCGAAACGTCGAATCCTCGCGGATCGCGTCGCCCGGGGCAGGTGACGCGCAGGGGGTGGCCCCACGCGTCGCGCGGCACCTCGTGGAGGTAGCCGCCCGAGACCAGATCCGCCAGCGACGCCGGGCAGCTGCGGTCGTGGTCGGCCCGCCAGGCGGCGACGGCACCGATGGCGGTCGTGATCTCGGCGCGCGTGGCGCGCACGTCCGCCGCACGCCTCTCCCGGTCGCGCAACACCAGGAACGCCGCCACGGCGCCGACGAGCAGCAGCGCCTGCCCGGCGCGCGCTCGGCCGAACAGGGTTCGCACGCCGCGGCGCCGCTCCCACGGGAAAAAGACAGTCGGCTCGCCGCGCTGGATCGCCATCGCCCCCTCACTGCTGGATGAACTCGTTCATCTGGATGAGCGGCATCAGGATCGCGAACGCAATGAATCCGACGCCGCCGCCCATGAAGACGATCATGAGCGGCTCGAGCAGGCTGGTCAGCGCCTGGATGCGCGTCTCGACCTGCGTGTCGTAGGCGCGCGCCACGTTCTCGAGCATCTGCTCGAGCTGGCCGCTGCGCTCACCCACCGCGATCATGTGCGTCACGATCGGCGGGAAGTCACCGCTGCGCTTGAGCGGCACGGCGATCGACTCGCCCTCGCGTATGCTTCCGGTGGCCGTCTCGATGACCTTCTCGAGCTTGCCGTTGTCGAGCACGTTCTTGACGATGTCCATCGCCTTGAGCAGCGGCACGCCGCTGCGCAGCAGGGTCGCCAGCGTCCGCGCGAAACGCGAGACGGCGAGCATCCGGATCAAGGTGCCGAAGACGGGCATCTTGAGGAAGAAGCTGTCCTTGGCCGCCCGGCCCTCTGCGGTACCCGTCCACGCGATGAGCCACGCGAGACCGAGCCCCGCAACGACGCCGATCGCGACTCCGACCGCGTACGCGCCGAGCGACTCGACGAGGAACGCGCACAGCACGAGCATCCCGCCCGAGGTCAGCGCCATGACGACGAACAGCATCTGCTTGGCGCGCTCGCTCTCCTTGTAATCCCGGAGCGCCGATCGCGTGAACGTGAAGGTGATCATCGACACGACGAACCCGAGCATCTGGTTCGACGAGATGAGGTGCGACGTGCCGATGAGCGCCTCGGTGTACCAGGGCAGCGCGCGGTCCATGCTTTCGAAGATGGCGGTGACCTTCGGCACGACGACGACCATCATCACGGTGATGAGGGCCGACCCGATGACGAGCATCAGCGCGGGGTACGCGAGCGCGGCCCCGACCTTGCCGCGAAGCTTGGATTGCGACTCCATGAAGTCGGCGAGCCGCTCCAGCACGCTCTCGAGCGTGCCGGACGCCTCGCCGGCAGCGACCATGCTCACGTACAGGTTCGAGAACACGCGCGGGTGAGCCTCGAGCGCCTTTGCGAGCGAGCTACCCTCGTTGATGCGATCGACCACCTGCGTGAGCACGCGCTTCAGCTCGAGCTTCTCCATCTGCTCGATGAGCGCGCCGACGGCCTCGACCAGCGGGATCCCGGCGTTCACGAGCGTCGCCAGCTGACGGGTCATCATCGCCACGTCGTCGATGCTGACGCGGTTGAAGAGCGAGATGCCGCCGCCCCCCCCCTTGCCCAGGGCCGCCCGCCCCCTCAACTCCTCGTGCGCGCTCGTCAGCAGGATGCCTTCGCGCTTGAGCAGCGCGCGCAGCGCCTTGGCGTTGTCGGCGTCTCGGACACCGTGCACGTTCTTTCCGCTGGCGGCGAGGATGCCCCGGTACTCGAAGACCGCCATGGCTCACTCCCCCGCTCCTGGCCGGGCGCCCTGTGCGGCCACGGCACGCGCCCCCTGGGCCGCGCCGGGCGAGGCCTGCGCCCCGGGCTCCGCCTCGACGTCCTCCTGCGTGGCGGCGAGCACTTCCTCCACGGTGGTCATGCCTGCGAGCACCTTGCGCGCGCCGTCGTCGCGCAGCGTGTCCATGCCCATCTCCTGGGCCGTGCGCTTGATCGACTGCGCGTCGGCCCTCTTGAGGATGAGCGGGCCGACGGCGTCGTCAATGAGGAGCAGCTCGTAGATGCCGCGCCGACCGCTGAAGCCGGTGTTCGTGCACTGCGAGCAGCCCTTGGCCTTGTAGAACGTCGGCCGCTGCGAGGGGTCGAAGCTCTCGAGGAGGTCGCCCTCGCGCACCGTGCGAGGGAAGTAGCGCGAGTTCGGGTTGTCCCGGCGCGCCGCTCGCTGGCGCATGCGCTCGGCCGTGAGCCCGAGCTCCTCGAGCTCGAACGGTTCGGCCGGGTACGAGTACTTGCAGTGGGGGCAGAGGACGCGCACGAGACGCTGCGCGAGGATGCCGATGACCGACGAGCGGAGCAGGAACGGCTCGGCCCCCATGTCGATGGTTCGCGTGATGGCGCCGGCCGCGTCGTTGGTGTGGATGGTCGAGAGCACGAGGTGCCCTGTGAGCGACGCGTTGATCGCGATGTCCAGCGTCTCCTGGTCGCGGATCTCGCCGACCATCACGATGTCCGGATCCTGGCGGAGGAAGGCGCGCAGCGCGCTCGCGAACGTCAGCCCGATCTTGGCCTGCACGTGCACCTGGTGGATGCCGGCGATCTCGTACTCGACCGGGTCCTCCGCCGTCAGGATGTTCAGGTTCGGCTGGTTGATGCGGTTGATGCAGGCGTAGAGCGTCGTCGTCTTTCCGCTTCCGGTCGGCCCCGTCACGAGGATGATACCGTCGGGACGCCGGATGAGGCCGTCCATCAGCGCGTACTCGCGCGGGCTGAACCCGAGGTCCGGCAGGTCGAGCAGGACGCTCGACTTGTTCAGCAGACGCATGACGATCCGCTCGTAGCCGCGGCTCGTCGGGATCGTGCTCACGCGGATGTCGAAGCTCTTGCCGGCGATCTTCTTGGTGATGCGACCGTCCTGCGGGAGCCGCTTCTCGGCGATGTTGAGCGCGCTCTCGATCTTGATGCGGCTGACGATGCTGTTCATGAACGCGCGCGGAGCACGCCGGCCGACGTACAGCTCGCCGTCGATGCGGAAGCGGACGATGACCTCCTTCTCCTCCGGCTCGATGTGGATGTCGCTCGCGCGCTCCTTCATGGCCGACAGGAAGAGCGAGTTGACCCATCGAATGACCGGCGCCTCCTCGTCGGAGTCGAGGATGTCGCTCGCCCCCTCGTCCTCGGCACCGCTCCCCTCGTCGCTCTCGAGCTGCTCCTCGCCGGCCTGTCGTTCGTAGACGCGGTTGATCGCGTCCTCGATCTGATCGCGCCCGCCCACGGCGGCTTCGACGGGCTTGCCGAAGATGACGCGCAGATCGTCGAGCGCCTGCGTGTCGAACGGATCGCCGCACACGGCGTGCACGACTTGCTCGTCCTCGCGCATCACGAGCACCTTGTGCAACTTCGCGAACGCGATCGGGACGCGCGTCGCAAGCGCGGTCGGGACCTCGGCCGGGTCGACCTTCTCGACGAGCGGCAGCTGCGCCTCGTCGGCCAGCACGCGCGCGACCGCCATCTCGTCCGCGACGCTCGTGTTGATCACCAGATCGAGCAGCTCGGCGCCGCGCTCACGCTGGACGGCGAACAGCGACTCGAGCTTGTCGGCGGGCACGACGCCGCGCCGCACGAGAAGCTCGCCGAGGAATCGCTGCTCGGACGCCATCTATCGCTCCATTCTCTGGAGCGTGCGCGCCGGGGGCGCGACGTTGAGCGTCGGCGGCGGCGCCGCGGGGGGCGGGGTCTGGGGCGCGCTGACCTGCTGCACGCCCGGTCCGCCGCCGCGCGACGGCGGCGCGGGCAGCTCGAGCGGCTGCCCCGGCTCATGCGTCAGCGTCTCCTGCGGCTTGGTGAGGTCCAGCAGGCGCTTGTCATCGGCGACCTCGGCGTAGGACTGGCGGATGTCCTCGAGCAAGCCGTTCGTGCGCGAGTAGTCCTTGGGCGGCTCGTACTCGGTCTGATCGCTGAATATGAAGTAGTGATCGAGGAACTCCTGGCGTTCCTGCATCTTGCGCTCGAACACCGTGCGCAGGTCGGACTGGTCGCGGATGATGTACGGCGTGAGCATCAGGACGAGGTTGACCTTGTCCACCGACGAGCTGGTCGAGCGGAACAGCGCCCCGAGCACCGGGATGTCGCCGAGGAGCGGGATCTTGGTGGTCGTGCGGGCGATCTTGTTTCGCATCAGGCCGCCGATGACGACCGTTTGCTGATCTTTGACGACCAGCTGCGTCTGGGCGGTGCGCTTGGAGAACGGGATGACGCCGAGGGTCCCGATCGGCTGCTGACCGCTCACGTCGCTGATCTCCTCGCTCACCTCGAGGCGCACCTCGTCCGAGTCGTTGAGGTGCGGCACGATCTTCACCTTGGTGCCGATGTCCTGGCGGGGCGCCGTCATGCCGAAGCCGCCCATCATGCCCATCATCCCCATGCCGCCCATCATGCCTGCGCCGGCCTGACCCGGAAGCCCACCCATGCCGGGCATGCCGCCGAAGCCGCCGAAGTTGGTCTGCAGAGGGATGTTCTGGCCGACGTTGATCTCGGCCGGCACGTTGTCGGTCGCCAGGATGTGCGGCGTGGAGAGGATGTCGGCGTCGTTGGTGCTCGCGAGGGCGTTGATGAGCGCACCGAAGGCGGGGATCGAGAATCCCGTCCCGAGCAGGTTCTCGCTACCGTTGAGGCCCGGGCCGCGGATGCCGAGCGCGAATGCGTTGAGCGTCGAGTCGGTGGGGCTCGGCAGCAGGATCGACCGGAACGGGTTCAAGCCACCGAAGAGGATCGACTGACCGTTGGCGCCGCTGCCGGCGCTGATGTTCGGCGCCGCGCCGGCGTGGAAGGCGACGCCCAGGTCGTTCTCGCGCGAGATGGTCAGGTCCATCACGACCGCTTCGATGAAGACCTGCCGGCGGGGCTGATCAAGCTTGTCGATGACGGTGCGCAGGTTGGCGAAGTCGCGCAGGCTGGCCGTGACGACGATCGAGTTGGTTGCCTTGTCGGCGCTGACCTTCACCTTCGACTCGAACACCTCGAGAGGTGCATTGCCCGCCGCCGCGGCGCCCCCGGCGGGCCGAGCCCCGCCCCCGGCGGTGGCGGCACCAGTGACGATCTCGGTGAGCGTCTTGGCCAGATCCACCGCGTCGGCGTGCTGCAGCGGCACCACGTGGATCTCGCCCTCGCCGACGTTCGCCGGGACGTCGAGCCGCTTGATGAACTCGAGGACGCGAAGGTACGCCGGCTCCGTCGCGATGATGACGAGAGAATTGCTTCGGTCATCGGGGAGGATCTTCGAGACGTGCACGTCGGAGGCGAGGGTCGACGCCTCGGTCCCCTTCGCGCCCGGCTTGGCGCCCTGGGAGCTGCCGCCCTTGATGTCGAATACCTCGTCGAGCCGCTGGGCGATGTCCGACGCCATGCCGTAGTGAATGGGCTCGATCCAAATCTGGTCGCCGACGCCGGGCACGTCGACGTCCTCGAGGATGCGCATCATGCGCTGGATGTTCGTACCGGTGTCCGTGATGATGAGGAGGTTGCCGGGCCCGTAGGCGGTGATGTCGCCGTCCTTGGACTTGAACCGTTCGAGGACCTTCGCGACCTCCTCGACGTTGACGTGGCGAAGCCGGTGGATGCGGGTGATGTAGCGGTCCTCGGTCGTGCCGCCCTGCCCCGCGACGTAGACGGGCGCGCCCATCCTGGCGTCCGGCGAATCGACGATCTTGTAGAAGCGCCCGTGCGGCACGACCGTGAGGCCGTTCGCCTCGAGGATCGAGAGGAAGGCCTGGTACGCCTCCGCGACGGTCACCTTCTGCGGCGAGAAGACGGTCGCCTTGATGTTGCGCACCTTGCCGCCGAAGATGAACCGCTTCCCGGTCAGCTCGCCAATGACGCGCACGAGCTCGGGGAGGTCGGCGTCCTCCAGCGAGAACGAGACGCGGTCGGCTCCGTTGCGCGGCTCGTAGTCGATGCCGTTCTCGAACTGAGAGAGGCCCTGCGTATCGCCGATCGGCTTGCCGTCCGGTCCCAGCTTCGGCGGTGTGCCCGCGCCGGGGCCACCGGACGCCGACGCCGCGCCACCCGGGCTCGCCGACGGGCCGCCGGCCGGAGCCCCCTGCGTCTGCACGCCCGCGCCAGTCGGAAACCGCATGCCGCCTCCCGGTCTCTGAAGGGGCGTGATCGGACGCGGCGGGCGAGGCTGCGCAAACACGACCCCCGCCGCGAGCGCGAGCGCGGCATTGCAGAGGGCGGCGGTGGTCAGGACGTGAGCTTTCATCGGGTTCTCGGTCGCTCTCCTACCGCTTCAGGGACACCATGGGCGCCGGCCTCGAGCCGACGGTTCCATGCACGTTGCTGGCCGGGACGACCGTCCCCGTGCCGTCCTGCTCCGCCTCGCTCGGAGGCGATACGGCGTGGCCGACGACGAGCGTGGCGACGAGCGTCAGGGTGCCGACGACGAGCACGCAGGCGCCCACCATCGCACCGGCGGTGACGAGCGTGCGTCGAACGAGCGTACGGGTGTCCATCGCGGTCGGTTCGGCCATGGGTCCAATCACTTGATGTTGTAGTCGAGGTTCATCTCCTGACCCTTCCGGTTGACGGAGACGGTCAGGTGATCGGCGGTGCGCAGGCGGGCGTAGGCTTCGAGGGCCTTCTCGGGGCTGGTCATGTCGAAGCCGTTGATCTTCTCGAGGCGGTCGCCGTTCTGCATCCCGAGCGTGCCGAGCAGCGTGTCGGGGCGCACGCCGAACAGGCGGATGCCGACGATCTTTCCGTTCTCCTGCTCGGGCACGATGCGCGCCTGGCGCATCAGCTCGGCCTGGTTCTCGAGGATCTTGTCGACGACGCTGCGATCGACGTTGCACTCGTTCGCGCTGACGCACTGGATGCCGCGCTTGATGTCCTCGGACACGCCGCCTGGGCCGCCGACGGGCATGGGCGCGGGCGGCGGCGCCGCGCTCGCCACCGCCGGAGGCTTGAACATGTCCGACTGGCAGAGCTGACTCCCGCTCGCCATCCAGACGCGGTCCCAGCCGATGAACTTCACGGTCTTGCCGTCGACCTCGCCGCCACGCCGCCGGAGGAAGCTCTTGCCCTTCTCCTTCTGCGTCTCGAACGCCGCGAAGGACCAATCCGGATCGGCGGAAGCCGCGATGACCAGGACACGCACGCCTTCGCAGTCGGGGGCGTTGAAGGGATCGGTGAGATCGGGCGGCGCGTTTCCCGTCGCCTCCTCCTCCTCGGCGGCAGCCTGCTGCTGGGCAGCGATGACGTTGAGCGGTCCGGTCACCGAGTCGAACGGATTGCGCGCCAGGATCGCCTCGGCGCTCGTCGTGTGGGAGCTCGCCGAGTTGCTGGTGGGCGGCAGCCGGGAGATGAGCGGCGGCGCGGCGAGTTGCTTCGCGTCGGCGGCGAGGCTCGCCCCGACGAACTGCATGACGCCTTCGGCGTCGAGGAACGCGGCGACGGCGACGAGGAGGAGGATCACCGCCCAGAAGTGGCGCTTGAGCAGCTTGTCTATCGCCATGGTTCAGCCGGTGCCCCGGCGTCGACTGTGCGAGGGGCGTGCCATGAGAGAAACGCGCGACATTCAAGGAACTTTCCGCCTGACACGAGCGTTCCGATTCGCCAGGTTGGCGGGGCCCCGGGCCGGCGGGCGCGCAGCGCGACAAACTGTCAATCCGTCCACGCGCCCCTCGGACGTCAGTCCGTGACCCCGTCGAGCTTGCGGTAGATGGTGCGCGTCGATATCCCGAGAAGTTGGGCGGCGAGAGACTTGTCTCCCTTGGCGTGCCGAAGGGTCTCGCGGATGACCCGGAGTTCGATCTCGTGGAGCGGTGTGCCGATCTCGAAGGCGAGCTGTGTGGGGGCGCCCGAGGGCATCTGCACGACCGCGTCGGGCAGATCCGCCTCGGTGAGCGCGTCGTTTCGGGAGAGCACGACCGCTCGCTCGATGACGTTCTCCAGCTCGCGGACGTTGCCCGGCCACGCGTAGTCCATCAGCCGGTCGAGCGCGCCGCGAGTGGGGTGAAGCCGCGGCCGGCCGTTCTTGGCGCAGTACAGACCGAGAAAGTGGTCGACCAGCAGCGGGATGTCTTCGCGACGCGCGCGTAGCGGCGGGGCGGTGATCGCGATGACGTTGAGGCGATAGTAGAGATCCTCGCGGAAGCGTCCCGCGGCCACCTCGGCCATCAGATCGCGGTTGGTGGCCGCGACGATGCGCACGTCGGCCTTCTGGGTGTGGCCGCCGAGCGGCTCGTATTCGCCCTCCTGCAGCACCCGCAGCAGCTTGACCTGCACGCTCGCCTGCAGCTCGCCGATCTCGTCGAGGAACAGCGTGCCCCCGGCGGCGCGCGCGAAGCGCCCGTCCTTCTTGCCGTGTGCGCCCGTGAACGCCCCCTTCTCGTGGCCGAAGAGCTCACTCTCGAGGATCGTCTCGGGGATGGCGGCGCAGTTGACGGCGACGAAGGGGCCGCGCGCTCGCGGTGATCTCTCGTGGATGTAGCGTGCGAGGAGCTCCTTGCCCGTGCCGCTCTCGCCCAAGACGAGCACCGTCGCCTGGCTGGGCGCCGCCTGCGTCGCCACGTCGATGACGCGCCTCAGCGCCGGTGAGCTGCCGATGATCTCGCGGTTGGCCAGGCGCTTGATCTCGTCCTTGAGCGACTTGTTCTCGGCGACGAGCTTCTGGCGCTCGGCGGCCTTGCGCACGCTCTTGACGACGACGGCGCGCTTGAGAGGCTTCTCGACGAAGTCGTACGCTCCGTCGCGCATCGCGCTGACGGCGGCCTCCACCGAGCCGTACGCCGTCATGAGCACCACCTCCACGTCGGGGGCGACCTGCTTGACGGCGCGCAGGAGCTCGAGCCCCGTGGTGCCCGGCATCATCAGATCGGTGAGAACGACGTGAACGCGGTGCGTGCGCACGAGCTCGAGCGCACGCTTGGCGTCGAACGCCGACAGCACGCGCATCCCCTCGCGCAGGAAGATCTTCTCGATCGACTCGACGTTCGAGCGCTCGTCGTCGACGACGAGCACCGTGATCGCGTCCGGCGACGGGGCCTCGGCGGGCGCGAGCGGCTCGGTCGTCGGTGTCGGGTTCGGCGCCAGGTCCGGCGTGGACGCGGCGGCCGCTGGAGCCGCCGTTGCCGAGGGCGGCGGCGGGAAGGCGGGCGCTTTTGTCAGCACGAAGACAAGATGTCAGACGGTGGACAGATCGTCAACGCCACCGTCGCAAGTGGCAAGCGCGGGGAGCCGACGGCATGCGCTTCGCTCCCACAAGGGGCTTGCTCGGCACACCCCTGCTGACCTAGCGTGCGCTCCGCTTCGCGACGCGCAGCGGTGACGCGGGCGAGGCCCCACACGACAAGGGAGGGAGCCCATGCTCCGTAGCGATCTGTTCATCACCGCCGCCGTTTTGACGTCCGTCCTCGCGCTCGCCGGGTGCTCGGGGGGCGACGGGCGCGAGAGCGCGGCGACCAGCGTCCAGGCCGACAGCACCGGGGTGCAGTGCGACGGCGATCGGGGGACGATGACCGTGCAACTGCTCGACTTCGACGAGGACGCCATGCAGCTCACGGCCGTGGACGCCGACGGGGCGCTGCTTACGCTCGATGTGACGCGCGACACGTCGCTTCTGCGGGCGATCCCGAGCGAGTACCCGCCCGATCCGATCTTCCCGTGCCGTGGGCTGGCGGTGGCCTACGATCATCATCTCGGGCACGGCTTGACGCGCGCGCTCTTCCGGCGCGTCGCTCAGCTCGCCGACTATTCGTGCAGCGCGGTGGTCGCGACCGGGCCCGATTCGAGCCTCGCCTCGTTCCGGCCGGTGCCCTCGCCGCAAGTCCGGCCGGCGCCGTAGCGGAGTACGATCCCGCGCATGAAGGCGCATGACACGCGCGCGATGGCCGTCGAAGCCGCCGCGCGCGGGCTGCTCGGTCCGGGCGAGCTGTGGGACGTCGCCTGCCGCTGGATGCAGTCGCAGCTCGCCGGCACCGGGGGGCACGAGACGATCGTCGCGCCGCCAACGCCCTCGATGGCGCCGCCGCCGCCAAGCGGCTCGCTGGTTCCCCCCGGCGAGCTGACGGGGCCGCGGTACTCGACCCAGGAGGCGCTCGGCTCGGGCGGCGTCGGGCACGTCACGGCGGTGCTCGATCGCGTGATCCGCCGCAGCGTCGCGCTCAAGTCCCTGAAGCAGACGCATGCCGGCGACCCGGTGATCGCCGCACGCTTCGTCGAGGAGGCGCGCATCACGGCGCAGCTCGAGCACCCCAACATCGTCCCGGTCTACGACCTGGGGGCGGCGTCAGACGGCCAGCCCTACTACACGATGCGCGTCGTCAAGCGGCGGTCGCTGCGCGACGTGCTGTCGACCCCGGTGCGACGCGCCTGGCCGCTCGTGCGCCTGCTCGGCGTGCTCGTGCAGATCTCGCGCGCCCTCGGCTACGCGCACTCGCGGGGCGTCCTGCACCGCGACGTCAAGCCAGAGAACGTGCTCGTCGGCGACTTCGGCGAGGTGTACCTGGCGGACTGGGGCCTGGCCAAGGTCACGTCGGCGACCTCCATCGACATTCACAGGCCCGGCTCCGCGCCGCCGATAGCGACCGACTCCGGCGGCACGCCGGGGTACCTGGCACCCGAGGTCGTGCGCGGCGAATGGGCGCACGTCGATCACCGCGCCGACCTGTTCTCGCTCGGCGTCATGCTCTACGAGGTGCTGGTCGGCAAGGCGCCCTTCCAGGGAAAGGACGTCGAGGCCGTGCTCAAGGCGACGGCGCGCTGCGAGCCGGTGCCACCGACGGCCGCGGCCCCGGGCTGTCCGCTGCTCCTCGAGGATCTCTGCCTTCAGCTCCTCGCGAAGGATCCGGCCCGCCGTCCACACTCGGCCGAGGAGGTGGCGCAGCGCATCGAAGAGTACCTGGAAGGGACGAAAGAGAAGCAACGGCGGCTCCAAGAGGCTCAGCGGTTGTGCGAACGGGCCGGCGAGCCCGTGCAGCGGCACCTCCAGCTCGCGGCCAAGCGCCGGCGACTGCTCGAGAACGCGCGCGCGCTGCTCGCCGGGATCAAGGGCTGGGAGCCCGTCGACAAGAAGCGCCCCGGCTGGGAGCTCGAAGATCTGGCCGAGAAGGCGGAGCGCGAATCGGCGCTGGCGCTGGCGCGCGCGCTCGATCTGTACGGCGCTGCGCTCGGCTACGATCCGCAATGCGCCGCCGCGCACAAGGGGCTCGCCGACCTGTACTGGTCACGCGCCCGCGACATGGAGAGGGAGCGCAGTGTGGCCCCCCAGCTCTACTACGAGGCGCTCGTGGAGGAGCACGACGTGCTCGGCGATTACACGGCGGCGATGAGCGCGAGCGCGCACCTGACGATCCGCTCGGATCCCCGGGGTGCGCACGTCATCGCGCGCCGTTACTTCGAGCGCGACCGCGTGCTGGTGCCCGGCGACGAGCAGTACCTGGGAATGACGCCGGTCTCGGAGGCCAAGCTCGAAGCGGGAAGCTGGCTCGTCGTGCTCAAGGCGAGCGGCTACCGCGACGTGCGCTTCCCGATACTGCTCGCGCGCGGGACGCATCACGTCGAACAGGTGCATCTCTACACGGACGAGGAGATCGGGGACGACTTCGTCTACGTGCCGGGTGGCGTCGCCATCCTCGGGGGTGACTCGGAAGCGTACGAGCCCCTGCCGCGGCAGGAGGTGCGCGTCGGCGACTTCGCCATCGCGCGCATTCCGGTGACCATGGGCGAGTACTGCGCGTTCCTCGACGATCTGCAGGCGACGGGATCGCCGCATCTGGCCAAGCGAACGCCGCACGACCTGCGAGGATCCGAAGGGGTGGTCGTGACACGCGGCCCGGCCGGCCGCTTCGCTCCCATGCCGCAGATCATCGAAGGAGAAGCGCGGAAGCTGTTTCCTCCCGAGGAGGGCCATTTGAATCGCGTCCCCGTTCACCTCGTCGACTGGTACGACGCGCTGGCGTTCTGTCGCTGGAAGGGCGATCGGACCGGAGCGGAGATTCGCCTGCCGACGGAGGCGGAGTGGGAGAAGGCCGCCCGCGGCACCGACGGTCGCTTCTACCCCTGGGGCGATCGCTTCGACCCGACCTTCTGCCTGATGCGCGAGTCCCGGCCCTTCGCGCATCAGCCCGAGCCCGTCGGGACCTTTCCCGTCGACGAATCGCCCTACGGCGTGCGCGACATGGCGGGCGGAATGCGAGAGTGGGTGGCCGATGTCTTCGGCGAGAAGAGCGCTGCTGAGCTCATGTCGGAGCCGGAGCCGTCGCCGGACACGCCGCGCGGCGAGTCGGGGCTCCGACGGGCCCGCTCGGGCGCGTGGATGACCGATGCCAAATGGGCGCGCGCCGCCTCGCGCGGCAGCGGCACGTTCGCCCTCTCCCGCGGCACCGCCCTCGGCTTCCGCTGCGCCAAGACGCTCGAACACCGGTCGCGGTAGCCGCTCAGCGCACCATCTTCGACAGCGCCTTGAACGCGTCGGTGCCGGCGCGCCCGAGCCAGTCGAAGACCACCGTCTCCGTCGGCGTCGCCACGGCGCCCGCCCGCTCGCAGAGCGCAAGACCGAGCGCGCGGTTCTCCTCGCGCCGCGACGCCACCGCATCGGCGACGACGTGCACCTGCAGCCCGCGGCGGGCCAGCTCGCGCGCGGTCTGGAAGACGCAGATGTGCGTCTCCATACCGGCCAGCACCACGGCGCGCGCCGCGCGGTCCGACAGCGCACGCGCGAGGCGCGGCTCGCCGCACGCGTCGAACGTCAGTTTGTCGACCGGCTCCACGCCCATCGCGCGCAGCTTCTCGGCGATGGGAGCGACGGTAGGCCCCAGCCCCTTCGGGTACTGCTCGCTCGCGACCACCGGCACGCCGAGCAGCCGCGCGGCCTCGAGCAGCACGAGCGCGCTGGCCACGAGGCGATCCATGGCGGCCTGCGGCATCGCGGCGGCGAGCCGTTCCTGAACGTCGACGACCAGCAGCAGGCTCGAAGCGGGATCGAGTCGATTCATGGCATCCCTCGGGAGAACAGCGTCAGGCGGAAGCTCTTCATCCAGCGCGCCCAGTCCGAGCGCAAGTCGAAGCGCAGCACCGCGCGCGCGAACTCCTCGCCGAGCTCGTCGTACAGGCTGGCCGGCAGCAGCGTCATCGACTCGACCGGCGCCAGACCGCTCCACTCCTTCTGGCCGCTCAGCTCGTAGCGCCTGCCGTCGTCGCCCGCGAACGCCAGGCGGTAGGGCATCCGGCGCTCGTCGAGCAGCTTGAAGGCGAGGGTGCCTTCGACCGGGCGCCCCGACGCGAGGCCCTCGGCGTCGATGGTCCCGCGCAGCGTCCAGGTCTTGTGGCGCGCGAACTCGCCCATGTCGTGCGCGCGCGCGTGGACCGTGAACGCGATGGCGCGCTCGTCGGTGGGCGTGTCGAGGCGCCAGTACGAACCGCTCATCGTCTCTCGAAACGAGAACCCCGGCAGCACGCGTCGCCTCCTCACCCCGTCTGTCCCTCGCCCCGCGTGCGCCGCCGGTACTCGTCCAGGCCGTGGACGACCAGGCGCTCGACCACCTCGCCCCGGGCCGCCGCGTCGGCGAGCTCGTCGACGTCCGCCATCGTCACCCGGCCGTAGGCCACGTGCTCGGGCTCCTGCACGACGCTGATCCCCGTCTCGCACAGGTCGAGGCAGCTCGACGAGCAGGCGCGCACCACGTCCTTGGCGACGCCGCGCTTGGCGAGCGCCTCCTTGAGGCTCACGACGATCTCCTCGGACCCCTTCTGCGCGCACGACCCCTTGGGGTGGCCCTCGGGACGTCGATTGATGCACACGAACAGATATCGCCGGCGGTGGGGCATGAGGATCTCGGTATGCGTCGAACGTGCGCCGGATCACAACATAGGAGCGACGCCGCCAGCGTGCTCTTCTTTTGTTCTCCGGTTGCGCTCGGCCCCGGCTCGGACGATGCTCGCGCCCTCATGAAGGCCAAAGCCATCCTCTATGCCCTCCCCCTTCTGCCCGCAGCGCTCGTCTTCGCGTGCGGCGGCGGCAACGAGAACCTGCCCCCTCCCCCTCCGCCCCCGGCGCCCCCGCCCGCGGCGTCGAGCGCCGCGGTAGCGCCTCCTCCGCCGGCGAGCGCCAGTGCCGAACAAGCCCCCGCTCCTCCGCCGGCGCCCCCGGTGCAGCTCGTGCAAGGCACCGCGAGCCCCGATCCGACGCCGCCGCTGCCCACCGTGCGCATCGCGGCGCCCTACAAGGAGCAGGTCGTGCCGAGCGCAAAGGCAGCCGATTTCGAGGTGAAGCTCGACGTCAAGAACTGGAAGACGGCCATGGGTGACGCGCACGTGCACCTCATCCTCGACGACAAGCCGTACAAGCCCATCTACGACACGAAGGCCCCCGTGAAGCTTTCGGAGCTGACGGGCGGCGAGGCACTGGCGGATGGCCAGCACATCCTGGTCGCCTTCCCGAGCCGCGCCAACCACGAGAGCGTCAAGACGAAGGGCGCGCTGGCGATCACCGAGTTCTGGGTCGGCAAGCGCGGCCCGAAGGCGCAGGACCCGGCCAAGCCGATGCTCATCTACAGCCGGCCCAAGGGCGAGTACAAAGGCGACATGGCGAACCATGTGCTCGTCGACTTCCAGCTCGCGAACGCCAAGCTGGAGCCGAACAAGGACCACGTGCACATCACGGTCACCGGTCCCGGCATCGACGGCGAAAAGACCGCGGACGCGACGCAGTTCGGGCCGCCCTTCTACCTCGACAACCTGCAAGACGGCACGTACAGCGTGAAGCTCGAGCTCCTCGGCGGTGACGGCAAGGTGCTGCCGGGCTCGTGGAACTCGGTCACGCGCCAGTTCTCGGTTGCGCACTGACTCTCTCTCGGCACTAGCGGTCGGGGGGGGTGCGGCCGCAGGCACGCCTGCGGCGCGCACTTCGCTTTTCAGCGAAGTTCCCCCCCGACACGCCCACCCGAGCCCGATCGAAGCTCTGGGTAGGGCCCCCGAGGGCATCGACGCGCACCGCCAAACGCCATGATGCGACGGGGTGACGCCGGGCTAAGCTTGCGCACGTGAGCTCGTTCGTGCCCGTCCTCGCGGCGACGACCGCGGTCGAGCTCTTCGCCGCGGTGCTGTTCGCGGCGACGTTCCTGCGACGGCGGGCCGATCGCGACTACGCGGTGGCCGCGCTCCTGTGCGTCGCCGCGACCGCGCACTCGGTCGGCTCACTGGTCTGTACGGCGTCGAGCCAGGCCGCGGTGGCGCTCATCGCCGATCGCCTCGGCCTCCTGGGGCTCATCGCCGCCATGCCGCTGGCGATCCACTTCGCGGTCGCGCTCCGGGGCACCCGCCCGTCCTGGCGTGTCCTGGCCGTGCCCTACGGTGTGGCCACGCTGTTCGCGGCCGTCGACGCCGGGGGGCTCCTGCACCGAGCGGAGACGCCGCGTGCGGCCGGTCTGCACGTGGGCGTGTCGGACGTGGTGCACCGCGTGGCGCCCCTGGCAGCGGTCGGCGTGGCGGCGTACCTGGCCGTGGGCATCGCGACCGCCGCCGTGCTGGTCATCCTCGCGCGCACCTACCTCGGGGGCCGCCGCGAAGCGCTGGCGATGGTGGTCGGGACGACGCTGCTTCTGGCCACGATCATCAACGACGTAGGCGTCGCGGGCGGCGTGTTCTCGACCGGCTACCTGGTCGACGCGGGCCTGGCCGCGTTCGTGATCGGCATCGCCACCACGCCGAGCGCGCGCTACGCCGTCGTCACCCGTGACCTCGAGCGCCGCACGCGCGAGCTGCGAACGCGCACGCGGGAGCTGCGGCGATCGTACGAGGATCTGCGCGCGGCGCAGGAGGAGCTGGTCAAGAAGGAGCAGCTGGCGGTCGTCGGCGAGCTGGCCGCGGTCATCGCGCACGAGGTGCGCAACCCGCTGGCCATCATCGCGAACGCCGTGGCGGGCCTGCGCAAGCAGGCCATCACGCGCGAGGACCACGACACGCTGCTCGGCATTCTCGACGAGGAGACGAGCCGCCTCAACCGCCTGGTCACCGACCTGCTTCGCTACGCCCGCCCCGTCAACGTGCAGCGCTCGCACCTGTCGATCGCCGACCTGCTCGAGCGAACGATGGGCCTCGTCTCGACCGACGGCAAGGGCATCAAGGCCGAGCTGAGGATCGAGTGCCACGAGGGGCGCATCTGGGGGGACGCGAACCTCCTCCGCCAGGTGTTCGACAACCTGGTCGACAACGCCGTGCAGGCCATGGGAACCGCCGGCACGCTCACCGTGCGTGTGCGCGCCGCGAGCGAGGACGGACTGGACGGCCTGGCGGTGGACATCATCGACACGGGCGAGGGCATGGACACGCAGGTGCGCTCGCGCGCGCGCGATCCCTTCTTCACGACGCGCCCGAGCGGCACCGGGCTGGGGCTGGCGATCGTCGACCGCATCGTCGACGCACACGGAGGGCACCTTTCCATCGACAGCCGCACCGGCGAGGGCACGACGGTGACGGTCTTCTTGCCGCACGGCTCCTCGAGCGAGCCTCCGCCGCGACCGCGCGCGCCCAAGCCCCCGTCGGATCCGCCCCGCTCGGTGCCCGCGGCAAGGTAGTCTGGGGCGGAGACCGCGCGAGCGGCGCCGACCATGAAGACGCAAGGAACCGTCCACGGGTACCACTTCCACGTGCGCTTCGTCCCCAAGTGGGTCGGGGTCGCGCCGTTCGTGGTGGAGCGCGCGCGCGCTCTGGGGCTTCGGGTGTCCGACGACGGCCACGAGCTCGAGCCGCGCGCGACGTCCCTGGCGCTCGTCGGCACGCGCTGGACGCGCTTCTCGCACGGTGGGCTGCGCTTCGACGTGCTCGAGGAGAGAAAGGGGCTGGGCCAGCTCGTGCTGTCGGCCGGCAACTCCGGCGAGCACCCGACGTACGCGTTCGGCATCGCGAGCCGCGAGGCCGCGCGCGCGCCGACGACCGAGCTGAAGCTCGAGGTGGCCGCGGGACTCTGGCTGCACCACGGATCGCTCACGTTGCGGCCGTGGGAGGACGCCGGCCTCGGCGAGGAGGTCATCGCCGAGTTCCAGGTGTGGACGGGGCTCGAGGCGCTCGCCCGCGTGGCGCAGGGCGAGCCGGCGCTCGGTCGCCCATCGAGCGGCACGTCGATGGTCAGCAAGTACGCGTCGCCCATCTGGGCGCCCGAGTTCCAGACCAGCGTCGCCCGCCGCGACGCCGAGGTGCGCGCGACGTTCGCGAGCCCGCGCATGTCCGTGAGCGTGCAGGTCGACCTCATGCTCGAGGGCGGCGGCGATGGGCGCCGCGAGGGCGGCGGCACGGACGCCGGCTGATCGTCAGCGCCGCGCGTCGTCGGAGAGCGCCCGTGCCACCTCGCGGAACTCGGCCCCGGCGTCGCCTGGCAGCTGCGCGAGCTGCTGGTGGGCGCTGAGCACGTTGCGGCGAAGCGCCTCCACGTCGTCGATGGGGCCGAGCAGCTCCGTCCAGGGGCCCTGCGGCTCGGCGGTCGAGGCGATCTCGAGGAGGTCGGCGACTCCCGTGTCGTCGAGCACCCGGCGGCACTCGGCCGACGGCGACGCGATGCTTAGCCGCGCGCCCTGACGGCTGCGCTCCGCCCGCCGAGCGAGCACGAGCAGCATGCCGAGGAACGTACTGTCCATCCACGCGCACTCGCTCAGATCGACGCGCAGCCCGGCGGCGCCCTGGTCGAGCCGCTCCTCGGCCGCCTGCCGCAGAAGGGCGCTCTCGCCGATGGTCGCCGGGCCGACGACCCGGAAGATGGTGGTCGCGCCGCGGCTGCTCGTGAACACACGCCCCTGCCGTACCATGGCGATCCTCTCCGAGGAACGTCGTGGGCATGATGCATGCCCACATTGCTCGCGTGTCGATGCCGAACGATTCGTCCGAGCGCTCAGCCTCGCGGTCGACCACACGAGACGAGCGCATGCCACTGGGGCTGCCCGGCCTCGACGAGGTGCTCTGCGGAGGTCTGCTGCCCGGACGCGCGTACCTCGTGCGCGGCGGGCCCGGCACGGGCAAGACCATCCTCGGGCTGCACTTCCTCACCGCGGGCACCGCGCGCGGCGAGCGCAGTCTCCTCATCACGCTCGAGGAGCCCGAGGAGCAGATCCGCCGCGATGCATCGGCCGTGAGGCTGAGCCTCGACGGCGTCACCTTCCTCGACCTGAGCCCGGGCGCCGAGTTCTTCACGCGTGACCAGGCCTACGACGTCTTCCACCCTGCCGAGGTCGAGCGCGAGCCGACGATGCAAAGCATCGTGCGGCGCATCGAGTCGCTTCGGCCGCAACGGGTTTTCCTCGAGGCGATGACGCAGCTCCGCTATCTGTCGCCGGACGCCTTCCAGTTCCACAAGCAGGTGCTCTCGTTCCTGCGCTTCCTGCGCGACGAGGGGTCGACGGTGCTCTTCAGCTCCGAGGGGAGCCTGTCGGCGCCCGACGAGGACCTGCAGTTCCTGAGCGACGGGGTCATCCAGCTCGAGTCGACGCGCGACGCTCGCTCGATCTCGATCCGAAAGCTCCGCGGCTCGGACTTCCAGGGCGGGTGCCACTCGATGCGGCTGACCGATCACGGCATGGAGGTGTTCCCTCGCCTGATGCCGGCCCGCCACGCGCGCCACTACGTCAAGGAGCCCATCTCCTCGGGCGTGCGCGAGCTCGACGCGCTGCTGCAGGGCGGCATCGAGCGCGGGACGGTGGCGCTCGTGTCCGGCCCGACCGGCGTCGGCAAGACGACGATCTCGCTCTGCTTCGTCCAGGAGGCGGCCAGGCGCCACGAGCGCTCGGTCGTCTACACGTTCGACGAGTCGACCGAGACGCTGCTGCGGCGCTCGGAGGCGATCGGCATCCCGGTCAGGCGCCTGATCGAGAAGGGCATGCTCTCGGTCGTGCAGGTCGAGCCGCTGCGCTACACGCCCGACGAGTTCGCGCACATGATCCGCCAGGAGGTGGAGCAGAAGCAGACCCGCATCGTCGTGATCGACAGCATCGCCGGCTACCGCCTGTGCCTGCGGGGCGCGGACCTGACGACGCACCTGCACGCGATCGGCGCGTACCTGCGGAACATGGGAGCGACCGCGCTGTTCGTGAACGAGATCGAGACGGTCACGGGCGAATTCCGCGCGACGGAGCTGGGCATCAGCTACCTGGCCGACGACATCGTGTTCTTGCGCTACCTCGAGCTGCAGGGGGAGCTGCGCCGCGCCATCGGCGTGCTGAAGAAGCGGCTGACCGGGTTCGAGAGCACGCTCCGCGAGCTCCGGATCACGTCGAGCGGCGTGCAGCTCGGCAAGCCGCTGACGTCGCTGCGCGGGATCCTCAGCGGGCAGCCCGAGCTCGTGGACGGCCGGAGGCAGGCGGCCCCGCCATGATCGAGCTGGGCAAGACGGGCCCCCCGCCCCACCGGGCCGAAGGGCGGGCCATCCTCGTGGCCGACCGCAATCGTCGCAATCTCGAGCTGCTCTCGGGCGTGCTCGGCGCGGCCGGGTTCGAGCCGCGCACGATCGCATCGCTCGACGAGCTCGATCGCGCCCTGGCGGACGCCGAGGTGCGGCTCGCGCTCGTCGACGCGGCCTCGTTCGACGTGCGCCTGGTCGTCCAGCGCCTGCCGCGCAGCGTGCCGCTGTTCCTCGTGTGCGACCGCAGGCACATGGCGTGTGCGCGGCGCACGATGCCCGAAGGGGCGCGCGGCATCCTCGAGAAGCCGCTCTTCACGTCCGAGCTGCTGGCGATCGTACGGAGCGCGGCCGGGGGGGCCCATGAGCCGGATCCTGCTGCTCATCGGGCATAGCGAGAACCGGCGGCTGCTCGCGGAGTGGCTGCGGGCCCGCTACCACGTGGCCGCGCCGGAGGTCGGGGGCGCCGATCAGGGCGCCGCGCTGGCCGCGCCGTTCGACCTCTGCATCGTCGACGCCGGGTGCCTGCACCGCTTCGAGGGCTGGGCGAGGGCCGTGCGGAGCGCGAGCCAGCCGGAGTTCTTGCCGTTCCTGCTGCTCGCGCACCGCCACGACGTCGGCCTCGCCACGGGGCAGATCTGGCGCACGGTCGACGAGCTCATCTCCGCGCCCGTCGAGAAGGTCGAGCTGCACGCGCGCGTCGAGATGCTGCTGCGCGCGCGCAACCTCAGCGTCGACAACCTCCGGCTGCTGCGGCAGGTCGAGGCGGACCTCGCGCGCGCACGCTCGGTGCAAGAGCAGCTCTTGCCCGAGCGCCCGATCGAGGTCGAGGGCTTCGATCTGGCCGCGCGGTGCCTGCCGTCGCGCGAGGTCGGGGGCGATTTCTACGACTGGCAGGACCTGGGGCGCGGCGCGGTGATCCTGACGCTCGGCGACGTGATGGGCAAGGGAATGGCCGCCGCGCTGCTCATGGCCACGATGCGCGCGACGCTGCGCGCCGTCACGCGGGCGACGCCGCAGCCCGGGCCGGCGCTCGACGCCGTCCGCCTCGCGCTGGCGCCGGATCTGGAGAGGACCGGCAGCTTCGTCACGCTGTTCCACGCGCGCCTCGACGCGCCCGAGCGCCGGCTCGCCTACGTCGACGCCGGCCACGGCCACGGGCTCGTGCTCCGCCGCAACGGCGCCGCCGCCGGCATCGAGCGCTGCGCGCGGCCCATCGGCGTTCCGGCGCCCGGGCGCGCCTGTCCGGAGAGGACGATCACGTTCGAGGCGGGCGACGCGCTCGTCGTCTACTCCGACGGCCTGATCGCGCCGGGAGCGCCCCCGCCCACCCCCGACGAGCTCGCGCGGAGGCTGAACGACGCGCCGACCGCGGCGGCGATGGTCGACCGCCTCGTCGCCGACCGGAGCGGCCCCACGCCGCCCGCAGACGACCTGACGGTTCTCGTGCTTCGTTGCACGGGGTCGGACGAGCGACGGTCGCGCCCGGGCGGGTGATGGTGCACCCACGCGCGAATTGCGCCGCGTTGCGCAACTTCCGCGTCGTTCGCAGCGGAAACGCCCGCGAAAGCCCGCGCCGGAGCCGTGGTCGCTCCTTTGCAATGCGCAGTCGGCCATGAACAAGCTGGCAAGCCACTGGTGGATGTTCGCGGTGCGGGGATTGACCAGCCTCGCGCTCGCCGTGCTGCTTCTCGCCGGGCCGGAGTGGTCTTCGAGCGCCATGCTGGCCGTCGCGTTCGGGGTGTACGCGGTAGTAGACGGCGCCTCCTCCCTCGGCTTCGTCGTCGGCGCGCGCGGCGTGCGGAGTCTGACGTACGTCGGCCGGGGCGTGCTCGGGATCGGCGTCGGGGCCCTGACGCTCGCGCGCCCGGAGGCGTCGACCCTCGCGCTGTACGTGCTCCTCGGAGTCTGGGGCATCGGCGCCGGCGCGCTCGAGCTCGCGTTCGGCTCGCGCACGTGGTCGGCGATACGCACGGCGCTCCCGCTCATGATCGCGGGCGCGGTGTCGTTCGGGTTCGGCCTCACGCTGCTGTTCTTCCCGCTCGAGAGCGCGGTCACGCTGCGCGCCTTCCTGCTGGCGTTCGCGGTGATGAACGGCGCGGCCGCCCTGGCGATCGGCGAGGAGCTCCACCAGCTCGCGGTCCCGACGCTGCGGCACGCGTGATGGCCGACGAGGCGTGCTTCACCCGCCTGCGAGCAGGTCGGGGGCAACGAGGAACACGGCGCCGAAGCCGAAGAGGAGCAGCCCGCTCACCCCTTTCAGGACCCGTGCCGCGCGCTCCGTCATGACGATGCGTCGTTTCAGGCCGATGAACGCGGCCACGATGCACATGAGCGGGACGACGTAGAGCACGTTGTAGAGCGCGAGATAGGCGATGCGAGCCGCGGGGCCGACACCCCGGAGCGAGAGCACGCGCGTGTACATGGCGGGCAACCCCAGCGTGCACCCGAGCTCGATGAGGTTGACGAGGAGCGCGAGCGCCGAGATGCCGGCGAGGGCAGCGGGCATGGTCGCAGCCTGCGCGATGCCGCGCATCCGCCTGTACAGGCCGGGCTTGGCCTTCTGCGGGATCACGAGGGACGGCCCCTTCTTGAACCAGACCACGTCCTTGAGGTTGACGCTTCCCATCCCGAGCAGCGCCGCGCCGACGATCCGGGTCACGACCTGCGACAGCCCGACCAGCTCGAAGAAGGCGCTCCACGCGATCATGAACACGAAGTAGACGACCCCCGACATGACAACGAACGTGCCGGCGTAGAGGAACGTGCGCTTCGTCGTCTCGACGTGGACCAGAATGCCGAGCAGCACGACCAGGACCCACATCGCGCACGGATTGATGCCGTCGGCCAGTCCGGTGACGACGGTCAGCAGGGGGAGCGAGATGGTGTGGGGGTCGATCTCGCCCAGCCAGGGGACGACGATCGGCGCGCGCGTCGGCGCCTCGCGCGGATGGCGGAGCGCGTCCGCCACCAGAGCGCGGAGCTCCAGGTCCGTTTCTCCCTTCGTGTACCCGACGACGTAGGCTCGCCCAATCACGAACGTCGGGACGCCGATGACGGTCGCGTGGAGCGACTCCATCGTGTGGAGGAATCGGCGTCGGCCCTCCGGATCCCTCCGCACCTCGACCGCTTCCACGCGAAGCCTCGGATTTTCGTTCGCAAGCGCCTCGACGAGGGGCCTGGCCTCTTCGCAGTGCGGACACCCGACGCCCCAGAAGAAGAGCAGAGTCGCGCGGGCGGACGCTTCGGGTCCGGCCTTCGCCGGCTCTGCCGCCGCGGCCTGGTTGACGATCAGACAGATGGCGACCAGCGTCACCAGGGCCGCGAGCATCCGATGCGCGGCGTTCAGGGTGGCCATTGGTTCGCTCTTGGTGCTTCGCCCCTGCGTGGAGGCAAGGCACGAACCTGCCGGGCTCGAGCTCGTGCGCCTCCCCGAAGGGCTCCTCGGCCGGGTGCTCGCGATCCAGCGTTCGATTCGAGTGCGCGAGACTCGGGTCATCCCCAGGTTGGGCGCATGCGCGAGACCGCCCCGTCGCCCCATCCGCCCGAAGCGTGGGCGTCGGCGCGCCGGTTGCTCGGATGGGCAACCGCGAGGCGCAATCCCGAGACGTCGCCGCGAGACGGCGGAGACGCGCACGCCTGGCACGACCGCCCCGCGTCCGAGGCTCTCGAGAGCCTCGGCGTGCATCCCGGAACGGGCCTCGACGACGACGAGGCCGAGCGCCGCCGCTCGCGCTTCGGTCCCAACGCGCAGACCGAGCATCGGGACCGGCCCGCGATCGCGCGGTTTTTGCTGCAGTTCCACGCTCCGCTCGTCTACATCCTGCTCGTCTCCACGGTCGCGACGCTGCTCCTGGGCGACTACGTCGACTCGAGCGTGATCTTCGGCGTGGTCTTCGTCAATTCGGTGATCGGCTTCGTCCAGGAGTCGAGAGCGCTCCGCGCCATCCATTCGCTCGCCCATCGCCTCGCGGGCCAGGCCACCGTCGTCCGCGGCGGCGACATGAGGCGCATCCCCGCGTCCGACGTCGTACCCGGCGACCTCGTCGTCCTCCAATCCGGTGACAAGGTCCCGGCGGACGTGCGCCTGCTTCACGTCCGCGAGCTCCGCGTCGACGAATCGCTGCTCACCGGCGAGTCGATCCCGGTCGCCAAGCACGCCGAAGCGGTCGCTCCCGGAGCGTTGCTCGCCGAGCGTTCGAGCATGGCGTACGCGACGACCCTCGCCACGTACGGCCAGGCGCGCGGCGTCGCCGTCGCGACCGGAGATCGCACCGAGATCGGCCGCATTTCCCGGCTCATCGCGGGCGCCGAGGAGCTCGCGACGCCGCTCACGCGAAAGCTGGCGCGGTTCAGAAGGCGCTTCAAGCGCGTGGTCACGTCGTGGCGATGACCGGCGATGGCGTCAACGACGCGCCCGCGCTCAAGCGCGCCGACATCGGCGTGGCCATGGGAATGAGCGGCACCGACGTCGCCAAGGAAGCGTCGGACATGGTGATCACCGACGATGACTTCGCGTCGATTGCCGTGGCGGTCGAAGAGGGGCGCGGCGTCCTCGACAACCTCATGAAGTTCATCGCGTGGACGATTCCGACGAACGCCGGCGAAGGCCTCGTGGTGCTCGCCGCGGTCGCGGCCGCGGTGCCCCTTCCCATCCTGCCGACCCAGGTGCTCTGGCTGAACATGTCGACCGCGCTCCTGCTCGGGATGATGCTCGCGTTCGAGCCGAAGGAGGGGGAAGCCATGAAACGGCCGCCGAGGCCGCCGCGGGCGCCCCTGCTGACCGGCGCGCTCGTCCTGCGCACGGCTCTCGTCGTCGCGATCCTGCTGGGCGGCGCGTTCGGTCTGTTCGAGTACGAGCAATCCCACGGCGCGAGCGTCGCGTCTGCGAGGACCGCCGTCGTGAACACGTTCGTCTCGGTCGAGACGTTCTATCTCTTCAACTGCCGGTCGTTGAGCAGGTCGGTCCTGGCGGTGGGGCTTCTGTCGAATCCGCTCCTGCTCGCCGGAGTCGCGACGATGGTCGCCTTCCAGCTGCTCTTCACGTACGCGCCGCCGATGAACGCGCTGTTCGCGAGCGCGGCGATCGCCGGCGACGCGTGGCTCCGGATCGTCGGCATCGGCGCGCTGTCCTCGATCGTCGTCGGCACCGAGAAGTGGATCCGAAGGGCGTGGCGATCCCGTCGGCGAGCCGCCTCGGCGGGCTGACCGCTCCGCGGGGTCACCCGATCGATCGACCTCACACGGTCGATCATCGACGATCAACGACTGATCGATCGAGGATCTCGGGTCGATCATCGACGATCAACGACCGATCGATCGAGGATCTCGGGTCGTTCGTCGACGATCAGCGACCGTTCGATCGAGGATCTCGGGTCGATCATCGACGATCAGCGACCGTTCGATCGAGGATCTCGGGTCGATCATCGACGATCAACGACCGATCGATCGAGGGGTCACGGTCGATGATCGACGACCAACAACCGATCGATCGAGGATCACGGACCATCATCCCTTGCGTGCTCGAGCCGTCGACCTGCCGCGTGTCGCTGCCGCCACGCCGACGAGCGGCGCCGACTCCGGGCTTGCCGCACGCGGCCACGTGGGACTACGGATCCGAACGCCGTGACACGCGAAGAGATCATCCGCCTCGACAAGGCCCACGTCTGGCACCCGTACACGCCGATGGACGAATGGCAGACCACCGAGCCGATCGTGGTGGCGCGCGCGCGCGGCGCGTGGCTGGAGGACGTCGACGGCCGCCGTTACCTCGACGGCAACGCGTCCTGGTGGGTGGCCGCGCTCGGACACGGCCACCCTCGGCTGCTCCGCGCGATGCAGGAGCAGGCCGGCGTGCTCGCGCACTGCGCGCTCGCCGGCATCGCGCACGAGCCGTCGGCCCGCCTGGCCGAGGAGCTGGTGGCCATCGCGCCCCCGGGGCTGCGCCGCGTGTTTTACGTCGACGACGGGTCGACGGCGATCGACGCCGCCGCCAAGATGTGCGTGCAGGGCTGGAGGCAGCTCGGCGCGCGCGGCAAGACGCGCTTCGTGGCGCTCGACGGCGCCTTCCACGGCGACACGGTGGGCGCGACCAGCCTGGGCGGCGTCGAGGTGTTCCGGCGCCTCTACGCCGGCGTCACCTTCGACTGCGTGCACGCCCCCTTCCCGGCGCCCGGCGCCTACGAGCGGGCGTTCGACGCGATGGCGCGCATCGTGCGCAAGGACAAGGACTCGATCGCGGCGGTGTTCGTCGAGCCGGTCGTGCAGGGGGCCGCCGGGATGCGCATCTACGACCCGGCGTTCTTGCGCGAGCTGCGGGCGCTCTGCGACGAGAGCGACGTGTGGCTCGTGGTCGACGAGGTGTTCGCCGGCTACGGACGCACCGGGCCGATGTGGGCGTGCGAGCACGCGGGCATCACCCCGGACCTGATGTGCATCGGCAAGGCCTTCTCGGCCATCGTCCCGATGGCGGCCGTGCTCGCGACCGAGCGCGTGTTCTCCGCCTTCGGCGGCGGGCGCGACCGGGCGTTTTTGCACGGGCACACCTTCTGCGGCAACCCGCTCGGCGCCGCGCTCGCGCGCGAGGTGCTCGCGATCTACCGCGACGAGCGCGTGCTCGAGGGCGTGGCGCGCCACGCGCGCGTCATCGCCCGCGCGTTCGAGCGTCTGGCGGGGATCCCGGGCGTCGAGCGCGTGCGCAGCATCGGGATGATCGGCGCGGCGGACCTGGCCGACCGCGAGAGCGGCTATCTCGGCGGCGTCGGCTGGCGCGTCTACGAGGAGGCGCGCAAGCGCGGCGCGTACCTGCGCCCGCTCGGCAGCACGGTCTACGTGTGTCCGCCGCTCAACCTCGAGGCGCGCGAGTTCGATCAGCTCCTCGGCGTCTTCGAGGAGAGCGTGCGCGCCGCGCTCAGTGCGCGGTGACGACGACCGCCCCCTTGTACATGCCCATGCCGCACTGGAAGGTGAGCCTGCGCGGCTCGTCGGTGGGCAGGTAGATGGTGACGACCTGATCGAGCGGCAGCTTCTGATCGATCTTCAGGTCCGGGAAGACGACCTCGGTCGCGCACGTCTTGTCGGTCGTGCGCACGAAGGTGACCGCGCGGCGCGAGCCCATCCCGCCCGTCCGCAGCTCGAGCGACGCAGGCGTGAAGCCGTGCTCGCCAGCGGTCACGTCCGCGAGGGGCGCGGTGCTCGCCGCGGACTTCTTGCAGCCGGGAGCCCAGAGCGTTGCCGCGGCGAGGACGGTCCACACGGCGGCGGCGTGATGGCAGGCGCGCATGGGACGGGTATAGTCGCGCGCCGCACACACGACAACGGAGGGTCACGATGACCAGCATGGTGAAGTTTCCGTCGAACGCGGGTGGGCAGCTCGAGGGAGCGCTCTGCGAGCCGTCCGGCACCGGCAAGGCCGGCGGCGTCGTCGTCATCCAGGAGTGGCACGGCCTGAACGACGCGATGAAGAAGATGTGCGAGCAGTTCGCGCAGGCAGGCTTCCTGGCCCTGGTGCCGGACCTCTACCACGGCAAGGTCGCCAAGGACGACAACGAGGCCGGCCAGCTCATGGGCGCGCTCGACTGGGGGCGCGCCGTTGCCGACATCGGCGACGCGGTGAAGTACCTGCGCGCGCACGCGCGCTCCAACGGAAAGGTCGCCGTCGCCGGCTTCTGCATGGGCGGCGCGCTCACCTTCGCGTCCGCGCGCCACCTCGAGGGCATCGCGGCGGCGGTGCCGTACTACGGCCTGCCCCAGATCCCGCCCGACGAGCTCGCGAACATCAAGGCCCCCATCCAGGCGCACTTCGCCAAGGTCGACGACTGGGCGAAGGCGTCGGTCGCCGAGGAGATCCAGACGAAGGTGCGCGCCGCCGGCGGGCACATGGACCTCCACGTCTACGACGCGGGACACGCCTTCATGCGCTCGACCGATCCGTCCAAGCACGAGCCGAAGAGCGCCAAGCTCGCGTGGGAGCGCACGGTCGACTTCTTGAAGAAGCACCTCGGCTGAGGCGCCCTTGCCCTACTCGCCTGCCCCTGGCTCCCGGCGCTCGGCGTCGGGCGCGGGGGCCGGCGGTGGCGGCGGGCTGCTGCGCGGCGGCTCGAGCGCGCGCACGGTCATCGCCGCCAGCGCCTTGAGGGCCATGAGCGTGGTCCCGAGGCGCCGGTCGCCTTGCGGCCAGACGATGTTGTCGAGCGCGAGCCCCTGCAGCACCGCGAACGTGAAGACCGGCGCGACGTCGAACGGCGACGAGTGCGGCCGCTGCGACGAGAAGAACTCGCGGAACGTGCGCTGGATCTGATCGGCGAACTGCTCGGCGATCTCGACGACCGTCTTGCGCAGCGCCGGCTCGGTGCGCGCCGCGACGACGAGCTCCAGCCAGGCGTAGAACGCCCGGTTGGACGTCTTGTCCCAGAGGATGTCGATGACCGCCGTGTACCTGTCGGCCCCTTCCGGGAGCGTCGCGAACGCCTCGCGGAACTCCTCGAGGCGCTTGTTGAGCAGGTAGCGGACGGCCACCGTCACGAGGCGCTTCTTGGTCGGGAAGTGGTGCAGCTGCGCGCCGCGCGACACGCCCGCGCGCGCCGCCACCTCGATGGTCGTCGTCCGCGCGTAGCCCACCTCGTAGAGGCAGTCGATCGTCGCATCGAGCAGGCGCGTTTGCATGGCCTCGCTGCGCTCGCGCTGCGTGCGGCGCGGGCGCGGGCGCGGCGCAGGGGCGGCCGCCTTCTTCGGCATCGCGGCCATTTATACCACGTCACTGTCCGCAGCTGCCGGCGACGCGCGCCTGCGCGTCCAGCGCGAGCGTCTGGTGCTCGGCCAGGATTTCGCGCCGGTGGCCGACGACGGCGGCCACGCGGACGTCGCGCACCCCCGGGGCGAGCAGGCGGTCGAGCACCGCGCCCTCCTCGAGGTGCCCGAGGACGGCCCACGCCAGGTACGCGCGGTCGAGCGCGGCGCCGGAGAGCGGCGCGAGCGACTGGACGGCGAGCTTCGCCGACTGCGCGATGGCGTCGGCGTCGTCGCTGGAGGGCACCGCGATGGCGTCGGCCCGCACGGCCCCCTGCACCTGCAGCAAGAGCAGCGTGTGATCGGTGATCTCCTTCTCGGCGAACGCGACGGCGCCGGCGCTCTCGAGCCGGCCGCGCACGGCCATCGCCAGGTCGACGTCGGCGTTCTCCTCGGCCTCGAGCACGGCCGCGATCGCGCCGTCCGAGCACGGCGCGGCGACGCCGCCCTCGCCGCCCTCGCCGGCGTCATCGGCGGCGTCGGCCTCGCCGGCGACGGGCGATGCGCCCGTGGAGGAGTGGGCCGAACAGGCCACGAGTGCGGTTGCGAGCAGGAGCCCAGCGAGCGCGCCGCGCGTCATGCTCCGCCGCAGGATGCACGAACGGCTCCGTCGCCGGGGCGCAGCCCGCCAGCGCGGCGGCCCGGGCGGGGACCCGGCTCTGCGGGTCGGGAGGTCGGCTCAGCCGACGCCGGAATGTGGGCTCGACGCCGCGTCGCCGCAGCATGTATGACTGTGCCCGCTTCGCCGGGCCGGCGGACCGGCAGTGCAGGCGGCAGCGCCGGAGGGAGATGTGCAGACGAGCACCAAGGGCGGCGGCCTTCGGGAACGTGGGGAGCAGTTGACGTTCTCCGCCACGATGCGGCCCGGGAATGCGGCGCGACCGAAGGAGCTCGAGTTCGAGCGGCTGCCCCGTCCGGTGCAGGACCGCTTCGTGGCCGTCACCCGGGGAGGCGCTCCTCCGGCGCCGCTCTTCGTTCACCACGCCCGCCGGCCGGCGGCGTGGGTGTGCGTCGGCGCGAGCGTGGTGCTCGCGATCGCCACCCTCCTTCTCCTGAGGACGGGCTGGGGCCAGGTGGGCAGCGCGCTCGCGATCCACGGCGCGAAGATGCGCGTCGTCGACACGCTGCTGCTCGCCGGCGTCGCCTTCGGCCTGTTGCGTGCGGCATCGATCCGACGAGCCATCCGCGCTCTGCCGTACCGCACGGGCACGTTCGTGTTTCCGGCCTGCGTCGTCGAGGCGTACGGCCCCGTGCTGCGCGTCTGGCCGATCGCCGAAGCGGAGGCGATCGAGACGCGCGCGAGCCCTGCGCCCGCGCTCGCGTTGCGCATGCGCGACGGCACCCGCGTCGTCGTGCCCGCGCGTAGCGTCCTGGAAGTCGCCCACGCCGAGGATGCCATCGTGTCGCTGCGGCCGGCGCTGATGCGCGCCCTGGCCGAGGACGATGCCCAGGTGCTGGCGGAGCTCGATCCGCTGCACCAGAGCGCCGTCTCGAGCCCCTTCGGGTCCGCCGCGCCGCTGAAGATCCGCCGGCCGGCGTGGGTCCGGCTCGATTGGGCGCTGGCGCTGGGCGCCGGTGCGCTCCTCGCGGCCGCGGTCATCCCATCGCGCAACGACGGGAGCGACGAGGCCATGTTTCGCTCCGTCGCCGCTTCCCGCAGCGTTCCCGAGTACGAGGGGTATCTGTCCTGGGGCGGCAAACACTCGTACGAGGTCCGCGACTCGCTCCTGCCGCGAGCCGAGCTCCGGGCGGCCGAGGCGGCGGGGACGGTGGAGGCCGTGCGCGCCGTGGCCCGGACCAACCCGTCTTCGAGCATCCTGCCGGAGGTCGACGCCGCGCTGCGACGCGCGCTCCGGGCTCAGCTCGCGAAGGCCGAGAGCGTGGGCACGATCCACGCTCTCGACGAGTTCTCCAGGCGCTACCGCGACGCCAACCTCGACGGGGAGCTCCAGGCGGCGCGGCACGCGCTCTACGAGAAGGCGTCGACGAGCTGGAAGAACACGACGCACGCCGACGCGGCGACGACGGCATGGATGGAGCGGCTGCTGGCGTGGGCGGAGCAGAGCCACGACCCGAAGCTCGACGTGCGCTTCGAGCTCCGGCCTTCCAAGACGCTCTCGAGCGCGGATGCGCAGGTCGAGAAGAGCGCCTACTACCCGGGCCCCGACGCGCTGCCATCGCACTACCTCACGGACGAGGCGATGACGCTGCGGGAGCAGCATCTGGCGCTGCGCATCGAGCAAGGCGTCGAACGCCACTTCCCGTCCGACGTGTTGGCGGCCCACCTCGGCGAGCGGATGCCGGTGGATGCGCCCGCACCGACGCGGCCGACCCTCGTCATCGCATACGCGCCGGAGTGGGCGTACACGACCACGTCTTGCAGCCGACCGCAGACCGTCTTTCCGGGCCTCAGCTTCCCGTTTCGAGTCACGCTGGTCGTGCCGGGCGGTGCACCCCTCGCCATCCAGAAACAGGTGTGGCGCATCCCCGAGCTGTGGCGAGTGACGCCGGAGCCGGACGAGTCACGCGAGCACTACGAGCAGAGGGTCTACGACCGGATGATCGACGGTGCCTTCGAACAGCTCGAGCAGACCCTGACGGGCGCGTTGTTCTAGAAGCGCACCGCCCGCCCCTCAGTGCGCGTCCTGCACCAGCCGCTGGACGGCGTCGACGAGCAGGGTGGACTCGATGGGCTTCGCGACGTGTTGCTGAAAGCCCGCCTCGAGCGCGCGCTCCGCGTCCTCCAGCCGAGCGTACGCGGTCGGCGCGATGGCCGGGATGCCCGCGGTGGCGCGCATGAGCGCACCCATTCCCCGCCGCCGGCAAACAGGTCGTCCGCGTTCATGACGATGCGCCCACGAATGCGACTACCCCAGCTGCCGGTCGGCGCGCTGCGAGGCGCCACCGGAATCGCGACTATGCAGCACCGCCGAACGCGAGCACAAGCGAGGGCGCGAACCATCGTTCTTGAGCCCGGCAGTGCCGTCGCTGCCCACGCCTCAGCGGACGATCGCTGCGAGCTCCCGCGTGCGGGGCCGGGGAGCCGCGTGCTCGCGCGTTGCCCGGGCGATGAGGTCGAGCACGTGCGTGAACGAGTATGGCTTGGCGAGGTAGTACTCGGTCCCGAGCGTGGCGGCGATCTCCTTCACGTCCATCCTGCCCGACAGCAGGATGAGCGGGATGTGCTCCCAGCCGGCGTTGTGCAGGAACATCCGGTAGGCCATGGCCGAGCCGCTGAGGCGTGGCATCTCCAGATCGAGCAGCACGAGGTCGGGACGACGCTCGTCGAGCGCAGCCATCCCCTCGACGCCGTCGTGCGCCACGCGCACGACGTGCCCCTCGTCGCGCAGCAGCTCCTCGAGCGCCTCGCTGACGTCCACGTCGTCGTCGACCACGAGCACGTCGGCCATCACACCGGAACCTCCTTGCCGCCGGGCGGCGGCCGCCCGTCCGCGCCGGCGCGCCCGACCGCCTCGGGCGCGGCAGCCCTGGACGGGGCCGCGGGCGCGCGCGGCACCTCGAACCAGAAGATCGAGCCCCCGTGCGATGCACGCTGCACGCCGACGCAGCCACCACAGGCGGTCGCATATCGTTTCACGGTCGCCAGGCCGAGGCCCAGGCCGGGCTTAGTGATTCCCGGGGCACGGACGTGCGGCTCGAAGATGGCCTGCTCGAGCCAGGGAGGCACGCCCGGCCCGGTGTCCTCGACCTCGACGCGCACGCGGTCGGCCGAGGGCCGGCAGCGGATCCCCACGCGGCGCACCGGCGAGTCGGCGGAGAACTTGGCCGCGTTGGAGAGCAGGTTGGAGACCATGATCGCCAGCACGCCCGGATCGCACGCCACCTCGCAGTCCTCGCACGGCTCGAGGACGACCTCCGGCGCCCCTGCGTCGGATGCGAGCAGTGCGTCGGCCGCGGCGCGAAGCGTCTGCACGAGGGGCGCGCGAGCGCCGGGCGGCACGACCCCACCTGCGCGTGCGAACTCGTAGATGCTGCCCACCACCAGCCGCGACCGGTCGAGCGACCGCGTGGCACGGGCGATGTCGCGCCGCGTGGGGTCGTCGGCGTGGCGGCGCTCGATGGCCGAGAGCGAGAGGTGCACGGCGGCCAGGGGGCTCATGAGGTCGTGCGCCACGCGCGACGCGAAGCTGTCCAGCTCGTCGGCGCGGGCCGTCAGGGAGCGCGTCTGTCGACGCACCCCGCGGACCACGAGCGCCGCGGCGGCCACCGCAAACACGCCGGAAGCCGCGTCCAGCGCCGTGGCCAGTCTCATCGAGCGCTTGCGCACCGTGACGATCCGCGTCGCGAGCCCCTGTGCCTGCGCCGTGTTGAACACCACGAGCTGTCGCAGCCCGTCATCGGCCGCGTCGATGGCGCGCAGCACGTCGGCAGTACGCGGCGCCGCCCGGGCCGAGGTCCCTCCCAGGCTCGTGAGCCCCTGCTGCATGCGGTCCAGCGACGGGCGGACCGTTTTCTCGAAGATTTCTGGCTCGCCCGGATAGGCCGGGAGCGCGAGATAGGCATCGATGTCCTCGTCCACATCGTGCAGCGGCGCGACGACGTCCATCGGCGACGCGCTCGCGTTCTCGACGGCCGTCGCCAGGTGCCTCAGGTGGGCTCGCGCCGAGGTCAGGCGCTCGACGCTGGGCAACGCGTTTCTCTCGAGACTGCGGGCGTGGATGGTGACTTCGCGCGCCGACCACTGCGCGACCACGCTCGAAGCCACGAAGGCGAGCGTGACGAACGCGAACGCCAGGGCCAACCAGCTGGAGCGGACCTGCGATTTCATACACACACACCCGACCACCAACGTGCGGCGCGCAAGGGGCCTTGTCAGGGCCGCCGCGTGGAATTCGGGAGCTGCTGGTTTCGTCGCGACTCCTGCGCTCGGACGCGCTGGCGTCCGCCCGCGCGCGTGATCTGCCCCGGCCGAGCCTTTCACCGGCGCGACGCGACTCGCTGGCGCGCCGCGAGCTCCGCAGGAAACCTACTCGTCGGGCGCCGGGACGCCGACGCGAGCGCTCTCGACGTCATCCGGCTCTTGGAGTGGCTCGTCCGTGTGCGTGGCTCGCTCCTCTTCGGCGTCGGCGAGCGACTCCCGGCAGGTCGGGTGACAGAGGCTTCCGTCGGCCAGGAGCACGAAACGGACGGCTACGGGTCTCTTGCAGAATGCGCACAGTGCCATCGAATGGGTCCCCCCGGGCCCGCCGACGATCGCGCGCCGAGCCCGCGCCCGGCATCCCGCTCGTTCGCACGACGGCGAAGCAATCGGCGTGCGGACGACCTCACGGTCGGCCAGGCTTGCTGTACGACACGCCGCTCGGCGACATTGCCGCAGGAGCGCGAGCGAGGCCTGGCTGGCGAACGGCTCCGGCGTGATGGTCGATCGCCCGGGCAGCGTGTCGAGCTGCCACGGCGGGCTGCGCAAACCCCTCGAGGCGACGACCGCGGGTCGATCTCCGAGTCGGCCGAATTCCGTACGAACGGCGCTCGCCGCGGGACGGACCGTGTGGTCGCACGACGACTCGTCTGGTGCGCTCTTTCGAGCCGCCCGACGTCGCCAGTTCCGGTCATCCCCCCCAGGGGCCGCGGCAGCGTCGGGCGGCGCTTGTGGTTGGCGGTTCCGCCGGCGCGCGCGGGCGGCCCTCGACTCACCCGGTTCGGAGCAGCGGTTTTCGGTCGTACGCGATGAAGTTCCCGACGCGCCCGATGAACGCGCCCGGAGGCGGTCGACAGCGCTCGGCGAACCATCGACCGCATCGTCGCGCTGGCGGGCCGCATACGCAGTGAGGCCTGAGCTGAAGGCATCCTGCCGAGGGCGAAGGCGCGGGGACGGCCGAGCCACACGGCACGGGGGCACGCGGGTTGCCGCGCACGCGGACTCGGAGGTGTCGCCATGACGCGATGGACGCGGTTGTTCGCAACAGCCCTGGTGACGACGGCAGCGGTTCCGTTGGCGTGGACGGCCCAGGCAGACGAGAACGAGAACGAGCACGAGACTCCCGTCTCGATGGACAAGGTTCCCGCACCCGCCCGCGCCACCCTGCAGCGCGAGGCCGCCGGCGGGCAGATCGTCGACGTCGTCCAGGAGACCGAGCACGGCCAGACCGTGTACGAGGCCCATGTCCGCAAAGGGGGTCAGGTCCTCGGAATCGAGGTCGACCCGAGCGGGAAGCTCGTCAAGACGGAGACGGAAGCGCCCGAGCAGCACTGAAGCGCACCGAGTCTTCGGCCGCCCGCGGCAAGTCGAACCAGAAGAGCGCCCCGTGCGGCTGCACGTTGCGCACCCCCACGCGGCCGCCGTGCGCCGTGACGAGTCGCTTGACCGTCGCCAGCCCGAGACCCAGGCCCGGCTGGGTGACGCCGGGTGCGCGGTGGTAGGGCTCGAAGATCGCCTGCTCCAGGCCGGACGGAACTCCGGGCCCCGTGTCCTCGACCTCGACGTGCACGCGCCGCTCGTCCGCGCTCGAGCGCACGGTGATGCGACGCACCGGCGACCCGCGAGAGAACTTGGCCGCGTTCCAAAGCAGATTGGACACGACCGTGTCCAGCAGCCCGCGGTCCATCGCGACCGCCACCTCGTCGAACGGCTCCACGTCGATCGTCGGAGCGGATGCGCCCTCGGCCGCGAGGAGAGCGTCGGCGGCCTCGCCAATCGCCGCGCGCAGCGGCGCGCTCGCGCCCGGCACCGGCTGCGCTCCCGATTTCGAGAACGCGTAGATGCCATCCACCATGTGCCTTGTCCGTTCGAGGGCGCGGCTCGCCCGGTCCGCCGCGCGCCCGGTCTCGGATTCGGGGTGCGCGCGGCGTATCCTGCCGAGTGAGAGCGTCACGGCGGCCAACGGGCTCGTGAGATCGTGGGAGATGCGCTGCGCGACCAGATCCAGCTCCGTCGCGCGCTGGGCCTCGAGCTCCACCATGCGACGCATGGTGCGCGCGTAGCGACGCTCCCCGCGCACCGCGAACACTGCCGCGGCGATGGCGATCGCGGCCGAGGCGGACTCCAGGTAGAGAGCGAGCCGCACCGTCTGCGCGCGGGTGTTCACGATGCGCCAGGCGGCGTCGAAGGCGTGCGCGTGGTTCAGCTCCGCGAGCGTGGCGAGCGAGCCGTCCAGCTCCTTGGCCGCCGCGTCGAGCCCGGACACGGCCCGGACGATCCGGTCGTGTCCGGGATCGTCGGCCAGCGCCGTCTGCAGCTCTGCGATGGCTCGATCGAGCCCCGCCAGGCGCGGCTGCACCCGCCGCTCGAACAGCTCGTGCTCGCCGGGGTAGTCCGGCGTGTCCATCGCTCTCCCGAGCGTCGTGTCGAGCTCGGCGCGCGCGGCCACGAGCTCGTCGATGAGCGCGGGCCTCGCCGCGGACGTTCGCGTCAGGACATCGACGTCGACGTCGAGGCGATGTTGCGCGGTGCGCGCGCGCATCAGCTCCTCCACGCTCGGCAGCGCGTTCCCGAGCAGGTCCTGCGCGGCGGTATCGACGTCGCGCGACGCCAGGAACGTGCCGACAGACGAGAGCACGAACGCCAGCGCCACCACGGCGAACGCGCCGACGAACCCGAAGAGAGCCCGGCTCTCCGTGTGCCACTGCGCCACGGTGCCACGGCAAGGCAACGGGCGTTCCCGGGTCAGAGTCGCGCGCTCGAACGGTGCGCGTCGAACCGCGGCCGCGGCGGCGTGCGCTCGGCGAGCGCTCGAGTCATCAGAGCCAGCAGCGCGTCGAGCGCCGGCGGCTTTGCGAGGAAGTAGGGCGTACCCACGGTCGCGGCGACGCGAGCCAGGTCCACCTTGCCCGACAGAAGCACGATCGGGATCTTCTCGCGGCCGGCGTCCAGGACGAACAGCTCGTAGGCCATCTCCGGACCGGTCAGCCGTGGCATCTCGACGTCGAGCACGATGAGATCGACGGGGGCGCTCTTCAGGCACTCGAGGCCTTCCACGCCATCGTGCGCGATGCGCACCGTGTGCCCCTCGCCGGCAGCGACGTCCGCCAGCGCATCCACGATGTCTTCGTCGTCGTCCACGATGAGAAGCTCGGCCATCGACCGCTGGATCTCCGCGCTGGCCTACCCTCGCATCACTGCGGGCAAGCCGCGTACCTCCAGCGTCATCGCGAGCGCCGGGCCAGGGTCGCGACGCGCGGGCTGCGGCCGCACCGGGCCCCCTCAAGGCCGCGGCGCCCGAGCGTCGATCACCAGGCGAACGACTCGGACCAGATCGTCCCCCAGGCACGGCTTGGCCAGGAACGCCGCGCACCCGAGGCGCGCCCCTCGCGGCACGTCGCCGGCGAACGCCGAGATCATCACGACGGGGATCCGCGCGGTGCTCGGCTCCGCGGCCAGGAGCCCCATGGCCTGAGCGCCGTTCATACGCGGCATCGAGTAGTCCATGACGATCAAGTCGGGCAGCCAGTCGCGCGCGACCCTCACGGCCTCGTGGCCGTCGTGCGCGCGCATCACGCGGAAGCCCGCAGCGCGCAGCGCCAGGGCGTAGAGCTCGCGCTGGTCGTCCACGTCGTCCACCACGAGGACCAGAGGTCCGGACGGCGCCGGGTCACCTTCGAACCGCCTTCGTAGCTCGCTCTCGCGTGCCTCGCGCAGCACTCCCTCGACCACGTCGCGCGGTGCGATGGGGCGATGCCCCGTAGCCGAGTCGCCGCCGAAGAGGCCGTCGCGTTCGGCAGCGGGCGCGCTGGGAGGTCGACTGCTCCCCGTTCCCGCCCCTCGGGGAACTTTGCGACCGCTCGCCATGATGACCGACGTCGACCCTGGCGGTTTGCACGGCACGTGCCGCCGGCCTGAGCGGCGTTGGGCGACCTGCCGGACCTGGCATGAAGGATGGACCCATAGAGCGCGCGGGGCCGCAAGGACGGAATTGGACGCGGACCCGCAGCATTCACGGGAGGCAAAATGCACCGGACGGGGCATTCGGCCACGTGAGCTCCGTTGTCCCGGCGCGCAATGATGCGTGGGCGCATCGAGTGGCCCGACCGCCTGGTCGGTCGGTGATGCCTCTCTTCCTCTCTTCACTCGCCGAGCCCGGCGACGATGCCACGAGGGCGCGTGTCCCATAGGATGAGAGCGTACCGTTGCTCTCCAACCGGCCCTCCTCGAAGCGCACCAACCTGGCGATCGGCGCCGTCCAGTCCGCAGTCGCGGCCCTCGCCTCGTTGCCCGACTCGGAGGAGAAGCGCCGGCTGCTCGCCGACGCGGAGTCGTGCACGCGCGCGATCGAGTCGTGGCCGGACCGGCCGCCGACGGGCGACGAGCGCGAGGCCACCATGAAGCGCGTGCTCGGATTGCACGTGGGGGTCGCGTCACTCGAACGGCAAGCAGCGGCACGAGGCATCGTCCCCGATCCCGAGCCTTCCCCGACGAGCGACGAGCGGCCGACCGGCGTTCCCCCGTTCGACGCGAACGAGTACGCGAGAGCCTCCGAGGCGCTCTTGCGGGCGCAGCCTGCCTCGAGCGACTCGAACGCCACCGCCCAGCCGATGCGCGACGCGTTCGACAACGGCCAGCTCGAAGAGGCGCTGCTGCTCGCGCGCTCCCTGCTCGACGCCACCCCGGTCCACGCGGAGGCCCGGCTGATCGCGACGAAGTGCACCGAAGCACTCGAGCAGACGTACGAGGCCGAGCTGGGATCGATGGCGCGCGTTCCGGTGCTGGCCGTCACCGAGGCCAGGCTCCGGCGGTTCACCCTCGACGAGGCGGAGCTCGCGGTTCTGCGTTGCCTCGACGGCGTCGCGTCGACGGCGAGCGTCCTTCAGCGCTCCGGGCTTCCGCGCCTGGTCTCGCTGCGGTCGCTGGCGGGCCTTTGCCGGCGCGGGGTCGTGTTGATCCGGCGCTGATGCGCTCCGACGACGGCTGACCCGGGACGTCCGCGCCGCCGGTGAGCGGCGAGCTCGAACTGCGCTCAGCTCAGCGGCGCGGCCGCGGGCGATGGTTCCTTCGCCGCGGCCGGCTCGCTGGCGAGCAGCGGGTACACCGCTCCGGCGATCGCCCCTCCCACGATGGGCGCCAGCCAGAAGAGCCAGAGCTGCGCCAGGGCCCACCCGCCGACGACCACCGCGGGTCCCGTCGAGCGCGCGGGGTTCACCGAGAGGTTCGTGACCGGGATGCCGATGAGGTGAATCAACGTGAGCCCGAGGCCGATCGCGATCGGCGCGAACCCCGCGGGGGCGCGCTTGTCGGTCGCGCCGAGGATGATCATGAGGAACGTGAACGTGAGGACGATCTCGGCGACCAGGCCCGAGGTCATCGAGTAGTGGCCGGGCGAGTGGTCGCCGTAGCCGTTGGCGGCAAGCCCGCCGGCGAGGTCGAAGCCGGGCTTTCCGCTCGCGATGACGTACAGCACGAGCGCGCCAAGGATGCCGCCGACCACCTGCGCGAGCACGTACAGGGGGAGGTCCTTCTTCGAGAAACGCCCCGCGACCGTGAGCCCGACGGTGACCGCGGGGTTGAGGTGGCAGCCGGAGATGTGGCCGATCGCGTAGGCCATCGTCAGCACCGTCAGCCCGAAGGCGAGCGCCACGCCGAGCAGGCCGATGCCGACGCCCGGAAACGCGGCCGACATCACCGCGGCGCCGCAGCCACCGAACACGAGCCAGAACGTCCCGAACAGCTCCGCGACTGCGCGCTTCGACAGGGGCATGGGTCTCCTTCCCTTTGCATGGACGAGGGGAAGCTTGCGTGGACGAGGAGAAGCTCCGAGCGGCGCGGTCGCGTCGCACGGCGCGATGGTGGAACGCGCTTCCGAGCAGGGTCAATGGTCAGTGCAGTGACCAGGTACGTCACCCGCGAGCGGGGCGCGATTGCAGCAGGTGGTCGTTCGTGAACGTCTGGAAACCGGGTTCCACGGTCTTGCCGTCAGACCGCAGCCGACGTTGGAGACTCCGCGGACGGTCCCCTCGGCGGCTCCTTGTGGTCGGCGAGCTTCGACACGGCGACCTACGCGCTCTCCAGCTTCACCCAGATCCTGCCGCCGGCGGCGAACGTGAACCACTACTACCCGGACCAGTCGCCCGACGGGAAATGGATCATCCGCAACGAGAGCGACGGCACGTCGGCGGCGAACAACGACGGCGACTGCTTCTACAGCCGCCAGGCGCGCGTGAAGATCATGCACTTCCCGCCGCAGCCCGGCGTGCCGCTCGATCTGCCGAACCTCAACGTGGCCAATGGCCTGTCGAACTCGTGGCCGCGCTGGAGCCCGTTCGTGCAGACGTACAAGAACCACACATCCTGTGGGTCACCTTCTCGTCCAACCGCGACTACGGCCTGCACCTGAAGAACACGGCGAACGGCTACCCGCAGGGCGTGCCGGTCGGCGACGGGTCGGCCACGAGGTTCGACAACTACTACCCGCCGGAGTCGCCGACCTACGACCAGCCGCAGCCCTCGGGCACGATGAACGTCACCTTCGACGACTACGCGGCGCCGCAGATCTGGATGGCGGCCATCGTGGTCGACCCGGCGCCGAGCGGCGACGGCGGCACCGGCGGCGGCGATGGCGGCACGAGCGGCGGCGCCGGCACGTGCTGCGCCGACGTCGTCTGCTGCCCCGGCACGGGCAACACCCGCGCGTACTCGTGCGCGCAGTCACGAAACGACGTCGGCGCACGTCGATCGACGACCCGCATCGCTCCGATCCTCGGGATCGCCGTGGTCGCGCGAGTGGTCGGCCGGTCACCCGGGCGACCATCTCGTCCGAGGCTTCGGGCAGGCATTTCGCCGCGTTTGCCTCTCCGATTCCGCGGCACCCTTCGTGCTCGGCTGGAGCTCGTGGCACCCGGATCTCGCGAATCGGAAGCCCCGAACGCTGCGCGCGCGTCCTACATCCGGATCCGCGTCCTGCCGCCGAGCGTCATGCTGGTGCGCATCGAGCCGGGTGACGAGCCGGCGGAGCTCGGGCTCGAGGAGCTCGGCGTGCGCGTGCTTCGGGTGCGGCATCCGATTCCCGCCTGCCAGCGAATGCGGATCACCCGCCCGTTCGTCGTCGTCGTCGGGGAGTCGGTCCGCGAGGCGCAACGGCGGCTTCTCGTGGAAGAGGCCAGCCAGATCGGCGCGGCGCTGCTGCCGCTCGGACCGCTCGTGGACCGTCCCTCGCTCGGCCCCTGGATGCGGGGAGCCCTGGAGCGCGTGGCCAAACGACGCGCGGGCACCGAAGCGGTCGACCCGCGGTGGGCGTGCCGATAGGGCCGACCGGTTCAGCGCCACTCAGAACGACGCGTTGACCCGCGTCGGCCGGAGCACCGGCGCCGGCTGCGTGCTGCCGGTTCCCACCTCTCCCTCGGCGTCGTCGCCCCAGCAGAACGCCTCGCCGAACAGCGTCGCCGCGCAGGACGTCCCCTCGTAGCCGTTGGTCGCGATGGAATCGACGCCAAAGAGCGGGACGTCGAACGGCGGAAACGGCGGCACGTCGACGGTCAGCGTGGGCGTCACCGGCGCCGTCGAAAACGACTGCGCGCTGCCGTTGCCGAGCTGGCCGCCGTTGGCGCCGGCCCAACCCACACAGCGCGTGGTCCCGTCCAGCAGGGCGGCGCACGTGTCCTCGTTGCCGGCCGCGATCGCGAACGCGGGTGGCAGCAGGCTGGCCGCCTCCGGCACGGTGCTCCCCACCTGCGTGCCGTCGCCGAGCTGACCGAACTGGTTATTTCCCCAGCAGACGACCTCGCCGCCGCGACGCACGGCGCACGTGTGATTGAGCCCCGCGCTCACGTCGACCGCATCGGCGAGGCCAACGACCGCGACGGGCGCGTCGCGGTCGATCGTCGTGCCGTCGCCCAGCTCGCCCGCTCCGTTGCCGCCCCAGCACGCGACCGCGCCGGTCGCCCGCCGCGCACAGAAGTGATACCAGCTGCCCGCGATCGCCACGGCGTCGCCGATCCCGAGCGCTTGCACCGGGACGGTCGACGACCCGTTGGTCCCATTTCCGAGGCTCGGGTTGACCGGGCCTCCGGCGCCGTCGCCCCAGCACCACACCGTGCCGTCGGCCAGCGCGGCGCACGTCGCCCCCTCCGCCGCGGCGACCCCCGTTGCGCGGGCGGGCAGGCCGACGACCGCGACGGGCACGTCGGAGGCGCTGGTCGTTCCGTCCCCGAGCTCGCCGGTCGTGTTCGAGCCCCAGCACCACACGGTGCCCGCGCCGTCGACGGCGCACGTGTGGATCCCTCCGGCCGAGACGTCCACCGCGCGCGGCAGCTGCGCGACCGCCACGGGCGACGCCGAGTCGTTCGTCGTGCCATCGCCGAGCTCCCCTTCCCCGTTGGCTCCCCAGCAGAGCACCTGGCCGTCACGGCGCAGTCCGCAGGTGTGATCGCCGGCAGTCGAGAGCTTCGGTCGCACGAGCGAGCCGGGCGAGCGCTCGGCCGTCGCGGTGGATCCCGAAGGGTCTGCGGTCGGCCCGGTGCGCGCGGTGGGCGCAGAGCTGCACGACGCCGTGAGAGCGGCACACGCGGCGGCCAGCAGCCGCCAGCGACGCGAACAATCCATGGGGCCCCCCTTTCGTGGTCGAAACCCATAGGGAGGGAGACGCGTGCGTCAAGCAAGCAAGGCGCCGATGGTCGACCGATCGTCGCGGCGAGGCGCAGTCGGGAGGGAGTCGTCCCCCCGCGCATGGCTTGGCCAGCAACGCCGCACACCCGCGGCGGGAACCAATCGCGCGCGACGCTCAGGGTCTCGTAGCCGTCCCGTGTGCGCGCCACGACGGAAGCGTGCCGCGCAGCGCCAGTGCGTCGAGCGCGTGTTCCTCCACGGCACATGCCGCCGGCCCGAGCAGCAATGGCGACGTGGTCGGACCTGGCATGAAGGATGGACCGACACGGTCGCACCTCTCCGCAAGGATGCCATCCGGGAGACCGCTACGACGTCATCCCGTGCGACATCACGATGCCGGACCTGTCCGGCAACCCCGAGACGACGCTTTCTCTCGCGTGGGAGGCGCGGGCCCTCGCTGCGCTGCGCCACCCGAGCATCGTGTTCGTCTTCGCCCGCGAGGAGCACCAGGGCATGCCGTACGTGGTCATGGAGCTCCTGTCCGGCAGGACGCTCGAGGCCGTGCTCGACGAGCACCGGACGCGCGGCACGTCCCTTCCCCTGGACGAGGTCCTCGACCTGCTCGCCGCCGTCGCCGACGGCATCGCCGCGGTGCACCGAGCCGGCATCGCCCATCGCGACATCAAGCCGGCGAGCGTGATGCCGGAGAGCCCGGCCGAGAGCCCGATGAACGCCACGTCGCGTCTCGAACGAGGCACGCCCCCCTGGTCCGAGTGAGCGCGTGTGCGCCGTCGCGCGGCGCCGCGAAGGTGGCGCGCGGCACGTCTCTACGCTCCGTGGCGCATTTGCGCCCCACCGGCATCCTGACCGCGACAGGCGGCGAATTCGCGGCGGTTCGTCTGCGGCCGCGCGGTCGACCGTCGTCTCACGGCGAGCACCGAGCACGGTGCGATCTTGGCGATGCGCGCGATCTCCTCTGCCGCGTGCCCGACGGGCGTGTGCAGCGTGACGCGCACCCGCGGACCGAGCCCGATCGAATCGCGCAATCGTTCGAGCTCGCAGCGCGCGACCTCCGCGCTTTGCCCGCGCGATGGTGCCTGGTGAGCGTGTCGGCTCGGCGAGCCGCTGCGTGACCGACTCTCGCCGCACCACGTGCACGAGGTGCAGCTCCGCATCGTCCACCGAGCGCACAGCGCGCCTCGAATGGCTGAGGTGGGCCGGACCGAACATTGCTGAGCAGGACGCCAGAGGAGGTTCGTCATGAGCACCGAGGCGCCCGGGCGCGACAAGCCCTTCGTCGCGGTCGTGGGCATCGATGGATCGAATCCTTCGCTCGCCGCCCTGACGCACGCCTGCGCGCTCGCCCGCGCGCGCGGAGGGATCGTGCACGCGCTGCGAGCCGTGGCGGTCGAAACCGTCGCGTTCCTCGACACGCCTCTCGACCTGCACGAGGAGCGACAGCAGCTTCGAGCGCTCTGCCACGAGCGCGCAGGCGGCGTGGCGCAGGTCGTCGCGCACGTCGCCGTCGAGCGTCCGGAGCGCGCGCTCGAGCAGCTCGCGCGCGAGGTCGACGCCGACGTGATCGTGGTCGGCACGAGCCGGCGAGGTCCGCTCCGTCACCTCCTGTGGGGAGCCACGGCCGAACGCCTGGTGCGCCGCGCCAGCCGGCCGGTGGTCATCGTGCCGGAAGGCGACGACCGTGAGGGTGACCATCGCGAGGCGCAAATGCGCCACGAAACGTAGAGCCGTGCCCCACGCCGCCCTCTCGTCCGCGCGCGTCAGCGCGCATCGGTGCCCACGAGCAGACGGCGTGCCGCACTCGAACCGGACCCGAAAAGGAGGTTCTCCCATGCATGCCCGCGTACTCGTGGTCGATGATGACGAAGCCGCGCGCGCCGTCGTCGCACAGCTGCTTCGAGCCGACGGCTGCGACGTCGAGGTCGCGAGCGACGGACGGCAAGCACTCGAGCGCCTGCAGCAGGGCGCGGTTCCCGAGATCCTGCTCGTCGATCTCATGATGCCGGACGTGACGGGATGGGCGCTCCTCGACGCGCTGGCAGCGATGCCGGATCTGGCGAAGCTCCCCGTGGTCGTCATGACGTCGTTCGACGAGGTCGTCGGCCTTCCCCCCGGCTGCCCCGTACTGCACAAGCCCGTCGACGCTGACGTACTGCTGGAGCGCGTACACGCGGCGCTCGCGTGAGCGCGACGGCGAGTGAGGCACAATTGCGCCTCGGTCCCGCGCAGCCGTGCCATCCGCAGTTCGCGCGCAACGTCATGGTCTTGCCGCGGTTCCGAGCACATGGCCGTCGCGAGCGCGTGGGACGACTGCTCTCCAGGTGCTCGTCGTGTCGAGCGCGATCCGCAAGCCATCGATCGTGGCGGGGACCGAGGCGCCGCAAGCCCCCGAGGAGAACGCGGCGGACGGCGGCGATCGCATCGGGCTCGAGCCCTCGACGAGCGATCGCTTGCGCGCGCTGCGAGCTGCCGGCGATGTGCTCGACGGCACCGTTCGCCAGGCGCGCAGGCTGCGGAGCGGGCTGCGCCGGGCGGTCGACGCCGAGCACCCGGCGGCGAAGTGCCTCGTGCTCGTCGCCGACGACACGGAGGACACGCGCAAGCTGTATACGCAGGCGCTGAGCGGCGGTGGTTTCCGGGTTCTGCAAGCCGTCGACGGACGCGAGGCCGTCGACGTGGCAACCGCGTGGCTGCCCGATGTCGTCGTCATCGACTACGCGATGCCGCGCATGGACGGCGCCGAGGCCGTACAGCAGCTGGCCCACCAGCCACACACGAGGCACATCCCGGTCGTGATGATCTCGGCGTACGCCGACGACTTGCCCGACCGGGTGACCCGGTCGTGCACGGTGTGTCTGTCCAAGCCGTGCGACGCCGAAGACCTGGTGCGCGTCGTTCACCTGGCGCTCGAGGCGCGGGCGCTCGGGGTCTGAAGAGACTGCCCCCGTAGTGAGCGGGCGATATGCTGCGCCCATGCGTGCTGCCGCCCTGATCGTGCTCATCGCGCTGCTGCCCGGCCTCGGGTGCGACCGGTCGGCGGCCCGCGAGCCCGAAGCCACACCCGTGCCCGCGCCCACGCCGGCTGCGCCGCCGGTCGTCGCGAAGCTGTCGCCGCGCCTCTCGCGCCCCGCGGTCGCCCGGATCGTCGCCATCGGCGATCTTCACGGCGATCTCGACCACGCCAAACGGGCCCTGCGCCTCGCGGGCGCCATCGACGAACGCGATCAATGGGTGGGCGGACGCCTGGTGGTCGTCCAGACGGGCGACGAGATCGACCGGGGCGACGACGATCGGGCGGTCCTGGACGCGATCGAGGGGTGGAAGCGGCAGGCCGCGGCCGCCGGCGGAGAGCTGGTCGCGCTGCTCGGCAACCACGAGATCATGAACGCGTCGCTCGACTTCCGGTACGTGTCGCCGCGGGGGTTCGCCGCGTTCTCGTCACCCGCCGCGCCGCCCGCAGCCGGCGCTGGGCTGCCACCGCTCGCCTGGGGCCGCGCCGAAGCGTTCGCGCCTCCCGGACCGTATGCGCACATCGAGGCGCGGCGGCCGCTGATGGTGAAGGTCGGCGACACTCTCTTCGTGCACGGCGGGATCCTGCCGAAACACGTCGTCTACGGTCTCGATCGGATGAACGACGAGCTCGACGACTGGCTCGACGGAAACAGGCGCGGGCCGCCCGACATCGTGGTCGCCGACGACGGTCCGGTGTGGACGCGAGCGTACTCCTCCGAGGCCGAGGCTCCCGACTGCGACGCGCTCGCGAAGGTGCTCGTCCGCCTGGGAGCGAAGCGGATGGTGGTGGGCCACACCGTGCAGCGCCGCGGGATCAACGCGGCGTGCGGTGACGCCGTGTGGCGCATCGACGTCGGCCTGTCGCGGGTCTACCGCGGCCCGATCGAGGCGCTCGAGATCGACGGCGACGCGGTGCGCGTCCTGAGGGAGTAGCGGCCTGGGCTGCGCGAGCGGTGGGCACAAATGCCACACTCCGCGAGGAAAGCTGCCCCACGTCTCGGCTTCGCCGACGGAGGAACACGAGGACCCGGCGGGCACGCACCCTGCTTGGGCGACCCCTGCCTTCGAGCTCGGCGACGCCCTCGACTCGTTCCACGCCCATGCAAGACGCGCCGGCAATCGAACCCGGGAGATGGGAGCACCTCTTCCGCGAGCAGCAGGCTCTGCTCGAGCTCCTCGCGCGCGGTCGGCCGCTCGACGAGTGCCTGAGGGCGATGACGAGCGCCATCTCGCGCCTCGCGCCCGGAGCGCGCGCCTACTTCCTGCGTGCGGATCGGGAGCACGAGGCGGTGGCTGCTCTGGACCGGCCCGAGGGGCCGCTCGGATGCCACTCGGAGCCCGTGTCCGGCTCCGGAGGCCAGCCGCTCGCCACCATCGTGCTCTGTTTCGACTCGGCCCGCGGGCCGACCGAGTGGGAGCGGCGCCTCGCGTCGTTCGGCGCGCGCGTCGCCGGCATCGCGATCGAGCGGGATCGCGCCGCGGAATCCGCCCGACGCAGCCACGAACGACTCGGCGAGCTCCTCGCGACCATGAGCCAGGAGCTCCGCGCGCCGCTCGACGCCATCGTCGGGTGGACGACGCTGCTGCGACGCGACGGCTACGATCCGAAGAGACTCCCGCGGGCACTGGCGACCATCGAACGCAATGCCATGGCGCAGGTGCGGACGATCGACGAGATCCTGGACGTGTCCGGGATCATCAGCGGCAAGCTGCGGCTGCACATGCGGCTGGTCGACGTCGAAGCGGTCGCGGGCGGGGCTCTCGACGCCGTGCGACAGGCCGCCGCGGACAAGGGCGTGCAGCTGACGTCCGCGGTCGCGGCGGACGCCGGCGCCGTGGTCGCCGATGGCGAGAGGCTGCGGCAGGTGCTCTGCACCCTGCTCGTCGACGCCATCAAGGTGACGCCGCGCGGTCGCTCCGTGTCGCTGAGCGTCGTCCGCGAGGAGAGCTCGGTGCACTTCGTCGTGTGCGACTCCGGCGAGGGCATCGTGGGCGAGCGCCTGCCGTTCCTCGTCGAGCGCTTCCGCCAGGCCGACCCGTCCACCTCGCGCGAGTACGGCGGCCTCGGGCTCGGCCTCGCCGTCACGCTGCACACCATCGAGCTTCACGGCGGCACGATCACCGCCGAGAGCCGCGGGACCGGGCTCGGGTCCGTGGTCACCGTCACGCTCCCGCAGTGCGCCGTCTACCCGTCGCAGACGGCGCTGCCCGGCGACGCGAACGAGCACGGCGACGCTGCCCCGGCATTGCCGGACGAGAAGGGAGCCCCTTCCCTCGCGGGCCTGACCGTCCTGATCGTCGACGACGAGGCGGACTCGCGAGGTTTCCTCACGCACGCGCTCGAACGACTCGGCGCCACGGTGCTTGCCGCCGACTCGGCTCGCGACGCGCTCGCCGCGGTCGAGCGCCACCCGGTGGACGTGCTCGTCAGCGACATCGGGATGCCCGAGGAAGACGGCTTCTCGCTCATCGAGCGCGTTCGGTCGCTTCCGCCCACGCGCGGCGGGCAGGTGCCCGCGGTGGCGCTGACGGCGTACGCCGGCGGGGAGCACGCCGCGCGCGCGCTGAGCGTCGGCTACCAGCGGCACATGCCCAAGCCGACGGACGTCGACGCGCTGGTCGAGGTGGTCGCCTCGCTCGCACGCGGCGTGCGGGCTTGAGGCGGGGCTCTCCGCCAGCGGCGTGTTCATCGCTCAGTGCGGCTCGAGTCGGGCGACGAGGGGCTTCCGTACATGAGGCCGCCGCTCGGGCCGATCATCCCGAGCGCGAGCCATGTCGTTGTTTGCGGCGCCCTCGGAGCATGCTGCTATTGGAGGGGCTCGGCGCGACCGAAGCAGCAAGCGATGACCGCCCTGTCTCTGCACTCCAGCAACGAGGCTCTTCGCCGGGTGCTCGCCAGCCTCGACGAGGCTCCCGAGCGGCTTCGGACGATCCTCGACGGAGAATCGGAGCCGCTGATCGCGTTCACGGCGCGGCGCGACATCCTCGTCGCCAACGAGGCCGCCGAACGCTTCTTCGGCTACTCGCGCCACGAGCTCGATGGCCGGGGGACCGACTCGCTCCTCCCGGAGCGACTGCGTCAGCCGGATGCTCCCCCTCAGGTCGCGACGACGGATCCGGCCAGCGTAGAGGTCCCCGGGCTGCGCAAGGACGGGACGGAGATCGAGATCGTGTGGACCTTCGGGTCCGTCCCCGGCCCCGCCGGCCCCCTCTTCGTGCTGGTCGTACGCCACCGCGCGCGGCTCGTCGCGGAGGTCGAGTCCTTGCAGCGCAGCGCGGAGCGGGAGCAGGACCTCGAGCGGTGGTTCCGGAGCGTGTACGACAACGCGCTCGACGGGTTCCTCGTCGTCGACGACGAGATGCGCATCGTGGACGCCAACCCCGCCGCGTGCCGGCTCCTCGAGAGGCGCCGCGAACGGCTCGTGGGCACGAGCATGGCCGTCGTCATGCGGGCCGGAGGGCAGGAGGGGCCGTCATCGCTGCTGCGAGATTTGCGCGCCACCGGCTCGGTGAGGGGCGAGGCCGAAATCCTGCTCCCGGACGGCGCGCGCCGCCGCGCGGAGTACAGCGCGGTGGCGAACATCTCGCCGGGCCTGCACCTCGGCATCTTCCGTGACGTCGAGGACCGGAAGCGAGCGGCGGAAGCCGAGCTGCGTGCGTCCGAGGAGCGATTTCACCGTCTGGTCGACGCCGTCACCGAGTACGCGATCTTCCTGCTGGACCCGGAGGGCAACGTCGCCACCTGGAACCCCGGCGCGCAGAGGATCAAGGGCTACTCGCGCGACGAGATCATCGGCAAGCACGTCTCGGTCTTCTACACGCCCGAGGATCGGGCTGCGGGCAAAGCCGAGAAGATCATCGAGACCGTGCGCCGCGAAGGTCGCTTCGAGGACGAGAGCTGGCGCGTCCGCAAGGACGGCTCGCGCCTCTGGGCGAACGTCGTCGTCAGCGCCCTGCGCGACGACGAGGGGGAGATCACCGGCTTCGCCAAGGTCACGCGCGACCTCACCGAGAGGCGCGCCGCCGAAGAGAAGGAGCGCCAGCTCGCCCTGTCGGAGCGCGCACGGTCGGCGTCCGAGGCGGAGCGAAGGCGTCTCCTTGCGCTCCTCGGGCAGGTGCCCGCCATCGTGAACGTGCTCCGGGGACCGGACCTCGTCTACGAGTTCGCGCACCCGAAGGCGGTCGCCGCGCTCGGTGGGCGTACGCTCGTCGGCAAGCCGTTGATGGAGGCCGTCCCCGAGTATCGGGATCGACCCGAGATCCCCGCGAGGATTCGGCGCGTGCTCGAGAGCGGAGAGCCGTCCGTGTCCAACGAGCTTCCCGTGAAGATCGTGAACGACGGGGTGGAGACCCTCACGTTCTGGGACTCGATCCTCCTGCCGCTGCGCGAGCCGGACGGCGCGGTCGAGGGCGTGATGACCTTCGAGCTCGACGTGACCCACAGAGTGCTCGCGCAGCGCGAGATGGAACGGGTGAAGCGCGCGAAGGACGAGTTTCTGGCCACGATGAGCCACGAATTGCGCACTCCCCTGCACGCCATCCAGGGATGGGCCACCGTCTTGCGAAGGAAGCCGCGCGACGAGGGGCAGCTCGATCACGGGCTCGAGGTCATCGAGCGCAACGCCAGGGCTCAGACGCGGCTCATCGGTGACCTGCTGGACGCCTCCTGCATCATCACGGGCAAGCTGGAGCTCGAGCTCACCAGGGCCGAGCTTCTCCCGATCGTCCTCGCCGCCGTCGACGTCGTGAGGCCCGCCGCCGATGCGAAAGGCGTGCGCCTGGTGGTCGACGTGAACCCCCACATCGGCTCGACGATGGCGGATCCCGGTCGGATCCAGCAGGTCGTCTGGAACCTGCTCACGAACGCCGTTCGGTTCACGCCGGCACACGGACGCGTCGTCGTCACGGGGGATCGCACCGCCGGCGGCATCGTCGTTCGCGTCCAGGACACCGGAGCGGGCATCGACGGCGCGCACCTGCCGCACGTCTTCGAGCGGTTCATGCAGGTCGACAGCTCCACGACGCGGGCCCACGGAGGGCTCGGCCTGGGGCTGGCCATCGTGCGTCACCTCGTGGAGGCGCACGGAGGCGTCGTCGAAGCACACAGCGAGGGGCTCGGCCGTGGCGCGACGTTCACCGTTACGCTTCCGATCCAGGCGGTGACGACACGGCCGGCGGAGGCCGAAACGGAGGCGGAGGCGTCCCCTGCCCGCTGACACGACGCGGGCACGTCCCTCAGGAAAGCGTGACCGCGAACTGCGCGAGGTTCGCCACCACGGCGATCAGCTCCCCTGGCTCGACCGGTTTGGCCAGGTGCATGTGGAACCCCGCGCGAAGCGCGCGCCGCCGGTCCTCGACGCTCGCGAAGGCCGTCAGCGCCGCGCACGGGACGTGACCGCCCTGCGCGGGAGGCCGCTCCCGTAGCTGCCGAACGAACTCGTATCCGTCCTCGTGCGGCATTCCGATGTCGCAGATGACGACCTGCGGACTGTCGCGGTCGACCGCCGCGAGGCCCTCGCGGACCGAGGACGCCTGGGACACCACGGAGCCGCACTGCTCGAGCAGGAAGGCGACGAGCTCGCGCGCGTCGGGCTCGTCGTCGACGACGAGCACCCGCAGACCCTGCAGCTCCTTCGGCCGGTCGAACGAGGGCAACGGCTCCCCGACCGCCGGGTGCACGCAGGCGGGACCGCGGGTCTGCTGGTGCACCGGAGAGAGCGGCAGCTTGACGACGAACGTCGCGCCGGTGCCCGGCCCTTCGCTGTGCGCCTCGATCGTGCCGCCGTGCTGTTCGACGATGTGCCTGCAGATGGCGAGCCCCAACCCCAGGCCCCCGTGGGTGCGCGTGGTGCTGGGATCGCCCTGCTCGAACCGCTCGAAGATGCTCCGCAGCATGTGCTTCGGAATGCCCTGGCCGGAGTCGCTGACGGTGATCTCGACGTGCGAGTTGATCCTCTCGAGCAGCACCTGGATGCGCCCCCCCTTGGGCGTGAACTTCGTCGCGTTGGCGACGAGGTTCCAGACGACCTGCTGGAGGCGCTGCGCGTCGCCGGTGATCGGGCCGGCCTTCGGGTCGAGCACGAGGTTCAGGCGGATGCCCTTGGCCTCGATCGCAGGGCGCATCGAGTCGACGCCCGCCTGCACGACGCCCGGCAGCTGCACCGGCTGTACGTCGAGGCGCATCTTGCCGCTCACGATGCGGGAGACGTCGAGCAAGTCGTCGATGAGCTGCGTCTGGGCGAAGGCATTGCGCTCGATCGTCTCGATGGCCGCGATCCTGCGCTCGTCGGCGAGCCCGCCGCGGAGCAGGCGCGCCCAGCCGAGGATGGCGTTGAGCGGCGTACGCAGCTCGTGCGAGACGACCGCCAGGAACTCGTCCTTCATGCGATTGGCCTCGCGCGCTTCGTGGAGGAGGCGCGCGTGCTCGATCGCGATGCCCGCTCGCCGGCCGAGCTCCTCGGCGACGGCCAGGTCTGCGCGGCCGAGGCGGCGGCCGGACTCCGCCGTCGCGAAGCCGAGGCACCCGAGGACGTTGCCGCTCGTGCCTACGAGCGGAACGAATATCGAGGACACGAGGCCGAGGTGCTCGACGGTCGTGCGGATCACGGGGTCGTGGATCGCGTCGGCGAGCAGACCGGCCGAGACGTTCTCGATGAGCTCCGATTTGCCGGTGCGGATGACGTATCCGGTGCCGTGCCGATCGTCGGCGGTAGGGGGCTGGCGCGCGACCAGCTGCCTGCCCAGCGCCACCTTGTCTGCCTCGCTGTGCTCCAGGGAGATGCGCCGGATGGATCCGTCGCGCTCCAGGACGTCGACCGAGACCCAGTCGCCGAGCGCGGGGACGCAGAGGCGCGCCAGCGTCGAGAGCGTCGTCTCGTAGTCGAGCACGCCGAAGAGCGCCTTGCCCGCCTCGAGGAGAAAACGAAGCGACGACTCCGCGCGCCGCTGCTCCTCGACGTCCCGGATGATCGAGAGCTGCTCGCCGAGCACCGTGTTGGCCGTCGCGGTGTACTCCAGCCTGCGCGTCTCGCCCGAGGGGAGGACGACCTCGTACTCGCCGCGCGCCGCGCCCGCCCGCATGAAGCGATCGAGCGCGTCGCGCGATCGGGACAGGTCGGCGCCCTCCATGAACTCGAAGACGTGATGGCCGACCAGCTCGTCGCGCGTGCGCCCGTACAACGCGCAGAGCGCCGGGTTGACGTCGAGGATGCGCCCCTCTCGGCTGACGATGACGCCGTCGAGCGCCTGCTCGAACAGGATGCGGTAGCGCGCGGAGGTGCGCTCGACGCCGTTGTCGCCCTCGGAGGTGTCGACGAGCTTGGCGAGCCGCTGGCCTTCGCGGTTCTGGCTCACGCGCCAAGGATGCTTCAGCCGCCGATCCGCGTCGACGCCAAACGAAACGGGCTCTGCCTGACGGCGAGGCTACGCTCGCTCAGGGCGCCGAGCAGCTCACGCGCATGGCGACGAGCTGGTAGCCCGTGCCCTTCGACTCGATGAATGCGACGACGCCGCTGCCGGCGCTCGTCACCGCCACGGCGGGATCGCCGACGGCGTGGCCCTGGTAGCCGAGATCGACCGCATCGCTGTTGCCGAGCCCCGACGATGCCGTCGGATCGTCCTTGACGGACAAGGCCGCACCCTGCGTCCAGGCGACGACGTGATGCCCGTCCTCGGTCGCCAGCTCCACGCTGTCCGCGGGGCGATCGAGCACCTGGGCCGGGGGCGGGACGTTGTCCGCCACCGTCTGCAGCGATTCGGGCGCGATGGCGACGTTCGCGTCGGTCTTGGCCTTCGTGGCGTAGTGCAACCACACGCGGTACCCCCACGAGGTGGCCTTCACGCCGGCCGCCGGCGACACGCGCGTGGCGACGATCCGCGGCTCGCCCTGCAGCGCGCACCGCATCCCGGGGCCGGCCGTGCCGACCGCGGCGATGTCGGACTGGGAGGCCGCGAACGCCACCACCGGGGAGCGGGACGCCGTCGAGGCCGAACAGCCCAGGGAGAGGCTCACGAGCGCTCCAGCGACGACGTATTTGTACATGCCCAGCACATAAGCAACATCGGGACCAACCGCGTAAGTGCTCGGATCTCCTCGATGTCGCCCTTGGCGGAGCGCGACGACACCTCGTCGCGACGACGAATCGTCGTCACGATAGACTTCCTTCTCACGCGAGCGGCGCCATGATGCCCACGTCCCCTTCCGCCCGGCTGGACGCGACCACGCTCTGGGCGCACCTGCAGCGACTCATCGACCGCGTGACGGCGGCGATGGAGACGGAGCACGCGGTGGACGACGCGCTCGACGTCGTCGTGGAGCTGCTGGGCGCCGACCACGGCTTTCTGCTGCTCCACCACGAAGACGGCACGACGTCGGTGCTCAACGCGCGCGCGGCCCGACCGCTCACCGCCGCCGAGCGCGACGAAGCGAACCGCACGATCGTCAAGCAGGCGATCGAGTCGGACGGTGTGGCGGTGATCGACGCCGGCGCGCAGCCCGACGCATCGAGCAGCCTCGCCCCCCCGGGCGTCGGCGTGGCGATGGCCGCGCCGGTCGGCGCGCGCGGCCGCCGCCGGGGCGTGCTGTACGTCGACTTCCGGGACCCGACGTTCCGGCTGGAGCCGGCCCACCGCGAGCTCTTCATGGCCGCCGCGGCCCTGACGGGTGGGCTCATCGAGCAGGCGGGCACGACGCGCGCGGCGCGCGATCGCCTGCTCGCCGCGCACGCGCACGTGACCGAGTCGCGGCGCACGCCCCCCGTCGACGAGCTGCTCGCCGAGGAAGGGATGAAGCGCGCTCGCGCTGACGTCGAGCTGGCGGTCGCCACGGACTCGCCGGTCCTGGTGCTCGGCGAGTCGGGCACGGGAAAGACGCTGCTCGCGCAGTCCATCGCCGAGGCCTCGTTGCGCGTGCCGATCGTGCGGCTGGTGCTCGGCAGCAGCGACGACCTGAACACGATCACCTCGGAGCTCTTCGGCCACGAGCGGGGGGCCTTCTCCGGAGCGGCCGGCAAGCGGATCGGGCTCGTGGAGTACGCGAGCGGCGGGACGCTCATCCTCGACGAGCTCCTCAACTTGCCGCCGCACGCGCAGAAGCTGCTGCTCGACTTCACGCAGTTCGGCACCTACCGGCCCCTCGGCTACGACAAGGCGGAGCCGAAGCGCGCGACGGTGCGCATCCTCGCCGTGACCAACGGCGACATGCGCGAGGCGATCCGCGACAAGCGCTTCCGCGAGGACCTCTACTACCGGCTCGCGGGCATCACCATCCGCCTGCCGCCGCTGCGCGAGCGGCGCCAGGACATCGTGGCGCTGGCGGAGCGGACGCTCCGCTCGCTCGATCCGTCGAGGTCCTGGAAGCTGGCGCCCGGCCTGCGCCGGTCGCTGGCGTCCTCGTCGTACGCGTGGCCGGGGAACGTCCGCGAGCTCGAGTGGGTGATGCGCCGCGCGCGCGACCGCGCCATCGTGCGCGACCCGGCCGCGGGCGAGATCGGGGGCGACGACCTGGTGGAGCTGGCGGCGGCCGAGAACGTACGCGGCCCCAGCCTGCGGCCGCCCCCGGCGATGCCCCCGCCCGTCGCGAAGGCGCTCGATCCCGCGGAGGCCTGGCGTCAGCTGCAGCACGACCGCGGGCGTCTCGACGAGCGCGAGGTGGAGATCCTGCGCGAGGCCCTCGCGCGCCACGACGGCGTCGTCGCGCACGCGGCCAAGGACCTCGGGGTCCCGCGCACCACGCTGGCGAGCCGCCTCGACGCGCTCGGGCTGGGGCGCGCGTCGCGGGGGTGAGGGGCGCCGGCGCCGCGGTCAGCCGACGCGACGCATGTGCACGCGAAAGCACGACCCTCGACCGGGCGCGGTCCACAGCGTGATCCGCGCCTGCATCTGCCGGGCGTATTCGCGGCACAGGGCGAGCCCCAGTCCGGTGCCGCCCTGACCGCGTCTCGTGGTGAAGAACGGCTCGAAGACATGGTCGCGGATCTCGG